>Ga0070728_10000655_pt1 | contig 63443 bp, 52 predicted proteins | sample tdDd471_FD_66723 | JGI IMG/M metagenome (GOLD analysis project Ga0070728, IMG submission 66723) | Marine sediment microbial communities from the Atlantic coast under amendment with organic carbon and nitrate - tdDd47.1 | ecosystem: Environmental > Aquatic > Marine > Coastal > Sediment | place... | reverse complement strand
TTTGAAGGCAATTATGGCGCACAGCAACTGGCCGAACAGCAAGAGATAGTATATTTTACTGTCGGAGTGCATCCTCATGATGCCAAAGATATGAATGATGCCGAATGGGCAAAACTGGTTGAGCTGGCAAAAACTCATGACAAAGTTGTTGGTATTGGTGAAACCGGACTTGATTTCTTTTACAATCATTCAACACCGGAAGAACAGGAAGAATCATTTATTCGTCATATCAAACTGGCGCAGCAAGTTAATAAACCTCTGGTAATTCATGATCGAGATTCTCACGAAGACGTAATGCGTATTCTTACCGATAACGGCGGTTTTAACATCCCCGGCGAGTTTCACTGCTTCTCAGGTGATTGGGATCTTGCCAAACGTGTAATCGACAAGGGCTATTACATCGCTCTTGGTGGCGTTGTAACTTTTCCTAAAGCTGTAGAACTGCACGAAGTTGCTAAAAATGTTCCGTTGGAAAAACTTCTTTTAGAAACCGATAGCCCATTTCTAACGCCTGTGCCAAAGCGAGGAAAAAGAAATGAGCCGTGGTATACAAGCTATATTGCTGCCAGAATTGCAGATTTAAAGGGTATAACAGCAGAAGAAGTCATAGAAGTCACAGGTCAGAATGCGATAAATCTTTTCGGTTTGGGGCTTAGGTAAAATTTGTCCTTTTAGAGAGAATATCGAAATTTGTTCAGGTAAGCTCTGAGGTGTCGACTGGTTTGAATTCCTCCAACCCGTAGGCGCGAACGTAAAGCTCGTGAAGACCGGGGCAACGATTTCCATACGCACAATCTTCATTATGAGGGCAGATAACAGCAGTTTTTATATCATGACGGCTGCTGCGAAGGAAGTTTTCCTTTATACTACCATCCTTTTCAATATGACTGATGGACATCTGCAGGTTGTGGAAATCTCCAGGACGTTGCATTACCCTGAAAGGGATATTGGTTTTGGTTTTCGCCCTGTGCAATAAACAAGGTAATGTTCGAGCGTTTGATATCCTCTTCACCATATTGTCGACCATATGTAAATGTTTCTCGCGCATGGCATCTGAAGATATCTTCTGGGCAGCATTGAAAGATGAGATGAAAGCTTCAAAAACTGTAGAGATTCGCGGAACTACTTCTCTATACCGATCAACATCAGTTGTGAATGGTTCTACCAACTGATAGCTGTCTAGTATAATGTTCATTTTGTTCAGAAGAATTTCTGTCTCCATGATTTCTTTTAGATTTTGTTTGCAAAGTGTGAGATGTACAACAAGTTTGATACGACTTTTTTGCAAGTTTTCCATGGCGCTAATAACACGTTTAAAAGATCCTTTAGCACCAGCAACAATGTCGTGCGTTGAACTACATGAGCCATATATTCCTATACGTACTTCACTAACTCCAGCTTTTTGCATTTCATCAACAAAGGTTTGCTCGCAGAAATCTTCTCCGTGTGTTTGAAGGGTAACCCGTTTGTATCCGAGTTTTTTTGCTAACTTTACTATTTGCGGAAGATTTTTGTATTCAAGTGGTTCAGTTCCAACAATGACTAACTCTTCTCCTCCTTTATCTATGCCGCTTTTTAAATCACGCAAAATATCAACCATGGGTGTGTGTGGATATTCGGAGTTTGGAGCATCCATGTTGCGAAATGTGCAAAATAAACACCGGTTGTTGCAATCTGATTGCAAGACTAGATTGACGCTTAGTTCTTTTCCTCGTTTCATACGTTGCATGGTTTTTCTGACGTTTTCACATGGAGTACGCAGCCAGCAGTGTTTGCAACGATTTTCCGCCATACAAAATGGTTCAATGCCGGGAGAGATGTTTTGTGAATGCAGAACCTCTTCCAGTTTTGCAGTGGAATGTGGCAGTACCTGTTTGTATGCAGATAAAGAAAGTTGCAGTTTTTCTGGTAAATTAGTAATGCTTATGTTCTCTGGGTTGGTGATAAGCAGTTTTTTAAGTGCTTCATGTAGTATAGTTTCAGCTGGTAAAAATTTAAGTGCTGCTTCAGACAAAGCATGGGGTTCTGGATAAATCAATGTGATGGGGTTTGTGCCACAGTATTTTATAGAACTCACCATTTTGGGGAGTTCTTTTATAATCGAGTCCGAAATAAGTATAGACCAGGAAATTTCAAATTTATATTTTTGTGCTAACTTAACAAGACTACATGCTGCTGCAAAATCAGCAAACTGATATAGGTGTTGGATTTCTTCAGAAGCAAAGCCTACTGAAAGGGGACTCAATTCATCCAATCCGGCACGTTCAAGCATAAATAGTAATTTTAGATTTTGTTGCAAATTTTCAATAAAAGTGGAAAGACGAATGTGACTAACTCCAAGCCGTTTGAGACGTGCTATAAGTGCTACCACCCTAGGCCAGGCTGAAAGGTCTTCAACAATCAAATGTATATTTTCGTCTACACTTTGATTCCTATAGTTCAGTGAAATCGTTTCGTCAGAGCTTATCCAGCCATTTTCAGGCAAGAGTATGCATCCATCTGAATTTTGCCTACGCAGAAGATATGTGCGTTCCGTTTGCAAAGTGCTTTTCTTATGTTTGTTGTACAGAGGGTGCTCCTTCGACATGGGATGTTTTGAATCCTTGTGCAAATGATCAGTAAGTAGACTAATAATATCATTGTTGATATTAAAGAGCAACTGTAGATGTTGTGGTAATAGGACAGTTATTGTGCTGATTTCCAACATTCTCACTCATTATCATGTGAAGTCAGTTTTCGTCAGACAGTTTTGTATTACAATTGGAAGAGTGATTATTTTACCAGTGGCAAGATATAGAAAAGCATAGCAAAAAAGTGTAACACGCTGCCACCTAGCACAAACAAATGCCATATTGCATGATTGTAGGGAAGTTTTTTCCAGATATAAAATATCACACCAATGGTGTAAACAACGCCACCGGAACCAACCCAGAACATGCCACCGTCCGGCATGGCTTCAATTAATGGTTTGATTGCAATTATAATCAACCATCCCATTGCAACATAGAGTATTGAAGACAGAGCTTTAAATTTGTCGATAAAAAACACCGTCCAGATAATTCCGAAAACTGCTATAGTCCATGTTAAGCCAAACAGAGTCCAGCCCCATGGGCCACGAAGGGTTATAAGTGTTAAAGGTGTGTAGGTTCCTGCAATAAGGAGAAAAATCGCAGAGTGATCAAGCAAACGAAATACTCGTTTTAAATTCGGTTTTTGAAAAGCATGATAAAGAGTGGATGCGAGATATAGCAAGATAAGAGTTGTACCATATACACTGAAGCTTACAACACGCCATACATCTCCGTTTATTGCGGAGAGGGATACAAGTATTACCAGTGCTGCAATCGAAAGCATAACACCTATACCATGTGTTACACCGTTAGCTATTTCTTCTCCAGTACTGTATCTTCGTTCCATATGTTTCTCTTTTGTGTGTTTACTGCTTAGACTATTCTACAGTTTTTATGACAATTGAAAAGTAATATTACCGTTTAAAAAAAAAGGCCGGATTTAAAACCCGGCCTTTAAATAGAAACTAATACAATGTGTTACATGGTTTCGTCAATATAGCCGAAGTATCTGCCCATCCAGTATGGAAGGAGATATCCTGCTGGTGGTTCGACAGACTTTAGATTTTCGCTACAACTTTCGCGCTGATTGGGATCTCCCCACCACTCAAATATAGAAGGGCATCTTTGGTTAATTGGAATCTGAGTTTCGGCCAGACTACCGTGTCTCTCGGAAACGCACCACTCGTCATACTGATCATTGTTTTTAGCACGGCGAATATTATCTGTGTGATATTGCTTTAGTGTACAAATACCATCTTCTACAAGAGTGGTGACTTCCTGCTTGTCGTAGTCATCAGTAGGCATTCTGCTTGCCAGTATAAAGTTTCTGAAGGGGTTTCCTTCTTCCCAAAGATTTCGTCCATCATCATCCGGGCCTTTTGTATTCGCTCTGAATTTATCAATATAAAACTTGCGAAGCTCAAGGTCGTTTTCGTACCAGATAAGATTGAAATAGGCTAATTCGCCGATGGAAATGGTGTCATAGTTAGATCCGCATCCTAACATATAGTTCATACTATCGAGGTAAGTTCTATAGTCTTCCGGGGTTTCAAAAGGTTGGTCGATGCATTTTAGTTTGCCGGATTGCTGTAACAAGCAATCGTTATAGCTGTCAATCAGTACTTGGTCATTTTGAACTACTGCGCCCATTTTTGTCCATGTCAAAGCAAGCATTGCGTTGGCACCCGGGAAGGAATCGAGAGACATTGCATTTGCAGAACCGTAGCGAGTGTACCTGCCATCGTAATCGTTTGCCCAATAACCATAATCAACCAGATGATGTCCAACTTTTACAAGAATGTCTTCGGCAATGGCACGAACTTCCGGGTCGTCAATTATTTTAGCAACGATTCCTGCTGCAAACATGTGTCCCGCGTATTCGTCTTTACTTACATTATTCTGCCAGCAAAAACCTGCATATTTTGTGTCTGTGCAGTACTCGGGGTGTTTCAGCCAGTCACCATTGCCATCGTTCAAAGTTACATCCCAGGTTTTAAAACATCCATCGTCATCAATTTTTACAAAATTGTTGCCGACCATTCTGTCGGTTGGTGGAGTATATCTGGCATATTTTTCGTTATTGGTAGCTGCATTGGCATAACGAGGTTCATCTTCAATGCAATATTGCTGAGGAATTGACGGGTCACGGAAATCGCGAGTGTATAGGCCATCTTTTCCAGTGATCAGCAACATTTGATATGTGCCGTTTAAGGTGCGCTTGAGTTGTGCCAAGGCTTCTGGATCTTTTGTTACTGCATATCTAAACGCCTGAGATGCTACATACAAACCTGTCCAAAGACCGTTGTTTTCGGAAAGGTTATGTTCGCAGGTGGGAAGTTGATCATCATCAACTATTGAGTCTGGTATATTTGCATCGCATTTAACTGTAAATACACGAGAATAATCTTCATGTCCTGCAACAGTAGTTGGTACCTGATGCAGTTTGGGGACAATCCAGTCGTAGTAGGCAGCTTTGTCTTTCAGAGTTTTGCCATCAAGATATTCTGTATCTGGGCAAGTAGACCATTCTTCAACCGGAATTTCCCATTTTGCTCTATAGTCCCAAAGGCTTTCTTGTTCAACTTCTGCTTCTAAATCTTCATCTATTTCAATATCACCATCAGACTCAACAGTATCTTCATCCGTTTCAGTTTCAGAAATCTCATCGTCACCATCGGCTTCAATTTCTGCTTCTGTGTCTGTGTCACCGTCAGTTTGGTTGTTGTCAGAATCAGACGAACATGCAGCAATTGCAATAACCATCATACTTAATAACATCATTAAAAACTTATTCATATTGGTACCTCCTTATTTTACGTTCGGATCAGCATAAACAAATATTGCGTAATGTCAATAATTTCATGCAGATTGGAGGAAATATTGAAAAGCTGGTTAAGTTCAAGAAAAATCTAAAAGCTCGTCTTGTTCTTGCTTGGCAAGGTCTTTCATGCTTGAAGGAACTTTCGGATCGATAATTTTAAACCACAGAGGAGGCACCAATGCCAAGAGAATCAGTCCAGCATACCCACAGGGAAATTGAGGAGCCTTTTCCATATGTCGCAAAATGGTGTAACGTCTCATTGGGTTGGCATGATGATCCGAATGCCTTTGCAGATTGAATAGAAAATAATTTGTAAGACGGTGGGACGAATTCCAGGAATGAATGGGTGTAACTTTTTCATATTTTCCAAATTCATCTTGCCGTCTAAGTAAACCATAATGCTCAACATAATTGACAATTTCCAGCAGCGAAAAAGCCACAATACTTTGTCCAAAGTAGTAAACAACAGCCCAAATACCAAACGACCAAGCTAAAAACAAAACAAGAATGATTGTAGCAATGATGTACTGCAATATTTTGTTGTGTGCCGACAAGACGCTTTTGTTCTTTCTTTTAAGCTTTGCAGCTTCGATGTTCCAGGCACCTTTAAATGCACCTATGACAGTTTGTGGCCAAAACGAGTAGAAGTTTTGTCCAAGTTTTGCAGTCGCTGCATCTTTTGGTGTTGCAACATGTCTGTGATGCCCTGCAACATGTTCAATACCCCAGTGGAGATAGCAAACACTCCATAGAAGTAGTCTGCCTAAAAATTGCTCTTGTCTGGATGGCCGATGTACCAGTTCGTGAGCAATATTTATTCCTATTACACCGCCACTGAGACCTATGGAAATGGTAAGGCCAATAATGTCAAACATCGGCAAATTGGTGCTGGTTACCATCCATGCCCCCCAAATCATTAAAGAAAGTTGAATGGGGGCTGCTATGTACAGTGGAATTCTGTATGAAATATTGTTTTCAAGAGATGGTTCAATCTCTTTTGGTGGATTCCAGGTGTTTTTACCTATAATCTGGTCAATTACAGGAATCAGCACAAATACTATCAGTGGAGCAAGATAGTTATTCGCACCACCCATTAATCCACCGACCAAGGCTGAAACAGGTAATATGTACACCAGATAAAATGGCCACACGTGCATATCAACCTCTCTTCTGTTGTCTTTTTGTGCCTGTTTTGTATATTCGGCAATTATAAACGCTAATAATAATGTGTCAATAATAATGGATGGATGCACAACACTGTTTATTCCGGAGTGAAACTGTCACAGCATGTCAAAAAATGTCTGCTATACTTGACATTCATGATATATTCAGACTATCTTTAGCTGCCCGATAGCTATACAATCTTGTAGCATTTACTATTCCAGATATGGAGATTCCGAAAGATGAAGAAAATATTCTACCTGTTAATTTTGATGTGCATTTGCACTACTGCTGTTATCGCATGTTCGGATGGCAATGATGACCCTGCTGATGGTGATATTGAAAACAGCGAGACAGATGGTGACAGCGCCGATGTTGATGATACAGACGGCGATGGAACAGAAGAAGATGCATCAGATGGCGATATGGATGCTGTCGATGGTGATATGGAAGAAGAGGGCGGATATCCTCCATTGAAATGTAAAACACCGGAACCACTTGGTGATGGCCCATATTTCACCGATGTAACTGACCAGTATGGTATTGGTCGCGATGGCTTGGCTGTTGATGGTAACAGAATGGCCGTGGTTGATTTCAATAATGATGGCTTTGCTGATATGCTGGTGCATAATACTGGCTCCAATGTACGAGACGATCTTGAAGCTGATCCACCAAAGCGTTTAAAACGCATGTTGCTGAATGTTAAAAACCCTAATTTACCTGTGGGTCGAGTTTTCGAAGATGTAACCGATACTTACGGTTATACACAAACAAGAGATGGTCAACTTGGCCGTGCCGCACATTTGGCCGTGTTTGGTGATGTAAACAATGATGGACGACTGGACATTTTTAGCGGAACATACATTGATGCCAACAATAAACCAACAGATGCCGGTGATCGTTCCGAAATTTTGACAGGTAAGCTTGCAGGTGGCTTTGCTTTAGCTCCACAATCAGATACAACACCTTCTAAAACAGAGTTTCCAAGTACAACGGGCGCATCGTTTTTAGATTATGATCTGGATGGAAATCTTGATTTGTGGGTCGGCTTTTTCTACAAACAATATGGTTATCTGGAAGGCTTGCAGAATAGGCTTTACAAAGGTAATGGCGATGGAACATTTACCGATGTAACGGATGAACTGGGCCTGACTACATTCGCAGATACATTTGACGAAGGTACAAACCACAAGCCAAGTTATGGTGTAACAGTTTGTGATGTAAATGACGATGGCTTGCCGGATCTTATCAGCAGTACCTATGGTCGCCAGTTTAATGAACTATGGCTTAACAATGGAAATGGTTTTGAGGATATCAGTCAGTCCAGCGGTTTTGCCTCAGACGAAAACCTTGATTATTCAGATAATGAGTTTTACAGATGTTATTGCACAGTCAACGAATGCGACCCTGATCCCGGTAATCCCTCTGTTCAATGCCCATCTCCTGCAGGATCTTATTGGGGATCTACTGATGAAAATGAATGGAGACTTGGCGGAAATACATTTGTTAGTGTATGTGGCGACTGGACCGGCGATGGTTTGCCCGAAGTTTTCAATGGTGAAATTCAGCACTGGCACATTGGTCAATCCAGTGATCCTTCTTCACTGCTGGTAAATGAAACAGATGAAAACGGTGTGTTGTTCAATCGTCCTGGACGCGATGCTACTGGCCTTAACCAGATGCATTTAGTGGCATCATGGAACGAAGGTAACATGTCGGCTGCAAGGTTTGATTTTGATCTTGATGGATATCCTGATTTATTAATGGGAAATAGCGATTATCCCGGAACTTTTGCCATGCTTTACCGCCAAACAGAAGACGGCGTTTTTGAGGATGTTACCAAGGCCGGTGGAGCTAATCACCAGCGAGCCCACGGTGTTGTTGCAGCAGATTTTGACCGTGATGGCGACCTTGATGTCGTTATTGGTTCCAGTACTGCACGTGAAAGCCCATGGGAGACCAACGAAACCCATATTTACCGAAACGAAGTTGGCAATAAGTCGAATGCAGCAAGAATTACACTAATCGGTAAGGGTGAAGGATTTGCCAACAGAAGCGCAATTGGTGCAAGAGTGAAAATCACCACTGGTGATCGCACTCAGACTGAGTGGATTGACGGTGGATATGGTCACTTTGGTTTGCAGTCAGAGCTTGCATTAACTGTTGGTCTTGGTGAAGCCTGTAGCATTGATAAACTTGAAATTCGCTGGCCAAACAAAGATTTATCTGTTCAAACTTTTGAAAATGTCCCTGCAAATTACCACTTGATAATAGAAGAGGGTGGAGAGATTCAATTTGAGGATATGCTAGCTTACTGATTGAAATTACAACAGAAATAAAAAAGACCACTTGTTTTGCAGGTGGTCTTTTTTTATGAAGTTGTGTTAGTTATCTATTTGCCGTCGGTGCCTGTAGCCTTTGGCTTGACACTCTCTGGTTTGCTTGCTGGCTTACTTTCTGTTTTTTTAGAATCTGAGCTTTCTGCAGTTGTGGATGTCTCAGTGGTTGTTTCTTTGCTGTCGTTTTTGTCGACATGCGTGCTTGTGTCTGTACCTGCTTTTCCACTTCTGGCTTTGTCTTTAAAGTCAGTCTCGTACCAGCCTGTACCTTTTAGTACAAAAGAGCTTTTTGAGATAAGTTTGCTTAAGGTGCCTTCTGCATTGCAGGAAGGGCAGGTTTCCGGGATAGGGTCGCTAACCTTTTGAATTACTTCAACAACCGAGTTACAAGAAGAGCAATGAAATTCATAAATAGGCATAATATAACCTCACATGATAACCATAATCAAAACCACCTTTGAGAAGATAAGAGTTTTTCGTGAAATTGCAAGTAGTTTATTGGTAAAAAATGGAAAAACTTGAAAAAATCAAGGTCTTTGACATGTGATTTAGATTGTTAAAACCAATTTTTATTATTTAATAGCCGATTCGGTTTCTTGCCCTAATTCTGATAGTTCCGATTCTTCGATGTCATATTCTATTTCATATTCAATTTCTTCGTCACCATCAATTTGACACTCGAAATCACCATCTAAAAAGCTATCAACATCATTTTCCATATCGCCGTCAATACCACGCTCACCACAGGTATCGCAATTTAGATCGATGAAAGCAATGCATGCACCACGCTCACCAATTGTGCCTTCGGAATCAATGGCTAAGGGTAAGCAAGTTTCTTCTGCATTGCAAGTGTTTGGGGCAGCTTCGCAAGTTTCCACACACAAAGGTTCATCCGGGTAAAGTCCACAAACATCTGTACACACTTTGTCGCCTTCGCAGGCAGGACAATCTGCATTGCATTTATCGGCATTTTCCATATCAAAACAGATACCGCAGCCACTTCCCTGGCCTACATCCATACAACCAACAGTGTCAGAACAGGTGTTCATGTCGCATGCATCAGCACAGGAAGAGTTGTCGCCCATGGTTACGCAGACTTCTTTACCTTCTGCTATACAATCCTGGTCGCTGGTGCATTGTGGGCAACCATAGCAATTGCATATATCCATTCCTGAGTTCGGATTTGTTTCGCAACCTGGTGAGCCACAGTAGCCTGCGTCTTCACATATGTCATTGCAATCAACTTCTTCCTGTTCCATGGTTGTTTGATTACAGGTGCAAAGTGTCATCATATCAGTACATTCGAGTTCGAAACTCTCATCACAGGGACCGCTGCAAACGGGTTCTGGTTCATAGTCCTCGTCTCCATCTGTCTGTTCCATTGAGCATAGACAATACTCTGCGCCACCCATTTGTGAGTTTGGCGCACATCCCTTGGAGAACTGTCCACCATCAGTGGCGCAAACATCATCACAGTCATACATTCGCCATGTTCCGTTTTCGCATGCACAGACGTTTTCTCCAATGCATACAGATTTGTCGATTATGGTGCAATTTCCAGAGCAGATAAACTGAGTTTCATGGTAGGATTCATTCAAATCTGAGTCATTTTCTAGTTCGGATGCTTCAAATTCCTCGTCAAAATCTCCATCAGGAAGGCTTTTGTTGTTTTCACATGAAAACAAAATACTCAGCAAAAAAATCACTGTTACAGAGAAAATTATGGTTTGTTTCATATGTCCCGCAATCTTCATTTCGAACTTCTTTTGGTATTGTTTTGTTCTTCTTCAGTGTCGTCATCATATTCTATTTCGATTTCGCCATCCTCATCGCCATCAATCTGGCACTCGAAATCACCATCTAAAAAGCTATCAATATCATTTTCCATATCGCCGTCAATGCCACGCTCGCCGCAGGTGTCACAATTGAGATCGCTGAAAGCAATGCATGCACCACGCTCACCAATTGTGCCTTCGGAATCAATGGCTAAGGGTAAGCAAGTTTCTTCTGCATTGCAGGTGTTTGGGGCAGCTTCGCATGTCTCCACACACAAGGGTTCATCCGGGTAAAGTCCACAAACATCTGTACACACTTTGTCGCCTTCGCAGGCAGGACAATCTGCATTGCATTTATCAGCATTTTCCAAATCAAAGCAGATACCACATCCGTTTCCCTGGCCTACATCCATACAACCAACAGTGTCAGAACAGGTGTTCATGTCGCATGCATAAGCACAGAAAGAGTTGTCTCCAAATGTTACGCAAAAGTCTTTACCTTGGTCTACACAATCCTGATCTCTTTCACACACTGGGCAAATAAGGCATTGACAAATATCCATTCCAGTATTTGGGTTGAACTCACATGATCCACTTTTGCAGTAGTCTCCTATACCACAAATTTCGTTACAATCCATTTCAACTAATTCCAAAGTGGTTTCATCGCAGATGCAAAGGGAATTATTACCTACGCATTTAAATTCGAAGGTGTCGATATCACAGGAACCGCTGCAAACGGGCTCTGGTTCATAGTCCTCATCGCCATCTATTCGTTCCATGTAGCAAATGCAATATTCCATACCATCCATATCAGCATGCGGGCCACAACCAGCAGAAGTTTTTGCACTGTCTGAACTACAGACGGTATTGCAATCATACAGTTTCCATGTGCCGTTTTCGCAGTAGCAAACGTTGTCTCCAACACAAACAGAATCATGTTCGGAGCATTCACCTGAACAAACGAAAACTTCATCTTCTTCAGGCTCGTTTTCCTGAATATCAAGATCCAATTCGTTTTCATTTGAATCGTATTCTGTCTCTAATTCTTCAATGTCAATATCCCCATCCACTAGATTTTCATTGTTATTGCAGGCAGATAAATTACTGATGATAAGTAAGAATGAAATAAGCACTACTAAAGGTTTGTTCATTATTACCCCTGTGATCTGTTTGGGATGTTGCAATAACGTATTTACATTGAAGAATGTACAATATTCACACTTAGAACCAGATTGTTAAACACTGGAGAGACCATAGGCCTCTCCAGTTAACAAATCTTATTGCCAAAATTACTTGGTAGTAACTTCGTCATCCATTTCCAGTTCTTCTTCTGCAGCTTCTGTATCTTCTGCATCGCCGTCAATTTCTGCATCGGTATCGCCATCAGCAGCCTGTTCTCCACAGGTATTACAATTCAAATCGCTGAAGGCAATACATGCGCCGGAACCGATTGTTCCCTGGGCATCGGTTGCGAGAGGCAGGCAAGTTTCGTCAGCAGCGCAGGTACTCGGTGCAGCTACACAGGTTTCGACACAAAGTGGCGCATTGGGATACAGACCACAGATGTTGCTGCAAAGTTTGTCTGTTTCGCAGGTTGCGCCATCGGTGTCACATGCGTTGGCATTCTGCAGATCGAAGCAGATACCGCAGTCATCGCCAATACCCGCATCCATACAACCGACTGTTGCAGAACATGTGTTCATTGCACATTCGTCTACGCAGAAACTGTTGTCGCCCATCGTTACGCAGAGATCTTTACCTAGAGAGATACAATCCTGATCGCTTGTGCATTCCTGACTGATACACATGCAAACATCATTGCCGGTATCCGGGTTGGTTTCGCAACCAGAGGTGCCATCATAGTCTGCATCAATGCAGATTGTCAGACAGTCAACTTCTTCCTGTTCCAGAGTGGTTTCATTACAGGTGCAGAGAGAACTATCACCAGTACATTTCAGTTCGAAGTTTGCATCGCAGGAACCACTACACTCTGGATTGATTTCGATTTCCTCGTCTTCATCACCACCTTTAGGTTCGCATAGACAGTAATCCTTGCCACCCATATCTGCGTTTGCTCCGCAACCAGTTGATACTTTTCCACCATCAGCAGCGCAAACGTCATCACAGTCGTATGTTTTCCATGTGCCGTTTTCGCAGAAGCATACATCGTCTTCCATGCAGATAGAATCATTTGCGGTGCAGGTTCCCGAGCAGGTGAATGGCTCGTCGGTGTCGCCATCTGTAGCTTCATCGGGATCACCATCAGCAGCTTCATCAGGGTCGCCATCTACAGCAGCTTCCTGATCTGCATCGGTGTCACCATCTGGCTCTTCGTTACTATTATCACAAGAGTACAAAAGACTCGCCGTGAGTAACAGTAATAAAAGTAACATTAGAGATTTTTTCATTTTAGCTCCTTTGCTTTCGTTGTTCATGCAGTTTTTCTGTATATAAAAACAAAAAAACCACACACATGTACAAGAATGTGGTGGCGAGCTATTGGTAATCTGAATACGGTTATTATTAGAGAACAAATTACATATAATTGCAAGGAAAAATTAAATATAACACAAAAAAACGGGGAGACCTTATGGTCTCCCCGAACTGATGCTGAACTAAATTGATGTTATTCTACTGCGGCTTCTTCGTCGCCATCGGCTACTTCTTCATCGCCATCGGCTACTTCTTCGTCACCGTCGACATCGCCGTCTGTAGCTTGCTGTTCGCCACAGGTGTCACAGTTGAGATCGCTGAAAGCGATACATGCGCCGGAACCGATTGTTCCCTGAGCGTCTGTTGCGAGAGGCAAGCAAGTTTCGTCGGCAGCGCAGGTGCTGGGAGCTGCTTCACATGTCTGTACGCAGACAGGCGCATTGGGATACAGACCACACACGCTGGTGCAAAGTTTGTCTGTTTCGCAGGTTGCGCCATCGGTGTCACATGCGTTGGCATTCTGCAGATCGAAGCAGATACCGCAGTCATCGCCAATACCCGCATCCATGCAACCGACTGTTGCTGAACATGTGTTCATTGCACATTCGTCTACGCAGAAGCTGTTGTCGCCCATGGTTACGCAGATGTCTTTACCTTCGGAGATGCAATCCTGATCGCTGGTGCAACCCTGTTCAAAGCACATGCAAACGTCCATACCGGTCTGGGGGTTTTCTTCGCAACCCTGTGAGCCGTCATAACCAGCGTCTACACAGATTGTGTTACAGTTAACTTCTTCCTGTTCGAGGGAAGTTTCGTTACAGGTACAAAGAGAGTTTGCGCCGGTGCATTTGAGTTCGAAGTTGGCGTCACAGGAACCACTGCAGTCAGGGTTTACTGTGTCGGTGTCGTCATCGCCATCAACTGTTTCGAGTTCGCAAAGGCAGTAATCTTTTCCGCCCATATCTGCGTTGGCGCCACAACCTTTGGAGACTTTGCCACCGTCAGCGGCGCAAACGTCTGTGCAGGTGTATGTTTTCCATGTTCCATTTTCGCAATAACATACGTCATCGCCCATGCATGTTGAATCATTGGCGGTACAGGTGCCTGAGCATGTGAAAGGCTGGTCGCCGTCTACTACGTCATCACCGTCTTCTACTACGTTATCGCCGTCTACTACTGCATCACCATCGACTGTGCCATCGCCGTCAACGACTACGTCGCCATCGGTGTCGCCATCGGTGGTTTCATCATCGCTACCACATGAGTACATCAGACCCAATGAGAGCAGCAGCATCAATAGTAACATTAAAGATTTTTTCATTTTAGCTCCTTTTCTTCCGTTTGTTTTTTGTCAGCTCAGTTTTATAAACAACAACGCCACATAACCAGAATGATTATTGTGACACAAGACAATCAAGTTTTAATAGTTTACATCACAGACGGTGAACATTATCAATTTGTTATATTTATGTCAAGTAAAAATATAATAAATGACGCATTGCGCTGTATTGAAATTATATACAGTTGATGTTAGAATTATGCGAAATTATACATCATTTAACAATTACTTTGCCATTCGGTTCTGCTCTGGTGACAATTTCGTAGTTGATTGTATCAATCCACGTAGCTATGTTCTCAGCAGTAACAGATTCTCCCAATTGCTTTCCAAGCAACACAACTTCGTCTCCTGGTTTTGCTTCCGGTATATCGGTAACATCTATAAGTGACATGTTCATCATTACTCTGCCAACCAGTGGGGCCCTTTTGCCACAAACCAAAACGTAAGAACGACCCGAGAGACTTCTGGGGTAACCGTTCGCGTATCCAACAGGAATGATGGCAAGGTTGGTTTTTCTGCTTGTACGGAATGTTCGTCCGTAGCCAACATATTCATCTGGTTCAAGTTTCTTAATTTGGGTAATCACAGTTTTCCAGCTCATGACTGGTTGCAAGTCTACGCTGGGTTTGTTGTACTGATGTACAGAAACGAAAGTTTCTCTGCTTGGCCACAAGCCATAAGTACCTATGCCAACTCTGGACATATTGAAAAATGTATCCTCAAAAAGCAATGTGGCGGCAGTACAGGCAGTGTGTAATATCTCAGGTGAAACACTATGTTTATCTAGTAAAGCTATGAATTCTTTATATCTATTTAACTGCAACTCTGCAAAGCTGTGGTCTGTTGTATCTTCAATGTCGGCAAAATGAGTGTATGCTCCCTCCACTTCAATGCCATCACATTTGCCTAGGAATTGCACCAAAGTTGGAATTTCATTTTCCTGAAATCCTTGTCGGTTTGTTCCTGTCTCGAGCTTTAAATGAATCTTTAAACCGCTAACTTGCAACTTTTCTACAATTGAAATTGAGTGTAGAGATGCAATTGTAACACTTATATTGTTTTCACTGGCTACTTTTAAAGCATCTTCAGGGACGGGGCCAAATACAAGAATAGGGCATTGGATTGCATTCTTTCTCAACTCAAGGGCTTCGTCAACAGTAAAAACACCAAGCCAGTCTGCTCCACATTCAGTTACAATTTTAGAAACGGGTAATGAGCCGTGTCCATAGGCGTTGCTTTTCACCACAATCATTAATTTGCGATTGTGACCAATCAGATCCTTAAAAATTCTTACATTGCTTTGCAAGGCAGAAGAATCCAACTCTTTCCATGATTGAAAATGTTTCATTTTGTATTATACTGCTATCTCAATAATGATAATAATATGAAGAATATGCGATGTATAGTTAAAGTTTAACCTCGGCTAAATTCGATAAGTTTAAGTGCTTCATTTGCTTTTTGCACCAGTATCGGATCTTTTTCCTTGCTGACTTTTGTCAGAAGTTTTATGGATTTTTTACTGGAACCAATAAGACCCAAGGCAGTTGTAATAGCCATTTTCAAACCGTCTGATAGTTCCGAATTCGATGGTTTTTTAAACATAGCCATAATGCCGGAACCATAAACCTGCTCGAGATTTTTGATCATGATGGCTTCTATATTCTTTTTGCGGGCAGCATCAAGATTGCCCAGATTTCCAACTGCTCTATATACTTGAATTTGCAGAGCTTCATTAGCAAGTTCACTTTTTCCTTCAAGTATATCAATGTAAAATTGAAGGACTTTCTCGTTTTTGCTTTCCATGCGACCAAGACAAGAAATCGCTGTCTCGCGAACTTTAGCATCTTCGTCGCTAAGGGCCTTGATTAAATGAGATTCGGATGTCTCTGGAGAAATTCTAAATAATGCTCTGACGGTTTCTTCACGAACGGCAGGGTGATCGTTGTAAAGCAGTAAGTTTAGCTTTCCAACGATTCTTCTGTCACCAAGTTCACCAAGGATATTTATTATGTTACGCAGGAAATACCAAGGGTTATCTTCTTTGTAAAGTTCATTTACCATCGGCTGAACAGCAGCTGCGCCGATGTCAATTATGGAACGAATTATCTTTTTTCTAACCCACTTGTCTTCGTGATTTTTAAGAAGATCCAGAAGAATCGGAACTGCTTGTCTGCCAAAAGAGATAAAGACAGACAATGCCATGTCGCGCATTTCCTTGTCATCAGAGTCAAATACTTCTCGAAGATCTTTCAAGATATTTGTAGATGATATGTAATCAAAAAGACGTTTTGTAAGAGATTTACGCCTAACGTCTCTGTCGTCAAGGTGTTTTCTTGTGCTATCAAGTATTTTACTAACCAGGATATATTCTTTTTTCTCAGAAAGTAATGGAATTACTCTTTGAAATCTGCTGATAAAATCAGAGAATTCTTTGTTGGAAACAGGTGAGTTAAACCTTTCAAGAATCTCATCGGCATTACTCAAAAAAGCTTCCATCAGTTTTTTGTTGCTGATATGCTCTTGTACCCTTAATGGTAAGGTTTTATATGGAATCAGCTTGTGCAAGAAAAACTCTTCATAAGCATAATCAGTAACTTCGTTGTTTTCAGCAAAAAACCTGTCGGTAACATGTTTGAAGATTCGCATCAGAACTTTTTCGTGTTTCTCTGCTGCTTTTCTTTGTGCTTCCAGCGGTGCTTTTATTTGTAATTCTCTTACGCCTTCTATTTCATTAATAAGCTGGATGGATGTTTCAGCCAAGAATTCCAGTTCTGCACCGTTGATCATAAAATGCTCTACATCAATGCCTCTTAGGACTGGAGAATCTTCAATTCCTTCCATGATCAAATCAGAGTTTAAAAGAACGGCAATCAAGAAATCGGGTACTCTTAAAGGTGTAATTGTATCTGTAAAAATGCGTAGCTTAATTTGACGAAGTTCGTCTTCTGTAGCATTTTTAAGCAATGGAACTGTTTTGAGATCTTTTTTAAGACGTGAAAGTGTAAGTTCTGCCTGCCAGGGTAGCTTTCTTCCTGATGAGATAATATCTTCATCAAAGATTGCGGAAACTTCGGCAACGCCATGTTCTATAAGTGTTCGCGTAAATCTTTCGCCTTCTTTTCTGGCATCATCTTTAAATTCGGGAGAATATTGACTAAGCAGTGATATAAATTCGTTAAAATTGGTTTCGTTAATAATTCTTTTAATGGAGAACGAAATAAGGCATCGTCTTTCAAGGTAGTCCATAAAACGAGGAATGTATAGCTCAGCCATGCCATGTGGCATTATCTCTCGTAATGTTATCATATCGGTCAAAACGCCATCTATTAAGATGTCGCGTTCTTTACCTATAGCTTTACGTATGAAGCTTATTTCTCTGTTTTTTCCAATAATCTTTCTGAACAGAGCATATAATCCTTTTTTGGATTTTACTGCTTCAGGGTGATTCGCATCGCCGTAATATCCTGATCTTTGTACTGATTTGGTAAATAGTAGAATAAAGGCAACTACAAATTTTTTATGTTCCAGGAAAGGATCATCTTCTTCATCATCTTTCTTGGGCATAATCATGTCGCCGGAAACACCTTTTAGTTCTTCCGGCAGTTCAATGTCTATAAGATCTTCATCTTCAGGCCCTTCATCGGAAAGGTATGCCCGTAGCATAGACTCTTCTTCTTCTGTTCGTTTGACAGGCTGGGCTGCGCCAGAGCTTGTTGCTGGTTTTGCAGGTTCCGAAACAGGTTCCTCAAAGTCGGCTGTCAATGGTATATCAAAGCTGTCACCAAAAAGATCGTCATCCTGTTGTAGTGACTGTCTTATTGTTTCTTGCTTTTCCTTCGTAAAATCAAGCAGTTTGAAAAGTGCCATCCCGTATGGCTTATCTGCTTGTTCTTTTACTTTCTCTACCTCACCCCGAACAGCAAAAGTGTGTCCTCCTGGCAAGGAAAATTTAAGTGTTTTTGAGTCACCAGGGGTGGCTGATGTTGATGTTCTTACAACAGCTCGTCTGGATTTGAAATACTTATTATTGGCCTTTTCAAGTTCTTCTTTTGAATCGAAAGTTATTTCGATTACATTATTGCTGTTCCAATCGGTGCCGTTGTGAGTCGGGCCAGAAAATTTCATAATTAATTCTCCGGAACTTTGTAGGATGTTTATTTGATTAGGAAAACTGCATACATAACCGCAATTTATCATTAATGAGACTTTGCAGGCAAGTCTATTTCACACAATTGCTCAATTAGATTGAGATTTTTTAATATTGCTGATAGAATGTACGCAATATTATGTGTTTTTATCAGGAGTAATAATTAGAGTGAAAACTCCAAAGACAATATTGATAGTAGAAGACAATTTTAAGAACTTGAAATTGTGCAGGGATTTGCTTGATTTAAAAGGACATCTTGTTCTTGAAGCGACAGACGGTGAAGAGGGAATAAATCTCGCCAGATTGCACAAGCCGGATTTAATTGTTATGGATATTCAGTTGCCTGTTTTTGATGGTATTAAAGCTACAGGAATATTGCGTGGCAAGCCTGAAACAAAGAATATTCCAATTATTGCATTTACGGCATTTGCAATGAAAGGTGACGAAGAACGTTTTTTAGAGAACGGTTTTGATGGATACATTCCGAAACCAATAGATACACGAAAGTTTGCGGATCAGGTTGAAGCATATTTGTACACTGACAATTCCCTAAATACAGATTAAAAAATGCAAAAACAATATTTAGATATTTACGATGAGATTTCATCGATGATGGCATCTGCACCCAGTCTTAAAGGTGCACAGGAAAAGCTACTCAGTATTCTTTGCAGCAAATTGTCTTTTGCTGGAGGATGCGTGTTTAAAGCAAATGATGAGGATGACAACAGATTTCTCGAAAGGATAGTCGAAATTGGAGATCTGAATCTTGTCAATCAAGTTTGCGAAGACAAAAAAAGCTATTTTGACGATGCTTCAGAAATTCATACTGGTAAAAACAATTTGATTTTTCCAGTAAAGGTGGATGGCGTTACAAATGTGATTGTTGTGTTGGCTTCAGGCAACAATGTTGATGCTTCAGAAGACCATTTGGAATTTCTCAAGACTTTAAATCTAATGCTGAATGGATATTTTAAACAGCTTTATACAATTGAAGAAATTCAGAAAAAAGAAAAGAACCTGCAACGTCTTTCCAAGTTTCCGCGAGAAAATCCTAATCCGTTTTTCTGTTGTGATAAATCAGGCAAAATAACATACCTAAACCAGGCAATGAATGATTTTACCAAAGTTAACCGGCTTGGTAATATCGTGAATATTGACCAGTTTTTTAAAGACAATGGAAAAAGCTATTCTCATATTTGTCGCTCTGTTGGAGAGGATATTACCTCTAAAAACAGAGAATTTAAAATTGCCAGCCGTATTTTACTTGGTTCGGTCAGTTCGTATCGCGGATCTGACGAGGCTTATGTGTATTTGCAAGATATAACAGAGCTAAAAACACTTGCTCAGGAAATGACTCGAAAAAATCAGCAGTTAACTGACATCAAAGAAGAACTTGAATTTCAGACTCAGAGAGCATTAGATGCTAATCGGCATAAATCTGAATTTTTGGCAAATATGAGCCATGAATTGAGAACTCCATTAAATGCAGTAATTGGTTTTTCCGAAGTTTTACTTGATGAGCTGTTTGGCCCATTGAACGATAAACAACACGAATATCTTGATGATATTCTCGAATCAGGCAGACATTTGCTATCCCTGATTAACGATATTCTTGATCTCTCCAAGATCGAAGCTGGAAAAATGGATTTGGAGCTCGAAGAATTTTCGGTCAGCGAGCTGATAACTATGTCTATGAATCTTATGCGGGAGAAAGCCGCCAAACACAATATAGGGATTTCCGTTGAAATAGATGAAAGCCTGGACACCATTATGGGGGATCAGCGCAAGATTAAGCAGGTGGTTTTCAACCTGCTGGCAAACTCTCTTAAATTTACTTCAAATAACGGTCAGGTTGGAATCCGTCTCGTCCGCGAAGGGAAATTTGCAAAGTTCTGTGTTTGGGATTCTGGCATTGGTATTTCGATAGAAGATCAAAAGCACATCTTTAATGAATTCAGACAGGCCGATGCTTCCTTGACCAAGAAGTATGAAGGTGCTGGCCTTGGCTTGGCTATTGTGAAAAAATTCGTAGAATTACATGGCGGAAACGTCTGGGTTGAGAGCAAATTGAACCTTGGCGCAAGATTTTACTTCACAATTCCAATCGAATCGCCGAAATGGTTAAAGACAAACAAATCGATCTAGTTGCTTCCTGATAGAACTGGACGTATTTTACCCACTCAATCATGAGGGAGATTTTATGGGAAAAAAGATTACCTTGATGTTAAATGGTGTTGAGGTTAAATCAAAATCCGGTATCAGTATCAGCAAATTGCTGGAAACCAATTCTGCAGAAAAATTAGAAAAACCAATAGGGGCTATAGTTAATCATCGCTTAATGGGGCTCTATACAATATTGAGATCAGATTGTATCATTGATACTGTCGGTTTTTCCAGCAAGGAAGGTGCATCAATATACAGACGCACACTTTCGCTGATTATGTGTGAAGCATTTGCACAACTATATCCCAAGATCAAGCTCGAAATAGGGCAGTCACTTGGTAATGGGTATTATTATCGGGATCGTTTAGGCGATAATATCAGCAAAAAAATGCTGAATGAAATAGATGCAAAAATGCGCGAAATAGTAGCAAGTGACCGACCATTGAGACCCAAACTGGTTTCAACTGAGGCTGCGATTGAGCATTTCAAGGAACATGGGTTTTACGAAAAAGTTGCACTTATAAAACAACGTCAAGTTCCTGAAATCAATTGGGTTGTCATGGGAGAATTTCACGATTTGTCATATGGCCCTGTGGCTTCCAATACCGGTTTTTGCGACACTTTTTCACTGTTTAAAAAGGCGAAGGGCTTTGTACTTAGCTTTCCAGATGCCAAAGGCAAAGTTACCGAAAAGCTTAAGCCGCAGTTAAAGCTTTTTTCGACATATCAGGAAACTCGAGCCTGGAACAAGAGGGTTTCTGTGTGGAGTATTTCTCAGTTAAACCAAGCCTGTATTGACGGGTCAATTTCTGAAATTATCAAGGTTTCCGAAGGTTTGCAGGAAAAGAAAATTGCCAGAATGGCGGATGAAATCTACGAAAACAAAGATACTGTTCGTTTGGTTGCAATCGCCGGGCCTTCGTCTTCCGGAAAAACAACTTTCACCAAGAGGTTGGGAATCCAACTTAGGGTAAATGGAATTCGACCGGTTATGCTGTCGATGGACAATTATTATGTTGATCGTGTTAAAACCCCGTTAAACCCTGATGGCAGTTATGATTTTGAATGCCTTGAAGCCCTTGATTTTCCTCTTTTTAACAAACATTTGGAGATGATTCTGGATGGCAAACGAGTTGATACGCCCATATTCGATTTTGTCAAAGGTGAAAGAAGAAGTGACAAAACAATACCTATGAAACTTGAAAAAGATCAGGTTTTAATGATTGAGGGTATTCATGGTTTGAATCCCAAAATGACCGCAAGTATTCCAAACGACAAAAAGTTTAAAATCTATGTTTCGGCTCTGACACAATTGACTATTGACGAGCATAATAGAATATTTACCTCGGATATGCGTCTAATGAGACGTATTGTGAGGGACAGGCTTTTCAGGGGATATCTCGCAACGCAGACTATCAAACAGTGGCCTAGTGTAAGAGCTGGTGAAAATAAGCATATCTTCCCGTTCCAGGAGGAGGCCGATGTAATGTTTGATACTGCACTGGTATATGAACCGGCGGTTTTAAAGCCGTATCTTAGAAGATATCTAATGGAAGTTCGTCAGGATGAAAAGGCATATACCGAAGCATATCGACTTTTCCAGTTTTTAGGTTTGTTTATCCCGGTATTTCCACATGAAGTACCTGGAAATTCACTGTTGCGTGAGTTTATTGGAGAGTCGGCTTTTAACTACTAGGATCAGCCAACGATTTTCCCATAGTAAATGCTTGAGAAAAAGTAATTAAGCAGCAGAACCATTACTGCACTGTAAACCACTGTTTTATTGGTTGCTTTGCCTACGCCTGCTGCTCCGCCTGTTACGTTATATCCATAGTAGCAAGCAATAGTTGTTATGGTGAGACCAAACACCGAGGTTTTAATCAAGCCTATTGTCAGGTCTTCAACCGATACCATAATGTAGAGGTTTTCCATAAAAACACCCAGATTCATGCCTTTTATAGGTATGGCAACCAAATATCCACCAAGCAATCCAACTGCCGAAGAAACCGCATTTAATAGAGGGGTTATTATCAGACCAGCCAGAAGCCTGGGAACAACCAACCGTTGAATAGGGTTAATTGCCATCACTTCAAGGGCATCGATTTCCTCTTTAACTCTCATTGCTCCAAGTTCGGCAGCAATGCTTGAACCTGCCTGACTGGCTACCATCATCGAAGCCATTACAGGAGATATTTCTCTGAGAATTGTAATTGAAAGCATGGATGACAAAAGGCTTTCGGTGCCAAACATATTAAGGATTTTCATGCCTTGAAGAGCTACAGCAGCACCCATGGGGCCAACAACAAACAGAACAGGCAAAAGGCAGCGCCAACCAAGCGAATTCATTACACGAATCCACTCGCTCACGTGATATGGGCCTTTAATCGCCAAAATAACAGTGGAAAGAAAGAAGTTTCCAATGTCTCCGACCCGATAGATGAATCCTGTAAGAAGTTTGAACAAATTTAATTCCTAATATGCAGATAGTAAAAACCTACTCAATATCAGTGCTAAATTATGAAAAGTCAAATTATCATTGGTAATTTCATCTGCCTGAAAAAAAATCCTGTATTTCAAACAAGAAAAATTGTATTCAACTATATGATAGCTTGACCGTATTTAATAGGTATGAAACAATGGAAATCATTCGTGAATTTTATTCGCATTAATATCTAATTTGAAAGGTCTTACGGTAAATCAAGATGGAGAAAACGCCAACAATTCTCATTGTTGATGATTACCCTAAAAATGTGAAACTTTTAGAGGCTCATCTGGTTAAAACCGGATTTAATACCGTTGCTGCATACGACGGCGATCAGGCAATGCAAATTATAAACGAAGAACCACCAGATTTGGTTCTGCTAGATGCAATGATGCCTGTAATAGACGGATTTGAAGTATGTCGCAAAATAAAAGAAAACGATAAAACCCGCCTTATTCCGGTGGTTATGGTAACAGCTCTGGATCAGATAGAAGATAAAGTTAAAGGGATTGAAGCGGGTGCTGACGATTTTCTGACAAAACCGGTAAACCGCCATGAATTAATTGCAAGATCAAGAGCTTTGATTAAGACAAAACGATTAAATGATCAAGTGTTAAATTTACAGTCGGTTGTTACATCCTTGTTTGAAATAACTACATTCGAGAAGCAATTCTCAGACCGTCAAGTGCTGTTTCAGGAGTTTTCAGTAAGGGCAGCGAAGCTTGCACAGGCAAAAACAGTCGCAATTACAACATGGAATGACAAGCACATATCAGTTGAAGCAAGCTACAATCTGGGAGACGAGATCTTTCAGCAGACACAAAATGACGGAAAAAGCGCGGTAAAGCATGTGATGGAAAGTGGCCAGATGCTTATCGTTAATAGCTTCGATGAAGAACACTTAGAAGAGTTCGGCTTGTATAGCGGATATATTGGTATTCCTCTGATATCATTCGGCGGAAAAACTTTCGGTGCCCTTCATGCATTTGGCGTTAGCGATAAATTGTCGCAGGAACCATTGAGAATGCTTATTCTTGTTGCCCAAAGATTGGGATATGAGCTGCAATTGAAGGATTACAATACAAAACTTGAAGATGAAGTTAATAAAAGGACGGCTGAGTTGAGAAGCGTTCTGGTGGATTTGAAAACTGCCAACCTGGATCTGAGCATGGCTCAGGCGGAAACGATTTTCCGCTTGGCAAAAGCTGCTGAATACAGAGACGAAGACACTGCTGCTCACTTGCATCGCATGAGCAATTATGCCTATGTTATTGCACAACAAATGGGAATGGACGAAGATTTCTGCAAGGAACTCAGGCTTGCTGCTACAATGCACGATGTTGGTAAGATTGGAACACCGGATGCAATCCTGCTAAAACATGGAAAGTTGACCTCGAAAGAGTATGAAATCATGAAAGAACATACTCTGATTGGTGCTAAAATATTAGGTGGATCCAGCTCGCAAGTACTTAGAATGTCTGAAGTTATAGCACTTTGTCATCATGAGAAATATAATGGTGAAGGATACCCCAGGCAGCTTATCGAAATGAACATTCCTATAGAGGCAAGGATTGTGGCTATAGCCGACGTTTTCGATGCATTGATAAGCAAGCGAGTTTACAAAAGAGCATTCACAATTGAGGAATCATTGACGATACTAAAAAGAGACAGCGGTTCTCATTTTGATCCAAATGTTTACAATGCATTTATCGCATCATTCGATGAAATTCTAAAAATACGCAACAAATACCCTGAATTGGATGAGTAAAGATTAATCATTCCTGTTTAGGGTATAAGTGCGCTTCTGTTTATGTTTATCTAATACTATTAAATTCACTGCACATCAGGTTCGTTTTCAAAAACCTTTGCAACAGCTTTTGACCACAATTTAATTTGTGTAAGGCTAGGTTTAGATGGGTAAGCCTTGTACAAAGCAATAAGGGCAGTCATTTTAACAGATTGTGGTGTTGCTTTTATTGCAAGTTTAGGACAAGCCAGCAATGTTTTTGCAAAGCCTTTAATTTCCTTTAAAGAAGGCTGAGGATATGCTTGGGTCATGCCGGCTTCAGATGATGCTTCGTTAATAAGGCCGTTTTCCATAAGAATCGCAAGATCACTTTGATCAAGGCTTTGGGTAAATTTACGGAAAATATCATAAGTAGCTGAAACTGTAGCAATTTCTTTCTGGAAACGGGCCTGATAATTCCAGAGATGTTTCCATGCCCCAGGATCATCCTGACCTGTTATGGCTTCGGCAAGCATTTTACCGGCTGACATTCCATTACCTACACCACTTCCATGTGCCGGGAAGACATGACAAGCAGAATCGCCAACTAAAGCAATGCCGGGAGCTGTAAATATGTGGTATGGATGTCTCAAAGGAATAAGACCTGCACCACCCGAAACCCGTTCGCCGATCCAGGTATGTTTTACAACAAGTTCGCTCATCATTTCCGGGCCATTGCTGTAGTTACCATCTGCAATACAACCTGTTAAAAGTGCAACATGCTCCAAATCTTCAGATATTCGGAGCGTATTGGTTGACCATCCGCCTTTGACACCGATGATGTTGATAATATGACCCGGTTCAGTATTGTTTTGTTTCAGGAATTCTTTTGCAGCTTTTTTATCTGAAATTTTGCAGACTTGCTGCATTGCGGTACAGATGTCCTTGTTTTCGACAGTTGGGCACCACTGATTCAATAATGGAACTCTTTTTCTCAAGTGTGCAGAAAGGCCGGTTGCATCTACAAATAACTTTGCATGAAATTCAACAGGTTTGGCAGAATCGGTTTTATCTTGCTGTCTTGTTAAGATACTTGTAGGTCTGCCTTCAAAAAGTTTTACATCGTAAAACGACAGGTTTTCAAAAAACTTCACTCCCACAGTTTTGGCCAGATCCTGTAGTCTGGATGTTAAATGTGGCATGTCAACATTCCATAAAGGGCCGATATCCATCTTTATGGTTTTTTCCTGGCCTGTTACTCGTATTCCAAATGGACTTTCCACGTTTTCAAGTTCAGGTGTTTCTGGAAGTGGAATGTCTGCCTGCATAAAATCTTTTCTGGTCAATGCGTTGGACCATCTTGCTCCGGCTTCACTGAGTTTGCTTTTGTCCACAACAGCAACGGAGAGTCCACGTTTGGCAATCTGGTATGCTGTGGCAGAGCCACTTGTTCCCGCACCAACTATAACTACATCGAAATTATGTGAGTTTGTCATTTTGAAACATTTCCTAGGCATGGGGTTACTGCAAAATTTGAATTGCGTGAATGTTTTAAGTTGTCACTTTGGAATTTGATTATGTTGCAATGAATGCAACCTTGAGATTGTTGTCAAAAATTGCATTGCGATTTTATATTTCGCTTTGCAATGATGCACTGCATTATTAGCATTAATAACAAAACACTTCAAGCGAATTCAATTTATATCACTTTTTGTGAGAAGACTTGCGGTTTGAAAGCAAAAGTGAGTTTTTACCGAATCTATCCAAAATCTGATCTTTCAGATTGTCAATTTCCTTGTTTTTATTGGAGGTTTCGCTAAACATATCGATTTGTGTCTTGTTTTGCCAATCGGAAATGCCTACTCCTATCAGTCTTACAGGTTTGCCAACAAATTTACTTGATTGGTAAAGTTTCCACCCGGCTTTAAAAATATCGTCACTAAGATTTGTGGGGCTTTTAAACTTTTTGCTTCTGGTATGAGTCTCGAAACCTTCTAGGCGAATCTTTATATGTATGGATAGTGCCTCAAGTTTGTGCCTTCTTGCTGTTCTGCCCACATCTTGTGCCTGCCAGCGCATCGTTGCCCTCAAATATTCCTGATCTGTTACATCGTCACCGAAGGTGGTTTCCTTGGAAATTGATTTTCTCTCGCCTCTAAGGCCAACAACATCTGATGCAATTCCTCTGGATTGTCTATAAAGATGGTTTGCACAATTATCACCAAAAATATTGGCAAGTTCTTTTTGTGGCCATATTCTCAGTTCTGTAATTTTGTTTATTCCATGTGAGCGAAGTTTTTTGCATAGCACCTTTCCGACACCACGCATTCTGGAAATGTCCATAGGTGCAAGAAAATCCAATATTTCATTTTCTTTCACTACCGTTAAACCATCAGGTTTTTCATAGTCAGAGGCGATCTTCGCAATCATCCTGTTCGGGCCGATTCCAACAGAAGAATTTAGTTGAGTAGCCTCAAATATCAGGGCTTTTGCCTTTTTACCAATCTCTTCTGGTTTACCCCATAGACGCTGAAGGCCGGAGATATCAATGTATGCTTCATCTACTGAAACTTGCTCGATTACTGGCGAAATTGTTTCAAGTGCAGACATAACTTGTCTGGATACCGAAGAGTACAAACTATGGCTTCCTCTTAGATATATGCCGTTTGGACATTTTTTATAGGCTTGTGAGATTGGCATGGCGGAGTGAACTCCATATTTTCTTGCCTCGTATGAACAGGTAGAAACAACACCACGTTTGCTGTTTGGTAAGGCACCTACAATAACCGGTTTTCCCCTAAGCTCTGGATTATCCCGTTGTTCAATGGCTGCAAAAAAAGCATCCATATCGATGTGCATTATCAAACTTGCCATTTTTTTTCAACTCACAGAATATGAAATCGGTTCTTATTATATCATAAAAAAATCGGGATCATCATGGATAGATGATCCCGACATCAATTACAAATTGTATAACTTAAGACAATCTGCCTTTTTTAGTAAGTTTGGTGGGGTCAAGCCATTTGTCTACTTCATCTTCTTGCAAAATTCCCATTTCCACCGCAGCCTCGGAAACATTTGTGCCGTCATTGTGTGCCTTGTAGGCCACTTTTGCAGCCTCAGCATATCCAATTTTGGAAATCAGAGAGGTTGCCAGAGCAAGACCTTTATTCAAGTCACGACCAACATCCTCTACATTTACAACCAATCCTTCAACCACACGAGTTCTGAATACAAAACATGCCTGTGACAAAGTTTCAATGGAACCTATCAATGCGTCTGCCGTTACGGGGAGCGTGACATTCAACTCAAATTGACCACCGGCAGCAGCGGCTAAAACTGTTGCGTGGTTTCCGCATATCGCCATTGCTGTCTGAACTACAGATTCGCAAACAATCGGATTTACTTTACCGGGCATAATGCTTGAGCCGGGTTGTAAAGAAGGAATAGTCAGTTCGCCATAACCAAGACGTGGGCCAGAGGCCATCATTCTTACATCATTGGCTATTCGTTGCATTTCAGTTGCCAGTGCTGCGACTCTGCCCATAACATCGGTCACGACCGGGCGACCAGACATAAATACCAGTGGTTCTTCACAGGCTGTAATTGATCTGTCCAGCAAGTTGCTTAGGTGCTTTGCAACTATTGGTGGAAGCTCCTCCGGCGCCTGAAAGCCCGTGCCAACAGCGGTTCCACCAAGTGGAAGTTCCGACAAAAGATCGGGCGTTTGTGTAAGGCTGGTTTGAAGTCGTTTCAAAACTCCAACATATGCACCAAACACATGACCAAATGTTATCGGCAATGCATCCTGTAAATGTGTGCGTCCTGTTTTAACTACTTCTTTGTATTCATCTGCTTTTTTCTGCCAGGCTTCTATTAACAGGCCAAGTTCGGGTAACAGCTTGTTTTCCATAACATCAAGTGCAGCAAGATTAAGTGCTGCCGGGATTGTGTCATTGCTGGATTGTCCGAAGTTAACGTGGTCATTTGGATGCACAGGTTTGTAATCTCCTGCCATAGAACCAAGTGAGATGTTGGCCAGATTGGCAACCACTTCATTAACGTTCATGTTGGAAGAAGTTCCCGAGCCTGTTTGAAACACGTCGAGTGGAAAATGTTTGCTATGTTGCCCATCTGCCACTTCAAGAGCCTTTGTCTCTATTACATTTGCGATGTTGTCGGCAAGATAGTTATTTTCTCCAGCCGCTTTTGCATAGCATGCTTTTATTCTTGCCAGAGCCTTTAGTAGTGCTTCCGGCATTAGTCTGTTTGAAATAGGCAGGTTTTGTCTGGCTCTTTCAGTGTTGGAGCCCCAAAGAGCGTCTGAAGGTATTTCAACTTCGCCCATTGTGTCTCTTTCTACACGCATAGCTTTATCTTTTTCCATCTTTCCCTCTCGAATTAAAAAAACAACCTAATGCTTATTTGTTGTACTGTTCCCACAAGCGTGAGAATGCACCGTTAAGTTCTGTTCTCAGTTTTTCGGTTGCAGCCTTGTCCCATGTCCTAGGATCGCCACGCAAGAAAGTAGTCAGATCGTTTCTGTTGTCAACTCTACCTACCGGCAAATGGAAAGTTTTACCGTGAGCCTCGACTGTAACAGTGTTTGCTATGTCTGATTGTTCAAGCAGATATTCCATATCATCACAACCGTAGTCATTCATCATGACATACATTGGAACACCATGGTGCAAGATTGAGCCTGGATCGTTCGGATCGGTTCTGTCGTCGTTTTTGCGACGAGACTCTTCAGGGGTTACCCAAATGTAAAGAATGGCAGCAGACTCCAGAATTTCTTCAGAAAGCATTCTTAAACTGTACTGATAGCCATATGGATCTTCCAGAGGGAATTTGGAACCATCGGCACCGCCTCTGGCAAATTCCATTACAACGGTTTTCTCTTCCAGGGTATCAGGGATGCCAGCTTTCTTCTCTTTAAGCATCTGACCTGCTTCTTCGTCTAATTTGTCGGCAAGTTTATCCTGAATTCCAACAGGTAGTTTGTTTAACAGAGTTTCGCCACCAACTTTGGAAAGTGCCATGTCCAGTTTCCAGAACATATAGCGGGCAGGGGAGGGAGGGTTAAGCGGTGGTTTGTTGATCAGATCCTGATAGTCCTGATTCAATATTTCGATCAAGGCACCCCAAACCAGCGGGTTTGCAAAGTTTTTATCGGGAGCATGGTAATATATGTATTCTTGGCCCAGTGCTTTTAGCTCTTCATCTATTCTTCTCATGAAATGTACATATGGGAAATCGTCGAGCTGCACAGTTAGACCCATATGAAAATGTTCGCGACATTCTTTGGTGGATAAGTTATCCAGATATTTTCTAACTTCAGATTTACCAGATGCAGGAAGAGCCATAAGCAATACTGTTTTAATTGTTTTTTCCATTTTCTTTTCCTTGATATTTAAGTTGTTTTATCTTTTCAAACTAAAGTTAATGTCCGCTATTGGAACTTGGTTTTGCGTTCCAGATTTTAACCAGCAACATAAGTCCAACAAAGCTGAAGGGTAACAGGAACAGTGGCCAGTAGTTCCAGTTCCATTCAGTAATATATCCCAGAGCAATGGATTGTACACCAGTTCCGAGATAAACAAAACCATCAATTACGCCAACTGCTGTTGCGGCACCTTTACGCCCACCAAAATCCATTGTTGCAGTTCCTGATAACAATCCATGTGTACCGATTACAGCCAATGACATAATAAAACCGACTGCACCGAGTATCCAGCCGTTGTGCAGTGTGAACACCATGACTACACAGGATACGGCCAGTATTCCGTACATCAAAGCAGCAGAGGGCATTCTTCTCGAATTGAAAATTTTATCGCTGACAAGCCCGGCGGTTACACCACCAATACAACCGGCAAGCCATAAAATTGCTCCCCAGTTGTCCATCATAAATGTCCATCCTTCAGTGTTGCCGGTAACAATCTGCTCGTTGGCAAAAATTCTATACCAGTGCATGATGCCGTTTCGTAAAACACCAGTGCAGAATTCAATACCGGCCACAACAATAATAACCGGATGGGTAAGAATTCTCTTGTACATTTCGAAAACTGAAATTACTTCGTCCATATCTTCACCGCTTGAAGCATCTGCGGTATCAAAATCTTTATGACCGGCCTGTGATGGGCGATCTTTGAGAAGGAATGTCTCAATAAGTAAAAACAGGAAAAGTAGTACTGCCGGGGCAAAGAAAATCCACCATATTGCATCACCGCCGTTGTAACCTTGACCTTTTGCAAATGACAAAGCCAGAATCTTGGGAGGAACATCAAAAGCTAAGAAAATACCAGAAGAAATCATAACTCCGAAAATACCAGAGAAAGATCCGCGTTCTGTAACATGGAACCATGATGCGTTAACCTTGACAATTGAAACGGCTCCATAGCTCTGGAAGTACATGTTAATACCGTATAAAATGGTAAAGACCAATTCAATGTTTGCGGTAGAGGGATCTTCGAGACCTAAAACGTATTTTGTATATAAGCCCATTGCAAGGTTCGCAATACCCGCACCGAAAGCAGCTATCAATATTCCTTTTTTACCACCAATTCTGTCTACAAGTGGGCCATTTATCAGGAAGGAAAATGCATAAACAACTGCACCGATGCCAAATATGTCCCCAAACATCGATTTTGTCATCAAATCACCAAAATGTGATTTTGAAACTGTGAGGTTATAGCGTCCCATATAAAGGAGGGCGTATGTTATTCCCATGGGAAACCAATTCAGAAACCTACGATACCTAAATGCACGTGAATGAACAATTTTTTCTGTAGCCATTGGAAGAGTATCCTTTTTTGATATAATAGTAATTATTGACCGTCAACATGGAAAAAAAACTGCACTGGGTAGCATACACAAGTGAAATAAAAGAGCAACACAAAAGTATGATAAATATGCAGTTAAAACAAAACAACAGCAAACAACTAACTAATAAATTCTTTTTACCGATATACAAAATTGATTGTAAGTGTTTGTGATGGTTTAGAATTCTTGACAAGGAATTAGCACTCTGTTAAATAGATATTTCGTTTTATCCAGTTTTGTAATATTGATGAATATCCAGGAAGGAACATTAAGATGTCTGAGCAAGGAAACAATGGAAAAGTCATAAATTTCCTGTTTGAAAACAGTATTTTTCTGATTGCAGGTGCTGCTATTGCACTGGTATGGGCAAATGTAGATCACCATTCATATGAAGTTATTGCACATAATCACAATTTTCATTTTGTAATCAATGATGTTGTTATGGCGTTTTTCTTCTTGTTAGCCGGTAAAGAAATTCGTGAAGCAATGCTTCCTGGTGGGCCTTTGGCAAGCGCAAAAACAGCGGCTCTTCCTCTTATGGCCACAGTTGGTGGAATGGCTGGACCTGCTGCCATTTATATTGCCGGTGTTCACTTTTTCAATGCTCCTGCGCTTTCAAATGGTTGGGCAATCCCGATGGCAACCGATATTGCCTTCAGCTACCTTGTTGCTCGTTTTATCTTCCCAAAAGTGAATGGTAAAACAAATCCTGCGATAGTATTTTTGCTTCTTCTTGCAATCGCAGATGATGCAGGTGGCCTGATTATTCTTGCAACATTCTACCCGACTGGTGAGCCTAATATGATTATGTTCTTCGGCTGTCTGGTGGGTGCAATACTTTTAGCCCTTATCTTCTGGAAAGGCTTTAAAATCAAAAACTTCTGGCCGTACCTTATTGGCCCCGGCGTTATCTCATGGTACGGATTCTATGTAGGCGGAATTCACCCGGCTTTGGCTTTGGTGCCTCTCGCATGGTGTATGCCTCATGAACATACAGATCTTGGTATCTGGACACCTGGAGAATCAGAAGGTGAAGACACTCTAAACAAAATGGAGCATTGGTGGAAACGCCCTGTAGAAATAATTCTTGGCTTCTTTGGCTTTGTTAATGCCGGTGTTGTGTTTTCTGCAATTGGTTTGGGAACCGCCCTGGTCTTTTTCGGCCTCCTTTTGGGAAAACCAATCGGTATCGTCCTTATGACAAAAATTGGTCAATTGTTCGGGCTCAATTTGCCTGAGGGTATGACAAACCGTGACTTGGTTCTTGTTGGCTTCTCAGCCGGTATTGGCTTTACTGTCGCATTGTTTATCTCTGTTGTCGCATTCCAGCCTGGCGATGTTCTTGACAGTGTGAAAATGGGAGCATTGTTCAGCTTCTTTGTTGCTCCAATAACACTGATTATAGCCAAAGTGTGGAGAGCAAAGAAAACCGCCTAGTTATAAACGTAGGTTTTAAGGAGAATTGTTGTGAGAAAATTTTCATTCGTATTTTTAATTACTGTTGGACTGAGTCTGATGTTATGCTTGGCTTGCGGTGAAACTACAACAGACAATACTGAAGATGGTGATACTGATAGTGTCGGTACCGATGGCGATGCCACCGATGGTGATATCGTTTCGGATGGTGACTCGGATGGAGATTCGACAGTAGAAGATGGCGACGAGGATGGTGATGTTTCAGAAGCCGAACAGGAAATAATTGCAGACGGCGATGCCGATCAAGGCGAGTCTGAAGCTGATGCGGAAGTTGAACCTACTCCAATTCTTCCAATTGCTGCTTGCAACATGACTCCTTATGACTTGCTTCCACGTCAGGATGTTGGAAAAGCTTTGGCTTTCGAGAAAGACAGTATTTTTGATATCTCAGCAGAAACTCTGGGTTCAATGATACCAAACGACTATAAATTCCTTACTCCTTTTGATTATGGAGTCAGAGTATATCGACTGCGATATACTACCCAGGACAAAGGTAAACTAGTTGAAGCAACTTCTTTCGTTGCATTCCCTGCAAACTCATGGACTGAAGATGAGACAAAACCGGATTTTCCTGTAGCCTTGGTGTTACACGGTACAACTGGTTATGCAGACTCATGCGCTCCTACACATCCTGACAACATGCTTATAGGCCCTGCTTATGCTGCTATTGTTGCTTCACAAGGCTACATTGCAGTGGCTCCGGACTACATTGGTTTAAATGGTTTTGGAGAAGGATCAACCACAACCCATGGTTACACTGTGGGGGAACAGCTCGCTATTGGAAACTGGGATGCATTAAGAGCTACCGAAGAATTGATGCAAAAACAGGAATTTAAGCAAGAAGTTAAAGCTGATGGAAAATACGTTATCTGGGGTGCTTCTCAAGGTGGCCATGCTGCATTGTTTACTGAATTGTATGGGCCATATTACGCACCAGAATTTGAGATTACCGCAATTGTTGCAGATGTCGCCCCAATTGTGATGCTGCCTTTGGCTGTAATGGGTGTCGAAACATCAAATCCCACATCGGCTGGTCTTGGAGCGATTCTCGTCACTAACAGAGCATGGTATGGTGCTCCGGAAGACTTGTCTGAAGTTTTTACAAACGAAGAGCCTTATTACTTTGCTGACAACCTTGAAGAAAATATTTTCTTTGAGGGAACATGTAGCGAACAACCTAACATGCCTCCTCGTGATTTTGACCTTACAAGTATGTACACCGAAGATTTTAAACAGAAAGTATTGGCAGAAAACTGGGATGCGATTGAGCCTTTTAGTTGCTATATGAGAGAAGGAAGTCTAGTTAGTTCCTCGGTTCCACCACTTAGATTCACCCCAACCTTGATGGTTTACAGTGAAGATGATGATCTTGTTGTAACAGGGCCTATGCGTGAAGGTTTTGATCAGCTTTGTGAAGATGGCTACCAAATGGAATATTTGGAATGTGCTAATGCAGGACATTCGGATGGAGCACTTTGGTCATTGCCGGAACAGTTTGAATGGTTAAGACTGAGACTTGAAGGCGTTCCTGTGGATAGTTCAAAAATCTGCAATCGTGGAGAACCTGTGTGTTGTTCAGCAACTCCTGAAGGTAGATGCGACGAAAAATAAAAGCGACATCATTCTGAAAAAGTCAGGAAGTGAAATGAACCTTCAAGTAGACACTACAATAAATGTGGAAAGCTGTATTGGCTGCGGTAATTGTGTTAAAGTTTGTATAAAAGACGCATTAAGCATTGTTGATGGCAAAGCCAAGGTGACAGGTGAAGAAACTCTTGGCTGTGATCATTGTGTGGCTGCATGTCCTGTTGATTGTGTGGATATAGGTTTTGTAGATGACGACGCTCTTCAGTTTGAGACTTTGGAAGATGCTGATAAATATTTAAAGCCCGGTGAATTTGATACAGATGGTTTAGTGAATCTGATGAGGTCGAGAAGATCTTGCAGAAACTATAAAGAAAAACAGGTTCCACTCAGTGTTCTAAAAGATCTTGTCAAAATAGGTATTACGGCCCCAAGTGCAACTAATAGCCAGCTTTGGACTTTTACAATTGTTCCAGAACGAAAAAAAGTTCTCGAGTTCGGTACTGCATGTTTAGGTTTTTTTAAAAAATTGAATTCAATGGCCGAAAAACCTCACTTGAGATTTGTTGCCAAAATATTCAAAAAAGATGTTCTTAATGAATATTGGAACAACTACTATGCATCAGTAAAGGAATCTGTTGACCAATTTGAAAAGGATGGTACTGACAGGTTGTTTCATAACGCTCAGGCAGCAATAATAGTTGGATCCGAACCTGGAGCATCCTGTCCGCTTGAAGATGCAATGTTAGCCACTCAGAACATTCTTCTTGCAGCTCATTCAATGGGACTTGGCACCTGCTTGATTGGTTTTGCTGTTGAAGCGATTAAAAACCAGCCTTCAATAAAAGCAGATTTGAAAATTCCGGCAAAAGAAAAAGTACATGCTGTAATTGCTTTAGGATATCCTGACGAAAAGTTTTACAGGCCGACCAGAAGAAAAAGAGTTGTGCCAAGAGTCGTTTAACGTCAATTCGTCATTGTTTTTCATTAGTTTTTACCTGAATTGTTGGAAAATGAAAATAAAATAGAGCAATTCTTTGGTTTTTCTAAAATTACCAAAAGAAAAAGCAAAATTACATTGATAATATAAACATTTGGAAGTACTATACACTCAGTAGAAGGTGAAAGCTCTTAATAAAAGAGCAGAAAATGATTTTTACCTCTTCTTTATCTTGACAGATTGCCTCTGTTCATGATACTGAAATTTAACTTTAAGTCGTGTGCCGGCTGGCCCCAGGATGGTACCTTCAAGGAGACAATAAAATGAAAAAAGGTTTCAACCTATCGCTGATTCTCGTGTTCGTAATGTTGTTGGTTGTTGCAATGGGAATGGTTGGATGCGGCGATGGCAGCTTGGACGAAGATCCTACAAATCGTTTGCCTGACAATGGCGCAATTGATGAGTCTGAATGCAGAGAAGCCTGTGACAAAGTCGCTGGTTGCATTAACGAGACTGATGAAACTGCCGGTGAAGTGTTTGCACTCGATTGTAAACTGGACTGCAATCAGTCTGGACATTTTGACACTGAAGCATTGAAATGCATCAAAACTGTTGACAACTGTGACGATCTCTTCAGCTGCGGTTTCGAGTACTAAAAAATTTATAAACAGGTCAGATGAGTCTGGCCTGCGTTCTAATTACAGGGGATGATATAGTTTTATAGGAGAGGACTTATGAGTAAAAGTTTATCTTTGTTTGCCATTTTAATGGTACTTGCAATGGCTGTTGGTTCACTTTCTGCATGTGGTGATCCGTTCCGTGATGATTGCAAAAGTGCCTGCAAGAAGATGTTGGATTGTGACGATGAAGACAATGGCGGTTCCGGTGCACTGAATATTGATTGGCTGTACTCATGTCAGAACTCCTGTGATGAAGCAGATGAAATCGATGACACCATGGCTAAATGTATTATTGCTGCCGAATGCGAAAACATGGCTAGTGAATGTGGTACAGGATCCATGTAAATCAATTTTGAATTCAAAATTACGAAAACATCGACTTTTTGGTCGGTGTTTTTTTTTGCAAAAATTATGATTTTAGACAAATCTTAAATGCCACTGAAAATTACCAAAACACATAAAAATCAAGAAAATTCAAGTCATGTTTTCAGACAAATTAATTGTCTATATTTGTTATTTGTAATTCTTGACGTGCAGATATCAAAGGTGTATAAACTCTCAGGTTCTCTACTATCCATGTGATTATTTTTACTGGAAAGGAAGCTCATTATGGCACTTAAAAATCTACTTCGCAAACCCTTGTTGTCATTCAAACCATACGTAGCAGGAAAACCAATTGAAGAAGTAAGGAGAGAGTTTGGTATAAAAGGGAGAATTGCAAAACTTGCTTCAAATGAGAACCCTTTGGGAGTGTCGCCAAAAGCTCTTGTCGCAATGCACGAGGCTGTAGATAAGGTGGCAACTTATCCCGATGACAATGCTTTTTATTTCCGTAAAAAACTGGCTAAGAAATATGATGTAAAAATAGAAAATACTTTTGCAGCAGCAGGTTCGGTAGAAGCGCTTGAATTGATTGCAACTGCCTTCTTAAATCCAGGGGATGGAGTTGTCACCTCTGAACGCACATTCCCAATTTATTATTTGGTAACAATGAAGGCAGGCGGGGATTTACACGTCGCAAAAATGAAAGAGGGCGGTTATAAGTTTGACCTGGATGCTATTGCAGCTCTTATTGACGAAAAAACAAAAGTTGTATTCTTGGCAAATCCCAACAATCCCACAGGGACATGGTTTACAAGTGATGAATTTGACGCATTCATGGAAAAAGTTCCTGAAGACGTTCTGGTAGTCTACGATTCCGCATATGAAGAATACATTACAATTGACGGCATGCCTGATCCCATGAAACATTTCAATGCCGGTAGAAGAATAATGCTCACAAGAACCTTTTCCAAAGCTTCCGGACTGGCAGGCATCAGAATTGGTTATGCAATAGCACCAGAAGATATCATAAGCGGACTGATGACATGTAGAATCGCATTCAGTGCAAATATTGTTGCTCAGGCAGGAGCAATAGCAGCAATGGATGATCTGGAATTTATAGAAAAAACAAGAGATTACAACTCAAAAGAGTTGGAATTTTTAAGAAATGAGCTTAAAGATCTTCCCGTCGAAGTTATTCCATCACAAACCAACTTTTTACTTATCGTAACTGAGAAAGATGATAAATGGTTGTTTGAAGAGTTACAGAAATCTGGTGTTATAATAAGACCGCAGGGCGCTGTTGGGTTACCCAATTCAATCAGAGTAAATACTGGAACCAGAGAAGACAATGAAAGATTTCTGGCCAAATTTAAAGAATTAATTCTTTCATAGCTCTTTATGTTTCTTGGTTAAAACATAGTTAATGTAAATGTAGCAAGGGGGTAAGTGGTCTAAATGGGCCACTGAACAAAATGTAGTTTAAGGTAGATATAAACCTAACTTAATGTGCTTCTATAACTTTGAATATCAATAAATACACTTCATTCCGTTTTGTTTTATTTCCAAAACGAACAAAAAAAACCCACATTTTGACAAGTTATGCTCACAACAAGAAAAAATATTCCGATTTATAAATTAGCAGATAAACTATTTTTACCGCGAAAATTTGCTGTGTAATAGATGTAGCAGTACTGGGAGCAAAGGAGCTATTTAACGATTGGTAGTTAAAGTAGCATTCTTATGTTGTAGGAGTCTTTTAGATTTGCATATTCAACATGACCAAGGAGAAAGCATTGCTAAGTAAAATCACATCAAAAATTATCGCTATAATCATTGCATCAATTCTTATTGTGGGGCTTGTATTGGGGTATGTTGCCATATCTGCTTTGGATGCACAAGGGGTTCACTCAAAAACTACCTTGAGGCATGGCTACGAAAATGCTGCCGAAATTCGGCTAACAAATCTGGTCGATACTACTTTTGCAATACTTGAAAATTACAAGAAAAGAGTTACCAACGGGGAATTGACGATTGAAGAGGCCAAAGCTCAGGCTATAACGGATATCATGTTGCTGAGATACGACAATGGCCAAGGGTATTTCTGGATACAAAAACTAGACCGAAACAACCTTAACAAGGCGATCATCGTTGCTCATGCAGTCAATCCTGCTTTGAATGGAAAGGATATGGCAGCAGCAAAACAAAATGGTGAAATTGTCATGGCCACCCATTATACCAAAGACGGCAAGGTGGTTCCAGCAGAAGACAAAACACCGTTCTTTGTTAAAATGAACTATGTTGTTTCTGCAAGTGGTTCAGGTATTGTTGGCTATAAATGGCAAAAGCCGGGAGAAAGCACTGCTACACCAAAATGGGGTTTTGTTAAATTGGACTCTGATTGGGGGTGGGTAATTGGTACCGGCGTTTACATTGATGATATCGATACTGCTGTAGAAAAAATGGGAAAAGAGATAGCAGAGAATGTATCGTCTGCTTCCATGAGCATGATAATATGGACAATCATACTTATTGTCGCAGCTTTTGCTGTTGCGCTTCTGTTTGCAAGATGGTTTAGTCGAAAAATTGGTAGTGTAAACGACAGCATGAATGACATTGCTCAGGGCGAGGGCGACCTTACAGTAAGACTGGAGGTCTCTGGCAAAGACGAAATTGCAGTTTTGGCAGAGAGTTTCAACATATTTGTTGAGAAATTGCAAAGTTCTTTCTTCGATGTTTCGCAAAACACCGGAATTCTGTCATCGAATGCTGAAGATTTATCAGAAACTTCAGCACAATTAGCATCAGCAGTTGAAGAAATGAGTGCCCAGTCTTCAACAGTTGCATCTGCTACAGAAGAAATTTCAGTTAATGTAGGCGGAGTTACTCAGGCCACTGAAACAATGAGTGCAAATGCCAACTCAATCGCTTCTGCCACTGAAGAAATGTCAACAAGTGTTAATACTGTTGCAGTTGCAATTGAAGAACTAACATCGTCCCTTCAGGAAGTTTCTAAAAACACGGTTAGGGCAGCTTCTATTGCAGATGATGCTGCACAAAATGCATCTTCAACTGGGGGTATCATGCAGCATCTTGCATCTGCCTCACAGGAAATTGGCAAAGTACTGGATGTAATTAACGATATCGCAGACCAGACAAACCTGTTGGCATTGAATGCAACAATTGAGGCAGCAAGTGCAGGAGAAGCTGGTAAAGGGTTTGCTGTTGTTGCAAACGAAGTGAAAGAACTTGCCAAGCAAACAGCACAGGCAACAGATGAAATTACCAGTAAAATTGATGACATGCAGGTGAGAACCAATCAGTCGGTTGAAGCTATTGGGCAAATCACAGACATTATTGGAGAAATCAATAGTATTACTAGCACGATAGCTACTGCTGTCGAGGAACAAACTGCAACTACAAATGAAATATCACGTTCTATTTCAGGGGCTGCTGAAGGAGCGAATGAAGTCTCAAAAAGTGTTTTGGAATTAAATCAGAACATTGAACAGGATGTCCTGAGAGGCGCACAGGAAGCAACAGTGGGAGTTAATGAAGTGTCCAGAAGCATCCATGATGTAAATCTGGCAGCGCAGGAAACAGCCAAAGCAGTTGCAACAGCAGATGGAGTTTCACAGAGCATGACAGCACTAGTACAGAAACTTAGTGATATTGTTGGTCAGTTCAAAGTTGAATAATTCGCTAAACTAACTGAAATTTAGAACGATATTGGTTATTGGTAACTTTTGAAGTCAAGTGGATATCTTGGATATGTGGTCAGGACAAAAATGTTAAAAGGAGTGTAAAATGGCTACAGTGCTTATCGCCGAGGATGATAAAACTTCACGCAGATCTCTTGTTGGTATTATCTCAAAGTTGGGTCACGCAGTTATTCCATGTGTTGATGGTGAACAGGCGCTCAATATTCTCCTTAATCATGAGGATATAGATGTTTTAGTTACAGATTATAAGATGCCTAAAATTGACGGTCTGGAACTAACTCGGAAAATACGTGATAATGAAAACTTCTCCAAACTTCCAATAATCATGGTTTCAGCATATATCGGTGTTGATAGAACAGATGAGGTTTTGCAAAAAGGAGTTTCCGCTCTTCTTGTTAAACCTGTGAAATCAACAGACCTGGAAAATTACATATCATATTTCACGAAGCAGTAGATTCTGGCATACAACTCAAATGGACAAGGTTTAAATATGGCTGATTTTGATAATGAAATTATTCAAGACTTTATTTTAGAATCTCGGGAGCACCTTTCCAGTGTAGAACCTGATCTTCTAACTTTGGAAGGAGATTCAGATCAAGTTGACAGTGAGATTATCAACCGTGTATTCAGAGCCATACATAGCATTAAGGGCGCATCGGGTTTCTTTGATCTTAATCAAATAAACAAGCTAAGCCATGTGATGGAAAATCTTTTAATGCAACTAAGAGATGGCAAAATGTTGCCATCAGCAGATCTTATCGACGCTCTTCTTGCAGGTACTGATAAATTAAGCTCTATGATTGATGATGTAGAAGCTAGCGAAGATATAGATATGGAAGAAGAAATAGAAAATCTTTCATCTTTCCTTTCTGATGAGAAAAAGAAAACTAAATCACAAAAGAAAAAATCAGCCAAAAAAGAAACAAAAATCAAAGAGCCTGTTATATCAAATGAAAAGGAAGGTGATATTGTGTCATCTGATACAAATAAAAAACTGTTTGACACCAATGAAGATGATATTAGAGTTGCCAAAGCCAATGGCAAGTATATATTTGTTATACATGTAGACTATGAGGAAGATCTGGAAAACGAAAACCGAGCTCTTGGTCAACTGGTAGAAGCTGTTGAAAAAGTCGGTTCGGTTTTCAGTACAATACCCGCCTACGAAAAAGGTAAAAAGTTTGAAAAACCAGATAATGGCGAGATTTTAATTCTTGCAGGATCAGTTCTTGAAAAAGATTTGCTGGCAATGGGTATCGATTTGCCGGAAGATTGCATTATTGAATACAATGCTGATTACGTCAAAGTTGATAAGCCACCAAAAACAATAGATAAAAGTGAAAAAGTAGATGATGAGCCTGAAGAGAAACTTGTAAATGATGTATCTGCTACGCCTGCAAAAGCTACTCAGAAAAAGAAAAGCGAAAAGGCTGCTGCAAGCCTCGATACTCTCCGGGTTAATGTGGGACTACTAAACAATCTAATGGATCTTGCTGGGGAATTGGTGCTGGGTAGAAACCAGCTGATGCAAACCGTTTCAAGTTCTAGCATTGAAGTTCCTGGTTTGAATTCTGTTTTGCAACATCTAGACCTTGTCACGGGTGAGATGCAGGAAAACATTATGATGACAAGGATGCAGCAGGTTGGAAATGTATTTAATAAATTTCCACGAATCATCCGTGACCTTTCTCGAAAAATGAACAAAGAAATAGAATTAGAGCTAAAAGGGAATGAGGTCGAACTTGATAAATCAATTATTGAGTCTCTTTCAGATCCTCTTACTCATTTGATTCGAAATACTGCCGACCATGGTATCGAAACTGCGGAAGGACGCAAAAAAGCTGGAAAACCCAGTGTCGGTCATGTTCTTTTACGTGCATATCATGAAGCAGGAATGGTCAACATTGAGATCGTTGATGATGGCAGAGGGATGGATGCCGAAGTTCTGAAAGCCAAAGCAGTGGAAAAGAAAGTTATATCACTGGATGAAGCAGAAAAAATGAGTGACAAGGATGCTTATAATCTCATTTTTGCTCCCGGCTTCTCAACTGCTGCCAAGATTACAGATGTTTCTGGTCGCGGTGTTGGTATGGACGTTGTTAAAACCAATATCGAGAAATTAGGCGGAACAGTTGAAATTGAATCCACATTTGGCAAAGGAACCAGAGTCAATCTAAGATTACCACTGACACTTGCAATCATACCTTCGTTGATCGTTGATGTCTCCGGTGAAAAGTTTGCCATACCACAGGTCAACATTGAAGAACTGGTTAGAATAAGGGCAAAAGATGCCCATAAAGCTATAGAAAGAGTTAATGGAGCAGATGTATTCAGACTGCGCGATTTACTCCTTCCTCTGGTCAAATTAGATCAGGTTATGGATATCGAACCTACATTTATACATCCCGAAACAGGTGAACGACTTCTCGACAGAAGAAAACTACTGGCAGACAGAAGAGCCAAGGGAGATGGTCGCGAATACAATGTAGATTTAGAAACGGGCGCATTAAGTATGCCTGAAGGCTATGTTCCGGTGAATGACGAAGAACTTGCCAAACGTGATCCGAATAATGAATCAAGAAGATGGCATAGAGCCAGTGCTGTTACGATACTTGTTCTTAAGGTTCTCGATAACAGATTTGGTCTTGTGGTAGATACAGTTATGAACAATGAAGAAATCGTTGTTAAACCATTGTCACAGTATGTAAAAGAAAACACCTGTTATGCCGGAACCACTATAATGGGTGACGGCAGTGTGGCAATGATTCTTGATGCCCAGGGAATAGCTGAAGATGCAAAACTGAAATTCTCTGATCTGGATAGAGCTAATCAGATGTTGTCAGGTGAAGGGGCATACCTTGATCTCAGGGAAACTCTCTCAACCATACTGTTTACTAATGGTTCGGCAGAAATGCTTGGTTTGCCATTGCAGATGATTACACGAATTGAGAAAGTAAGAGTTGATGAAATTGAAAAAATTGGTGACAAAGAGTATATCCAATATCGTGGTGGATCCCTCAGGCTTATAAGGCTTGAAGATCACCTGCCGGTTTCGGCTCCTGATGAAGAAAAAGAATTTATTCATGTTATCGTTCCGAAGATGACGGATACTCCCGTAGGCATTATCGCTGCCAACGTTGTTGATGTTGTAGATGAAGACATAGAATTTGATTCCTCAAGTATTGAATCGGAAGGTGTTTTAGGCTCGGCAATTATTCAGGACAAAATTACATTGATTCTGGATACATTTAATTTCCTTGAAAATGTTGATCCCGAAATCTACGAAACAAAACGCAGTGAATATGCGTCGCATGATAAAGCCAGGTTGCTTTTAGCAGACGACACTCCATTTCTCAAAAACATGGTAAGCACATACCTTAACTCCGCAAATTATATGGTAGATACCGTGACAAATGGCCAGGAAGCAATAGATAAATTGAAGGAAAATTCTTACGACATGATCATATCTGATCTTAAGATGCCCGTGATGGATGGCTATGAACTTGTCAAGACCATAAAAAATGCAGAAGAGTTTAAAAACATTCCTGTTTTAGCTTTAAGCTCTGATGAATCAGAAGACAGGGATCAGATTGTTTCTGAATTTGGTTTCGATTATTGCAGCTATAAAATGGACAAAATGAGCCTCTTAAAAGCTGTTAGCGAACTGTCCGGAAAGGAGCTGTAAAATGGCTGAAAAACAGTATTGTACATTCTATCTTGGAGATGCTTTGTTTGGTGTTGACATCTTGAGGGTACGAGAAATTAATAGGCATCTGGAAATGACAAAAGTGCACAAAGTTGCCAGTCATGTACGTGGTTTGCTTAACTTGCGTGGGCAAATTGTGACAGTGCTTGATTTGGGAATAAGAATTGGCATAGGCGAAACAAAAGTCAAAAACGAAAGCCGTAGTCTGATCTTGAAATCTGCTTTTGAAGCAGGGGTAGAAGGTGCTAGCGGTTCTTCTACATCCAATGCAGTTGGTCTTTTAGTTGATAAAATTGGTGATGTGCTAAAAGTAGATGAATCGGCAGTTGAGTCGCCTCCTGCAAACATCGGAGTAATTGAGGGTAAATATATTGATGGTGTAATAAAGATGGATTCTGATGTTTTATCCATTCTTAACATAGAAACAGTGTGCGGATAGATAAGGAGTATCATTTTGGCCGAGGAGTATCGAATATTGGTTGTCGATGATACGGTAACCTATCGCAAAATCATGAGTGAAGTAGTTAATGGTATTCCAGGGGCAAAACTTTTAGGTACTGCATCCAATGGCAGATTGGCTTTAAAAAAAGTTGAAACACTAAAGCCGGATATTGTTTTATGTGATGTTGAAATGCCTGAAATGGATGGACTTGAAACACTGAAGAGAATTAATAAAACATATCCAAAAATTGGTGTAATTATGGTTAGTGGTGCAAGTACACGAAGTGCAAATTTAACAATCAAAGCTCTAAACGCAGGAGCCCTTGATTTTGTTCCAAAGCCTGAAGGACTAGGGTTTTCAGAATCAATGGAGATCTTGCAGGAAAAAATAACTCCATTGCTAAGACTCCACAATACAAAACAAATGGCAAGACAAGCCAGAGGTCATATACAAAGAAATTCCACATCTTCCCGACCCAGCGCAAAGAAGACAGCAGCAGTAGTCAAAAGGCGTGCAATTGCTAATGCTCCAACACCAAAAAGATTTGACTTGCTTGCCATAGGGGTTTCAACAGGAGGGCCGGAAGCTCTAACAACTGTAATACCTATGCTTCCGGAAAAATTAAACGTTCCTGTGGTTCTTGTACAGCATATGCCTCCGATTTTTACAAATTCGCTGGCAAAAAATCTCGATAGAAAATCAAAAGTATCTGTTAAAGAAGCTGAAGACGGAGATGTCTTGGAAAAAGGAGTTGTTTATATCGCTCCAGGTGGCTTTCATATGATTCTAAGAAAAACTGATGATGGCCAAAAAATCAAAGTGGCTCTAAACCAAAGTCCTCCTGTTAAAAGTTGTAGGCCGTCGGTAGATGTTCTGTTCAGGTCAATTGCATCTGTTAAACCAGGCAATACACTGGCGGTAATAATGACAGGAATGGGAGATGATGGAAACGATGGTGTTGCTGCTTTGAAAAGAAAAGGCTGTTATTGTGTGACTCAAAGCGAAGACTCTTGTGTAGTATATGGAATGCCTAGAGCTGTAGATGAGGCGGGATTATCTGATAGATCTGTACGACTTGAGAAATTAGCTGAACATGTATCTAACAAACTACTATTGCTAGGATAAAAAAAGATGTCACTTAAAATTACTGGTGAGGAATTCAACCTGCTTAGAAATTACATCCGAAAGGAGTGTGGCATCACCCTTGAGGATGGGAAAGAGTATCTGGTTGAAAGTAGGTTTGGAAAACTGGTGGCAGAAACAGGAAGCGGAACTTTTGGTGAATTCTATGTTAAAGTTGTCAATTCGCCCAAAGAAAAATATCGCGATAAAATCATTGATGCTATCACAACTAATGAGACTTCATGGTATCGTGACAAAACACCTTTTGTCATATTTGAAGAAGTCATACTACCGCAATTGTTTGAAAAATTCAGAGCGGGGCAAATCGCTAAAGCCAGAATTTGGTCGGTTGCTTGCTCAACAGGACAAGAACCTTATTCTCTGGCCATGCTTATAAGAGAACATTGTGAAAAACATCCGGGCCTTGTTACCCCAAGTAATTTCGAGATAATGTGTACTGACATATCATCATCTGCATTGTTTATTGCGCAATCTGGAAGATATGATCAGGTCAGTGTTTCAAGAGGATTACCGGAAAACTTAAAGAACAAATACTTTACACAAAAGGGTAGGGTTTGGTTGCTAAGCGATGAAGTGAAAAGGATGATTACACTTAAAAAGTTTAATCTACAAAATTCTTTTACAGGTTTTGGTTCGTTTGATGTTGTACTTTGTCGTAATGTTGCTATTTACTTCTCCGAAGAATTCAAAAAAGATTTGTTTTTTAGGTTAAGCAAAACGATGAAACCTGATAGCTTTTTCTTCCTCGGTTCGTCAGAATCTATTAGTGGATATTCGGACAAGTTTGAAATGAAAAAGTATGGTACTGGCGTTTGCTATCGGCTGAAAAAATAAACTAAGGCAAGGTGACAAAAATGGCTATATTAGCAGTTGATGATTCAAGAATAATGAGAAGATTGATTTCCGGTGCGATTGAAGTGCTTGGCTATGACATGCTTGAGGCAGGCAATGGCGTAGAGGCTCTGGAAGTATTGGAAAAATCTTATGAGGAAGTAGACCTTATACTTTTGGATTGGAATATGCCTGAAATGGATGGGTATACGGCATTGCAAAAGATTAAAGAAGACGAAAGATTCAAAGAAATTCCCGTGATGATGGTTACCACTGAATCTGAACGTGAAAACATGGTAAAAGCTATTCAGGCTGGTGCGAAAAATTACCTTTCAAAACCATTTACCCAGGAAGATCTGACCAGCAAAATCGCTGAATGCCTTGGTATGGGTTTCGAATAAAAAAGGATGGTTCAATGGAACAAATAATGAAACTGTTTGTTGAAGCTACAATGGAAACTTTCACAACAATGGTTGGCTTGACGCCAGATGCTGGTGAGATTGAAGATGTAGGTCATATAATCACACCTTCGGAAATATGTGCAAACATCTCTCTTTCTGGTGATAATGCACAAGGTGCAACTACAATTACTTTCGCAAGGGAAGTTGCGATAAAAGTTGTTGAAGGCTTTATGGGCGAAGGCATGGCTGATTCAGATGAAGATTTGTATGACGCACTTGGTGAAATTGTAAATATCATCGGAGGTGCAGCCAAAGCCAAATTGTCTGAAATGCAATTAAAGCTATCTTTACCTTCGGTTACAGGTGGAAATAATTACTTCTTGTCATTGCCCAAAGATCTACCAATAAAAAAGGTCAAGTTTACTTTAGAAGATCTTGGCGAAATGAACCTGATTGTATATATGAAGCACACATAGTATAGTTTGGAACAAATTAGATTCAACATTGACATCGCCAATCGTTCGTGTTACGAATATTCATACAGTAATACACGAAAGATTGGAGATAGTCATGATAAAGAAAATCTTTATAATTTCTGCGTTTCTTTGTTTTATAGCTTTTTCTTCTGCACTTTTTGCACATTTTCAGGTTATTATACCTACTAAAGACATCATTAGTAGTAAATCTGAAAGCAATATTAATCTATCGTTGCTTTTTACACATCCTTTCAATCAATATCATATGAACATGGGAAAACCGTCCGAGTTTGGTGTTTTTCTGAATGGAAAAAAGAAAAACCTCCTGTCTAATCTCAAAAAAGTCAAATCCAAGGGCTTTGATACCTATACTGCCAATTACAAGGTCAACAAACCCGGTGATCATATTTTCTATCTGGTTCCCAAACCATATTTTGAACAAGAAGAGGGTAAATTTATTGTTCATAACACCAAAGTGACTGTTAACGCATTTGGTCTGGAAAATGGTTGGGCCGAAGAAATTGGTATGGATGCCGAGATTATTCCACTTGTCAGACCTTATGGACTTTGGAGTGGAAATATTTTCAGAGGTCTTGTTAAAAAGTATGGCAAAGTTGTTCCAAACGCAGTGGTAGAAGTAGAATACTATAATTACAAACAGGATGTTGTTGCTCCTGCTCCTCCATTTGAAACACAAGTTGTTATTGCAGATAAAAACGGCGTTTTCAGTTATGCCATGCCAAAATCCGGATGGTGGGGATTCTCTGCCATTATGGAGGCAAAAAACTCGCATAAAAAAGATGGAAAAGACTATCCAGTAGAGCTTGGTGCAGTTTTCTGGGTAAAAACCAAAGATATGAAATGAGTTATAATGCATATTGCAGAAGGAATATTACAACCAGAGATTCTTCTTGCCGGTAGTGTCTTAGGCTTTAGCGGTGTTGCATACGGCTTAAAAAAAATGGCTGTTGAAGAAGTTCCCAAAATTGCCATGATATCTTGTGTTCTTTTTGTAAGCTCGTTAGTCCATGTTCCTGTTGGTTTAACCAACGTTCATCTGATCTTAAACGGACTTGCCGGTTTGTTGTTGGGCTGGGCCGTGGTTCCTGCCATTGGGCTTGCACTGCTTTTACAGGCCATTCTGTTCCAGTTTGGCGGGCTAACCACACTGGGTGTAAACATCGTTGTAATGGCCTCACCTGCAATTGTTGTTTATTACATGTTTAAATATTTTTCTTATATGGGTAACGGCTTTTTTTACAGTGTTTTAACTTTTTCATCAGGTTTCCTGGCGATTCTGCTTGGCGCATTATTGCTTTCATTTACCTTAATGAGTGCAAATGAAAGTTTTATAACAATTGCACAATTATCTTTTGGTGCATATCTTCCGGTGATGATCATCGAAGGTGTTATAACTATGTTTATAATGAATTTTCTGAAGAAAGTTAAACCTGAACTCATAAATCTATCAACGAAAGATACTTTAAATGCAGAATAGATCTGTAATTTTTAGCGCATTTGTAATAACTCTGCTGTTTTGTCTGATAGATAACCCAGCTTTTGCGCACAGAATAAACGTGTTTTCAGTTGTAGAAGGGGACGAAATTGTCACCAGTGTGTTCTTTTCGGATGGTTCAAAGTGCAAAAAATGTCCAGTAGAAATATCGGATATGAATGGGGCAGTTGTTGTTAAAGAATTTACCGATGAGCTTGGTGAACACAAATATAAAACCCAAAAACCGCAAAGCTATAAAATAGTAATACAAACACCTTTGGGGCATAGGGCCGAAACTACGGTCGAAAAATCTGAGTTCGAAAATGCAACAAATGAGGATATACAAGAGCCAACAAAAAACATTGTTGCCCCAAAAAATAGAAACAACTTGAAAAACAAAAATGCAGGGCAAGATATTGCCACTCTGGTAAAACAGGAAGTTAACGAGCAATTGAAAACACAGCTTTCGAAAAAAAATATGAAAGAAAATCAAATAGATAAACGTGATATTGTTTCTGGTCTTGGTTTCATTTTAGGGCTTTTTGCACTGCTTTTGCATTTTACCAAAAGAAAAGAACAATAATTTGTTAAACATTTCGGATGGAACATTTTATTCAAACAACACAATAATACATAAGTTAGACCCGCGTGTTAAGCTCATCTCTGCATTGTTGATGTCAATAGTCATTGCCTTGTCTAAAAATTACAACTCACTGATACTCAGTCTTTTGGTTGCCGTTTTTCTGGTGTTTCTCTGCAAATTCAAGCCCGCCGTTGTTTTAAAAAGACTCTTGCTTATCAATTTTTTCACCTTGCTTGTCTGGTTGTTGGTTCCGTTCACAACCAGTGGCAAAGCAGTTTTCGATGTTTTTGGCATAACAGCAACAGTTGAAGGTTTCGATATTGCGATGGCAATTACCTTAAAAACCAATGCAATAGTAATGATAAACATGGCTCTGTTGACAAGCTCGTCATTGATTGATCTGGTTCATGCATTGCACCACTTGAAGTTTCCTGACAAAGCCGTATATCTATTTTCGTTTGTTGTCCGCTATCTTGACATAACCTGGAACGAGTATCTGAGGCTCAGAGTTGCCATGAAAGTTCGCGGGTTTATACCAAAAACCAATATTCACACCTATAAAACATATGCATATTTAATAGCAATGGTTCTTGTTCGGAGTGTGGAAAGAGCCGAGAGAGTTTATCAGGCGATGCTTTGCAGAGGTTTTACAGGAACGTTTTACACGCTCGATCACTTTCACCTGAGAAAAAGTGATTTATCCATACTTTCCGTTTTTGTACTTCTTTCATGTCTGATTGTTCTTGCTGCTTTTTACTAAATGTAATACAAATATTGCATGAATAACATTATTTCTCTCAAAAACCTGCTCTACAAATTCTCCAGTAAAAACATCTTGCTAAAAGATATAAATCTGGATGTATCCAAAGGTGACCGTATTGGAATATATGGCAAAAATGGCGCTGGGAAAAGTACGCTTTTTCATTTGATTATGGGGCTTGAAAAGCCTGATAAAGGCTCCGTTGAGATATTTGATAGTGAGCGAAACAAGGAAGCCGACTTTGCTGAAGTACGAAGGCGCATCGGGCTTTTGTTTCAAAACAGCGATGATCAATTGTTTTCCCCCACAGTGCTGGAAGATGTGGCTTTTGGCCCTTTGAATCTGGGCAAAAGCAAAGATGAGACAATTGAACTGGTGCGACAAAATCTTGAAATTGTAAAACTTGAAGGTTATGAAAAACATATCACGCATAATTTGTCCGGTGGCGAGAAGAAGAGGGTAGCACTTGCCTCTGTTATGGCAATGCAACCGGAATTGTTATTGCTGGATGAGCCTTTTTCAGGCATGGATCATGATAGCAAAGTTTGTATTGCAGACTTGCTGGAAAACGGTAATTATTCGTACCTGATGATAGATCATGAACTCTCTGTTTTAAAGAGAAGGTGTACAAGAATATATGAATTGAAAGATGGCGTTTTGCTTGAATACCATTAAATGATTGGTACTTTTTACGATTCTTGCAGGTGAAGCTAGTCTTTCGAGGATGCCTCCTCGGTTATCATTACACGAAAATACAAAGGATAATCATAGCGGGCTGCAACTTTTGGAGGCAGCCTTAGGGGAGTTTTGTCTTTCACACCTTTGGGCAATATAAGCTGGTAAAACTTGCCGTCAGGAGCACGAACCGTTTTGGCTATTCCATCATTAACTTCCTGCTGAGTCGCTTTAAACGTTAAAACCACGGCATTGTCTTCCAGCTTGTTTGAGTCATCACAGGAAGAAAATGCAATTAAAACAAGCAATAAAAAGAAGAAAGCAGAAGCCAAACTAGTATCTTTGTCGAAAAAAGAACGGCTTCTGCTTTTTAAAAAAGTCATACTAAACACCTGAATTATCCAAGAATATTTTTCAAAGCTTCAAGACCAACAGCCGTTGCATCTTTTTCAGCCTGTAAAATAGCATCTCTGACTACGGCTTCGGATTGCATTCTGTTTGCGACTACGGCGCAAATACAGCCGGCCCGCAAACCCATTGTTCTGCAAATAGTGAACAATGTTCCTGATTCCATTTCGTAATTAAGAGCATTCAAACTGCGCCACTCTTCAAGTGAATCTCTAAAGCCTCTGTGGACATATCCGGCTGCCGAGTCGTATCTTTCCTGACCTGGGTAAAAGGTCGCAGAAGAAACCGTTATGCCGGAATAAACAGGCGAGCTTGTTTTGTTGGCAGCGTTCCTGAGCGCTACAACCATATCAACATCAGCAGCAGCTGGGTAGCATGGTGGTGCGTAATGATCGCTTGTGCCATCCAATCTTATCGAAGCTTCGCTGATGATAAGAGATCCGGCAGCGATTTCCTTTTTAATGGCTCCGGTGGTGCCGATTCTCAAGAATGTATCGATACCAAGCTGGATCAACTCCTGCATCACAATCTCGGTTGTTGGGCCACCCATTCCTGTATTGGTTACGAGAATTTTGTGTTCTCCCAGTTGTCCAAGCCATGAATCCAGACCTCTATGGGAAGCCAGTTTGACCGGGTTTTCCATGTGGCTGGCTATAAGAGCAGCTCTTTCGGGTGCCCCGGGAATGATTGCGGTATGAGCGCCTTGCAACATTTTTCTAGAGAGTTCAAGATGATATTGAACATGATTTTCGTCTGAAACAATTTTGATTTCTGGCATATTTACTCTCCTGTTGAACATAATCACAAAAGTTGGCGAATTATAACAAAAATAAAAGCTCAAGGCCAAAGCTTTAACCATTTATTGAAAATTAGAGTTGAGGACAATTTGTAAAAAGGGTACTATATGCACTAAAAAATTGTTTGACTTCTAAGGTGATGCTCATGTTACGTGATTCAATAAAAATATTGTTTGTGTTTCTTATCATCCTGATACTGGCCGGATATAATTTTATAGGTTGTGGAGGGTGTCCAGAAGGACATCACCAATATAACGGCGAGTGCGTACAGGATAGTAACAACAACATAGATGGTGATTATGAAATACCTGAATATCAGGTTGATGATTTAGTCTTGCCCTCAGAAGTTCTAGAGAAAAACAATATTGATTTCGATGCTTCCGGTCTGTATTCGGGAGAAACCTACACCTTCGATGTGCCAGAAGGTGTTACTTCCATGATAATTTGGGCCATGGGTAATGAAGATGATTTCATCCTTCCGCTGACAATCCACTCACCCAGCAACGAACTGATATATGACTTAAATGTTGATGTTGATAACGGATATATTGGCGATAATTACGATTTTCAATATTATTTCGATTTCAACACATCTCTGTTCTTACCCAACACGCCAAAAGTTGACTTTGAAAGTGGTGAATGGAAAATTGATCTGGGCAGTTTATATGCAAACAACAAAATATTTATCAGGACGTTTTTCTCATACGAGACACACGAAGAAGAAAAGGAACCTTTGTTAAATGTCAATATTTGGCCTGTAGGAATTGATGTGGCAAATTCAGATGGCGAGTTAAAGGAAGAATTTCAGGAAAGTCTTCAAGTGTTTAAAGATCTGTATACTACGGCAGGAATAACAATTGGCGATGTTGAAATACAAAATCTTACAGAAGATGAAATTAAACAATACGGGGTAATAAACAGTCTGGATGAATTTTACGAAATGTTTTTAATTACCGAGAAAGTACAAAACGATTACCCCAATATTTTCCTGATAAACGGTTTCGATGCAGATGGATTGGAAGGAGTTCTTGGCATTTCTTCGCACATCCCCGGGCCTCCCGGAGTTAAAGGCACCAAGCATTCGGGGGTTGCTGTTTCAATGCAGTACTATGAGAACTATCCAAGGATAACAGGTTATACAATGGCACATGAGCTTGGGCATTGGCTCGGTCTGTTTCACACAAGTGAGGCCACCGGAAGATTTTTTGATCCATTGGATGACACAAAGGAATGTAGCCACTTAAACGATAGCAATGGAGATCGTTATGTCGACCCACTGGAATGTTCAAATCTGGATGCTTCCAATGTAATGTTCTGGATGGTGCCATTTGAGGATGACTTCCTGATCGGTGATGACGGTCAAAATTTTTCCATGGATCAGGAATGGGTGCTTCACCGAAACCCAATTATGAATTTTCAGTAGACAATTTTATCATCATTAACTAATATCTGAACCAGTTTTAAAGTTTGCACTTGCTACCCCATATATATCCAGGAATTAACAAGAATGAATAACAAAGAAAAAAGCTCTGTTGTTGAGTCGCAGAGCGACACCGCCAAGGTTGGGCGTGGAGTTTTATGGCTTACAGTTGCCAAAGCCTGGTATATGATTAGCGGAATGGCACTGCTGATGATTTTCCCAAGAATTGGTGGGGGAACTGATGAAGAAAGAGCCGCCCTTTTTGGAACTTATTCTGTAGTGGTCGGGGTTATCAATCCTGTAACTATGATGTTGATACTCGGCACTTTACAAGCCGTTAGCAAGTTTGTTTCAGAAAAAACAACTCGTTACAAAGCTGTTTTAAAAACTGCAATAAAAATGCAATTCGCTCTTGGCTTGCTATTTTCTCTTTTGTTTTATTTGGCAGCACCGCTAGTATCTAGGTTTCTGGACGATTCAGCCCTTGTAGAGCCTCTGCGAATTGCATCTGTAATTATCTTTTTTTACGCCATGTATCCGGTCTTTATCGGTGGATTTAATGGCACAAAAAGATTTACCTCACAGGCGTCAATGGACATTTGTTTTGCGACACTAAAGATATCTTTAATTTTAGGTGCAGTATATTTCGGTTTTGGAATCAAAGGTGCAATTGGTGGGTTTGCTGCAACAGCGATAATTATGACAACTGTCAGTGCTTTGTTAACTCTGAAGTACACGAACACTAACAAGCGAACAACCAATGATATTAGCGTTAAAAAGCTTTTTAAGTTCGAGTTCTGGATTTTGATTTTTGCTTTTCTTTCAAACCTGTTGCTTAATGCAGACATTTTAATAGTAAAATCCATGTCGGATATTGCAAGCGAAGTTGGGGTTTATTCTGCGGCTTTGCAAATTGCGAGGCTGCCTTATGTGGCTGTTATATCAGTTACTTTTGTCTTGTTTCCAATAATTTCAAAGGCAACATGGTCTGAAGATATGGCAACGGCAAGAAACTACATTTTCACCGCAAGTCGCTATTCGATAATAATTGTAGGACTTCTTGCCATTACTCTGGCTGCTTGTTCTGAAGATGTTTTGAGACTTGTTTTTCCACCCTTGTTTGTGGCTGGTCGCTATCAGTTATCTTTTTTGGCAATGGCATACATGGAGTTTTCAGTGCTGGCGATATTTACAACTGTAATAACAGCATCCGGAAGGCCACAAGCTTCCACCGTTTTGATAAGTCTGACATTGCTTGCTTCGGGTGTATTTACCTGGCTGGGAATGAATCAGTTTGGCACCAACGGTGCTGCTGCAGGAGTTTTACTCGCCATGGGACTTGGTGCCGTATCGGCAACTGTTTATTTGCATCGCTGGATCAAGGCAAAGTTTCCAGTTAAAACATTTGTGAGAATTTTGCTGGTCGGAGCCACTATTTTTGCAGCTTCAATGCTATGGCATCCAGATAACAAGATTTTAATAGTTGCTAAAGGAATAACAATCTTTTCGATATACGTGGCCTTGCTGTTTGTAACCAAAGAATTTACCAGAAGCGATTTCGCTAAATTTAGCAAAGTTTTTGCACGAAAATGACACCGAAAACATGTGCTGCATCTTAATTTGTGTTGTATAATTGTATAGCAATATGAAGCAAAATACTACATTCCTATTCGGCGCAGCTAAAGGTATAGGTTACCTGTTCCTGTTGCTCTATGCTGGATAAATAAGGCTCAACAACTGAAACGTCTTGATCATTTTCATCTTTGGCAAAAACATCAATGCGAATATCTGCCGGGGATATACTATCGGTACAAACAGGTACGGTTGTGTTTTGTGACAAAACGCAGCATGAATCAATATAGTTGACTAATGCCATATAGTTCGACGATTTTGAATCTTTCACAAGAATTACTTTCACGCCGTTTCCATCTTCTGTTGAAGTGTTTGAAAAATAGGAGTTTCCTTTATCGTCTCGCACCTCCAATGTCATTCTATCAACAGTATCAATCTTGCTTGAATTGGCAAAACAGGTCGCGTATGTCAGGACAATTTTCAAGTCGTAGGAGTTATTCTGGTCATTGTCCGGATTTTCTGAGTCAGAGTTTCCAGAGCCACAACTAAAAAGGCAAAAAACAGAGATTAGAACCATGAGGATTAGCGACTGATTTCTGAACATGATAGTTTCCTTGAGCAGCGTTGAGTGTGGTAGATAAATTCGTGAGAAAGGTAGCACAGATCTAAAATATAAGCAAAAAGACAACCCCCCAGCCTACGCCAAAAACAGTGTCTTAGTCCAATCTAATTAAAGCTACATCTGCGTATTTGTGAGTACATGAGAGTACAGCAAGATACTTTCTTGATACATCGAGTAACATGAGAATACTTGAGAGCACATGAGGACTCACGAGATTACACGAGGCTACATGAGGGTACATGAAGCAACATTTTCCGTCCTTCGTGCAGCGTTGTAAATCGTTAAGTTGTTGAAATATTTGAAAAAACAGCTCGCCCGGTTGGTGGATCTGTTTTGAAAACACAAGTAAAATCAGACAAGTAGATATCTGGATATTGTCAGAAAACAATGCCAATTTGGCCTAAATGGAGATTATAGAAAATATTTCTGCCGAAAAAGACAAGAATTACCATATATAAAAATAATATACTGTAAAAACAGCTAGATACGATCATATTTCCGGGCAGAAAAAAATGAAGTACTATGCAATTGAGCTTAATTATAGAAAATTATGCTTTTGAGATTTTCTCTGAATATTTATCTAAGAGTAAAACAATAAATCTTAAAAATTTCCAATAAAATTTTGCAAATTTTGTCAAGAATTATTATACTCCCGAACACGTAAGTAACAATGGTGAAGTACAGAATAAATACTATCAAAGTCCTTTACAAGTGGAGATAAGTACCGTAATATACCGCAGGTTTTGGACTTTGTAACACTAGCCATTTTTAACCAAATCAAAATAACGAGGTTGATTGCTGTGAAAGATCCTTTATCAGGTGTTTTTAAAGAAATTGTAAAAGTACCAGAAACAATTTGGAAGGATGTTGAATCCAGCACGATGAATCTGGTTGAGTGGCTTGTTAAAAGAGGGAATCTTTCTGCTGAAGATGCAAAAGCAATTTTGCAGGATCTCAGCGATAAATCCAAGTCAATTCAATCTGATCTGGAACAGCGAATTGACTACTTTATAGCTCAAAGTTTTAAGCCTTTCAGTACACCCAAAAGAGAAAACATCATTGAGCTAAGACAAAAAATAAATTCTCTTTTTGATAAAGTAGACAGCCTGGAAGCCGCCTGGAGCAAAAAACAAGGCGGATCGGAGGAATAACCGTGATCGATGTGCAGCAAATGCCCGACGAAAGAGAAATGCCAATAGATAAAGTTGGCGTTAAAGGGCTTCGCTATCCTATTACAGTTCTTGACAGAGATAGTGGCGAACAGCAAACAATCGCTAATATCAACATGTACGTCAATTTGCCTCATCACTACAAGGGCACGCACATGAGTCGTTTTGTCGAGATACTGAACGAACATCACGGCTCCATTGATACTCGCAAGTTTGATAAAATTCTTTGCGAAGTAAAAAAACGACTTGATGCAGAATCCGCGCATGTTGAAATGACATTTCCATATTTCATTAAGAAACCGGCTCCGATTTCACGAATTGAGGCACTGGTGGATTATGATGTGACATTGAAAGGTTCTGTCAATGAGAAAAATGAGAAGAACCTGTATATGTCGGTAAAAGTGCCTATTACAACGGTTTGTCCCTGTTCCAAGGAAATTTCAGATCGTGGTGCACATAACCAGCGTGGCTGGGTTACGCTTTCCGTTTTGACAAAAAAGTTTGTTTGGGTAGAATCGCTGATTCAACAAGTAGAGGCATCCGGTTCTGGTGAACTTTATTCACTTTTAAAGCGTGAAGATGAAAAATATTGCACAGAAACGGCCTATGATAATCCACGTTTTGTCGAAGATGTGGTACGAGAAATTGGCTCAGCCATGCGTGACGACGAAAATATTCTATGGTTTAAAGTTGAATCAGAAAACATGGAGTCTATCCACAATCACAATGCCTATGCTTGTATTGAAATGGATAAAAGGAAATAATTAATTCTTAACGGGTATAAAAAAAGGAAAAGATATGAAATTCCTTTCAAACTATAAATCGTGTTTAAAAATTTCAATGTTCCTGATAATTTTCTTGATGGTAGCTTCTTGTGGAGCAAACCGGAAAGGCCCAAGCCAGGAAGATTTGCTGAAAGCAACCAGCTATTATCAACTGGCAATCAGCGCATTTACCAATGGCAATGTGGTAGATGCTTTGCAATCCTTGAAAGAAGTTGAAAAATACGATCCCAACCACATTGAAGCAAAAAATCTTTTGGGGCTAATATTTCTAAGTCGAGGCATGTTTCCTGATGCCGAAAAACAATTCAAGGAAACAATAGCAATTGATCCTACATTTTCTGAGGCATATTTGAGCATGTCCGGGGTATATATGGCTCAAAGCAAGTGGCAAGAGGCAATTGATGTCCTGAAAGTTCCGGCCGATGACCTTATGTACAGAAGAAAAGACATGGTTTATGACAACCTTGGCTGGTGTTATTCGCAACTTGGACAGAATGAAAAAGCTATCAAGAATGCAAGAACAGCCACAATAGAAAATCCTCAATTTTGTCATGCATGGTATACACTTGGCAGAGTTTACAAGAAGGCTTCTCTTTTAAAAGAGTCCCAAAGAGCTTTGGAAAAAGCAGTTGAGATGAAACATTGTGTTAAATTCCTTGCTGCATATCACGAACTTGGTATAGTCGCATATAGCAGGCAGGAATATGAGACTGCACGACAGGCATTTACTAATTGCATTGCCAATGGTGAACCTGGCAGCCAAATAGTAGAAGAATGTAAGGCTTATTACGCTAATTTGCCTTAAATTATTATTTATGAAAAGATGATTTTATTAACTTTTATATAGTTGGATGAAATGAGCGAAGACCCATACCCTCCATCGTTGATGAAATTTAAACCACTTGCAGTGCGAGGTGGAATGTGCTTAGCCATAAACAGCAAGTATTGCTCAATACTGTCACGAAACTGTTGCGTAAGAACGCACACAGACGGGTTCGTGATATCATACACAAGGTTCATACTGCCGATCTAGCGGTAGTGTTTGAAATTCTTAACGAATCCCAACAGCTAGTCGTTTTTGATCTCCTTACAAACAACGAAATAAGGGCGGAACTTCTCGAGGATCTTGAGGAAGTCGTTGCTATTAGACTTATCAAAGACTACTCGTCAAGTGAAATTGCCGAGCTTATCAATCTTATGTCTACAGATGATGCGACCGATTTGATTCAGGAGTTTGACGAGGAAAAAGTAGACGAGATTCTTTCGCTGTTGAAAAAAGACGACAGAGAAGATCTTGAAGAGCTGATAGCTTACGAGGACGATACAGCCGGTGGCCTGATGGTTACTGAATTTATGGCTGTAAGATGTGATGAAAGTATCCAAACTGTTCTGGAGGAAATTCAGGCCAGTGGCGATGATGCCGAAATGGTGTTTTATACGTATGCGGTTGATGAAGATGGTCGCCTGGTCGGTATTGCTTCGTTGCGTGAAATTATTCAGGCAGAAGAGGAAGACACACTTGAGGATATTATGGAAACAGATATCCACAAGGTGCGCCCATACACAGATCAGGAAGAAGTTGCCCGGGTTATATCCCAGTACGATTTACTTGCTGTTCCGGTTGTAGACGATGAAAACATGATAATCGGCATTGTTACCGTTGATGATATTATTGATGTTATCCGCGAAGAAAACACCGAGGATATTCTGAAACTGGTTGGTACCGATGAAGATCTGTTTGAGGATTACTCAGTTCGAAAAAATATTATTGCTCGTTTTCCATGGTTGCTTGCCACATGGTTTGGTGGAATCGTTGTCATGAAGCTGGTTGGTGCCTATGAAGATCAGCTTTCAAAGTTTGTTGCATTAACTGCTTTTTTCCCGGTTATACTGGGTATGAGTGGCAACGTTGGCCAGCAATCTGCTACAATTATCGTGCGTGGTTTGGCTATTGGTAAAGTTGATGTAAGCAGGCTTGCCTCTACCGTCGGCAAGGAAACCCTGACTGGGCTTGTGATCGGCGTGATATATGGTCTTGCTCTTGCTGGTGCAGCCTGGGTTGAATTTGGTGACGAGGTTGCTATGATTCCGCTTGTGGTTGGGCTTTCGCAATGTGCCGGAATGGGTGTGGCTGCTATGGCCGGCGCGCTATTTCCGATGTTGCTTACCAGGTTGAATATTGATCCGGCGGTGTCCACAGGCCCACTTGTTACAACAAGTCTGGATCTTATTGGCATGTGGATTTACATTGCATTTGCAACGCTGTTCATTTTTTAAAGGATAAACATTGCCAACCGTTTCAGATGAAGCCATTGTTTTAAAAGTGATCAAAAGCGGTGAAGCAGATCTTATCGTTAGTTTACTTACAAAAAACATGGGGCGCAGGACTGTCTTTGCGAGAGCTGCCAGAAAAAGCAAAAAGCGGTTTGTCGGTGCGCTACAGCCTTTTTCATACATCAACATAATAATGAATCAACAGAGAAACAAGCGAATAGAAACACTGACATCGGCAGATTGCATTAAAGGATATTCAAGCTTATGTGAAGATCTTGATAAGATATATCTGGCAAGTTACTACTGTGAACTTCTTGATAATCTTTTAATGGAAGGTGAAGTTTACCCCGAGATTTTTGATTTGATGATATTCATGATGCAACGTTTGCAGGAGTCCAAGGCATCATTGAAACACAGAATATTTTTTGAAATGCGACTGATGAATATTCTGGGGTTTGGACTAGATTTCATGTATTGCGGTCAGACTTGTGAATACATTTCCGGCGATACCGGCTTTGATGTTATCAATCTCTGTTTTGTAAACAAGAATGTTCTGGGCTTGCAGAACACCATGAAGGTGATAACCGAAAAAACAAGACGCGCTTTGTATTTGTCCATAAATGTACCATTGTCCAGCCTCGGAGCCGTGCGCATGACACATCAGGAAGCTGTCGAAGCTTTAAATGTTACCAGACCGCTAATACAGACTCATGTTACAAAGCAAATAAAGTCACTTGACTTGCTTGAAAGATTGAGTTTCTGATGGATAACCTAAAAGGACAAGTGTTTAAGTACATAAAGCCTAATTTAGGTATCTTGCTGCTAGCTATGGGTTTTATGGTATTAAACGCTTTAGCTACCGGGTTTTATGCTTACCTGATTGGGCCTGTGGTGAAATTCTTTTTTGCAGGTTCCATTGATAACCCGGATGGCATTTTGGGCTTTATAACTGATTTGGGGCTTAACCCAGACATTAAAACTGGCGAATATGCCCTGTTTGTTTTGCCTGCGCTCATCTTGTTTGTGGCATTTATAAAAGGCGTTTCACAGTTTGGCAAATTCTTTTTAATGGGAGTTTTGGGCGAGAAAAGCGTTTTTAATCTCCGCAAGGATTTGCTTGCTCGTTTGCATAATCTTAGTTTCAGAATTAAGGACAAGGCATCTTCAGGTGATCTGATTACCAGAATGGTTTCGGATATAACACTTTTGCAGGAATCAATTACAAATGCTATTGGGTCAATTATCGCTGATAGCCTGAAGGTAATAGTCCTTCTGGGGGTTGCGGTATATCTGGACTGGAGATTGGCAATAGTTTCTTTTGTTGTGTTGCCTTTGGTGGCGGTTCCAATTGTAAAGGTTGGTAAAAGGCTAAAACGAACATCTGAAAAATGTCAAATTGCTAAAGCTAAAATCGCAACTCACGTGGAAGAAGATGCTCATTCCTTTGCATTAATCAAGAATTACCTACTTTCAAAAGAACGCGCGGAAACTTTTACCAAGCTTAATAAAAAATATTATCTGGCAAGCATGAGTTCTTATGGTGTTCGTGGCATGGCATCGCCAATAATGGAAATGATGGGTGCTTTGGGTCTGGCGGGTACTATTTGGCTGGCTGGAACTCAGATCGCAAGTGGCAATCTCTTGCCTGAAAACTTCATTTCCTTTTTCGCTGCGGTGTTAATGATGTATGAGCCAATGAAAAATCTTGGGCGACTTAATACGGTTTTCCAGAGTGGAAGAGCAGGAGCCGAAAGGGTTTTTGAAATACTGGACTGGGAAGAAGAGACTGACAACGGCAATCAGTCTATACGTGAATTTAAAGATGAAATAGCGTTTTCAGAGATTGGCTTTTCGTTTGATGACAGGACTGTATTTGACAGGATCAGCTTTAGCGTAAAAAAGGGCACCTCGCTGGCCATTGTTGGGTCTTCCGGCGTTGGAAAATCTACCCTGATGCGACTGTTGCTTAGGCACTACGAGATACAAAATGGTTCGGTAGCTATTGATTCAGTTGATATAAAATCTATTACTCTTAAAAATTTACGATCACTTATTACCATGGTGGAGCAGCGTCCGATAATCTTTAACGCAAGCATTTGGGATAACATAAAGATTGCCAAAAACAATGCCTCTGATACTGATATTGAGGAAGCCATTGCTAAGGCAAGCTTGACTAAGTTTGTCAATTGTTTGCCAATGAAAGAAAAGACTGAAGTTGGAGAGAGAGGAGTTTTGCTCTCGGAAGGTGAGAAGCAGCGTATTGCTTTAGCGCGAGCTTTTTTAAGAGCGTCTCCAGTGGTGATATTGGATGAGGTAACATCTGCATTGGATAGCGAAAATGAGACTGCCATAAAGTCTGCCATAGCTGAACTTACGAAGACCAAGACTGTGATAATTATTGCCCACAGGCTTTCGACAATAAGTGACGTTGATGAAATACTTGTCCTGGAAAATGGCAAGATAGCAGAGCAGGGTAAGCACAGAGATTTAATTGAACTTGATGGTGAATACAAAAAATACTGGAGTTTACAGAACTAGTAATATGGCAATTGTTTCATAGAGCCTTTTGTTCCATCTTGAAAGTAGTCGCTCATCCCGAGTGCCGACTACAGGGAGGTGTATCGAGGGATTATTACTTGATTCATCAACACTTCGATACAATTTTGCTTTGCAAATTCACTCAGTGTGAGCGGTGTCAAAAAGTCTATTTTTTAATCGCCGGGTTAATAGTATAAAAAGTTGGATAAAAAAAACAGGATGGCAAACCAAAACCATCCTGTTTTTTATTTTATGATACGAATTATAGCGACTTGCTATTTACTAACTTTAAAAAGGTACATGTTAGGCATAAATGGGTCGCAAGAAATCTTGTGACCGCCGTAGGTGATTTCCTTTTTCTTTCCGGCTTTTGCTACAACACCAATCAGCTCCATGGCTTTTTCAACGGCTTTTTTGTCATTCTCGCCATATACTGCGTTGCAAATTCTACCGCAGGACAACATGCCATTAACGACGTGCTGTGAGTTGCCTTCGTCAATTCCGAAGACCAATGTTAAATAGGTGGGGGTGACTTCAAAAAGCAATGTGTCGTCTTTTGCCAACCATCTCTCGGTGCCGTCATTCAAATCTGATCTTTTGAACTTGGGGTTGCTTTTCATTGCGGCATAAGGGCTTTCCATTTTGGCAACTGTCTTTTTGATATCAAAAGTTGAACCAGTAGCTTTGACAGCAGCTTTGGGAGCTGGTGCAGCAGCCTTGGCTTGGGGCTGAGCCTGTTCCTGCTGTGTGGGTGCAGCGGTTGCCGGATCTGGTTTGGGAGCCATAGCGGCACTGGCCAGAACGATTACAAACAAACCTGTTATTACAACTCTGACACCAGAATT
>Ga0070728_10000652_pt1 | contig 63695 bp, 59 predicted proteins | sample tdDd471_FD_66723 | JGI IMG/M metagenome (GOLD analysis project Ga0070728, IMG submission 66723) | Marine sediment microbial communities from the Atlantic coast under amendment with organic carbon and nitrate - tdDd47.1 | ecosystem: Environmental > Aquatic > Marine > Coastal > Sediment | place... | reverse complement strand
TGCATCGCCTGCAAGCTGTGCGAGGCGATCTGCCCGGCCCAGGCGATCACCATCGAGGCGGAGCCTCGCGCCGACGGCAGCCGGCGGACGACCCGCTACGATATCGACATGACGAAATGCATCTATTGCGGCTTTTGCGAGGAATCCTGCCCGGTGGACGCCATCGTCGAAGGGCCGAATTTCGAGTTCGCGACCGAGACCCACGAGGAGCTTCTGTACGACAAGCGGAAGCTGCTGGATAACGGCGACCGCTGGGAGACCGAGATCGCGGCGAACCTGGAAACGGACGCGCCCTACCGCTAGGGCCGCGACAGGATGAGGGCAGGCATGAAACGGACCGTCGGAGCGGGCGCGGGATGATCGTCCAGGGGTTGGCATTCTATCTGTTCGCCGCCGTCGCGGTGGCCGCCGGGGTCATGGTGATCACGGCGCGCAACCCGGTGCATTCGGTGTTGTTCCTGATCCTCGCCTTCTTCAACGGCGCGGCGCTGTTCGTCCTGATGGGGGCGGAGTTCCTGGCGATGATCCTGGTCGTCGTCTATGTCGGCGCGGTGGCGGTCCTGTTCCTGTTCGTGGTGATGATGCTGGACATCAACATCACCGCCCTGCGCCAGGGCTTCCTGCAATATCTGCCGATCGGCGGGCTGATCGGGCTGGTGCTGATGGCCGAGCTGTTCCTGGTCGGCGGAAGCTGGGTCCTGGCGCCCGAGGTCGCGGCGGAGACGGCGACCCGCGCCCCGGCGGCGTCCGATGTCTCCAACACCCACGCGCTGGGGCATCTGATCTATACCCGCTACGCCTATCTGTTCCAGGTGTCGGGGCTGGTGCTGCTGGTCGCCATGGTGGGGGCGATCGTCCTCACCTTGCGCTCGCGGCCCGGCGTCCGGCGCCAGAATATCGCGCGCCAGGTGAACCTCGCCCGCGAGGACGCGGTCGAGCTGCGCAAGATCCGTCCGGGCAGCGGAATCTAGGGGCGGGGAGGGCGTCATGCTGGAAATCGGCCTCGGCCATTACCTGACCGTCGCGGCGATTCTGTTCACGCTGGGCATCTTCGGGATCTTCCTCAACCGGAAGAACGTGATCGTCATCTTGATGTCGGTGGAGCTGATGCTGCTGGCCGTCAACATCAACCTGGTCGCCTTCTCGGTCCATTTGCAGGACCTGGCCGGGCAGGTCTTCGCCATGTTCGTCCTGACCGTGGCGGCGGCCGAGGCCGCTATCGGCCTCGCGATCCTGGTGGTCTATTTCCGCAACCGCGGCTCGATCGCGGTCGAAGACATCAACATGATGAAGGGCTAGCGGGTGTATACGGCAAGCGTCTTCCTGCCCCTGATCGGGGCGCTGATCGCCGGGCTGGGCGGCCGCTTCATCGGCGATCGCGGCGCCCAGATCGTCACCTGCGGCGGGCTGATCCTGGCGGCGCTGTGCGGCGTCGGCGTCTTCTACGAGGTCGCGGTTCTGGGCGAACCGCGCGTCCTGACCCTGTTCACCTGGATCGATTCCGGCGCGTTCGAGGCCGATTGGGCGCTGCGCTTCGACACGCTGACGGCGGTGATGATCCTGGTGGTGACCTTCGTCTCGGCGGCCGTCCATGTCTATTCGGTCGGCTATATGAGCCACGATTCCTCGATCCCCCGCTTCATGAGCTATCTCAGCCTGTTCACCTTCTTCATGCTGATGCTGGTGACGGCGGACAATCTGGTCCAGCTCTTCTTCGGCTGGGAGGGGGTGGGGGTCGCCTCCTATCTGCTGATCGGATTCTGGTACGACCGGCCGTCGGCCAACGCGGCGGCGATCAAGGCGTTCCTGGTCAACCGGGTCGGCGATTTCGGCTTCGCCCTCGGCATCTTCGCGGTGTTCTTCTTCTTCGGCTCGATTTCCTTCGAGACGATCTTCGCCGCCGCCCCGGCCAAGGCGGGGACGAATTTCGTCTTTCTCGGCGCCGAGCTCGACGCGCTGACGGTGATCTGCCTCCTGCTGTTCGTCGGCGCCATGGGCAAGTCGGCCCAGCTCGGCCTCCATACCTGGCTGCCCGACGCGATGGAGGGCCCGACGCCGGTCTCGGCGCTGATCCACGCCGCGACGATGGTGACCGCCGGCGTGTTCATGGTCGCCCGCCTGTCGCCGCTGTTCGAACAGGCGCCGACGGCCCTGGCCGTGGTCACCGTGATCGGCGCGACGACCGCCTTCTTCGCCGCGACCGTGGCGCTGACCCAGACCGACATCAAGCGGGTGATCGCCTATTCGACCTGCAGCCAGCTCGGCTACATGTTCTTCGCCGCGGGGGTCTCGGCCTATCCGGCGGCGATCTTCCATCTGACCACCCACGCCTTCTTCAAGGCGCTTCTGTTCCTGGGCGCCGGTTCGGTGATCCACGCCATGTCCGACGAGCAGGACATGCGCCGCATGGGCGGCATCTGGAAGAAGATCCCGCTGACCTACGCGATGATGTGGATCGGCAGCCTGGCGCTGGCCGGCATGCCCTTCTTCGCCGGCTTCTATTCCAAGGATATCGTCCTGGAGGCCGCCTGGGGCGCCCATAGCTGGGTCGGCCAGTATGCCTATTGGATGGGGATCGCGGCGGCGATCATGACCGCCTTCTATTCCTGGCGCCTGATCCTGATGACCTTCCACGGCAAGCCCCGCGCCGACGAGAAGGTCATGGCCCATGTCCATGAATCGCCCAAGGTGATGACGGTGCCGCTGCTGTTCCTGGCCGTCGGCGCGATCTTCGCCGGCTATGTCGGCTACGATTCCTTCGTCGGCAAGGGGATGACGGACTTCTGGGGCGCGTCGATCTTCATGGCCGCCGGCGAGGCGGTGTTCGAGGCCGCCCATCACGTGCCCTTCTGGGTCGCGGCGCTGCCGACGGCGGTCGGGCTGGTGGGGATCGCCGGGGCGTATCTGTTCTACCTGGCGCGGCCGGACTGGCCGGCGGCGGTGGCGGGGCGGATGCGCGGGCTGTACCTGTTCCTGCTCAATAAATGGTATTTCGACGAGCTCTATGACCGCATTTTCGTCGAGCCGGCCAAGGCGCTGGGCCGCGGCTTCTGGAAGGGCGGCGACGGCGCGCTGATCGACGGGGTCGGCCCGGACGGGGTGGCGGCGGCGGTTCGCGACCTGGCGCGGCGGGCGAGCCGTCTGCAATCCGGTTATCTGTATCACTACGCCTTCGCCATGCTGATCGGGGTCGCCTTCTTCGTGACCTGGTTCGTCTATGGCGGGCTGGGGGGCTAGCCCATGAGCGATTGGCCGCTTCTCAGCCTGACGACCTTCCTGCCGCTGATCGGGGTCTTCTTCATCCTGATGATTCGCGGCGACGCGGCGCTGGTGGCGCGCAACGCCCGCAACGTGGCGCTGTGGACCTCGCTGATCACCTTCCTGCTGTCGCTCCTCATCTGGGTCAATTTCGACGGTTCCAGCGCCGCCTTCCAGTTCGAGGAAAAGGCGGTCTGGGTGCCGTCGCTGGGGATCGGCTACCATATGGGCGTCGACGGGATTTCCGTCTTCTTCGTCCTGCTGTCGACCCTGCTGACCCCGATCTGCGTCCTGGCGAGCTGGGAGGCGATCACCAAGCATGTCCGCGAATACATGATCGCCTTCCTGGTCCTGGAGACCATGATGGTCGGCATGTTCTGCGCCCTGGACCTCTTCTTGTTCTACGTGTTCTTCGAGGGCGTGCTGATCCCGATGTTCATCATCATCGGGGTATGGGGCGGCGCCCGGCGGGTCTATTCGGCGTTCAAGTTCTTCCTCTACACCCTGGCCGGGTCGGTGCTGATGCTGGTCGCGATGTTCGCGATCCTGGCGGTGGCCGGAACCTCGGATATTCCGACCCTGCTGAACACCGCCCTGCCGGCGGATCTGCAGTTGTGGCTGTGGCTCGCCTTCTTCGCCTCCTTCGCGGTCAAGGTGCCGATGTGGCCGGTCCATACCTGGCTGCCCGACGCCCATGTCGAGGCGCCGACGGCGGGCTCGGTGATCCTGGCCGGCGTGCTGCTGAAGATGGGCGGCTACGGGTTCCTGCGCTTTTCGCTGCCGATGTTCCCCGAGGCGACCGAGTTCTTCACGCCGCTGATCTATACCCTCAGCATCGTCGCCATCATCTATACGTCGCTGGTGGCGCTGGTTCAGACCGACATGAAGAAGCTGATCGCCTATTCGTCGGTCGCTCATATGGGCTTCGTCACCATGGGGATCTTCACCCTCACCCGGCAGGGGATCGAGGGCGCGATCTTCCAGATGCTGAGCCACGGGATCGTCTCCGCGGCCTTGTTCCTGTGCGTCGGCGTCGTCTACGACCGCATGCATACCCGCGAGATCGCGCGCTATGGCGGGCTGGTCCACCGCATGCCGGCCTACGCCGCCGTGTTCATGGTGTTCACCCTGGCCTCGGTCGGGCTGCCGGGCACCAGCGGCTTCGTCGGCGAGTTCATGACCCTGCTCGGCGCCTATCAGGCCAATAGCTGGGTCGCGCTGCTGGCGACCACCGGCGTGGTGCTGGGCGCGGCCTATATGCTGTGGCTTTACCGGCGGGTGATCTTCGGCAAGCTCACCCGCGAGGATCTGAAATCGATCCTCGACCTCAACCGGCGCGAGGTGCTGATCTTCGCGCCCCTGGTGATCCTCGTGCTGTGGATGGGAATCTACCCGTCCTCCTTCCTGGAGCCGATGCACGCTTCCGTCGGCCAGTTGATGGAGCAGGTGCAGGCGGCGCAGGGCGCCGGCGGCACCGCGCTGGCGGCACGCTGACGGGACGCATAGTTAGGGACGAACACGCATGCCTCCGACCTCCGTACCCGATCTTCTGCCGGTCCTGCCCGAGCTCGTGCTGGCGATCACCGGCGGCGTGCTGCTGATGGTTGGGGTCTATCGCGGCGCCGGCGCCGACCGGTCGGTCGGCTGGCTGTCGGTGCTGGCCTTCGCCGTCGTCGGATTGCTGGTCGTTTTGGCGCCGGGCGGCGACGGGGTCGCGTTCGACGGCCTGTTCGTCGTCGATTCCTTCGCCGCCTACATGAAGGTCCTGGTGCTGATCGGCGCGGCGTTGGCCGTCGTCATGTCCTTCGCCTACAACGCGCGCCAGGACATGGCCCGGTTCGAATATCCGCTGATGATGCTGTTCGCGACGCTCGGCATGCTGCTGATGATCTCGGCCAACGACCTCATCGCGCTCTATATGGGGGTCGAGCTCCAAAGCCTGTCGCTGTACGTGCTGGCGGCGTTCCGGCGCGACAACACGCGCTCCAGCGAGGCGGGCCTGAAATATTTCGTCCTCGGCGCGTTGTCGTCGGGGATGCTGCTCTACGGCGCCAGCCTCGTCTACGGCTTCACCGGCGCGACCCAGTTCGCGGCCATCGCCGACGCGCTCGATCATGGCGGCGGGATCGGCGTCGTCGTCGGGATCGTCTTCCTGATCGCAGGCCTTGCCTTCAAGGTCTCGGCGGTGCCGTTCCATATGTGGACCCCCGACGTCTATGAAGGCGCGCCGACCCCGGTGACCGCCTTCTTCTCGGTGGCGCCGAAGATCGCCGCCATCGCGCTGATCCTGCGGGTGATGATCGAACCCTTCGGCGCGATGATCGACGAATGGCGCCAGGTGATCGTCTTCATTTCCATCGCCTCGATGATCCTGGGTGCGATGGCCGCGGTCGCCCAGACCAATATCAAGCGGCTGATGGCCTATTCCTCCATCGGCCATGTCGGCTATGCGCTGGTCGGGCTGGCCGCCGGGACCGAGGCGGGCGTCCAGGGGGTGCTCGTCTATATGGCGATCTATCTGTTCATGACGCTCGGGACCTTCGCCTGCATCCTGTGCATGCGCACCAAGGGCGAGATGATGGAGGGGATCGCCGATCTGGCCGGGCTGGCCAAGACCCATCCGGCGATGGCCCTGGCGATGGCGATCTTCATGTTTTCGATGGCGGGGATCCCGCCGCTCGCCGGCTTCTTCGGCAAGCTTTATGTGTTCCTGGCCGCGGTCGAGGCGGAACTCTACGGCCTTGCCATCGTCGGGTTGCTGACCAGCGTCATCGGCGCGTTCTACTATCTGCGCATCATCAAGATCATGTATTTCGACGAGCCGGTGGACGCCCTGGACCGACCCATCGGGCGCGAAATGGGGGCCATCCTCGCCGGCACCGGTATCGTGACCCTGTTCTTCTTCCTTTGGCCGTCGGCGATCGTCGCCGGGGCGGGGACGGCCGCCGCGGCGCTGTTCGCCGGTTGAACCCGCCGATGACGCGGGAGCCCGACCTGCCGGGGGATTTCCATCTCCATCGCCTCGACGCGGTCGACAGCACCAACGCCGAGGCCAAGCGCCGCGCCGCCCAGGGCGCGCCGGACGGGACCGTGATCCAGGCCGACGCGCAAACCGCCGGCCGGGGCCGGCAGGGGCGGGCGTGGGACTCGCCGCCGGGCAATCTGTACTGCTCCTTGTTGCTGCGTCCCGATTGCGCGCCGGGGGTCGCCGTCCAGGCGGGCTTTCTGACGGCGCTCGCCGCCGGCGAGGCCGTCGCCCGGCATCTGCCGCCGGAGGTCGCCGTCCAGTATAAATGGCCCAACGATCTGCTGGTCGACGGCGCCAAAGTCGCGGGAATTCTGTTGGAAACCGGAATCGACAAGACCGGCAAGGTCGACTGGCTGGTGATCGGGCTGGGCATCAATGTCGCCTGGCACCCGCCGGACGCGCCCTATCCGACCGCCAGCCTGGTCGCCGCCGGCGCCGACGAGGTTTCGGCCGCCGGCGTTCTCGCCGCCTATTGCGCCAGCTTCGCGGTTTGGCGCCGGCGGTGGCGGGAGTTCGGGTTCGAGCCTATCCGCCGGGCCTGGCTGGCCAAGGCGTCGGGCATCGGCAAGACCGTCCGGGTGCGTTTGGAGAACGAGGAATTGACGGGGATCTTCGCCGACCTGGACCCGGGAGGGGCGCTGATCCTGGAAACCGCGGCGGGCGAGCGGCGGCGGATTTCCGCCGGCGACGTCTTCCCGGCGGCCGCGTGAAGGTCGGGCCATGTTGCTGCTGATCGATTCGGGAAACACGAATATCGTCTTCGCCGTCTATGACGGCGACAAGCCGGTGGGTGAATGGCGCAGCGCCAACGAGCCCAACCGGACCGCCGACCAGTACGCCGTCTGGCTGACCCAGCTGATGGCGCTGGACGGGCTGGACCGCAAGGATATCGACGCGGCGATCATTGCTACCGTCGTGCCCCAGGCCCTGTTCAGCCTCGCCCAGCTCTGCCGGCGCTATTTCGACTGCGAACCGATGATCGTCGGGGCGCCGGGGGTCGAGATGGGAATCCGCATCCTCAGCGACCGGCCCGAGGAGGTCGGCGCCGACCGCCTGGTCAACGCGGTCGCCGCCCATCGGCGCTATGGCGGGCCGCTGATCGTCATCGATTTCGGGACCGCGACCACCTTCGACGTGATCGACGCGGACGGCAATTATTGCGGCGGCGCCATCGCGCCGGGGGTCAATCTTTCGGTCGAGGCCCTGCACATGGCCGCCGCCAAGCTGCCCCGAGTCGCCGTCGAGCGGCCGGCTCATGTGGTCGGAACCACCACCGTCGGGGCGATGAATTCGGGGATCTTCTGGGGCTATGTCGGGCTGATCGAGGGGCTGGTGGCCCGGATTCGGGCCGAACGGGCGGGGGAGACGCTGAAAGTGATCGCGACCGGCGGGCTGGCGCCCCTGTTCGCGCCGGCAACCGACGCCATCGAGCATCTCGACCGCGACCTGACCATGCGGGGCTTGCGCGACATCTACCTGCTCAATACCGGCGCATGACCGACCCGTCGGCCCCGCCCGAACCCGGTCCCGACGATCTCTTCTTCCTGCCGCTCGGTGGGGCGGGGGAGATCGGCATGAACCTGAACCTCTACGGCCATGACGGGCACTGGCTGATGGTCGATCTGGGGATCACCTTCGGCGACCCGCTCTATCCCGGTGTCGACGTGATGATGCCCGATCCCGCCTTCATCGAGGCGCGCCGCGACAAGCTTGCCGGGCTGGTTCTCACCCATGCCCACGAGGACCATCTGGGCGCGGTCCCCGAGCTGTGGCGCCGATTGCGCTGCCCGGTCTATGCGACGCCTTTCACCGCCGCCTTCCTGCGCTTCAAGCTGCGCGAGGCGGGCCTGACCGACAAGCTGCCCTTGACCGAGGTCCCCTTGGGCGGACGTCTTCAAGTGGGACCGTTCGACGTCACCTATATCGGGATGACCCACTCGATCCCCGAATCGAACGCGCTGGCGATCCGTACGCCGCTGGGGACCGTCCTCCATACCGGCGACTGGAAGCTGGACCCGGAGCCGGTGGTCGGCGCGGCCAGCGACGAGGCGGCCCTGCGCGCCTTGGGCGAGGAGGGCGTTCTCGCCCTGATCGGCGATTCGACCAACGCGCTGGTCCCCGGCGAAGCCGGATCGGAAGGCGGGGTCCGCAAGGCGCTGACCGATCTGTTCGCCGGCAAGCCGCATCGGATCCTGGTCGGCTGTTTCGCCAGCAACATCGCCCGTCTGGACTCCATCGTTCATGCGGCGGCCGCCAACGACCGCCGGGTCGCGCTGGTCGGCCGATCGCTGTGGCGGATGACCGAGGCCGCGCGCCAGGCGGGCTATCTTCGCGACCTGCCGCCCTTCATCGCCGAGGAGGAGGTCGGCTTCTTCCCGCGCGACAAGATCGTGATCGTTTGCACCGGCAGTCAGGGCGAGCCGCGCGCCGCGCTGCCCCGGATCGCCGCCGGCGATCATCGTCATGTGGAGATCGAACCGGGCGATACGGCGGTGTTTTCCTCGCGGGTCATCCCCGGCAACGAAAAGGCCATCGGGGCCTTGCAGAATCGGCTGGCGGCGCGGGGGATCGAGGTCGTCACCGACCGGGACGCGCCGATCCATGTCTCCGGCCATCCGGCCCGCGACGAGCTGACCCGGATGTATCAATGGGCGCGACCGCGCATCGCCGTGCCCGTGCATGGGGAGGAACGGCATATGCGCGCCCATGCGGCGCTGGCCCGCGATTGCCAGGTGCCCGAAGCGCCGCTGGTCCGCAATGGCGACCTGTTGCGCCTCGCCCCCGGAAAGGCCGAGATTGTCGGCCATGTGCCGGCGGGCCGTCTGGCGCGCGACGGGCGCCAGCTGATCGGGATCGAGAGCGAGGTCTTGCGCGAGCGCGGCCGCGCCCTTCACAATGGCAGCGCGGTCGCGACCCTGGTCATCGACCGGCGGGGCCGGCTGCGGGAAACGCCGCGCCTGTCGACCGTTGGGCTCTACGATCCCGACGTCGGCAACGGCGTTCTGGAATCGGTCCTGGACGAGATCGACGCGGCGATCGCCAAGCTTCCGGCGGCGGACGCCCGCGAGGACGAGGCGGTGCAGCAGGCGGCGCGCCGCGCGGTGCGCCGGGCCTTTCATCGGGCCTTGGGAAAACGGCCGGTAACCGATATTCATATCGTGCGCCTGTAGGCGGGCGCGAAACCAACGACAGAAGGAGGATCATCCGCAATGATCGGCAAGCTCAACCATGTCGCGATCGCGGTCCCGGACCTGGAGGCGGCGCGCGCCAAATATCGCGACGTCCTGGGCGCCAAGGTGTCGGAAGCGGTGGACATGCCCGATCACGGGGTGACCACCGTGTTCGTCGAGCTCGACAATACCAAGATCGAGCTCCTTCATCCGCTGGGCGCCGAGTCGCCCATCGCCGGGTTCCTGGCCCGGAACAAGGATGGCGGCATCCATCATGTCTGCTACGAGGTCGAGGACATCATCGCCGCCCGCGACAAGCTAAAGGCCGCCGGCGCCCGCGTGCTGGGCGATGGCGAGCCCCGGATCGGCGCCCACAACAAGCCGATCCTGTTCCTGCACCCCAAGGATTTCTACGGCACCCTGGTGGAGATCGAGCAGGTCTAGGCGATGGGATGGACCCTCGGCATCGCGATCTATTTCATCCTGTGGTGGCTGGCGCTGTTCGTCGTCCTGCCCATCGGGGTGCGGGTGCCCGACGAGGTCGAGTCCGGCCATGCCACCAGCGCTCCGGCGCGGGCGCGCCTGTGGCTGAAGGCGGGGATCGCGACGGTGCTGGCCGGTTTGCTCTGGATCGTCGCCTATCTGATCATTACCTCGGACCTGATCCCGATCCGCGACGCCGTGGGCGGTTGAGGCCGGCATGAGCAAATATTGCGACATCGCGCCCGGCCATCCCTGGCACGGGCCTTATCACGATACCGAGTACGGCTTTCCCGCCCGCGCCGATTCGATTCTGTTCGAGCGGCTGGTGCTGGAGATCAACCAGGCCGGACTTTCCTGGCTGACCATCCTGAAGAAACGGGACGGCTTCCGCGCGGCCTTCGACGGGTTCGACATCGATCGGGTCGCCGCCTATGGCGAGGCCGACAGGGCGCGGCTGCTCGCCGACAAGGGGATCATCCGCAATCGCCTCAAGGTCGACGCCGCCATCGAGAACGCGCGGCGTATCCGGGCGATGCGCGACGATCATGGCGGGTTCGCCGACTGGCTGGACGCCCATCATCCGCTGCCCAAGGACGACTGGGTCAAACTGTTCCGCAAGACCTTCAAATTCACCGGCGCCGAGATCACCGGCGAGTTCCTGATGAGCCTCGGCTATCTGCCGGGCGCCCACCGGCCGGACTGCCCTGTTCAGGCCAGGATCGCGGCCCTGGACCCACCCTGGGCCGGGAACTGATCGCATATCGGTCGAATGGGCCAGGGGTCGGTCGAATGGGCCAGAGGTCGTCGAATGGGCCAGGGGGGGCGGCGCAAAAAAAAGAAGCAAGGCCCTCGGGCCCTGCTTCCATAGGCACTCGACGTATTCCGACTTCGGTAACTCGCGAACGAGACCTTGCGGCGGTCTCCTCCCTAAACTCGGGCCGGACTTAGACTGCCCGGTTCACCTAGTTATATTATTATTATGAAGGGACCATAATCGAAGGTCCGACGAGAGTCACGCAATTTTCGCAATTGGCCCATAGGGTTTGTGTAGTTAAGTTGCGGCTAGGCATCAAACCACGCAGTGAAGTTGCGTCGGGGCCGTGACGCCCGCGCCTGCCGCCGTCGGCGCCGTTACCGATTTTTTAAGACCGACGGGGCGAGGCTGGGCCATGCCGCGCCATGCCGCCCTCGCGCCCATCCTTGCGCCCGCCCTCGCATTCCTTCTCGCCGTCCCGGCCGGGGCGCAATCGCGGGACGCCACCCTTCGCGTGACCCGCGCCGACTGCGCCCGCCTGGTCCGCCACGCGCCGGCGCCGGACGTCGCCTATCGATCCGGCGTCGATGTTCAGGGCCGGCCGGTCGCGCCTGCCGATCTGCCCGGCACGCCCCGGATCGCGCTGCCCGAGGAATTCGAGATCGAGATTACCGTCAATCTCCAGGACCGGCTCGGCCTGCCCGCCGATGCCGGAAAATATGCCGGCGAGGTCAAGGTGGGGACGGTGCGCTATCGCGACGGGCGCGCCTGGTTCAACGATCAGCCCTTATCGGACGAAAGCCAGGCGCGCCTCGCCGCCGCTTGCGCCGAACGGTTGCGCGAAGACCGCTAGGCGCGATCCGGGCCTGGTCCGTCCAAACGGTTCCATCCGTCCGGAGAAGGCTCTAAAGTCCCCGCGCCGTGGCGGGCGCGTCGTCCGCCGCCGCCGCCCCGACCGCGCGAGCCCCGACATGCGACTGTCCGCCTACTTTCTGCCGACCTTGAAGGAAACCCCCGCCGAGGCGCAGGTCGCTTCGCACCGCCTGATGCTGCGGGCCGGAATGATCCGCCAGGAGGCCGCCGGCATCTATGCCTGGCTGCCGCTGGGCACCCGCGTTCTGAAACGGATCGAGCAAATCGTCCGCGAGGAGCAGGACGCCGCCGGCGCCCAGGAGGTGGTGCTGCCCACCGTCCAGCCCGCCGAACTGTGGCGCGAAAGCGGCCGCTACGACGATTACGGCAAGGAGATGCTGCGCATCCAGGACCGCCACGACCGCGAGCTGTTGTACGGCCCGACGGCCGAGGAGGTGGTCACCGATATCTTCCGCGCCCATGTCCGCAGCTATCGCGACCTGCCGCGGAACCTGTACCAGATCCACTGGAAGTTCCGCGATGAGGTCCGGCCCCGGTTCGGGGTCATGCGTGGCCGCGAATTTCTGATGAAGGACAATTACTCCTTCGACCTGGATTTCGAGGGCGCCAAGCGCTCCTACAACAAGATGTTCCTGGCATATTTGCGCACCTTCGCCCGGATGGGGCTGAAGCCGATCCCCATGCAGGCGGATTCAGGCCCCATCGGCGGCGATCTGAGCCATGAATTCATCGTCCTCGCCGAGACCGGCGAGAGCCAGGTCTTTTGCCACCGCGACTGGCTGGAGATGGACCCGCTGGCAAAGCCGGTCGATTACGGCGACGATCTGGCGCCGGCGGTCCGGGACTGGACCTCGCTCTACGCGGCGACCGACGAAAAGCACGACCCCGACGCCTGTCCCGTCGCGGCCGAGGATCTGGTGACCGCGCGGGGGATCGAGGTCGGCCATATCTTCTATTTCGGGGCCAAGTATTCCAAGCCGATGGGCGCTACCGTCGTCGGCCCCGACGGCGAGGAGATCGCGGTCGAGATGGGCTCCTACGGGATCGGCGTCTCGCGGCTGGTCGGCGCGGTGATCGAGGCGAGCCACGACGAGAAGGGGATCGTCTGGCCCGACTCGGTGGCGCCGTTCCATGTCGGGCTGATCAATCTGCGGGCCGGCGACGCGGCCTGTGACGCCGCTTGCGCCGATCTGTACGCCCGCCTGGGCGCGGCCGGCGTCGATTGCCTCTATGACGACCGGGACGAGCGCGCCGGGGTCAAGTTCGCCGACATGGAGCTGATCGGCCTGCCCTGGCAGCTGGTCGTCGGGCCGCGCGGGGTGAAGGCCGGCACCGTCGAGCTCAAGAGCCGGCGCACGGGCGAGAGCGCGGAGCTTTCCGTCGACGGTGCGCTCGCCCGTCTGACCGGGGGCTGAGCGCCGCGACGGCGCCCCGGCCCATGGTCTTTTCCGCCTTCGAGAGGCTGATCGCCTTCCGTTATCTGCGGGCCCGCCGGCGCGAGGGGTTCATCTCGGTCATCGCCGGCTTTTCGCTGCTGGGCATTGCGCTGGGGGTGGCGACCCTGATCATCGTCATGGCGGTGATGAATGGATTCCGCGAGGAGTTGCTGAGCCGCATCCTCGGCCTCAACGGTCATCTGACCCTCTATGCCCGCGCCGCCACGTTGCAGGATTACGACCCCCTGGCCGCGAGGGTCCGGGCGGTCCCCGGCGTCCTGTCGGCGACCCCGATCGCGGAGGGTCAAGTGATGGCGACGGCGCGCGGCACCGCGACCGGCGCCCTGCTGCGCGGCGTAACGCCCGAGGATCTGCGCGCCCGCGCGCTGGTCGCCGCCAATATCCGCTCCGGCAGCCTGGACGATTTCGGCGGCGGCCGGGTCGCCGTCGGGTCGCGGCTCGCCGACAAGCTCGGCCTGGGAGTCGGCGATCGGATCAGCCTGATCTCGCCCAAGGGCAGCGTCACCGCCTTCGGGACGATTCCCCAGGTGCGCGCCTACGAGATTGCAGCGACCTTCGAGGTCGGCATGTTCGAGTATGACAGCACCTTCGTCTTCATGCCGCTGCCCGCCGCCCAGCGCTATCTGCGGCTGGGCGACGCGGTAACCGGGATCGAGGTCATGCTGGACGACCCGGATCGGGTGTTGGCGGCCCGCGCGGCGCTCGTCGGGATCGTCGGGCCCCGGATCCGGGTCCTCGACTGGCAACGGGCGAACGCCAGCTTCTTCAACGCCATCGAGGTCGAGCGGAACGTGATGTTCCTGATCCTGACCCTGATCATCATGGTCGCCGCCTTCAATATCGTCTCGTCCCTGATCATGATGGTTCAGGACAAGGGCGCCGACATCGCGATTCTGCGCACCATGGGGGCGAGCCGGGGCATGGTGATGCGCGTCTTCCTGCTCAGCGGCGCCAGCATCGGGGTTCTGGGCACCGTCGCCGGGCTGATCCTGGGCGTCGCCTTCGCCGAGAATATCGAGATCATCCGGCAATGGCTCCAGACCCTGACCGGCACGCGGCTGTTCGAGGCCGAGATCTATTTCCTGTCCCGCCTGCCGGCACGTCTGGATTGGTGGGAGACGGGGAGCGTCATCGCCATGGCCCTGGGGCTGTCCTTCCTGGCGACCCTGTACCCGTCCTGGCGGGCGGCGCGGCTCGATCCGGTGGAGGCGCTGCGCTATGAGTGACGCGCCCGACGGGGCGGCCCTGCGGCTGGCCGGGGTGGTCCGCCGCTTCCGCCAGGGGGGCGCGACCCTGGACGTGCTGCGCGGCGTCGATCTGGCGGTGCGGCCGGGCGAGATCGTCGCCCTGATGGGGCCGTCCGGGGCCGGGAAGTCGACCCTGCTGCATATCGCCGGGCTGCTGGACGCGCCGGACGCGGGCGAGGTCGCGATCGGCGGCGTCGCCTGCGCGAAGCTCTCGGACGACCGGCGGACCGCGCTCCGGCGCACCCATCTGGGGTTCGTCTATCAGTTCCATCACCTGCTGCCCGATTTCACGGCGCTGGAGAATGTGGTTTTGCCGCAGATGATCGCCGGGCGGCGGCGGGCCGAGGCGGAAATCCGGGGCCGCGAGCTTCTGGCCATGATGCGTCTCGACGCCCGCGCCGACCATCGGCCCGGCAAGCTGTCGGGGGGCGAACAGCAGCGGGTCGCCATCGCCCGCGCGGTGGCGAACGGCCCGGCGGTCCTGCTTGCCGACGAGCCGACGGGGAACCTGGATCACGCGACGTCCGACGCGGTCTTCGCCGAGCTCGCCCAGCTGGTGCGCGAAACCGGCCTCGCGGCGCTGGTGGCCACCCATAACGCCGAGCTCGCCGCCCATATGGACCGGGTGCTGCATCTCCAGGACGGGCGGCTGACGGGCGGTTAAGGCCCGATCGCTTCGGTTCCGTCCCTGTTCCGGCTGACAGGGCGCGCCGGCTGTGGAATCAATGGGCCGGCTTCCAACCGACCGAGCGCTGCATGTCTCACGCCGACTTCGTCCATCTGCGCGTCCATTCGGCCTACTCCCTGTCCGAGGGGGCGCTGCGGATCCGCGAGCTGGTCGATCTGTGCCGGTCCCGCGCCATGCCGGCGGTGGCGATCACCGATACGGGCAACCTGTTCGGCGCCTTGGAATTTTCCCAAGCCTGCGCAGGGGCGGGCATTCAGCCGATCGTCGGCTGCCAGGTCGCGCTCGCCCGGCCCGAGGACCCGGACGCGGAGCCGGGGGTGGGCGCCCAGCGCCAGGCCCGGACGCCGGCGCCGGACCAACTCGTGCTGCTGGTCCAGAACGAGACCGGCTACGGCCATCTGATCGACCTGGTCAGCGCCGCCTTCCTGGAAACGCCGGCCGGCGAGACGCCGCGCCTCGCCATCGACGATCTCAATGGGCGAACCGACGGGCTGATCGCCCTGACCGGCGGGCCGGCGGGGACCGTGGGCCGCCTGTTGGCGGAGGGCCAGGACGCGGCGGCGCGCGCGGCGCTGGCGCGCTTGGCCGGCTTGTTTCCCGGCCGCCTCTATGTCGAGATCATGCGCCACGGGCTGGAGGCCGAGGCCCAGATCGAGCCCGGTTTGATCGCCCTCGCCGACGCGCTCGACCTGCCGCTGGTCGCGACCAACGAGGCCTTCTTCGCCGATTCGGACATGGCCGAGGCCCATGACGCCCTGCTGTGCATCGCCGAGGGCACCTATGTGAACCAGAGCGACCGGCGGCGGGTGACGCCCGAGCATCGGTTCAAGGACGCGGCCGAGATGCGGGCGCTGTTCGCCGATCTGCCCGAGGCGGTCGACAATACCCTCGTGGTGGCCCGGCGCTGCGCCTTCATGGTCGAGGAACGCCCGCCGATCCTGCCCGCCTATCCGGCCGAGGACGGGCGCACCGAGGGCGACGAGTTGCGCGCCCAGGCGGAGGCGGGGCTGGAGCGGCGCCTGGCCGAGCCCGGCGTCCTGCCGGACGATCTGGAAGGCGAGGCGCGCGATCTGCGCTTGCGGGCCTATCGGGAGCGGCTCGACTACGAGCTCGGCGTCATCGCCGACATGGGCTATCCGGGCTACTTCCTCATCGTCGCCGACTTCATCCAATGGGCGAAGGCGGAGGGCATCCCGGTGGGGCCGGGGCGTGGTTCCGGCGCCGGGTCGGTGGTTGCCTGGGCGCTGACCATCACCGACCTGGACCCGCTGCGCTTCGGCTTGCTGTTCGAGCGCTTCCTCAATCCGGAACGTATCTCGATGCCGGACTTCGACGTCGATTTCTGCCAGGAGCGGCGCGACGAGGTCATTCGCTACGTCCAGGAGAAATACGGTTCAGACCGGGTGGCCCAGATCATCACCTTCGGAAAGCTGCAGGCGCGCGCCGTGCTGCGCGATGTTGGCCGGGTGCTGCAAATGCCCTACGGCCAGGTCGACCGGATCTGCAAGATGGTTCCCAACAATCCGGCAAACCCGGTGACCCTGGCAGAGGCCATCGAGGGCGAGCCGCAGCTTCAGGCGATGCGCGACAGCGAGCCCGAGGTCGCGCGGCTGATCGATATCGGCCTCAAGCTGGAAGGGCTCTACCGCCATGCTTCGACCCACGCGGCCGGTGTCGTGATTGGCGACCGGCCGCTGCGCGAGCTGATCCCGCTCTACCGCGATCCGCGCTCGGACATGCCGGTTACCCAGTTCAACATGAAGGCGGCGGAAGCGGTCGGGCTGGTCAAGTTCGATTTTCTCGGCCTCAAGACCCTGTCGGTCCTGGACCGCGCCGCCGAGCTGGTGCGCGCCCGGGGCATCGAGATCGATATCGGCGCCCTGCCGCTGGAGGACCCGACCACCTTCGAGATGCTCGGCCGCGGCGAATCGACCGGGGTGTTTCAGCTGGAAAGCTCGGGCATGCGCGACGTGCTGCGCAAGCTGAAGCCGGACCGGTTCGAGGACATCATCGCCCTGGTCGCGCTCTACCGGCCGGGGCCGATGGACAATATCCCGCGCTACATCGCCTGCAAGCGGGGGCTGGAGGAGCCGGACTATCTGGACCCGGCGCTGGAGGACATCCTGAAGGAGACCTTCGGCGTGATGATCTATCAGGAACAGGTGATGCAGATCGCCCAGGTCCTGTCCAGCTACAGTCTGGGCAAGGCCGACATCCTGCGCCGGGCCATGGGCAAGAAGATCAAGTCCGAGATGGACCAGCAGCGCACCGCCTTTCTCGAGGGCGCCGTCGCCCGCGGCGTCGCCGAATCGCGGGCCAGCGATATCTTCGACCAGGTCGCCAAGTTCGCCGGTTACGGATTCAACAAGTCCCACGCCGCTGCCTATGCGCTGGTGGCCTACCAGACCGCCTATCTGAAGGCCCACCATCCAGTCGAATTTCTCGCCGCCTCGATGACCTTCGACAGGCACAACACCGACAAGCTCAACATCTTCCGCCAGGAGCTCAAGCGGCTGGGGATCGGCGTCCTGCCGCCCGACGTCAACGAATCGGAGGCCGATTTCTCGGTCGCCTACGATGCGGACGGCGAGGGCGCCGTGCGCTACGCCCTGGCGGCCGTCAAGAATGTCGGCGCCCAGGCGATGGCGGCGCTGGTCGACGAACGCCGGGCGAACGGCCGCTTCCAGGACCTGTTCGATTTCGCCGGAAGGGTGGATGCCCGGGTCGTCAACAAGCGCCAGCTCGAGAATCTGGTCCGCGCCGGGGCCTTCGATTCGCTCAATGACAACCGGGCCCAATGCTTCGCCGCCGTGGAGACGATGATCCGCCACGCCTCGGCCGCCGCCCGGGACCGGGAAAGCGGCCAGGCCAGCCTGTTCGGCGGTGGGCCGGGAGAGGGGGCAACCGTCCCGCGCCTGCCCCAGATCGACGATTGGGGGGCGTTGGACCGGCTGCGCGAGGAGTTCGACGCGGTCGGTTTCTACCTGTCGGCACATCCGCTGGACGGCTACGGCAAGTCCCTGGACCGGTTGGGAGTCGTGCCGTCGGCCGAGATCGAGGCGCGGCTGCGAACCAGCCCCTCCAGCCGGTTGGTCCTGGCCGGGATCCTGGTCCGGAAGCAGGACCGGAGCTCGGCCAAGGGCAACAAGTTCGCCTTCGTCCAGTTCTCCGACACCGACGGGGTGTTCGAGGTGACCATGTTCTCGGAACTGCTGGCCTCGGCCGGGGACCTCTTGGCGCCCGGTACGCCCCTTCTGGTGACCGTCGATGCCCGCCAGGAGGAAGGCGGCGCACGCCTGATGGGGCAATCGGTCCGCGCCCTGGACGAGGCCGCCCGCGAGGCGGAGGCGGGGCTGCGCCTGATCTTCGCCGGCCCGCCGCCGGTCGAGGGTCTGCGCGCCTTCTTCAAGGAACAGGAGAAGGGCCGCGGCCGGGTCAGCCTGGTGGTTCCGCTTTCCGGGAACCGGCGGGCGGAAATCGCGTTGCCAGGCCATTACGCGGTGACCCCGGACATGCGGGCCGGTGCCGCGCGTCTGCCTCGGGTGGCCGAGGTCGAGGACATCTAGGTCCGCTGCGCGGACGCAACGGACGTCGAATGCGCGGATTTCCGCGAGAGAGCATTGATTGCCGCGGAGCGGTCCATTATACGGCGCTTGCGCGGGACGACCTGCGCTCATCGCATCCTCTCGGGACGACTCGAGCCTTGAAGAGAAGGCCGTCATATGGCTTGGGGTTATCTCGTGCTCGCGGGATTGTTGGAAATCGTCTGGGCATTCTTCATGAAGAAGTCCGCCGGGTTCACGCTGCTTGTGCCCAGCGGGATTACCATTGTCACGATGGCCGCGAGTTTCGTGCTTCTGTCACTCGCTATGCGGTCAATTCCGCTCGGTACCGCATACACGATATGGACAGGCATCGGTGCGGTCGGCGCATTTGTCGTCGGCATCTTCCTGTTGGGAGAAAGTGTCACGCCGATGCGTCTGGGCGCGGCCTTTTTGATCGTTGTCGGCATCCTGCTCATGAAGTTGTCGAGTCCGGGCGTCTAGCAGGGTCCTGCCGCCGGCGCCGCGCCTGTGCGAGATCGCGATCCGTGCGCCCGGCGATGTCCGGAAAACGCTTGTCTTTCCGGCGCTTGCGCGGTATCTAGGCGCCGCGTTCAATCCTCACGCGGGATCGCGGCGGACGGGGGAGACATCCTCGTCGGTCGATCCGGTGTTCTCCCGACGCGTCGGGCGGACCAATTCCCGCGGCGGCTCAACCGGAAAAGGAAACGAATTCATGGCTTTGCCAACCTTCACCATGCGCCAGCTCCTGGAAGCCGGCGTGCATTTCGGCCATCGCACCCGGCGCTGGAACCCGAAGATGGACTCCTATTTGTTCGGGGTCCGCAACGGGGTCCATATCATCGACCTGCAACAGACCGTGCCGCTCCTGCACCGGGCGATGAAGGCGGTCCGCGACACCGTCGGCAATGGCGGCCGGGTCCTGTTCGTCGGCACCAAGCGCCAGGCGAGCGAGCACGTCGCCGAGGCTGCGCATCGCTGCGGGCAGTATTTCGTCAATCATCGCTGGTTGGGCGGAATCCTGACCAACTGGAAGACCGTCTCGGTGTCCATTCGCCGGCTGCGCGAGCTGGAGGAGACCCTGGCCGGCGAGGCTACCGGCTTGACCAAGAAGGAGCTTCTGCGGCTGGAGCGCGAACGCGAAAAGCTGAACCGGGCGTTGGGCGGGATTAAGGAGATGGGCGGCCTGCCAGATCTTCTGTTCGTCATCGATACCAACAAGGAATCGATCGCGATCCAGGAGGCGAACAAACTGAATATCCCGGTGGTCGCGATCCTGGACAGCAACTCCGACCCGGCCGGCGTCACCTTTCCGGTGCCGGGCAACGACGACGCCATGCGGGCCATCCACATCTATTGCGATCTGATGGCCGGCGCCGTCCTCGACGGCATCCAGCAGGAGGTCATGGCGACCGGCGGCGATGTCGGCGACGCGGCGGAACCGCCGGCGGCAGACCTGCCCGCCGCCGACGCGCCGCCCGCGCCCGCCGCCGACGCGGCGGATACGGCGGCACCGGCCGAGGACGCGACGGTTGCCGCCGCCGCGCCCGAGACAGAGGCCAAGCCCGAGACGGAAACCGGGTCCGAGACCGAAAAGGCCGCGGGCTGATCCCGGACGATTGTCCAAATTCGGGTTTTATATCAACCGCCTATAAGCGGTTCTTGAGGGAAAAGAGGAATCATGGCTGAGATCACGGCAGGCCTGGTCAAGGAGCTGCGCACCCAGACCGGCGCCGGCATGATGGATTGCAAGAAGGCGCTGGTGGAGACCGACGGCGACCTGGAGGCGGCGGTCGATTGGCTGCGCAAGAAGGGCCTCGGCGCCGCGGCCAAGAAAGCCGGTCGCGTGGCCGCCGAGGGGCTGGTCGGCGTCAAGGCCGAAGGCTCCGTCGGCGCCCTGGTCGAAGTGAATGCCGAGACCGATTTCGTGGCCCGCAACGAGTCCTTCCAAGGCTTCGTCGGCCAGGTTCTGGACCTTGCCTGCGCGCCGGGCATCGATGCCGACGCCTTGAAGGCGGCGGCGCTGGACGGCGGCACGGTCGAGGAGAAGCTGACCGAGCTGATCGCTACCATCGGCGAGAACATGACCCTGCGTCGGGCCGCGTCGCTGTCGGTCGAGCAGGGGGTCGTCGCGGCCTACATGCATAATGCGGTCGCGCCCGGCCTGGGCAAGATCGGCGTGCTGGTCGCCCTCGAATCCGCCGGCGATACGGCCAAGCTGGCGGAACTGGGCAAGGGCCTGGCCATGCATGTCGCGGCCAGCAACCCCCAGGCGCTGGACAGCGGTTCGGTCGATCCGGAGATCGTCGAGCGCGAGCGCGCGGTCCTGCGCGAGCAGGCCGAGGCCTCGGGGCGTCCCGCCGAGGTGATCGAGAAGATGATCGAGGGCCGGCTGCGCAAATTCTACGAAGAGATCACCCTGGTCGACCAGGTCTATGTGATCGACGGCAAGGAGCGGGTCGGCAAGGTGGTCGAGGCCGCCGCCGGCGATATCGGCGCGCCGGTCAAGATCGCCGGGTTCCTGCGCTTCGCCCTGGGTGAGGGCGTCGAGCGCGCGGAAGCCGATTTCGCCGCCGAGGTCGCGGAAACGCTCGCCGGGTAGGCACGAACGGGGGCCGCCGCCGCCGCCCGGCCGGCGCCGGCCCCGCCAAGCGGAAGGTCCGGGCGGACGGAAGGGGCCATGGCCGCCGAGATTCGCTATCGCCGGGTCTTGCTCAAGATGTCGGGCGAGGCGCTCATGGGAGAGCGTGGCTACGGCCTCGACCCGCAATTCGTGGGCCGGCTGGCCGGCGAGATCCAAGCCGTCCACAAGATGGGGGTCGAAGTCTCGATCGTCGTCGGCGGCGGCAACATCTTTCGCGGTGTCGCCGCCGTGGCCGAGGGCAGCGACCGGGCGACCGCGGACTATATGGGCATGCTGGCGACGGTGATGAACGCCCTCGCCGTTCAGGACGCGTTGGAACGCCGCAACGTGGCGACGCGGGTTCTGTCCGCGATCCCGATGGCCGCGGTGTGCGAGCCCTATATCCGGCGACGCGCCACGCGCCATATGGAGAAGGGGCGGGTGGTGATCTTCGCCGCCGGCACCGGTAATCCGTTCTTCACGACCGACACCGCCGCCGCCCTGCGGGCCGCCGAAATGGGCTGCGACGCGCTTCTGAAGGGCACCCAGGTGGACGGCGTCTATACCGCCGATCCGAGCACCGACCCGACCGCCGAGCGCTACGACCGGCTCAGCTATCTGGACGTTCTGTCCCGCGATCTGAAGGTGATGGACGCCTCGGCGGTGTCGCTGGCACGCGAGAATCATATTCCGATTCTGGTCTTTTCGTTACACAATCCAGGAGGCTTCGCCGATGTCGTGCGCGGCGAGGGACGTTTCACGATCATCGACGAGGAGGTATAGCCCGTGTCCGCGCCCGATTTGAAGGATTTGGAACGGCGCATGCAAGGGGCTGTCGACGTCCTGCGCCGGGAATTCGGCGGCTTGCGTACCGGTCGCGCCTCGACCAGCCTGCTGGAGCCGGTGGTGGTCGATGCCTATGGCAGCAAGATGCCGCTCAACCAGGTCGGTTCCATCACCGTGTCCGACGCCCGGCTGCTGACCGTCCAGGTTTGGGATTCGGGTCTCGTCGGCGCCGTCGAGAAAGCGATTCGCGAAGCCAATCTCGGCCTCAACCCCGCCGCCGAGGGCAATGTCGTGCGGGTGCCGATCCCCGAGCTGAACGAGGAGCGCCGGGGCGAGCTGGCGAAGGTCGCCGGGAAATACGCCGAGCAGGCGCGGGTCTCGGTCCGCAACATCCGCCGCGACGGCATGGACAAGATCAAGCGCAGCGAGAAGGAGGGCGATCTGTCGAAGGATGCCGCCCACGATCTGGGCCAGGATATTCAGAAGCTGACCGACAGCGTGATCGGCGAGATCGACGAAGCGGCGAGCGCCAAGGAAGCGGAGATCATGCAGGTCTAGCCGATGGAAGCCGCCCCCGTCGAACGGTCCGACGGCTCGCCGCCGCCACCGGACCATGTCGCGATCATCATGGACGGCAACCGCCGCTGGGCCGCGGCGCGCCGCTTGCCGCGCGCGCTCGGCCACCGGCAGGGCGCGGAAGCGGTGCGCCGCGCCGTCACCGCGTCGGTCGAGCTCGGCATCCCCTATCTGACGCTGTACGTCTTCTCGTCCGAGAACTGGAAGCGCCCCGAGGACGAGGTGCTGGACCTGATGGGGCTGTTGCAGCTCTATCTGCGTAACGAGATCGAAAGCTTGCGCCGCAACGGGGTGCGGATTCGCATGATCGGCGATCGCGACCGGTTGGCGGCCAATATCCGGCGCTTGCTCGACCAGGCCGAGGAGACGACGGCGGGCAATTCGACGCTCAACCTGACGGTCGCCCTCAGCTATGGCGGTCGCGACGACATCGCCAGCGCGGCGCGCCACGCGGCCGAGGAGGTCCAGGCCGGCCGGCTGCGCCCCGAGGAGATCGACGAGGATCGGTTCGCCGGGTTCTTGTCGACCCGCGACCTGCCAGATCCGGATCTCGTGATTCGCACCGCCGGCGAGCTGCGGCTGAGCAATTTCCTCCTCTGGCAGGCCGCCTACGCGGAGCTGATCTTCCTCGACAAGCTGTGGCCCGATTTCGACAAGGCGGACCTGGAATCGGCGATCCGCGAGTTCGGCCGCCGCGAACGGCGATACGGGGCCCGGCTTGGCTGACCGACGCGAAGGCGAGCTTCGCCGGCGGGTCCTGTCGGCCGTGATCATGGTGCCGGCGGCCTTGCTCGCCGTCTATCTGGGCACGCCGGCTTTCGAGATCGCGGTCGCCGCCGTCGGCCTCCTCATGGGGCTGGAATGGGACCGACTTTGCCGGACCGGCGCCGCCGACCGCCCCGGACCGGCGGCGGCGCTTCTCGCGTTGGTGGCGCCCGTCACCTGCCTGGCAGCCGCCTTGGCGCGGTTCGACCTCGCCGGCCTCGCCGTTCTTGCCGGGGCGGCGGCGGTCTGGGCCGCCGGGCGGCTGGCGGACGGTCGGCGGCCGGTCTGGCGGGCGGCCGGGGCGATCTATATCGGCCTTCCGATCCTTGCCCTTTTGTGGTTGCGGCGGGACGCGGAAGCGGGGATGGCGCTGGTTTTCTGGCTGCTGGCCACGGTCTGGGCCACCGATATCGGCGCCTACGCGGTGGGCCGGGCCGTCGGCGGGCCGCGCTTCGCGCCGCGGCTCAGCCCGTCGAAGACCTGGGCCGGCGTCGTCGGCGGCTTGGCCGGGGCGCTGCTATGCGGCGCCGCCGCCAGCCAGTTCGTCGGGCGCGGCGCGTTCGGCCCGCCCTTCGTCGTCGGCGGCCTGCTCGGGGTCGCGGCGGAAGGGGGTGACCTGCTGGAATCGGCGGTCAAGCGCCGGTTCGGCGTCAAGGACAGCGGCACCCTGATCCCCGGCCATGGCGGCCTGTTCGACCGCTTGGACAGCCTCCTGATCGCGGCGCCGGTCCTGGCCGCCGCGATCCTGGCGCTCGGCGCGTCGCCGCTGGCGCGGGGCTAGGCCCATGGCGCGGCTCGCTGAAAAGACCCGTCCGGCGGCACGCCGGATCACGATTCTCGGGAGTACCGGGTCCGTCGGCTGCAACACGGTCGAGTTGATCGAGGCCGACCGCGCCGATTACCAGATCGTCGCCTTGACCGCCCACCGAAACGTGGCGGCGCTGGCCGAACAGGCGCGCCGCCTGCGTCCCGAATTCGTGGCGATCGCCGACCCGTCCTGTCGCGACGCCCTCGCCGAGGCGCTCGCCGGCACCGGTATCGAGACCGGCGCCGGGCCGGAGGCGGTCGTCGAGGCGGCCGAACGGCCGGCCGATTGGGTGATGGGCGCCATCGTCGGCGCCGCCGGGCTGGAGCCCATTCTCGCGGCCGTGGGGCAGGGGGCGACGGTCGCGCTGGCGAACAAGGAATGCCTGGTTTGCGCCGGCGACCTGGTGAACGGCGCGGTCGCGCGCGGCGGGGCGACGCTCCTGCCGGTCGATTCCGAGCATAGCGCGATCTTCCAGGTCTTCGATTTCGATGCGCCCGATCGCGTGGAACGCCTCGTCCTGACCGCGTCGGGGGGGCCGTTCCGCGAATTCGACCGCGCGGCGATGGCCGACGTCACGCCGGCCCAGGCCGTCGCCCATCCGAACTGGGACATGGGCGCCAAGATTTCGGTCGATTCGGCGACCATGATGAACAAGGGCCTGGAGCTGATCGAGGCCTGCCATCTGTTCCCCGTTCCGGCGGACCGCATCGACATCCTCGTCCATCCGCAATCGGCGATCCACGGGCTGGTCGAATATGTGGACGGCTCGGTGCTCGCCCAGCTCGGCGCGCCGGACATGCGCACGCCCATCGCCGTCGCCCTCGGCTGGCCCGAACGGATCATCTCGCCCGCCCGACGGCTGGACCTGGTCGAACTGGGGACTCTGACCTTCGAGGCCCCCGACGAAGCGCGGTTTCCGGCCCTGCGGCTGGCCCGCGAAGCCTTGCAAAGCGGGGGGGGCGGCCCTACTATTTTGAACGCGGCCAACGAGGTGGCCGTCGAAGCGTTTCTCGCCCGCCGGATCGGATTTCTCGACATTGCCAGAGTCGTGGAAGAGACATTGACCACGTTGCCGCCGCGTTCCGTGGAAAGTCTCGACGATATCCGGGCGATCGATTCCGAGGCTCGACGAGTCGCGGCCGAAAGAGCGGCCGCCCTGCCGGGTGAATAGCCCTTGCGCGGGATCGAGGTCGGGCGAGATTAGGTCGGGCAAGACTAGAATGGGCGCGTCGATATGGAGTTTCTGACAGGGATTTGGGACTATCTGGTTCCGTTCCTGATCGTCCTCACGATCCTGGTTTTCGTCCACGAGGCCGGGCATTACCTGGTCGCGCGGCGGAACGGCGTGCGCGTCGAGACCTTCTCGATCGGTTTCGGGCCCGAGATTTTCGGCTGGTACGACAAGGTCGGCACCCGCTGGAAGTTCAGCCTCGTGCCGCTGGGCGGCTATGTGAAGATGTTCGGCGACGCGGACGCGACCAGCCGGCCGGATGGCTCGGTCGAGGAGATGACCGACGAGGAGCGCGCCGTCGCCTTCCACACGAAGAGCATCGGCAAGCGCGCCGCCATCGTCGCCGCGGGACCCGTGGCCAATTTCCTGTTCGCCATCGTCCTGCTCGCCGGCCTGTTCAGCATCGTCGGGCAGCCCTTCACGCCCGCCGATATCGGCACCGTGCAGGAGGGCAGCGCCGCCGACGCCGCGGGCTTTCGGCCGGGCGACGTGATCCGGCGGATCGACGGCACCGATATCGTGCGTTTCGAAGAGGTCCAGCGGATCGTGCGCGAAAGTCCGGGCCGGACGCTGGAGATCGCCGTCGAACGGGATGGGGGCGAGGTCGTTCTCGCCGCGACGCCGGAACCGGTCGAGATCACCGACCGGTTCGGCGCGACCCATCGGATCGGCCTGCTCGGGGTCGGCCGGAGCGGGATGGCGTTCGTTCGCCACGATCCGTTCAGTGCCCTGTGGTATGCGGCTGTAGAGACCGTCACCTTGACGGCGGGGACCCTGGACGCGGTCGGTCAGATGATCGCCGGCACCCGGACCACCGAGGAGTTGGGCGGTCCCCTGCGCATCGCCCAGATGTCCGGCGACATGGCCCAGGAAGGGGTGGTGACCCTGATCTGGTTCATGGCCGTTCTGTCGATCAATCTGGGCCTGATCAATCTGTTTCCGGTGCCCATGCTGGACGGCGGCCATCTTCTGTTCTACGCGGTCGAGGCCATTCGCGGCCGTCCCCTGGGACAGCGGGCCCAGGAGTACGGTTTCCGCATCGGCCTGGCGATGGTTCTCGCCCTGATGATGTTCGTCACCTGGAAGGACCTCGTGCATCTCAACGTCGTCGCCTTCTTCGAGGGTCTGTTGACCTGACATGGAGGCGGGCGGGGGAAAAGGCGCGAGGGGGGCGATGCGCGCGATCGTTCTCGCCGCGATCCTGGCTTGGGCCGGGCTCGCCCTCCCGGCGGCCCATGCCCAGCAGGGCGGTGGCGGCGGGGACGAGATCCAGGACATTCGTGTCGAGGGCACCCAACGGATCGAGCCGGAGACGGTACGCGCCTATATGCGGCTCGCGCCGGGCGACGCATTCTCGTCCCAGCGTCTGGACCGGTCGCTCAAGGCGCTGTTCGCGACCGGGCTGTTCGCCGACGTGACCCTCGCGCGGGAGGGCGACGTGCTGGTCGTGCGCGTCGTCGAGAACCCGATCATCAACCGGCTCGCCTTCGAGGGAAACAAGCGGATCGAGGACGACGAACTGGTCAAGGAAGTCCGGCTTCGTCCACGCGTCGTCTTCACCCGAAGCCGCGTCCAGGCCGACGTGAAGCGGATTCTGGAAGTCTATCGGCGCAGCGGGCGGTTCGCCGCCGCGGTCACGCCCAAGGTCATTCAGCTTCCGCAGAACCGGGTCGATCTGGTGTTTGAGATCGACGAAGGACCGCTGACCGAAATCAGCGCCATTCACTTTATCGGCAACAGGAAGTTCTCGGACAGTTCCCTGCGCGAGGAGATCCGGACCAAGGAATCCGCCTGGTATCGGTTCTTCACGACCGACGACACCTACGATCCCGACCGGATCGGCTTCGATCGGGAATTGCTGCGGCGGTTCTATTTGTCGGAGGGCTACGCCGATTTCCGGACGGTCTCCGCCGTCGCCGAGCTGACCCCGAGCCGCGAGAGCTTCGTCGTGACCTTCACGGTGGAGGAGGGCGAGCGGTACCGGGTCGGCACGGTCGATCTGGCGACCCAGCTACCCGATCTGGATGTCGAATCGCTGCGCGCCCTGATCGTGCCCGAAACGGGCGAATGGTACGATGCCGAGGAGCTGGACGAGACCGTCGACGCGCTGACCGACGCGGTCGGCGTCCTCGGGTTCGCCTTCGTCGATATCCGCCCGCGGGTGAAACGGAATCGCGAGGCGCGGACCATCGACGTGACCTTCGATATTCGCGAGGGGCCGCGGGTCTTCGTCGAGCGGATCGAGGTCACCGGCAATGTCCGCACCCTGGACAAGGTCGTCCGCCGCGAGGTGCGGCTGGTCGAAGGCGACGCGTTCAACTCGGCCAAGCTGCGGCGGTCCCGCGAGCGGATCGACAATCTGGGCTTCTTCGAGAAGGTCAACATCAAGAACGTGGCGGGCAGCGCGCCCGACCGGTCGGTGGTCCAGATCGAGGTCGAGGAGAAATCGACCGGCGAGCTCTCCTTCGGCGTCGGCTTCTCGACCACCCAGGGTCCGTTGGCCCAGGTCGGCGTCGTCGAGCGCAACCTGCTCGGCAAGGGCCAGTCCCTCAGCGCCAATTTGACGGTGTCCGGGCGGCAGTCCGAAGTCGATCTCGGCTTCACCGAACCCTATTTCCTGGAACGCGATCTCGCGGCCGGATTCGACCTGTTCCGGCGAACCAAGAACCGGACCTCGGAAAGCTCGTTCCGAGAGCGCTCCCTCGGCGGCAATCTGCGGATCGGCTATCAAGTCATCGAGCATCTGCGCCACAAGGTCAATTACGGCCTGCGGACAACCAACATCGAGGATGTCGGCAGCGACGCGTCGATCTTCATCAAGGCCCAGGAAGGAACGCAGATCACGTCCCTAGTCGGGCAGGAGCTCGCCTACGACAAGCGCAACAACCGGTTCGACCCGACCGACGGGTATATCCTGCGGCTAAACAACGAATTGGCGGGGCTGGGCGGCAATGTTCGGTTCCTGCGCTCCCTGGTGGGCGCCGCCTACTACTATTCCGTCCTTCCGCAATGGGTGGTCGGGGTCCAGGGCGAGGCGGGCTATGTCTTCGGGATCGCCGACGACGTCAATATCGCCGACCGCTTCTTCCTGGGCGGCGACGACTTGCGCGGGTTCGACGTCGCCGGCGTCGGGCCGCGCGACGGGGCGACCAACGACGCGCTGGGCGGCAACCAGCTATACCGTGGCAATGTCGAATTGAGCTTCCCCATCGGCCTGCCCAACGAGTTCGGAATCTCGGGCAAGCTGTTCACCGATTTCGGCAGCTTGACCGAACTTGATTCGTCCGGCTCGGGCATTCTTGACACCGGGTCGCTCCGCGCTACTGTTGGCATCGGCCTTGGCTGGCGGTCGCCCTTCGGGCCGATGCGGGTCGATTACGCCAAGCCCTATCTGAAGGAGAGCCACGATAAGGAGCGTGCTTTCCGGTTCAGCTTCGGAACCAATTTTTAGTCGAACTCAAACCTGGCCAGAGCGGCGGACGGCCAGAGTGGCGGACGGAATGAAGAAAATTTGCCTGTGCGCGGCTTTCGTGATCCTTGCCGTGGGGCTCGCATCGACATGGGGGCCGGCGCTTGCCCAGGACAAGGACGCCGCGCCGGTGCCAGTCATCGCGATCATCGACATCCGGGGCATCCTGGCCCAGGCCGACGCGTCACGCAGCGCGCGGGAGCAGATTGAGAAACTGCGGGTCACCTATCAAGAGGAGATCACCGCCCAGGAGGACGCGCTGCGCAAGGAGGACCAGGAGCTCAACCGGCAACGCGCCATCCTCGCGCCCGAGGCGCTCGCCGAGCGGCGCCAGCAATTCAACGCCAAGGTGGCCGAGGTTCAACGCCAGGTCCAGGCGCGCAAGCGCGCACTCAACCAGGCCCTCAATATCGGCATGCAGGAGATCCAAAAATTTCTCCTCGGCCTGGTCGCCGAAATCGCCAGGGACCGGGGATACACGCTGGTCCTGCCCAAGTCCCAGGTGGTCCTCGCCGACAATCGCATGGAGATCACCGCGCCCGTCCTTGAGCTGTTGAACGAGCGGCTTCCGTCGGTGAAGATCAAGGTCACGAAGGACCCCCAGTAGGCCAATGGCCGACCCGCGCTTCTTCGTTGCCGACGGACCGTTCACGCTCGCCCGGCTGGCCGAGGTCGCCGGCGCCAAGCTATCCGCCGGCGCGGATCCCGCCCGGCAGCTCCGCGACGTCGCGCCGCTGGATGAAGCCGGCACCGACGATGTCAGCTTCCTGGACAACAAGCGCTATCTCGAAGCCTTGAAGGCGTCGCGCGCCGGGGCCGTTATTCTGCATCCGGATCATGCCGACGCGGCCCCCGATGGCGCGGCGCTATTGTTGACCGAGACTCCCTACAAGGCCTACGCCCTGGTCGCGCAACTCTTCTATCCCGCCACCGAGGGCGTGCCGGGCATCCATCCCGCGGCGGTCGTCGATTCAAGCGCCCGGCTGGCCTCGGATTGCCGCGTCGGCCCGGGCGCGGTGATCGGTTCCGGCGTCGAGATCGGCGCCGGGGGCCGCGTCGAGGCCAACGCCGTCATCGGCGACAACGCCGTCATCGGCGCCCGTTGCCGGATCGGCGCCGGCGCTTCCCTGAGCCATTGCCTGGTCGGCGACGACGTCGTCATCCATCCGGGGGTGCGCATCGGCCAGGAAGGGTTCGGTTTCGCCTCGGACGAGACCGGGCATACCAAGGTGCCTCAACTCGGCCGGGTGGTGATCGGTGACCGGGTGGAGATCGGCGCCAACTCGACCATCGATCGGGGCAGCGGGCCGGACACGGTGATCGGCGCCGGCTGCATGATTGATAACCTGGTACAGATCGGGCACAACGTAAAGCTGGGACCGGGCTGCGTGGTCGTCGCCCAGGTGGGTATCGCCGGCAGCACGAAACTCGGCAAAGGGGTCGTCTTGGGCGGTCAGGTCGGAATCGCGGGCCATTTGAACATCGGCGACGGCGCCCAGATCGCCGCTTTCGCGGGCGTCATGCGCGACATGCCCGGCGGCGAGGCCTATGCCGGCGCTCCGGCGGTGCCGGTTAAGCAGGCATTCCGCCAAGTCGCCGCCCTCGCGCGGCTCGCCAACAAGAAGAGCGATACATGAGCGACAGGAAGGAATTGGAAGCCCTCGACATCCGGGACATCATGCGGATGATCCCGCACCGTTATCCGTTTCTCATGGTCGATCGGGTCGTCGATCTGGTGCCGGACGAGAAGGCGACGGGAATCAAGAACGTCTCCATCAACGAGTCCTATTTCCAGGGCCATTTCCCCGGCGAGCCGGTCATGCCGGGAGTGCTTTTGATCGAATCGATGGCGCAGACCGCGGCCGTCCTCGTGGTCCAGACCTTGGGGAAGGAAGCCGAAGGCAAGCTCGTCTATTTCATGACGGTGGATAGCGCCCGGTTCCGCAAGCCCGTTATTCCCGGCGATTCCCTGCGCGTCAATGTCACCAAGAAGCAGCGCCGCGGCGCGGTCTGGAAGTTCAGCGCCAAGGCCGAGGTCGACGGTGTCGTCGCCGCCGAGGCGACCTATGCGGCGATGATCCTGGACGACGAGAGGTCATGACCGCCATCCATGCCACGGCCGTCGTCGAGAAGGGCGCGGAGATCGGCACGCACGTCGAGATCGGCCCCTATTGCGTCATCGGCCCGGAAGTCACGGTCGAGGACGGCGTCCAGATAGCTTCTCATGTCGTTTTGGGGGGCAAGACCCGGATCGGCGCCGGGACGAAGATCTTCCCCTTCGCGGCCATCGGCCTGGCGCCCCAGGACCTGAAATTCAAAGGCGAGCCGTCGCGCCTGGAGATCGGCCGCGACAATGTGATTCGCGAGCATGTGACCATGAATCCGGGGACCGAGGGCGGGGGCATGATCACCCGGGTCGGCGACAACGGCCTGTTCATGGTCGGCGTGCATGTCGCCCATGATTGCCAGATCGGCAACAACGTGATCATGGCGAACAACGCCACCCTCGCAGGTCATGTGACCGTCGAGGACTTTGCCGTGCTCGGCGGGCTGAGCGCGGTGCATCAGTTCTGCCGGATCGGGCGCCACGCCATGATCGGCGGCATGTCGGCGATCGAACAGGACGTGATTCCGTACGGCTCCGTCATGGGCGACCGGGCGCGGCTGTGCGGCCTCAACATCGTCGGGCTCAAGCGGCGCGGCTTCTCGCGCGACGACGTTCAGTCCTTGCGCAAGGCCTATCGCCTTCTCTTCGCCGAGGAAGGGACGATGTCCGAACGGTTGAGCGACGTCGCCGATTTGTATTCGGGCAACGAGCCGGTGATGGAGATCGTCAATTTCATCGGCATGCACTCGCCGCGCGCGGTCTGCCAGCCCAAGCCCGAGAATGTGTCCTCCTCCCCCTAGCCAGGTCACGGTCGGCGCGTGAGCGCGGCGCCCAAGCTCGGCGTGATCGCCGGCGGCGGCGAGCTGCCGGCGCGGATCGTCGCCGCCTGCCGCGCCGCCGGCCGCGAGGTCTTCGTCCTCGCCCTCAAGGGTCAGACCGCGCCCCAGACCGTTACCGGTGTCGACCATGCCTGGATCAAGATCGGCGCGGTGACCAAGGGCCTGGCTCATTTGCGCGCCGCCGGCGTCGCAGAGGTCGTGCTCGCCGGCCCGGTCCGTCGGCCTTCGCTCGGCAGCCTGACCCTGGATGCGCGGGCCCTCAAATGGCTGGGCAAGTTCGGCAAGGCGGCGCTGGGCGACGATGACCTGCTCTCGGCGATCGTCCGCGATCTGGAAGCCGAGGAGGGTTTTCCGGTGGTTGCCGTCGAGACGATCCTGAACGATGCCTTGGCGGCGGAAGGGGTGTATGGCCGCCACGCCCCCGACGACCAGGCGCGGCGGGATATCGACCGCGGGGTCGAGGTCGCGCGCGCCCTGGGCGCCGTCGATGTCGGCCAGGCGGTCGTCGTCCAGGACGGCTATGTGCTGGGGGTCGAGGCGGCGGAGGGAACCGACCGGCTGATCGACCGCTGCGCCGGTCTGCGCCGCGAGGCGCCCGGCGGCGTCCTGGTCAAGATATGCAAGCCCGGCCAGGAGCGCCGCGCCGACCTGCCGACCATCGGTAGAGAGACCGTCGCCCGCGCCGCCGCCGCCGGGTTGCGGGGGATCGCGATCGAGGCCGGGGGCAGCATGCTGATCGACCGCGACGCGGTGCTGCGCGCCGCCGACGAGGCCGGGCTGTTCGTCGTCGGGATCGCGGTGCCGGGCCCGGATGCCGGGCTGGACGTGGCCCGGCGGCGCAAGGCGGGGCCGCGCCCGGCGGACGGATGAGCGGGGCGGCGGAACAGGCGCGAGGCGGGACGGGACCGCTGGTCTATCTGGTCGCAGGCGAGCCGTCGGGCGATGCCCTCGGCGGCCGGCTGATGGCGTCCTTGGGGCGGCGAAGCGGCGATCGTCTGCGCTTCGCCGGGATCGGCGGGCCGGCGATGCGGGCCGAGGGGCTGGACAGCCTGTTCCCCATGGAGGAGCTGTCCCTGTTCGGGATCGCCGAGATCCTGCCGCATCTGCCGTCTCTCCTGCGGCGGTTGCGCGAGACCGAGGCCGACATTCGCCGCCGGCGGCCCGATATGCTGGTCACCATCGATTCGCCCGGTTTCTGCTTCACCCTTGCCCGGCGCCTGGCCGACGCTCCGTTTCCACGCGTCCATTACGTCGCGCCGACGGTCTGGGCCTGGCGGCCCGGACGCGCGCGCAAGATCGCCCGTTTCCTGGATCATCTGCTGCTGCTCTATCCGTTCGAGCCGCCCTATTTCGACGCGGTCGGGCTGGCCAACAGCGTCGTCGGGCCGCCGGTGCTGGAGGCCGAAACGGCCGGCGACGGCGCCGGCTTCCGCGCCCGTCACGGCATCCCGGACCGGGTGCCGCTCCTGTGCGTACTGCCGGGAAGCCGGCGCAGCGAAACCGACCGGCTGCTGCCTGTGTTCGGGGAGACGGTCGGGCGCCTGCGCGCCACCTTTCCCGATCTGCATGTGGCGGTGCCGGCGGTGCCGGCGCGGGCCGACGACATCGCCCGCGCGGTTGCCGGCTGGGCGGCGCCCACGGTCCTGTGCGCCCCCGACGAGCGCTGGGACGCCTTCGCCGCCAGCCGCGCCGCGCTGGCTGCGTCGGGCACGGTGACATTGGAGCTCGCCCGCGCCGGCCTGCCGATGGTCGTGGCCTATCGGGTCGGGCTCTTTACCACCCTGGCGGCGCTCCTTATGGTTCGGACCAAGATGATCGGCTTGGTCAATATCCTGCTCGACCGAAAGGCGGTGCCGGAGATGCTGCTCCGTGATTGCCGCCCGAAGCCGCTGGCCCGCGAGGTCGCGCGGCTGCTGGAAGACGGGCCGGCGCGCCGGGACCAGCTTTCGGCCTTCGCCGAGATCGATGCCATGTTCGAGCGCATCGGCGCCCCGCCCAGCGAGCGGGCGGCCGAGGCGATTCTGGATGTCCTTGCCGCGCACGGTGGACGGTCGGCCGACGGTGGACCGGCATGAGCGCGGCCGCCGGTTTTCGCCTGCTCCACACCATGATCCGGGTGCGCGACCTGGACCGGTCGCTGGCCTTCTATACCGGGCATCTGGGGATGCGGCTGCTGCGGAAGAAGGACTATCCCGGCGGCCGCTTCACCCTCGCCTTCGTCGGCTATGACGACGAATCGGCACAGGCTGCCGTCGAGATGACCCATAATTGGGACCAGGACGCGCCCTACGAGATCGGCACCGGGTTCGGCCATCTGGCCATCGGCGTGCCGGATATCGAGGGGCTGTGCGCGGCCCTCGCCGCCGCCGGCGTCCCGGTGCCCCGCCCGCCGGGGCCGATGAAGCATGGCGGTAGCGTGATCGCCTTCATCGAGGATCCGGACGGCTACAAGATCGAGCTTGTTCAGCGCCGATAACGGACGAAGGGGGTCGGGATATGGATTTCGAGCAGTCGCCGCGGGTACGGGAGCTGAGCGAGGCGCTCACCGCCTTCATGGAGGAGCACGTCTATCCCAACGAGCCGGTCTATCGCGAACAGCTCGAAAGCCAGGGCACCCGCTGGCAATCGCCGGCGATCATGGCGGACCTGAAGGCCAAGGCCAAGGCCGCCGGCCTGTGGAACCTGTTCCTCCCCGACAGCGACCGCGGCGCCGGGCTTCGCAATCTGGACTATGCGCCGCTGTGCGAGATCATGGGCCGCTCGCCGATCGCGCCCGAGATCTTCAATTGCTCGGCGCCCGATACGGGCAATATGGAGACCATCGAGCGATTCGGCACCGCGGACCAGAAGAGGAAATGGCTCGATCCGCTGCTCGCCGGCAACATCCGCTCGGCCTTCTGCATGACCGAACCCGGCGTCGCCTCGTCGGACGCCACCAATATCTCCTGCCGGATCGTCCGCGACGGCGATGCGTATGTGATCGACGGCCGCAAATGGTGGAGCTCGGGCCTCGGCGACCCCCATTGCAAGATCCTGATCGTCATGGGCAAGAGCCTGGAGGAGGGGCCCAAATACGGCCGCCATTCCATGATCCTGGTCGAGCCCGACACGCCGGGGATCGAGATCAAGCGCATGCTGTCGATCTTCAATTACGACGACGCGCCCCACGGCCATGCGGAGGTCCTGTTCGATAATGTCCGGGTGCCGGCGGAGAACATGCTGCTGGGCGAGGGCCGGGGCTTCGAGATCGCCCAGGGACGGCTCGGGCCGGGGCGAATCCATCACTGCATGCGCCTGATCGGCCTGACCGAGCGCATGCTGACCTCGATGTGCGAACGCGGCGCCGCGCGCACCCCCTTCGGCAAGCCCCTGACCGAGCAGGGGGTGTGGATGGACCGGATCGCCCGGGCGCGGATCGATATCGAGCAGGCGCGGCTGCTGACCCTGAAGGCCGCCTGGATGATGGACACGGTCGGCAACAAGGACGCCCGGATGGAGATCGGGATGATCAAGGTCGCCGCGCCCGAGGTCGCGCTGCGGGTCATCGACCAGGCGATCCAGATGCACGGCGCCGGCGGGCTGACCGAGGATTTCCCGCTCGCCTATGCCTGGGCGCGGTCGCGCGCGATGCGGATCGTCGACGGTCCCGACGAGGTTCATCTCAACCAGATCGCCCGTCTGGAGCTCAAGCGCCAGCTCGCCTGACCGGTGCCGCGGGCCGCGGGCCGGCTAATCCGGAATCAGATCGGCGGCGATCCGGGCCAGCTCCTTGGCCCGGTCGCCGCGCTTGAGCGCCTCGTCCGAGGCCGCGTTGCCTTGCAGGCCGCGGTAATAGACGCCTTGCAGGATGGCCGCGAAGCGGAACATCGAAAAGGCGACATAGAAGTTCCAATGGGTCAGCGCGTCGAACCCGGTGCGCTCGCAATAGGCGGCGACATAGGCGTCCTCGCTCGGAATCCCGGGCGCGGCCTCGGCGGCGTCGATCAGGCTGCCCCGGCCTTCGTCGTAGGTCCGGTAGGGCATGCAGTTATAGGCGAGGTCGGCCAGGGGATGGCCCAGGGTCGAGAGCTCCCAGTCCAGCACGCCCAAGACGCGCGGCTCGCGCGGATGGAAGACCATGTTCTCGAGCCGATAATCACCATGCACCACGGTCGTCATGTCGCCGGGCGGGATGTTCTCGGGCAGCCAGGCCATCAGCCGGTCCATCTCCTCGATGGTGCCGGTGCTGGTCGCCTCGTATTGGCGGCCCCAACGGCTGATCTGACGGGCGAAATAGCTGCCCGGCTTGCCGAAATCGCCGAGGCCGACGGCGGCGTAATCGACCGTATGCAGCTTGGCGAGGGCGTCGTTCATGGCGTCGTAGACCGCCGCCCGGTCGTCGGGAGACAGGTTGGGCAGGTCCAGCCGCCGGAAGACCCGACCGTCCAGATACTCCATGACATAGAAGGCGACGCCGATGACCGAATCGTCCTCGCACAGCGCCAGCATGCGCGGGACCGGCACGCCGGTCTCGGCCAGCGCCGCCATCACCCGGTACTCGCGGTCGACGGCATGCGCCGAGGGCAGCAGATCGCCCGGCGGCTTGCGGCGCATGACGTAGCGGGCGTCGCCCGCGCTCAAAAGAAAGGTGGGGTTGGACTGGCCGCCCTCGAACTGGCGTGCCCGGAGCGGGCCCTGAAACCCCGGGACTCGCGCCGCCATGTAGGCTTCCAGCGCGCCGAGGTCGAAACCGTGGACGTCGCGAACATCGACGATGCGCGGTCGATCATCCTGGGGCCGATCGCTCACCGCTCGATCTCCCGCGCCCGAGCCGGATCGCTAGACCAGATAGATCAGGGCCGCGACGAGGGCGGCGACGGCGGCGAGCAGCATCACGGGGCGGGCGCCGGCGCGGCACAGCAACCGGACCAGCCGGCCCAGGCTGACATCGTTGTCGTTGGCGGCGCGGAGCCGCAGGACCGGACCGCCGGCACCCTTTTCGGGCGCGTCGGCGCGCGCCCGCTGGGCGGGCCGTGGTGCGTTGCCGGGGCCGCCGCTAGCCACGCTCGCCGATCGGCACGAATTCGCGCCGGAGGTGGCCGGTGTACAGCTGGCGCGGGCGGCCGATCTTCAGCGCCGGGTCGTCGATCATCTCCCGCCATTGGGAGATCCAGCCCACCGTCCGCGCGACGGCGAAGATCACGGTGAACATGCTGGTCGGGATGTTCATCGCCTGGAAGATGATCCCGGAATAGAAATCGACGTTGGGATAGAGCTTCTTCTCGACGAAATATTCGTCCTCGAGCGCGATTCGCTCCAGCTCCATGGCGAGTTCCAGCAGCGGCTCGTCCTTGACGCCCAGCTCGTCCAGCACCTCGTGGCAGGTTTCGCGCATCACCTTGGCGCGCGGATCGTAGTTCCGGTAGACCCGGTGGCCGAAGCCCATCAGCCGGAACGGGTCGTCGCCGTCCTTGGCGCGCTTGATGAATTCGGGGATCCGGTCCTTGCTGCCGATTTCATGCAGCATGTCCAGCACCGCCTCGTTCGCGCCGCCATGGGACGGGCCCCACAAGGACGCGATGCCGGCGGCAATACAGGCGAAGGGATTGGCCCCCGACGAGCCGGCCAGGCGCACGGTCGAGGTCGACGCGTTCTGCTCATGGTCGGCATGGAGGATGAGGATCCGGTCCATTGCCCGCGCCAGCACCGGGTTGATCTTGTAGTCCTCGCACGGCACCGCGAACATCATATGCAGGAAGTCCTCGGCGTAGGACAGGTCGTTGCGCGGATACATGAAGGGCTGGCCGAGGGAATATTTGTAGGCCATCGCGGCGATGGTCGGCATCTTCGCCACCAGGCGGTGCGACGCGATCATCCGCTGGACCGGATCGTTGATGTCGGTGCTGTCGTGATAGAAGGCGGCCAGCGCCCCGACGACGCCGCACATCACCGCCATCGGATGGGCGTCGCGACGGAACCCCCGGAAAAAATAGTTGAGCTGTTCGTTGACCATCGTGTGCAGGGTGATGGCGCGGACGAACTTCTCTTTTTCGTCCCGGGTCGGCAAGTCGCCGTTCAGCAGCAGATAGCAGACCTCCATGAAGTCGCTCTTTTCGGCAAGCTGCTCGATCGGATAGCCCCGATGGAGAAGGACACCCTTATTCCCGTCGATATAGGTGATCTTCGATTCGCAGCTTCCGGTCGAGGTGTAGCCCGGATCGTAGGTGAAATAGCCGGTTTCGCCGTAAAGCTTGCGGACATCGATGACCCGCGGTCCCGTCGACCCGTCGAGAATGTCGAGCTCGATGGTCTTGCCTTGATCGTCGGTTAAGGTGGCCTTGTTTTTGGTACCGCTCATCCGCATCCTCTTTGGAAAGAGCGGACCCGCGGGGCGCGGGACCGCTGGGTCAAGAAAATAGCTCCGACGGCGGATTTAATCAAACGCCAAGCCCGCGCGCGGGTCCTGGCGCGCTATTCCGCCGCCCCGCCGATCCGCGCGAGGCAGCTCTCCCGCCCGAGGACGGCCATGACCTCGAAGATGCCGGGCGAGACGTTGGAGCCGGTCAAGGCGGCGCGTAGGGGCTGGGCGATCTTGCCCATCTTGACCTCCTCCGCCTCGGCCGCGGCGCGGACGATCTCCTCCAGGCTCGCCTCCGTCCAATCGGGCGCCGCCTCCAGCCGCGCCCGCAGCCGGTCCAGCAGACCCCGCGCTTCCGGGGTCAGTAGCTTGGCCGCCTTGTCGGTCGGCTCGATCCGGTCTTCCAGGGCATAAAAGGTTGCGTTCTCAGTTAGTTCCTCCAGTGTTCTGGCGCGTTGCTTGAGGCCGTTCATGCCCCGGCGCAGGCGCTCGGCGCCCCCCTCGACGACCGCGATGCCGGCCGCCGACAGCCGCTCCAGGACCGCCTCGGCAAGTGCTCCGTCGTCGGCTTCGCGCAGGTAGTGGGCGTTCAGATTGATCAGCTTCGCCATGTCGAAACGGGCCGGCGATTTGCCGACCCCGTCCAGGTCGAACCAGTCGATCGCCTGCTCGGTGGAGATGATCTCGTCGTCGCCATGGCCCCAGCCCAGGCGCAGGAGATAGTTGCGCATCGCCGGCGCCAGGATTCCCATCTCGCGATAAGCCTCGACGCCCAGGGCGCCATGGCGCTTGGACAGCTTGGCGCCGTCGGGTCCGTGGATCAGCGGGATATGGGCGAAGGCCGGCGCCTCCCAGCCCAGCGCCCGGAAGATGGCGGTCTGGCGGAAGGCGTTGGTCAGATGGTCGTCGCCGCGAATGACATGGGTGATGCCCATGTCGTGGTCGTCGACGACGACCGACAGCATATAGGTGGGGGTGGCGTCGTCGCGCAACAGGATCAGATCGTCCAGCTGGTCGTCGGCGACCCGCACCGTGCCCTGGACGGCGTCCTCGATGACCGTCTCGCCGCCCAGGGGCGCCTTGAACCGGATCACCGGTGCGATTCCCGGCGGCGCCTCCGCCGGGTCGCGGTCCCGCCAGCGCCCGTCATAGCGCATCGGCCGGCCCTCGGCGCGCGCGGCGGCGCGCATCTCCGCCAGCTCCTCCTTGGTGCAGTAGCAGCGATAGGCCTTGCCCTCGGCGAGCAGATTTTCCGCGACCGCGCGGTGACGGTCCGCCCGCGCCGACTGGTAGAGCGGCGCGTCGTCCCAATCGAGCCCCAGCCAGGAAAGACCGTCCAGAATGGCGTCGATCGCCGCCTGGGTCGAGCGCGCCCGGTCGGTATCCTCGATCCGCAGCAGGAAGCGGCCGCCGTGATGGCGGGCATAGAGCCAGTTGAATAGGGCGGTGCGGGCCCCGCCGATATGCAGAAAACCGGTGGGCGAAGGGGCGAAACGGACGGTGACGGTCATGGGCCTCGGTCGCGGGAGCGTTCAGGGACGCGAACAGGTACCATATCCGACCGCGGGTTGCAGCAAGGCCGGTTCGGCATGGCGCACGGGAAAGGGGGCGAGACGGCGAGAAGGCTGACCGGCGTGGCGCGCGCCGGCCTGTCGGGCTGGCGCGCCGCCGGCGCCGGCCTCGGCCGTCGGCTGGCCGAGGAAAGGCTGGCCTGGCCCCTGTGGCTGCCGGTCTTCCTGGGCACCGGCATCGGCGTCTATTTCGCCCTGCCGGTCGAGCCGCCGGGATGGCTGGGCGCGGTCTTCCTCGCCATGGCGTTGGGTCTCGCTCTCCTGCTTCGCCGCCGATGGCCGGCGGCGCTGTTCCTGGGCGCGGCGGGGGTCGCGCTGGTCGCCGGCTTCGCGGCGGCCCAGTTGCGGACCGCGCTGGTCGACGCGCCGCGCCTGGAAAAGCCTTTGCGCGCCACGGCGCTGATCGGCCGCGTCCAATCGGCGCAACCGGAAACCGACGGCGTTCGTCTGCTGCTCGACCAGGTCCGCCTGCCGGGGCGGCCGGAACGGGAGACGCCGGCGCGGGTCCGGGTCCGGGTCGCCGGCGGCGAGGCGGCGCAATTGCGGGCCGGAAGCTGGGTCCGGATGCGGGCCCGCCTGTCGCCGCCCCCGGAGCCTGTGGCGCCCGGCGCCTTCGATTTCGCCCGGCGGCTCTATTTCCAGGGGATCGGGGCGGTCGGATTCGCCTTCGGCGGGCCGCAACTCCTGGCCCCGCCCACGGGCGCCGACGGGCCGGGATGGCGCCTGCGCCTGGAAGGGTGGCGCCAGGCGACGGCGGCGCGCATTCGCGCCAGCCTGCCCGGGACGACGGGCGCCGTGGCGGCGGCCTTGATGACCGGCGAGCGCCGGGCGATCCCGGCCGAGGCCATCGTTTGGATGCGCGATTCCGGCCTCGCCCACCTCCTCGCCATCTCGGGGCTGCATATGGGGCTGGTCGCCGGGATATTGTTCTTCGTCCTGCGGGCGGCGTTCGCCGCCTGGGAATCGGTGGCGTTGCGTCGGCCGATCAAGAAATGGGCCGCGACCGGCGCCCTGGCCGGGGCGCTGGGCTATATGCTGTTCGCCGGCGCCACGGTGCCGACCCAGCGCGCCTTCCTGATGGTCGGGCTGATGCTGGGCGCGATCCTGCTCGACCGGCGCGCGATCTCGGCCCGGCCGGTGGCTTGGGCGGCGGCGATCATCCTCCTGGTGGCGCCGGAAAGCCTGCTCGGCGCCAGCTTCCAGATGTCCTTCGCCGCTGTGGTCGCGCTGGTCGCCGGCTACACGCTGTTCTGGCCGGCCCTCGCGGCCTGGCGCCGGCGGGGCGGGGCGGCGCGCGCGATCGCGGCCTATCTGGCGGCGGTGGGTTTGACCAGCCTGATCGCGGCCCTGGCGACGGCGCCCTACGCCATCTTTCATTTCAACCGTCTGGCGGTCTTCGGCCTGGCCGCCAACCTGATCGCCGTGCCGGCGATGGCGCTCTGGGTCATGCCTTGGGCGCTGGTCGCCTTCCTCCTGTTGCCCTTGGGCGGCGAGGCGCTGGCGTTGGCGCCGATGGGCGCCGGGATCGACCTCATCCTCCGGGTCGCCGAGACGGTGGCGGGCTGGAAGGGCGCCGTCAGCCTGCTGCCGGCCATGTCCACCGGCGGCCTCGTCCTCGTCACGCTGGGCGGGCTTTGGCTCTGCCTCTGGCAACGGCGCTGGCGCCTTGCGGGGATCGTCGGGGTCGCCGCCGGCCTGGCCGGGATCGCACTCCATCAACCGCCCGATATCCTGGTGTCGGGCGACGGCCGCTTGATGGGGGTGCGCCTGGCGGATGGCGGGCTGGCCCTGTCGTCGCGGACCCGGGGGCGGTTCGCCGCCGGGATCTGGGAGCGCCGCGCCGGTCTGGACGCCGCCACGGCCTGGCCCCGGGACGGCGAGACCGGCGACGGCCGTCTCGCCTGCGACCGGCTCGGTTGTCTCTATCGGCGCAATGGCCATGTCGCGGCGCTGGTCCGCGACCCTCGGGCCTTTCCCGAGGATTGCCGGCATGCGGCGCTGGTCGTCGCCGCGGTTCCCCTGCGCCGGTCCTGCCCGTCGGCGCGCCTGACGGTCGACCGATTCGATCTGTGGCGGGCGGGCGGCCACGCCCTGTGGCTGGCGCCGGACGGGGTGCGGCTGCGCACCGTCCGCCAAGCTCGGGGCGCGCGGCCCTGGGTGACGCGGCGCGATGTCAGGCAACGAAGGGGGACGCGAGGCCGAGAGCCGGGCGGGCGGGAAGGGCCGGGAGCGGCCGCCGCCGGCGGCGCGGGTCAGTAGCGGCGCAGCAACCCCGCGAGGCAGCCCTGGACCTTGACCCGATCGGGGCCGAAGATCCGCGTTTCGTAGGCGGTGTTGGCCGGTTCCAGGGCGATCGACTTGCCCTTGCGGCGCAGCCGCTTGAGGGTGACTTCCTGGTCGTCGATGAGGGCGACGACGATGCTGCCGTTCTCGGCCGTGTCGGCGCGACGGATGACCACCGTGTCGCCGTCCAGGATGCCGGCATCGACCATCGAATCGCCGTCCACGTCCAGGGCGTAATAATCGCCCTTGCCCAGCATGCTGGGCGGCACGTCGATGGTGACCGAATGGTCGCGCAGCGCCTCGATCGGGGTGCCGGCGGCGATCCGGCCATAGAGCGGCAGTTCGACCGCCGCGCCGCCGTCCGTCTTGGGCCCGGGCGCCGCCGCGCCGGCGAAATTGCCGGTGATGACCTTGGCCTCGAAGGGACCGGACCGCCGGCCGCGGCCGGCCGCCTTCGGCACCAGCGCGTCGGGAAGGCGCAAAATCTCCAGCGCCCGCGCGCGATGGGGCAGGCGGCGGATGAAGCCGCGTTCCTCCAGCCCGGTGATGAGCCGGTGGATGCCGGATTTGGATTTGAGCCCCAGCCCGTCCTTCATCTCGTCGAAGGAAGGCGAAACGCCCCGGCTGTCCAGATGCCGGGCGATGAACATCAAGAGCTCGTGTTGCTTGCGCGTTAGCATATCCGTCTCCCGCTCACGGCGTCCGCTCGGTCCACCCCGCCGATCCGGCACGAAAAGGGCCAAAGAACAAACGCGAAACGTTTCGGATGTTCTAGTTTGGTTCGCGGGCGCCGTCAAGGGCCTATCGCCGCGCGGCGGGCCGCCGGGTCAGCCGCGCAGGAGACCGAAGTCGAGGGGCAGGATTCTTACCTCGTCGCCGGCCCTTGCCGCCGGGGCGTGCGGGGGCCGGACGATCAGGCAATTGGCGCGGGCGAGGATCGACAGGACCGAGCTGTCCTGAAGCTCGAACGGCGTCGCGACCGGCACGCCGTCGGCGTCGGTGACGAGCGCCGCGCGCATATAGTCCTGGCGGTTGCCGTTGGCGTCCAGATCGCGGCCGAGGCGGGCGCGCGAAAGCGGTGCCGTCTCGCGCGGCAGGCTCAGCATCGCGCCCAAGGCCGGCTTCAGGAACAGTAGCGCGCAGACCAGCGCCGAGACCGGATTGCCGGGCAGGCCGAGCAGCGGGGTGTCGCCGATCCGGCCGAAGATCAGCGGCTTGCCGGGCTTGATCGCCACCTTCCAGAAATCGAGGTCGAACCCGGTCTCGCCGAGCACGCTCTGCACCAGGTCGCGATCGCCGACCGAGGCGCCGCCGATGGTCACCAGCATGTCGCAGCCGCGATGGGCGGCGGCCATCGCTTGCAGCGCGTCGGCCTCGTCCGGGGCGATGCCGAGATCGACCGGCTCCCCGCCGGCGGCGCGGATCAGCGCCATGAGTCCGGTGCTGTTGGCGCTGACGATCTGGTTGGGGCCCAGCGGCTCGCCCGGCATGACCAGCTCGTCGCCGGTGGCGAGGACCGCGACGCGCGGGCGCCGCGCGACCCGCAGCCAGGGCCGGTTCATCGCGGCGGCGAGGGCCAGGTCGCGGGCGGTCAGCGCGCGGCCGCGCCGCAACGGCGCCTCGCCGGCGCGGAAGTCGATGCCGGCGGCGCGGACATGGCGGCCGGCCGTCGCCGCTTCCAGAACCCGTACATGGCCGTCGTCCGGGCGCTCGGTGTCTTCCTGGATGACGATGACGTCGGCGCCGTCGGGCAGGGGGCCGCCGGTGAAGATGCGGACCGCCTGGTCGGGGCCGACCGTGCCGTCGAAGGCGCCGCCCGCCGGCGCCTCGCCGATCAGGTCCAGGGTCGCCGGCGGCGCGGTGGTGTCGGCGGCGCGCACCGCGTAGCCGTCCATCGCCGAGACCGCGGCCGGCGGTTGATCGAGCCGCGCCGTCAGGTCTTCCGCCAGCACCCGGCCATGGGCGTCGGCGAGGGCGACCTGCTCGGGCGGCTGGGCGGTCATGGCGGCGAGGATTCGGTCCAGCGCCTCGTCGAAGGAGATCATCGGCCCGCCTCACTCGGCCTCGAAGGTTCCCGACTTGCCGCCCGCCTTGCGGGTCAGGCGGATGTCGGTCAGGCGAATCCCCCGGTCGACGGCCTTGCACATGTCGTAGACCGTCAGCGCCGCGACCGAGACGGCGGTCAGCGCCTCCATCTCGACCCCGGTCCGCCCGGTCACCGCGACCGTGGCGGCGATGTCGACGGCGCCGCGGTCGCGGTCCAGGGTCAGCTCCACCGCCACCGAGGACAGCGGCAGGGGATGGCAGAGGGGAATCAGATCGGCGGTCCGCTTGGCGGCCATGATCCCGGCGATCCGGGCGGTGGCCAGCACGTCGCCCTTGGCGATCCCGTTTTCGGCGATCAGGTCCAGGGTCTCGGCCTCCATGAGGACCGACCCCTTCGCCGTCGCGTCGCGCGCCGTTTCTCCCTTGGCGGAGACGTCCACCATGCGGGCGGCGCCGGTGTCGTCCAGATGGGTGAGGCGCGCCACGGCGGCCGCCTCAGGCGCTGGCCCGGCGCGCCGGCGGCGCGGCCAGGAGCGCGCGCAACGCGGCGGCGACGTCCGCCTGGCGCATCAGCGATTCGCCGACCAGGAAGCAGAAGGCGCCGGCGGCGCTCATGCGGGCGAGGTCCTCGGGGCCGGCGATGCCGCTTTCGCAGACGACCAGCCGGTCCTTGGGCACCCGTGGCGCCAGCCGCTCGGTCACGGCGAGGTCGACTTCCAAGGTCTTGAGGTTCCGGTTGTTGATCCCGATCAGCGGCGTGTCCAGCGCCAGCGCCCGGTCGAGCTCGGCCGCGTCATGGGTTTCGGCCAGGATGTCCATCCCCAACTCCCGTGCCGTCGCCGCCAGGGCGCGGGCGTCGGCGTCGGAGAGCGCCGCCATGATCAGCAGGATGCAGTCGGCCCCCAGGGCCCGGGCCTCGACCAGCTGGTAGGGATCGAGGATGAAGTCCTTGCGCAGGACCGGCAGGTCGACGGCGGCGCGGGCGGCGCGCAGATGGGCGTCGGCGCCCTGGAAGTAGGGGGTGTCCGTCAGCACCGACAGGCAGTCGGCGCCGCCCGCTTGATAGGCGCGGGCCAGGGTCTCGGGATCGAAATCGGCGCGGATCAGCCCCTTGCTGGGCGAGGCCTTCTTGATCTCGGCGATCAGCCCGTAGCGGCCGTCATCGACGGCGGCCCGCAGGCGGGCGGCGAAGCCGCGCGGCGGGGTCTGTCTTTCCGTCTCGGCTTCCAGTTCGGCAAGGGGAACCGCCGCCTTGCGGGCGGCGATATGGGCGCGCTTGTCGGCGCAGATTTGCGCCAGCCTGTCGGCGCCGCTCATGCGGCGCTCTCGCCCTTGGAGATGGCGACCATGCGGGCCAGCGTTTCCTTGGCGGCGCCGGAATCGACGGCCTCGGCGGCGCGGGCGACGCCGGCGGCGATGTCGGGCGCGGTGTCGGCGACCACAAGGGCGGCGCCGGCATTGAGGAGCGCGATATCCCGATAGGCGCCGGGCGCGCCGCCGAGCAGCGCTTCCAGCGCGGCGGCGTTGGTCGCGGCGTCGCCGCCCTTCAGATCGGCGGGGTCGGCGCGCCCGAGGCCCGCGTCCTCGGGCGACAGGTCGAAGCAGCGGACCGCGCCGTCGCGCAGCTCGGCGATATGGGAATCGCCGGTGGTGGTCAGCTCGTCCAGCCCGTCCGAGCCATGCACGATCCAGGCTCGCTCGCTGCCCAACGCCCCCAGGACCCTGGCCATCGGCTCCAGCCATTCGCGGCCGAAGACGCCCAGGAGCTGGCGCTTGGCGCCGGCCGGGTTGGACAGGGGGCCGAGCAGGTTGAAGATCGTCCGCGTGCCCAGCGCCTGGCGCACCGGGCCGACATGGCGCATGGCGCTGTGATGGCGGGGCGCCATCAGGAAGCCGATCCCGGCGGCGCGGATCGAGTCCTCGACCCGAGCGATGTCGGCATCGATATCGACGCCGAGGGCGGCGAGGATGTCGGCGGAGCCGGACTTCGAGGATTGCGCCCGGTTGCCATGCTTGGCGACGGGAACGCCGCAGGCGGCGGCGATGATCGCGGCGGCGGTCGAGATATTGTAGGTGCCGGACGCGTCGCCGCCGGTGCCGCAGGTGTCGACGGCGCCCGCCGGCGCCTGGATGCGCACCGCCTTGGCCCGCAGCACCCGGGCGCCGGCGGCGATCTCGGCCACGGTCTCGCCCCGGACCCGCAGGGCCATCAGGAAGCCGCCGATCTGGGCGTCCTCGGCCTCGCCGGACATCATGATCTCGAACGCTTCCTCGGCCCGCGCCTCGTCCAGCGGGGCGCCGGTGGCGGCCAGCGCCAGGATCTCCTTCATCGCCTCGGCGCTCATGCGGCCAGGCCTCCGGCGGGCAGGCTGACGAGGAAGTTCTTCAACAGGGCGTGGCCGTATTCCGAGGCGATGCTCTCGGGATGGAACTGCACGCCCTCGATCGGGTATCGGCGATGGGCGAGGCCCATGATCAGCCCATCCTCGGTCTCGGCGGTGATTTCCAGGCAATCGGGCAGGCTCTCGCGCTCGACGATCAGCGAATGGTAGCGGGTCGCCTGGAACGGGTTCTCCAGACCGCGAAAGACTCCCTTGCCGGTATGGCGGATGGCGCTCATCTTGCCATGCATGGGCACCGGCGCGCGGACGATCTTGCCGCCGAAGGCCTGGCCGATGCATTGATGGCCCAGGCACACCCCCAATATCGGCAGTTTCCCGGCGGCGAGCGCGATCAGGTCGAGGCAGATCCCGGCCTTGTCCGGATCGCAGGGGCCGGGCGAGATGACGATCCCGCGCGGGTTCAGCGCCAGGCAGTCGGCCGGCGTGAGGGTGTCGTTGCGGCGGACCTCGACCTCGGCGCCCAGCTCGCCCAGGAAATGGGCGAGGTTGTAGGTAAAGCTATCGTAATTATCGATTAACAGGATCATTTCAAAGGGTTGCCAGCTTGTATTCAACCGTCGCGCGAGGCTGCAAAGAGGCAGCTTTCCGGTCTTATATCAGGTCGTCGGACGCGAGGGAAACCGCGATCGCCCCGCCGGTCGGACCAGAAGCGGCTTGACCTTCCAAGGCATGGAACCTTCATATGGTCCACATATGGTCGAGGCGATCCGGTGCGGCGAACGCGGCGGAAGGGACGGTACTTCATGCGGATCGGCGAAGCGGCGGAGCGGTCGGGCGTTACGGCCAAGACCATCCGCTATTACGAAAGCGTCGGACTTATCCCCGCCGCCGCGCGAACCGGCGGCGGCTATCGCGATTATGACGGCAACGACGTGCAGACCCTGCGCTTCGTCCATCGCGCGCGGGGGTTGGGGTTTTCTGTGCGCGAGGTGGGCGACCTGCTGGCGCTGTGGCGCGACCGCGACCGTGCCAGCGCCAATGTTAAATCTTTGGCGGAACGGCATGTGGCGGCCATCGAACGCAAGATCGACGAACTCAGCGCCATGCGCCGGACCCTGGCCGACCTGATGGCGCGCTGCCAGGGCGACGACCGCCCCGATTGCCCGATCCTTGACGACCTGGCCGGCGGCGACGCGTGACCCGCGCATCCCGGCAATCTTCCTTGCGCCGCTGGACCGCGCGCCATGCGGTGCCGGTGCTGGTCGCGCTGGCCGTCGGTGCCGGGATCGGGGCGCTGATCGGCCGCTCCATGGACGCGCCTCCGACGGCCGTGCCTCCACCGGTGTCGAAGGCGCCGGATTCGAAGGCGCCGGACTCGGTGAAGCCGCCTGCCGCCAAAGCGCCCGCCGTCGAGCCGCGGATCGGAGAAGCCGCCCCCAAGCCGGCCACGCCGCGCCAGGAATCGGCCTGGAAGCGCCATGCCATGCCCGATCCCGCGACCGGCGCCCGGCCGATGATCGCGGTGGTGATCGACGATTTGGGCATGGACCGGGTCCGCAGCGCCCGCGCGGCCGATCTGCGGGCGCCGCTGACCCTGTCCTGGCTCGCCTACGCGCCCGATCTGCCGGCCCAGACGGCCCACGCCCATGCCGCGGGGCACGAACTGTTGGTCCATCTGCCCATGCAGCCGCTCAGCGCCGACGCCGATCCGGGGCCGCGCACCCTGACGACCGAGGCGGACGCGGCGACGAACCTGCGCAACCTCCAATGGGCGCTCGGCCGGTTCGAGGGCTATGTCGGGGTCAACAACCATATGGGCAGCCGCTTCACCGCCGATGGCACGGCGTTGCGGCCGATCCTGGCCGAGGTCGGGCGGCGCGGATTGTTGTTCCTCGATTCGCGGACGACGGCCGAGTCGGTCGTGATCCCGCTGGCGCGCGGCCTGGGCCTGCCGCACGCCGGGCGCGACGTGTTCCTGGACGATGACGGCGCGCCCGACGCGATCCGCGCCAGGCTGGCGGAGACCGAGGCCATCGCGCGCCGCAACGGCTATGTTGTCGCCATCGGCCATCCCCGCGACGCGACCCTCGCCGCGCTTGCCGCGTGGCTACCGGAGGTCGAGAGGCGGGGTTTCGTGCTGGTGCCGCTGTCGGCGGTCGTGCGCCGCAATGGCGGGGTCGGGGGCTAGCGGCGCTCGGCGGCGAAGCGCAGCGCCTCCTCGGCGGCGCGGATCAAGGCCCGGGCCTTGTTGCGGCATTCCTGATATTCCGCTTCCGGGTCGGAATCGGCGACCACGCCGCCGCCGGCCTGGACATACATGGTGCCGTCCTTGACCAGCGCGGTGCGCAGGGCGATGCAATTGTCCATGTCGCCGTTGGCCGCGAAATAGCCGACGCAGCCCGCATAGATGCCGCGCCGGTCCGGTTCCAGCTCCTCGATGATCTCCATCGCCCGGACTTTCGGCGCGCCGGAGACGGTGCCGGCCGGAAAGCCCCCCGTCAGCACGTCGAGGGCGTCGAGGCCGGGCTTTATCTTCCCCTCGACGTTCGAGACGATATGCATGACGTGGGAATAGTACTCGATCGCCATCTGCTCGGTGACCTTGACGGTGCCGACGCGGGCGACCCGCCCGACATCGTTGCGCCCCAGATCGAGCAGCATCAGATGTTCGGCCAGCTCCTTCGGATCGGCGAGCAGGTCGCGGGCGAGCTCGGCGTCCTCGCCGGCGGTCGCGCCGCGCGGCCGGGTGCCGGCCAGCGGCCGGATGGTCACCGTTTCGTCGCGCAGCCGCACCAGGATTTCGGGGCTGGAGCCGACGACCGCGAACCCGTCCAGGTCCAGATAGAACAGGAAGGGCGACGGATTGATCCGCCGCAGCGCCCGATAGAGGGCGAAGGGCGGCAGGTCGAACGGCACCGAGAATCGCTGCGCCGGCACGACCTGGAAGGCGTCGCCGGCGCGGATATATGCCTTGGCTCGCTCGACCATCTCCATATAGCGCTCCTTGGAGACGTTGGCGGCCGGCTCGGGCAGGGCGGCCGGCGCTTCCGAGGCCGGCGCGCGCCGGTCCGACAGGTTGCGCTCGAAGCCGGCGACGGCGTCTTCCAGGCGCGCGCGGGCGGCGGCGAAGGCGGTCTCGGCGTCGGTTTCGGCGTCGGGCCAGACCGGCGTGACCAGGGTCACCGCGTCCTCGATATTGTCGAAGATGGCGACGATGGTCGGGCGCAGGAACACCGAATCGGGGATGCCGAGGACGTTCGGATTGTCGTCGGGCAGCCGCTCCATCAACCGCACCATGTCATAGCCGAGATAGCCGAACAGGCCGGCGGCCATCGGCGGCAGGTCGTCGGGCAGGTCGATCCGGCTTTCGGCGATCAGGGCGCGCAAGGAGTCCATGGCGCCGCCGGGGCAGGGAGCGAAGTCGTTTCGGTCATCCAGCGCCCGGCGGTTGATCTCGGCGGCGTTCCCGCGACAGCGCCAGATCAGGTCGGGCTTGAGGCCGAGGAAGGAATAGCGGCCGCGAATCGCGCCGCCCTCGACCGATTCGAACAGAAAGCTGTTGGGACGCCCCTCGGCGAGCTTGAGCATCGCCGAGACCGGGGTCTCCAGATCCGCGACCATCCGCGTCCAGACGACCCCCGGCCGCCCCGCGCGATAGGCGTCGGCGAAGGCCGCGAAGGCCGGGTCGACCCTCATGGGCCGACCAGCGCGTCGAGGGCCTGGCGGTTGATCCGGACGTCCTCGCGCGCGCGTAACGCGGCGGCGAACTGGGCGAGGAGGTCGTTGGCGATACCGGCGCGCAGATCGTCCGCGACGTTGGCGCTGTCGCTTGCCGGATCGGGCGGGCGGATCTCGGCCAGACGGGCGACGACGTAATCGGTGCCGTCCGCGGTCACGACCGTCTCGCCGATCTGTCGGCTGAACAGCTCGATGGTGGTTTCCGCCGGCAGGTCTGCTTTCTCGCCGACGCCGGCGCGGGTGAAGGGCGCCGTCCGGGCCACCGTCAGCCCTTCCGCCTTCGCGACCTCTTCCGGCGTGGCGGTGGCGAGCTTGTCGGCGATCCTCCGGGCGCGTTCCTCGGCCCGTTCGGCACGGGCGTCGTCCTTGATCGCGGCGGCGACCGCGTCGCGCACCTCGTCCAACGGCTTGCGCGCCGGCGGCGTCACCGAATCGACCCGAAGGACGAAGAAGCCGCCCGCGTCGGTCTCGGTCAGGGGGCTGAGCATGCCGGACTCGGTGGCGAAGGCGAGGCCGATCATCTGGCCGGTGAGCTTGCCGTCGGCGGCGGGTTCGCCCGTGGGCGTGCGGCCGGTCGCGTCGACGGCCGGGACGCGCAGCGCCCGGACCCCGATCAAGCGCGCGGCCTCGTCCAGGTCGGCGCCGCCGGCGAGCGCGTCCTCCAATTCGTTGGAAAGCTTGAACAGGCCGTCGATGGCGCGCTCGCGGGCGATCGCGGCGGCGATTTCGTCGCGGACCTCGGCGAGGGGCCGGGTTCGCGCCGCCTCGACCTCGCCGACCTCGACGATATGCCAACCCAAGGGGCTTTGGAACGGACCGCCGACGGCGCCCTCGGGCAAGGCGAAGACCGGGGCGCGCAGCTCGGCCAGCAGGTCGGCCTCGGCGACGCTGCCCATATCGAGGGCGTTTTCCTCGATCCCGGCGACCTCCTTGGCGACGGCGGCGAAATCCTTGCCCTCGTCGATCAGCGCGCGGGCGCGCTTGGCCTCGGCCTCGCCGGGGAGCACGATCTGGCGCAGGGTCCGGCGCTCGGGCAGGTGGTAGCGGTCGAAGGCGTCGTGATAGGCCGCCTGGACCTCGGAGTCCGGAACCCGGATCTCCTTGGCCAGCGTCTCGGCGTCGAGACGGACGACGGTCAGGGCGCGGGTTTCCGGCGCCATGAAGCGCGCGCCTTGTTCCTCGTAGAAAGCCTCGATCGCCGCCGCGTCCGGATCGGCGACGGCGGAGGGCGGCGGGGCGGGAACGCGAATGACGTCGGCGATTCGCTGCTCGTTGCGGTAGCGGTCGATCCGTCCGGCCAAGTCGCCGGGGGCCCGGGCGCCGGCGGTGATGCTGTCGACCAGTTGGGTCCGGGAGATGTCGCGGCGCAGGCTGGCCGTGTAGCGGGCCTCGGTCAGTCCGCTGTTGAACAGCGCCTGGCGGAACTGGGCCGCGTCGAACTCGCGGAACTGGTTCAGGAAGGCGGGTTGGGAGCGGATCTGCCGGGCCAGCAGCTCGTCCGAGACGGTCACCCCCAGCCGTTGCGCCTCGATGTCGATCAGGGCGCCGGTGATCAGCCGGTCGAGCACCGTGTCGACGAGGCCGATCTCGGCCGCCTGGCGCATGTCGAGGCGGCCGCCGAACAGCGGTTGCAGGCGGGCGATTTCCTGGCGCAGGACGGGGTCGAGGTCGAGGGCCGTGATCTCGACATCGCCGACCGTGGCGACCGGGCCGCCGTCGGCGTCGCTGCGGAACATGTCGCCGATGCCCCACACCGCGAAGCTGGCCGCCAGCAGAATCAGCAGGATGCGGACGACCCAAGTCGCCGAACGTTCGCGGATCTGTCTGAGCATGGCGTGAACCCGTTGGCGTCCAAGGCGCGGGCCGGCATGGGCCGCCGCGCGCGAAGCGCGGCATGATAGTGGCGCGTCTGGCCGGCGGCAACCGGCGAATCGGCGGGTGCGGGGTCGGTGGGCGTGGGGCCTTGCCGGCGCCGCGCGGAGCGGGTAGGGCTAGGGCGATCACCGCAACGGACGAGACCGCCATGCCGACCCCCCGCCCGCTTATCGCCGGAAACTGGAAAATGAACGGACAGCGCGAGGATGGCATGCGCCTGGCGCTGGGCGTCGTCGCTCATCTGGTTCAGGGCGGCGGCATGGGTTGCGACTTGCTCGTCTGTCCGCCGGCGACGCTGCTGATGGAGATCGGCCAGGCGATCGCCGGCAGCCCGGTCGCCCTGGGCGGCCAGGACTGCCACACCGCCCAGGCCGGCGCCCATACGGGCGATGTCAGCGCCGCGATGCTGGCCGATGCCGGCTGCCGCTATGTGATCGTCGGCCATTCGGAGCGCCGCGCCGATCACGGCGAGACCGACGCCGTCGTCCGCGCCAAGGCCGAGGCCGCCCTGGCCGTCGATTTGATCCCCATCGTCTGTGTCGGCGAAACCGAGGCCGAGCGCGACGCCGGCAAGGCGCTGGACGTCGTCGGCGCCCAGCTCGCCGGGTCGCTGCCGGACGGCGCGGGCGCGGCGGAACTTGTGGTCGCCTACGAACCGGTCTGGGCGATCGGCACCGGACGGACCCCGACCGTCGCCGAGATCGCCGAGGTCCATGCGGCCTTGCGCGCCGCGCTCTCGGCGCGCATGGGGGACGGCGACGCGGTGCGGCTTTTGTATGGTGGTTCGGTCAAGCCGGCAAACGCCGCCGAGATCCTGGCGGTCGAGAATGTGAACGGGGCCCTGGTCGGCGGCGCCAGCCTCAGGGCCGAGGATTTCTGCGCGATCGCCCAGGCCTGCGCCTGACGCTCTGACAACGCCTCGCGATTACTGGGGTGGCGGCGGGGCGGCAAACGGAGTAAATAGCCACCGCCCGCGCGAACCGGAGACCGTCCGACCATGACCACCGTATTGTTGATCGTTCATCTGTTCCTGGCCATTGCCCTGGTGGCGGTGGTGCTGGTCCAGCGCAGCGAGGGCGGCGCGTTGGGAATCGGCGGCGGTGGCGGCGGCGGCGGCGGCGGGCTCGGCGGGCTGATGAGCAGCCGCGGCACCGCCAATTTCCTGACCCGGACGACGGCGATCCTTGCCGGCGCCTTCATGGTGACCAGCCTCGCCCTGGCCTTGCTGTCCGATTCCGGCGGCCAGCGGTCCATCGTCGACGAGGTCGAGCGCACGGCTCCGACGGCCCCGGCCGAGACCCCGGCACCGGCGGCCCCGGCGACGCCCAGCGTTCCGCTGTCGAAATAGGGTGACTGCCCGGAAAACGCGGTCGGTCGACGAAATTGACTTGGGCCGGACGGGTCCGATGAGGTACAGTCCGGGTCCATGACGCGGTTCATTTTCGTCACCGGTGGTGTCGTTTCCTCGCTCGGTAAGGGACTCGCGTCGGCGGCGCTCGGCGCGCTCCTGCAATCTCGCGGCTATTCGGTCCGTCTGCGCAAGCTGGACCCCTATCTGAATGTCGATCCGGGGACGATGAGCCCCTATCAGCATGGCGAGGTCTACGTTACCGACGACGGGGCGGAGACCGATCTCGACCTCGGCCATTACGAGCGTTTCACCGGGGTCGCCGCGCGCCAGGGCGACAATGTCACCACCGGCCGGATCTATTCCAACGTGATCGCCCGCGAGCGCCAGGGCAGCTATCTGGGCGCCACGGTCCAGGTGATCCCGCACGTTACCGACGCGATCAAGGAGTTCATCCGCGCCGACGCCGAGGCGCACGACTTCATCATCTGCGAGATCGGCGGCACCGTCGGCGATATCGAGAGCCTGCCTTTCCTGGAAGCGATCCGCCAGTTCGCCAATGATTGGGAGCGGGGCCACAGCCTGTTCATCCATCTGACGCTGGTGCCCTATATCCCGGCCGCCGGCGAGCTGAAGACCAAGCCGACCCAGCATTCGGTCAAGCAACTGCTCAGCGTCGGCATCCAGCCGGATATCCTGATGTGCCGGTGCGAGCGCGGCCTGCCGCCCGGCGAGCGGCGCAAGATCGCGCTGTTCTGTAACGTCCGCGAGGAAGACGTCATCCCGGCTCTGGACGTGGACACCATCTACCAGGTGCCGATCAGCTATCACGCCGAGGGGCTGGACGTGCAGGTCTGCCGCCATTTCGGTCTCGACGCGACGGCGTCGCCGGACCTGTCGCGCTGGCAGGAGATCGTGCGCCGCGTTCGGGCGCCGGAAGGCGAGGTCAATATCGCCATCGTCGGCAAGTACACCAATCTGCTGGATGCCTACAAGTCGCTGTCCGAGGCCCTGTCCCATGGCGGGATCGCCAACAATGTCCGGGTCAACCAGCGTTGGATCGACGCCGAGATCTTCGAGGCCGAGGACGCGGTGCAGCATTTGGATGAGGTCGACGCGATCCTGGTGCCCGGCGGGTTCGGCGAGCGGGGGGCCGAGGGCAAGATCGCCGCGGCGCGATTCGCCCGCGAGCGCGAGGTGCCCTATTTCGGTATCTGCTTCGGCATGCAGATGGCGGTGGTCGAGGCGGCGCGGAATCTGGCCGGGCTCAACGACGCCGGCTCGTCCGAATTCGGCCCCTGCGGCAATTCGGTCGTCGGGCTGATGACCGAATGGGCGCGCGACGGCGTGACCGAACGGCGCGAGGAAGGCGGCGACCTGGGCGGCACCATGCGCCTCGGCGCCTATGCCTGCGATCTGCGCGAGGGAAGCAAGGCGCGGGATATCTACGGCGCCGCGCAGATCAACGAACGCCACCGCCACCGCTACGAGGTCAACCTGGCCTATCGCGAGCGGCTGGAGAATTGCGGGCTTCTGTTTTCCGGCATGTCGCCCGACGGAATCCTGCCCGAGATCGTCGAGATTCCGGACCATCCCTGGTTTATCGGGGTCCAGTTCCATCCGGAGCTCAAATCCAAGCCTTTCGCGCCGCATCCGCTGTTCACCTCCTTCGTCGGCGCGGCCATCCACCAGTCGAGGCTGGTATGACGGACGTGGCCCCGTCCCGGCGCGTGACCGTCGGCCCGGTCGCGTTCGCCAACGACCTGCCGCTGGCGCTGATCGCCGGACCCTGCGTCCTGGAAAGCCGCGCCCATGCCCTGGAAACCGCGTCGGCGTTGAAGGAGATGGCGGCGCGGTTGGAAATCGGGCTGGTCTATAAATCCTCCTTCGACAAGGCCAACCGCACCAGCGGCGCGAGCCCGCGCGGCGTCGGCCTTGCCGAAGGGCTGCCGATCCTAGCGGAGGTCCGCGAGTCCGTCGGTCTGCCGGTTCTGACCGACGTTCACGCCCCCGAGCATTGCGCGCCGGCGGCCGAGGCGGTGGACGTTTTGCAGATTCCGGCCTTTCTCTGCCGCCAAACCGACCTGTTGTTGGCGGCGGCGGCGACCGGCCGGCCGGTGAACGTCAAGAAGGGCCAGTTCCTCGCCCCCTGGGACATGGCCAATATCGTGACCAAGCTGGAGGCGGGCGGCTGCCGCGACGTCCTCCTGTGCGAACGCGGGGCGAGCTTCGGCTACAACACCCTCGTTTCGGACATGCGCGCCCTGCCGATCCTCGCCGCCACCGGCTGCCCGGTGATCTTCGACGCCACCCATTCGGTCCAGCAGCCGGGCGGGCAGGGGACCTCCAGCGGTGGCCAGCGCGAATTCGTGCCCGTCCTCGCCCGCGCCGCGGTCGCCGTCGGCGTCGCCGGCGTCTTCGTCGAGACCCATCCCGACCCGGATCGGGCCCCCAGCGACGGGCCCAACATGGTGCCCCTGGCGGCGCTGCCCGACCTGATCGAACGCCTGCAAGCCTTCGACCGGGTCGCCAAGGCGACCACCTGACCGACGTCCAGCCAAAGGAAACGACCCATGTCCGCGATCATCGACATCCATGCGCGCGAGATCCTCGATTCGCGCGGCAACCCGACCGTCGAGGCCGACGTCGTCCTGGAGAGCGGGGCCTTCGGCCGCGCCGCGGTGCCGTCCGGCGCCTCCACCGGCGCCCACGAGGCGGTCGAGCTGCGCGACGGCGATACGGGCCGCTATCGCGGCAAGGGCGTGTGCCAGGCCGTCGAGGCGGTCAATGGCGAGATCTTCGACGCCCTGTCGGGCATGGAGGCCGACGAGCAGGAACTGATCGACCGGGTCATGACCGAACTGGACGGGACCGCCAACAAGTCCCGGCTCGGCGCCAACGCGATCCTCGGGGTCAGCCTGGCGGTCGCCAAGGCCGCCGCCGAGGAGGCGGGGCTGCCGCTCTATCGCTATATCGGCGGCGTCCATGCCCGGACGCTGCCGGTGCCGATGATGAATATCGTCAATGGCGGCGCCCATGCCGACAACCCCATCGACATCCAGGAATTCATGATCATGCCGGTCGCCGCCGAGGGGCTGGCCGAGGGCGTGCGGATTGGCGCCGAGGTGTTCCATGCCTTGGCCGCGGCGCTGACGGAGGCCGGGCACAGCACCAATGTCGGCGACGAGGGCGGGTTCGCGCCCAACCTGGCCAGCACCGACGAGGCGCTCGGCTTCATCGCCAAGGCCATCGAGTCGGCGGGCTACAGGCTCGGCGAGGATGTCGCGCTGGCCTTGGACGCCGCCTCGACCGAATTCCATGCGGACGGCCGCTACGTCCTCGCCGGCGAGGGCAAGACCCTGGATGCGGGCGGCATGGTCGACTATTACGCCGATCTGGTGGGGCGCTATCCCATCGTCTCCATCGAGGACGGCATGGCCGAGGACGATTGGGCGGGGTGGAAGGCGCTTACCGACGCCATCGGCGGCAAGGTCCAGCTCGTCGGCGACGATCTGTTCGTCACCAACCCGGCGCGGCTCGCCGACGGGATCGCGCGCGGGGTCGCCAACGCGATCCTGGTCAAGGTCAACCAGATCGGCACCCTGTCCGAGACCCTGGAAGCGGTGGAAATGGCCCATATGAACGGCTATGCCGCCGTGATGTCGCACCGCTCCGGCGAGACCGAGGACGCGACCATCGCCGATCTCGCCGTTGCCACCAATTGCGGCCAGATCAAGACCGGGTCGCTGTCGCGATCGGACAGGCTGGCGAAGTACAACCAACTGATCCGGATCGAGGAGGGGCTGGGCCCGACCGCCCGCTATCCGGGGCGGGGCGTATTGCGCGGCTGAGCTCGGAGGGCGCGATCGCCGCGGTCGGGACGGGCAACCGACTGAGTCCGTTTTGCAACAGTCGTGGATAGGTTCCTGACTCGGCGGCGTTTTTCGTATTGACCGGCGGACTCGCCTGTGATTCGGTCCGCCCATGAGCTTGCTCGCCGAAACCCGCCGCCGCGCCCGATTCATCCTCGGCCCCGTCCTTGGGGCCTGTCTCGTGGCCTATTTCGTCTTCCATGCGATCCAGGGGGATCGCGGGCTCCTCGCCTGGGCCAAGATCGAGCAGAAGATCGCCGCCGCCCGCGCCACCCAGGCGGAAACCGCCGCCGCGCGGTCCGACCTGGAGCGCCGGGTCGCGTTGTTGCGCAAGGACAACCTCGATTCCGACATGTTGGAGGAGCGGGCCCGGGTCATGCTCAACCTGGTCGGCGAACGTGAGATCGTGATCTTCGACGATACAGCCGGGGCGCGTCGGTCGACGCGGCCGGTCGGCGTCGCCGAGGTCGTGAAATCGCATATCGGATCAAGCGATTAACCGAATTTTGGTGGGTTGACGCTATCTCCGTGACACGCGCGGAGATACGACTTCGTGCGGCTTGAAAAGGCGCGCGCGCGGCAGTACGACTCTAGTCCGTTAATCACGGGCGCGCCGGCGGACGACACGGGCGAGGCGGCGCGGCCGCGTCGCTTCCCGCGCGAGGGCGCTCCAACCGACGCGGGCGGCACAGGTTCATCGCCGGAGTAGGGCATGGCGGCCAAGGGCAAGGGAAAATCCGCGAAGAAGGCGCCGGCCGGCGCCAAACGGGCCAAGCCCGCGCCCAAATCCAAGCCCGTGTCCAAAACTGAATCAGCGTCCAAGACGACAGCCGAGAAAGGCGCGCCCGACAAGGCGCAGCTGCGGGACCTCTATCGTAAGATGCTGCTGATCCGCCGGTTCGAGGAACGGGCGGGCCAAATGTACGGCATGGGGCTGATCGGCGGTTTCTGCCACCTGTATATCGGCCAGGAGGCGGTGGTCGTCGGAGTCCAGGCGTGTCTGACGGACGCCGATTCTGTGATTACCAGTTACCGCGATCACGGCCATATGCTGGGCTGCGGCATGGACCCGAAAGGCGTGATGGCCGAACTGACCGGCCGCCGGTCCGGCTATTCCAAGGGCAAGGGCGGCTCGATGCACATGTTCAGCACCGAGAAGCGCTTCTATGGCGGCCACGGCATCGTCGCTGCCCAGGTGCCCATCGGCACGGGCCTCGCCTTCGCCCACAAATATCGCGGCGATGGCGGGGTCTGCGTGACCTATTTCGGCGAGGGCGCGGCCAATCAGGGGCAGGTGTACGAAGCCTTCAACATGGCGGCGCTGTGGGACCTGCCGGTCCTCTATGTCATCGAGAACAACAAGTACGGCATGGGCACGCCCGTCGAGCGGGCCGCCGCCGTGACCGAGATGTACAAGCATGGCGAGGCCTTGGGCATTCCCGGCGAGCCGGTCGACGGAATGGACGTTCTCGCGGTGCGCGACGCGGCCGGAAAGGCGCTCGACCATATCCGCGCCGGCAAGGGACCGTATGTCTTGGAAATGAAGACCTACCGCTATCGCGGCCATTCGATGTCCGACCCCGCCAAATACCGGGCCCGCGATGAAGTCAGCCAGATGCGCCAGGAGCATGACCCGATCGACCATCTGGGCGCGTGCCTGATCGCGGACGGTCTGGCGGACGAGGCGGCGCTGAAGGCAATCGACACCGAGGTTCGCGCCGTCGTCGCCGACGCCGCCGAATTCGCCCAGCAGAGCCCGGAGCCGGACCCGGCCGAGCTCTATACCGACATTCTCGCCGAGGCCTAGGCGCACCGATGCCGATCCCGATCCTGATGCCGGCCCTGTCGCCGACCATGACCGAGGGGCGAATCGCGCGCTGGTACAAGGAGGAGGGCGACGCCGTCGCCGCCGGCGACGTGCTGCTGGAGGTGGAGAGCGACAAGGCGACCATGGAGGTCGAGGCGGTCGATGCCGGCGTGATGGGCCGGATCCTCGTGGCGGACGGCTCGGAAGGCGTTGCGGTCAATACGCCGATCGGCGTGATCCTTGCCGAGGGCGAGACCGCGGCCGATCTGGAAGGCTACATGCCGCCCGCGGCCGCGTCGTCGCCGGCGCCGGCGGCGACCCCGACGGAAGAGACCGCACCCGCCGCAAAGGCGTCCTCGCCGCCGGCGGCAAGCGCGCCCCCGCCGGCGCCCGAGCCGGACTATGACGGGCCGACGACGAACATGACGGTGCGCGAGGCCCTGCGCGACGCCATGGCCGAGGAGATGCGCCGCGACGACAGCGTGTTCCTGATGGGCGAGGAGGTCGGGGCCTATGAGGGCGCCTACAAGGTCAGTCAGGGGTTGCTGGCCGAGTTCGGCGAGACGCGAATCGTCGACACCCCGATCACCGAGCATGGCTTTACAGGGCTGGGAACGGGGGCGGCGTTCGGAGGGCTGCGCCCGATCGTCGAATTCATGACCTTCAATTTCTCGATGCAGGCCATCGATCAGATCGTCAACACCGCCGCCAAGACCCGTTACATGTCGGGCGGCCAGATGGGCTGCCCCATCGTCTTTCGCGGTCCGAACGGCGCCGCCGCCAGGGTCGCCGCCCAGCATTCCCAATGCTTCGCCAGTTGGTACGCCCATGTGCCGGGCCTCAAGGTCGTCGCGCCCTGGTCGGCGGCGGACGCCAAGGGGCTGCTCAAATCGGCGATCCGCGACCCTAATCCCGTGGTCTTCCTGGAGAACGAGATCCTCTACGGACGCAGCGGCGAGGTGCCGGACGATCCCGATGTCCTGGTGCCCCTCGGCCGGGCCAGGATCCTGCGGCCCGGGTCGGACGTCACCATCTGCGCCTTCTCGATCATGGTCGAGAAGGCCCTTGCCGCCGCCGAGACCCTGGCCGCCGAGGGGGTCGACGCCGAGGTGATCGACCTGCGCACATTGCGGCCCCTGGATACGGCGACCCTGGTCGAATCCGTCAAGCGCACCAACCGGCTGGTCTCGGTCGAGGAAGGCTGGCCGACGGCGGGCATCGGCGCCGAACTGGCCGCGGTGATGATGGAGCAGGCGTTCGATTGGCTGGACGCGCCGGTCGTTCGGGTCGCGGGCGCCGACGTTCCCTTGCCCTACGCGGCCAATTTGGAGGCGCTGGCCTTGCCCCAGGCGGAGACCATCGCCGTCGCGGTGCGCCGAATGCTCGGGCGGGAGAGCGGCTGAGCATGCCGATCCCGATTCTGATGCCGGCCCTGTCGCCGACCATGACCGAGGGCGCCGTCGCCGCCTGGCACAAGAAGGAGGGCGAGCCGGTCGCCGCCGGCGATGTGATCGCCGAGATCGAGACCGACAAGGCGAACATGGAGCTGGAGGCGGTCGACGACGGCGTGCTGGGCCGCATCCTGGTGCCCGAGGGGACCCAGGGGGTGAAGGTCAAACGGCCCATCGCCCTGCTTCTTTCGCCGGGCGAGGACCCTTCCGCCCTGGACGACGCGGTGCCGGAGACGGCCCCCGAACTTGAGTCCGCGCCGGCACCCGAATCCGCGCCCGAACCCGCCGATACGCCCGCCGACGCGCCGCCTGCGCCGACCCCTGAACCACAACCCGACGCGACGCCGGCAACGTCGGGGGAGCGGATCTTCGCCAGCCCGCTGGCCCGGCGCCTGGCCCGCGAGGCCGGGCTGGACTTGGCCGCGATCCAGGGCAGCGGTCCCCACGGCCGCATCGTCAAGGCCGATATCGAGGCCGCCCGCGCCGGTGGCGCGCCGGCGGCGCCGGCACGGACGGCGCCGGCCGCGACGCCCGCCGCCCCGGAAGGCGGGTTCGAGGACCAGCCGGTGACCAGCATGCGCCGGGTCATCGCCCAGCGCATGACCGAATCCAAGCAAACGGTGCCGCATTTCTATTTGACCGTCGATTGCCGGATCGACGCGTTGCTGGCCCTGCGCGCCGACGCCAACGCGCTGGCCGAGCGCAAGATTTCGGTCAATGATTTCGTTGTCCGGGCGGCCGCCCTGGCGCTGGCCGAGGTGCCGGGGGTCAATGTCGCCTGGAACGGCGAGAGCATTCGCCGCTTCGCCCATGCCGACATCGCCGTCGCCGTCGCCACCGAGCGCGGCCTGATCACCCCGGTTCTGCGCCGGGCGGAGACCAAGACCGTCGGCGCGCTGGCCGAGGAAATGGCGGCCCTGGCCGAGAAGGCCCGCGCCGGCAAGCTGCTGCCCGAGGAATATCAGGACGGCACCTTCACGATCTCCAACCTCGGCATGTTCGGGGTCAAGGAATTCGCGGCGATCATCAACCCGCCCCAGGCGGCGATCCTGGCGGTCGGGGCCGGGGAGGCGCGGCCGGTCGTCGAGGACGGCGACATCCGGTCGGCGACGGTGATGACCTGTACCCTGGCCGTCGACCACCGGTCCGTGGACGGGGCGCTGGGGGCCGAATGGCTGGCGGCGTTCAAGCGGCTGATCGAGGCGCCGCTCAGGCTCCTGCTCTAAGCGCGACACGAAAGGAACCCAACAGGTGGCAACGGCCAAGGAAGCCTTCGACATCGCCGTGATCGGCGGCGGGCCGGGCGGCTATGTCGCGGCGATCCGGGCGAGCCAACTCGGCCTGCGCGCGGCGCTGGTCGAAAAGGCCGAGCTGGGCGGCGTCTGCCTCAATTGGGGCTGCATCCCGACCAAGGCGCTGCTGCGCGCCGCCGACCTCTATCAACAGATCGGAGAGGCAGGAGAGTTCGGTATAGAAATTAAAGAGGCAAAAGTTAATCTTAAGAAAATTGTTGAGCGTTCGCGCGCGGTGGCCGCGAAACTCAACCAGGGGGTCACCCACCTGTTGAAGAAGAACAAGGTCCGGGTCTTCCAAGGCCATGCGCGATTGGAGGGCGGCGGCCGGGTGCGGGTCGAGGCGGACGGCAAGCCGGTGGCGCAGATCCAGGCCAAGAACGTGATCCTTGCCACCGGCGCCCGGCCGCGGGCCTTGCCGGGCATCGAGCCGGACGGCAAGACGATCTGGACCGCCCGCGAGGCGATGACACCGGCCAGCCTGCCCAAATCCCTGCTGGTCGTCGGTTCCGGCGCCATCGGGATCGAATTCGCGAGCTTCTACCGGACCTTGGGCTGCGACGTTACGGTGGTCGAGATTCTCGACCGCATCCTGCCGGCCGAGGACGCGGAAATCGCCGACCTCGCCCATAAGGCGTTCGACAAGCAGGGCATGACGATCCTGACCGGCGCCTCGGTCGAGGCGGCCAAGGCCGGCCGGGACGGGGTCAAGGCGACGGTGGCGCAGGGCGGCAAGAAGACCGAAATCGCCGCCGAACGGATGATCCTGGCGGTCGGGATCGAGGGCAACACCGATGGGCTCGGCTTGGACGGCACCAAGGTGAAGGTCGAGAAGGGCCATGTCCGGACCGATAAATGGGGCGCGACCGACGAGCCGGGCGTCTATGCCATCGGCGATTTGGCGGGCCCGCCCTGGCTTGCCCACAAGGCCAGCCATGAAGGCGTCGCCTGCGTCGAGCGTATCGCGGGCTTCGACGGCGCCCATCCGCTGGATGCCGGCAGCGTGCCGGGCTGCACCTATTGCCGGCCGCAGATCGCCAGCGTCGGCCTGACCGAGGAAGCGGCCCGCGAGGCCGGCCGCGAGGTCCGGGTCGGACGGTTCCCCTACATGGCCAACGGCAAGGCCATCGCCCAGGGTGATACCGAAGGGCTGATCAAGACCGTCTTCGACGCCGCGACCGGCGAGCTTCTCGGCGCCCATATGATCGGTGCCGAGGTGACCGAGCTGATCCAGGGCTTCGCCGTCGCCCGAGGCCTGGAGACCACCGAGGCGGAGCTGATGCGCACCGTCTTTCCCCATCCGACCCTGTCGGAAATGATGCATGAATCGGTGCTCGACGCCTATGGGCGGGCGCTGCATGTCTGAACCGTTCCCCGACGCCGGCGCCGCGCGGCCGCGCCATCCGGAGAAGGCCAAGCGGCCGGACCGGCCGTCGGGGCGCAAGCCGCCCTGGATCCGGGTCAAGGCGCCGGGCAGCGCCGCCTTCGCCGAAACCCGCAAGATCCTGCGCGGCCACGGCCTGTACACGGTCTGCGAGGAGGCGGCCTGTCCCAATATCGGCGAATGCTGGGCCCAGCGCCACGCGACCATGATGATCATGGGGCCGGTCTGCACCCGCGCCTGCGCCTTCTGCAACGTCGCGACCGGCAAGCCCGGCGCCCTCGATCCGGCCGAGCCCGGGAAGGTCGGCGCCGCCGTCGCCGCCTTGGGGCTGCGCCATGTGGTGATCACCTCGGTCGACCGCGACGACCTGGCCGATGGCGGGGCGGGACATTTCGCCGCGGTTATCGCCGCGATCCGCGACGCGGCGCCGGACGCCACCATCGAGGTGCTGACCCCCGATTTCCTGCGCAAGAAAGGCGCGGTCGAAACGGTGGTCGCCGCCCGCCCGGACGTGTTCAACCATAATCTGGAGACGGTGCCGCGCCTTTATCCCGAGATCCGGCCGGGCGCGCGCTACTACGCCTCGCTGCGGCTGCTGGACCGGGTGAAGGAGCTGGACCCGTC
>Ga0070728_10000644_pt1 | contig 64120 bp, 61 predicted proteins | sample tdDd471_FD_66723 | JGI IMG/M metagenome (GOLD analysis project Ga0070728, IMG submission 66723) | Marine sediment microbial communities from the Atlantic coast under amendment with organic carbon and nitrate - tdDd47.1 | ecosystem: Environmental > Aquatic > Marine > Coastal > Sediment | place... | reverse complement strand
GCGGTGCTGGCCGCCGCCGAGGCGCTGTCCGGCGACGCCGACCTGCTCGACCAGGAAGTCACCGGGTTCCTCAACCAGGTCCGGGGCAACGGCACCGGGAGCTGACCGGCCGCCTGACGCTGCATGGGTCCCGGCTCTACGCGACTACGCCGCTACGGCCGGGATGAGGGAGGAAAGCCGGATACATCTCCCTTCCCTCATCCCGGACGACGCATAGCGGCGATCCGGGGCCCAGGGTGCAGCGGACGTCGTCCCCGTCAGCTCAGCGCCGCCGGCTTCGGCCCCCCGGTCGCCCAGTCGAGCAACTCGACCGTGTGCACCACCGGGATCGCGGTGCCGCCGCCGATCTGGCTCATGCAGCCGATGTTGCCGGTGGCGATGACGTCCGGTTCGACGCTCTCGATGTTGCGCACCTTGCGGTCGCGCAGGCGTCGGGCGAGCGCCGGCTGCAGCAGGTTGTAGGTGCCGGCCGAGCCGCAGCAGAGATGCCCCTCGGGCACGTTCTTCACCGCGAAGCCGGCGGCCGTCAGCAGCGCCTGCGGCAGAGTCTTGATCCTCTGGCCGTGCTGCATCGAGCAGGCCGAGTGGTAGGCGACCGTCAGCCCGGCCGGCGCCGTCGGCTCCGGAACGCCGTGGCTGTCGAGGAACTCGGTCACGTCCTTGGCCAGCGCCGCCACCGCCGCCGCCTTGTCGCGGTAGGCCGGGTCCTCGCGCAGCATGAAGCCGTAGTCCTTGACCGTGGTCCCGCAGCCGGACGCGTTGATGACGATGGCGTCCAGCCCCTCGCCGCCGCCCTCGGCGGTCTCGGCCCACCAGGCGTCGACGTTGGCCTTCACCGCCGCCAGCGCGTCGTGCTCGCGGCCCATGTGGTGGGTCAGCGAGCCGCAGCAGCCGGCCGCCGCCGGCACCACCACTTCGACCCCGAGGCGGGTGAGCAGGCGCAGGGTGGCGTCGTTGATCGCCGGCTCCAGAACCCGCTGGGCGCAGCCGGCCAGCATGGCCACGCGCGCCCGCCGCGCGCCTTCCGGCTGGAACGTGCCGGGCCGGTCGAGATCGGAGCGCGCCGGCACCCGCTTCGGCGCCAGCTCCAGCATCGCCCGCAGCCGCCCGCCCATCAGGTTGCCGGCCAGCGGCGCCAGCGGCCGCGCCAGCCCGGCGCCGGTCAGCGCCACCCGGAACCAGCCGGGCCGCGGGATCAGGTTGGCCAGCACGGCGCGGATCGCCCGGTCCAGGAACGGCCGCTTGAAGGTCCGCTCGATGTGGGCGCGCGCGTGGTCGACCAGGTGCATGTAGTGCACGCCGGACGGGCACGTGGTCATGCAGGACAGGCAGGACAGGCAGCGGTCGATGTGCTTGACCTCCTGCTCGCCGGCCGGCCGGTCGTTCTCCAGCATGTCCTTGATCAGGTAGATCCGGCCGCGCGGGCTGTCGAGCTCGTCGCCCAGCAGGGCATAGGTCGGGCAGGTCGCGGTGCAGAACCCGCAGTGCACGCACTTGCGCAGGATCTCGTTGGCGACCGCGACGTCGGGATCGGCGAGCTGGGCCAGGGTGAAGTTGGTCTGCATGGTGGTTCGCCTACACCCCCGCCGTCATCCGCCCCGGGTTCAGAATCCCCAGCGGGTCGAAGCTCGCCTTGATGCGCGCCGCCAGGGCCGCCAGGCCCGGGTCCTGCGGCTGGAACACCGGGACCGCGGCGCGCACGCTCTCGCCGGCCCGGATCAGGGTGGCGTGGCCGGTCGCCGCCCCGGCGACCGCGCTGCGCACCAGCCCGGCATGGGCGTCCGGCGCCGGCGGCATCGCCAGCCAGATCAGGCCGCCGGCCCAGTCGTAGTAGTGGTCGGCGCCCTCGACCGCCGAGCGGATCGCCAGCACCACCGCGGGGCCGGCCATCGGCGGCACCGACAGCCGCCAGACCGGCCGGTCGGCCGGCGCGGTCAGCGGCTCGACGTCGCGGATCGCCCGCCACAGGTCGCGGCTGAGGTAGCCCTCGACCGCGCCCTGGGTGCCGCCGAACGGCGCCAGCTCGCGCTCCAGCGCGGCGGCCCGCGCCGCCACCGACGGGCCGAAGCCTTCCAGCCGGATGCAGGTCGCCGGCCCGGCGACGTCGCCGGCGCCGATCGCGAACGGCAGGTGGGCGGCCGACGACACCTCGTGCGGCGAGCCCATGGCGGCGCTCATGGCCCGCACCGCGGTCTCCTCGTCGAGGCCCTGGATCACCAGCGTGGTCTCGTGCTCCGGCGCCGGCAGCACCTTGAAGGTCAGGTCGGTCAGCGCCGCCAGCGTGCCCCAGGAGCCGCAGACGATCTTCGAGAGGTCGTAGCCGGTGACGTTCTTCACCACCCGGCCGCCCGACTTCACGGTCTCGCCGCGGCCGGTGACCGCGGTGAAGCCCAGCAGGTGGTCGCGCGCCGCCCCCGACTTGATGCGGCGCGGCCCGGCCAGGTTGGCGGCGAACACCCCGCCGATCGAGCCCTTGCCGGCCTCGCCGGTCAGCAGCGGCCCGAGGTCCATCGGCTCGAACGCCAGCATCTGGCGCTGCTCGGCCAGGGCCGCCTCGATCTCGGCGACCGGGGTGCCGGGGCCGGCCTGACAGATCAGCTCCTCGGGCTCGTACAGGCCGATGCCGGACAACGCCGACAGGTCGAGGGTGTGGCCGGTCTGCATCGGTCGGCCGACCGCGCGCTTGCTGGCCCGCGAGACGATCTCGACCGGCGTCTCCTCGGAGACCGCCCAGGCGACGACGTCCTGGACCTGCTCGGCGGTGTCGGGGCGGAGGGTGTCGGTCATGGATGTGCCATCCCCGTGCTGACGCCCCTTTCCTCCCTCATCCCGGACGGGCGCGCCCCTGCGCGGCCGATCCGGGACCCAAGCGACGGATCCGGGCGTTGCCTGTAGGTCCCGGCTCCGTCTCGCCTGCAGCGAGCCGGTCCGGGATGAGGACGTTTGGTGCACACGGTCGCCCCCATCAGAACCGCGGGATGTCGGGGAACGGCAGCTGACCCTTCTGCACATGCATGCGACCGAGCTCGGCGCAGCGGTGCAGGGTCGGGAACACCTTGCCGGGGTTCAGCAGGCCCTTGGGATCCCAGGCGCACTTCACCCGCTGCTGCTGCTCCAGGTCGATCTCGCTGAACATCGAGCCCATCAGGTCGCGCTTCTCGACCCCGACCCCGTGCTCGCCGGTCAGCACGCCGCCGAGCTCGACGCAGGTGGTCAGGATGTCGGCGCCGAACGCCTCGGCCCGCTCCAGCTCGCCCGGCTGGTTGGCGTCGAACAGGATCAGCGGGTGCAGGTTGCCGTCGCCGGCGTGGAACACGTTGGCCACGCGCAGGCCGTACTTCTCGCTCATCCGGGTCATGCGCGACAGGATCTCGGGCAGCTGCCGGCGCGGGATGGTGCCGTCCATGCACATGTAGTCCGGCGAGATCCGCCCGACCGCCGGGAACGCCGCCTTGCGGCCGGCCCAGAAATTGTTGCGCTCGTCCTCGCTCTCCGACACCCGCAGCGAGGTGGCGCCGTTGGCCTCGGCGATCTCGCGCACCCGGTCGATCAGGAAGTCGACCTCGACCTCCGGCCCGTCGAGCTCGACGATCAGCAGCGCGCCGGCGTCGCGCGGATAGCCGGCGTTCACGAAGTCCTCGGCGGCGTTGATCGCCGGGTTGTCCATCATCTCCATGCCGCCCGGCACGATGCCGGCGCCGATGATGGCGGCGACGCAGGTGCCGGCCTCCTCGCTGGTGCCGAAGCCGACCAGCACGGCGCGGGCGGTCGCCGGCTTGCGCAGGATCCGCACCGTCACCTCGGTGACCACCGCCAGCAGTCCCTCGGACCCGGTCAGCAGGCCGAGGATGTCGTAGCCCTCGGAGTCGAGATGCTTGCCGCCGATGCGCAGCACCTCGCCCTCGATCGTGACCAGCTCGACGCCGAGCACGTTGTTAGTGGTCAGGCCGTACTTCAGGCAGTGCACGCCGCCGGAGTTCTCGGCGATGTTGCCGCCGATCGAGCAGGCGATCTGCGACGACGGGTCGGGCGCGTAGTAGAAGCCGTTGTCCTGGACCGCATGGGTGATCCCGAGATTGGTCACGCCCGGCTGCGCGGTGACCGTCCGGTTCGCATAGTCGATGTCGAGGATGCGGTTGAACTTGCCGAGGCCCAGCAGCACGCCGTCGGCCAGCGGCAGCGCCCCGCCGGACAGCGAGGTCCCGGAGCCGCGCGGCACCACCTTGATGCCGTTCGCATGGCAGTACTTCAGGACCGCGGCGACCTGGGCGGTGGTCTCCGGCAGCACCACCACCATCGGCAGCTGGCGATAGGCGGTCAGCCCGTCCGACTCGTAGGGCCGCATCTCGCGGTCGTCGGCGATCACGCCCTCGCCCGGGACGATGGCCCGCAGCGCCGCGACGATCTCGTCGCGTCGTCCCAGCACCTCCCGGTCCGGCTCCGGCATCTTCATCGTCGATCTCCCCGGGTCTCGGCGATTTCGTGACGCTACCTTGCCCGAAGGTCCCGGCTTTTCAAGCCGCGTGCCCGCGTGGGCACCTGTTCGCGCGCGTCGCGAGTGACGCTGTCGCGGGCGGCAGGGGCTCGACCACGAGCGGCCGAGACCACAAACACGAAAGGCGGCTCGACGTTGCCGCCGGCCGCCTGCCCACGCAAGGCACAAGGGAAAACCCGAGGCACGGGGCAGCGCGAAGGGCGCCGCCCGCGTGCGTGGGTCAGCCCTGCCGCGCCTTGAAGCGCGGGTTGGACTTGTTGATCACGAAGACGCGCCCCTTGCGGCGGATGATGCGGCAATCCTTGTGCCGCTTCTTCAACGTCTTCAGCGAGTTGGCCACACGCATCGTCAATCTCCGGAATCGCGAAGAGCGCGGAACCTACTCACGGCCGGGACATCTGTCAACACGCCAGGAAACGGCCTCCGGCTACTCCACCTTCTCCTTCTTTTCCGGCTTGATCAGGAAGAACCGGTAGAGCGCCAGATCGCCGCCTTCCATCAGGGCCGCCCGCCGCGCCCAGCGCTCCGCCTCGACGATCAGGGCGGATCGCCGAGCCGCGTCCTCGGCCAGCGGATCGCTGCCGTCCAGGTTCTCCACGAAGCGCGCGAAGGTATCCCGGATGTGATGGCGGTGCTCTTCCGACCGGTCCTCCAGGACCCGCACGTCGAATCCGAGCTCGGCGAACGCCTTCTCGTATTCCTGCTTGGCCCACGGCTTGTAGGTGAGATCCTCCGACTCCAGCCAGGCCTTGATCTGGTCCGACGGCTCCGCCTCGGTCGGCAGGACGTAGTCGGTGATGACGAGCTGTCCCCACTCCCGCAGCGCCGCGTGGATGCTCTTCAGCATCGCTTCCCGGTCCCGGACGACGAACATCGACTCGCGGCTCAGGACGCAGTCGAAGCTGGCGGGGCGCAGGCTGAGGCTTTCCGGAGCGAATCCGCGGACGGTCACATGGTCGCCGCCCTTGAGCGTCGCGATCACGCTCGGCGCCCATTCGGCGAGCTCCGGGTCCATCTCGTAGCCGGTGACCCAGCCGCCGAAGCGCTGCGCGACGGCCGCCGCGCCCCCGCCCAGCCCGGCCGACAGGTCGAGCAGCGACCGCTCCGGCGTCAGCCCGAGCGGCTTGACCATCTCGACCGCGTACTCCGGCCCGCCCGGCGAGGTGAAGCCGGGCCCGAACAGCCGCTGAAGCACCTCGATCCGGGCCTGCGTGTGATCGACGGTCGACAGCACCGGGACCGTCGGGATCAGGTCATCGAGCGAGTGCCCGTGCCCCTTCGGCGGCGCGTCCCCGGATTGCCAGGCGTGGTACTCGGCAGCGTCATATCCCCGCCACCACGCCATCAGGCGGTGCCGCAGAGGAATCGATGGACCGTCGCTCGCTGTCATGCCGCCTTGCCTAACGCGAACCGGTAAACCAAGCGAAGCTCCGGCCGAGCGGGTGGCGGCCGGAACCGGTATGCATCACCGCTGCAGACCATCCAGCAACTGCGACGCGATCTGCTCGATCAGCATGACATCATAACCCATCACCAGGAAACGGTAGCCCCGCGCGATCTTGGCGTTCGCCTCGGCGCTCGACAGCGCCATGCCGCCGAGCGCGGCCGGGCTCGCCAGGATCGCCCTTTCGGCGCGCTCGATCGCCGCGACCACCTCGGGGTGATCCCGGTCCCCCGGATGTCCCATGCTGACCGCGAGATCCATCGGCGCGATGGTGGCGACGTCGATGCCGGGGACCGCCATGATCGCCTCGATGTTCTCGACCGCGTCGATGTGCTCGATCAGCACGATGTTGGCGATCTCGCGGTTGGCGACCTGGAAGTACTCCATCGGGCCCTTCACGCCCCAGCGGGCCGGCGCATAGAACGGCCCCCAGCCGCGGTCGCCCTCGGGCGGGTAGTTGACGCAGCGGACCGTCGCCTCGGCCTGCTCAGCCGTGCAGACCATCGGGAAGATCACCCCCATGGCGCCGGCATCCAGGACCGGCTTGCACAGCGCCAGGTCGGGACGCGGCACCCGGACCAGCGGCGCGCAGCCGGTGCCGGCCGTCGCCGCGATCAGGTGGTGGGCCGAGGCCAGGTCGATCGAGCCGTGCTCCATATCGATGAACAGCCAGTCGAACCCGGCAGCGGCCAAGACCTGGGCCAGGTTGACGCTCGGCATGGTGATCAGCACCCCGGCGGCGGCCTCGCCGGCGTCCAGGCGCCGCTTCAGGGGATTGATTCGGGACACGGTCTCCTCCCTCCGCTGTCGACGGACCCTCGCTGGAAAGGGGCGAGTGTAGCGCGTCGGCCGTTACGGGGAAGCCGGCCCCGCCCCGGTCTCACCGACGTAGATCCCCAGGCCGACGGCGGTCCGTACCAGGATGTCGTCGGGCTCGACCGGGCGGGAACGGCCGACCACCTCGGCGAGCGGCAGCTCGCCGACGCTGCGCCGGCTCCACACCGCGACCGTCCCGGTCCGGCCGGAGGCGATCAGGTCGACGGCGTGGATCCCCAGTGCGCTCGCCACCACCCGGTCGACCGCGATCGGCTCGGCGCCGCGCTGGACGTGGCCGAGGACGGTCACCCGGGAGTCGATCCCGATCTCCGACTCGATCCGGTCCGCCAACCACTGGCCGATGCCGCCGTAGCGAATGCCGCCATCCGGCTTCGGTCGGGCGATCGGCTCGCCCTTGTCGGTCCGGACCGCCTCGGCGACCACCACCAGCGAGAAGCTGCGGCCGCTGGCCCGAACCGCCGTCAGCTTGGCCGCGACGTTCTCGAAGGTGTAGGGGATCTCCGGGATCAGGCAGATGTCGGCACCGCCGGCGACCGCCGCGTGGATCGCGATATGGCCGGCGTCGCGGCCCATGACCTCGAGCACCATAACCCGGTCGTGGCTCTGCGCCGTCGGCTGCAGCCGGTCGAGCGCCTCCACCGCCACCTCGACCGCGGTGTTGAAACCGATCGCGGCGTCGGTGCCGTAGACGTCGTTGTCGATGGTCTTCGGCACCCCCACCATCGGGATCCCGCCCTTGCGGCACAGCCGGTCGAGAATCCGGAAGCTGCCGTCGCCGCCGATGCAGATCAGCGCTTCGATCCCGAGCGTCCGCATGCCCTCGATCATGCGGTCCGACTGGTCGACCACCGAGCCGTCCGGCATCCGGAAGGCGAACGGGTCGCCGTGGCTGACGGTCCCGAGGATCGTGCCGGCGCGCCGCAGCAGGATGCCGTCGAACTCCTCGGGGTGCAGACGCCGCGCCCGCATCGGCCGCTCGTAGATGCCGAGCGTGCCGTCCTCGATGCCGATGACCTCCCAGCCATGGGAGTCGGCGTGCAGCACGATCGCCCGGATCGCGGCGTTAAGGCCGGCGCAGTCGCCGCCGCTGGTCATCACTCCGATACGCTTCACCATCGGGATACCCTCGCAGTGACCCGCCTCTTTGCCGGAGCGCCGGCCGCATGCCATGCTCGCGCCGCCCGCCTCCGTTCCGCAATCATCCGCTTCCGGCCCCCATGACCGATCTCGCCATCGTCGACGCTCACCACCATCTTTGGGACCTGGAGCGGAATTACTACCCCTGGCTTAGCGATCATCCGGAACCGCACTTCTTTCTCGGCGACTACACCGCCTTGAAACGCCGCTACATGCCGGACGACTACCGCCGGGACGCCGCCGGGTTCCGGATCGTCAAGACGGTCCATGTCGAGGCCGAATGGGACCGCGACGACCAGGTCGGCGAGACCCGCTGGCTGACCGAGATGGCCGCCCGCTACGGCATGCCGAACGCGATCGTCGGTCATGTCTGGCTGGACGATCCGGCGGTCGAGGACAAGCTGGCCGGGCATTGCGAGGCGCCGCTGATGCGCGGCATCCGTTCCAAGCCGGTCACCTCGCCGGCCCCCGACGCGCCGCGCCCGGACGGGCCGCGCAGCCTGTCCGACCCGGCCTGGCGACGCGGCTATGCCGCCCTCGCCCGCTTCGGCCTCAGCTACGATTTGCGGGTGCCGTGCTGGCACCTGGCCGAGGCGGCGGCCGTCATCGAGGCGCACCCGGAGACCCCGGTCGCGCTCAACCATACCGGCTTCCCGTGGGACCGCTCGGAGGACGGCCTCGCCCTGTGGCGCGAGCAGATGCGTTCGATCGCCCGGCTGCCCTGGGTGCACGTGAAGCTGTCCGAACTCGGGCTGAAGGACGCGCCCTGGACCGTCGAGAGCAATCGCCGGGTCGTGCTGGAGGCGGTGGAGATCTTCGGGGTCGAGCGCTGCATGTGGGCGTCCAACTTCCCGCCGGCCAGCCTGAAGATCGGCTACCGCGACCAGATCGAGGGCTTCCTAGAGATCCTGTCCGGGCTGTCCCGGCCGGAGCTCGAGGCCGTGTTCCACGACAACGCCACCCGCTTCTATCGCCTGGAGGACCACTCTTGAGCGCCTATTTCGAGACCTTCCGGTCCACCGTCTTCCCGTGGGAGACCGATTTCGTCGAGCACTTCACGGTCGCCTACTATTACGAGAAGTTCGCCCAGGCCGGCGACCGCGCTCTGCTGGCGCTCGGCCAGGACCCGGCGGCCACCCACACGGTCGACTGGCACACCCGCTACCAGCGCGAGCTGCGGGCCGGCGACTGCTATCACGTCCTGTCGGCGCCGATCTCGGCCGAGGAAGGCGACCTGGTGATCGGCCACAAGCTGTACGACAGCGCCGACGGCGAGCTGTGCGCAACCACCGAGCAGACCGTGATCGGCGCCAGCGCCACGCCCGAGGCCCTGGCGGTGTGGGACGGCCCGGCCCGCGAGATCCGCCCGGCGCCGGCCTGGGGCCCCGAGTGGGTGCGCACCGCCACCGACACCGTGATCCCGCGCGACCTCGACCGCTCCGGCCGGCTCGGCGTCGACGCCATGATCCACCGGTTCTCGTCCGGCATCGTCCAGACCCTGGCCCGGGCCGGCATGACGCCGGCCTATCTGCGCGACAACCGCATCGGCTACTCGACCTTCGAGTTCCAACTCCGCATCGTCGAGCCGGCCACGCTGGGCGAGCCGGTCGACTGCCATTCCTGCTTCGCCCAAATCGGCCGCTCGTCGATGCGGATGGTGCATCGCCTGATCCGCCCGACCGACGGCGCGCTGATCGCCGAGATGTCGCAGTTCGGCGTGCATCTGGACATGGAGGCGCGGCGGCCGAGCGCGATCCCCGCGGAGCTGGCGGAGCGGGCCCGGGCCATCCTGGTGGAACCGGCGGAGCACGTCCGTTAGCCGCCATGGCACGTATCTGGGGTGGTCTCGCCGACTCCGGAGTCCCGTCATGATCCGTTCGCTGGTTCTCGCAACGGCCGCCTGGGTCGGCGCCGCAATCGCCCTGGCCGCGGTCCCCGCCTCGGCCGAGCTGCTGTGGTCGCAGTCGTTCGACAGCCGCGCGCTCGGCGGCCCGATGCGGTTCTCGATCTACCTGCCGCCCGGCTATCACGCACCGGCCGAGGCGGAGCGTCGGTATCCGGCGGTCTACCTGCTGCACGGCGTGGGCGACGACGAGCGTTCGTGGCCCAAGTTCGGGCAGGTCGAGGAGACCATGGACCGGCTGATCGCCGAGGGCAGCCTGCCGCCGTTCGTCGTGGTGATGCCCGACGGGGTGAAGAGCTGGTGGGTCGATTCCGCCGATATCGGCGGCCCCGGCGACTACGGCACGGCGGTGCGCGACGATCTTCCCGACTACGTCGAGGCCAACTGGCGGGTCATGACCGGGCGCGACGGCCGGTTCGTCGCCGGGCTGTCCATGGGCGGGTTCGGGGCGCTCCGGCTCGGCTTCTCGCACCCGGACCGCTACCGGGCGATCGGCGCCATGAGCTCGGCCCTGTGGAGCCGGGTGGCGCCGGGCTGGAAGCCGTCCAATCCCGAACGGATGACCCGGATCTTCGCGGGCTCGTTCGGCGAACCGTTCGACCCCCTGCGCTTCCTGGCGAACCATCCCCGCCACTACCTGTCGCAGCTCGAGCATCCGCCGGCGCCGCTGGGCATCTACCTCGAGGCCGGCGACGACGACGGATTCGGCACCCAGTTCGCGACGCTGGACCTGTTCCAGGAGCTGCGGGACCGGAAGATCCCGGCCGAGCTGCGGATCGACGACGGCGGTCACGACTGGAAGGTCTGGCGCCGGGCCCTCGGCCCGATGTTGCAGTGGTTCGCAGCCCAGATGAATCCGTCCTGAGACCTTCGCAAACCGGTCGCGACAGGCGGACACGTCGCATCACCCCCCCGAATCCCGCTATCGTTCGGGTCGGCGCCACGGCGTCGAGGCATACGAACGCACGATAGGGGGCCTCTTGGTATCGATTGTCGCTTGGCTGCTCGCCGGGCTCGGCCTGTTCTTCGCCGGCCTGCAACTCCTCACCGAGAACCTCAAGCGACTGAGCGGCCGCCGCCTTCGCACTCTGGTCGCCCGCTACACCCGATCGACCCTGATGGGCGTGCTGTGGGGCGGCGTGTTCATCGCCGTCACCCAGAGCGGCGCGGCAACGATGTTCATCATCGTCAGCATGCTGCGCTCGGGCATGATGGCGGTCCGGCAGGCGATGCCGATGATCATCGGCGTCAACGTCGTCGGCGCGCTGATCGTCCTGATCCTGGTGGTCAACATCAAGCTGGCGGTGCTGTTCCTGATCGGCGCGGCCGGCGTTCTGTACAAGGCCGACAACCGGAGCACGACCGCGTCGTTGATCGGCGCCCTGTTCGGCGTCGCCATGCTGTTCTTCGGGCTCGACGTGATGAACGACAGCGTCGCGCCGCTGGCCGGCGAGGCCTGGTTCGCCGACCTGCTGTCCTGGACCCGCGGCTCCTACCTGCTGGGCTTCGTCATCGGCTGCGCCCTCAGCTTCGTGGTCCAGTCGTCGATCGCGGTGATGGCCGTGGTCCTGGCGTTCGAGCACTCCGGCATCTTCGGGCTCGGCGAGTCGGTGATGATCGTCTACGGCGCCAACGCCGGCTCGTCCCTGCTCACCCTGCTGCTGTCGGTCAACCTGAAGGGCCAGGCCCGGCAGATCGCGATGTTCCAGACCTTCTACAACATCGCCGGAGCCGTCCTGCTGGTGCCGCTGTTCTACGTCGAGCTCTGGTTCGACGCCCCGCTGATGCTGGCGGCGATCCGGGCGATCACCGACGACGTCGGCGGCCAGATCGCGGCCGCGTTCATCCTGTTCAACCTGATCCCCGGCGCCATCCTGCTGCCGCTGCTGACGCCGGCCACCGCCCTGCTGCAGCGGTTGTGGCCGGACACCGAGGTCGAGGTCGCCTCGCGCCCGAAATACCTGCACGAGCACGCCGCCGACGACCCGGACACCGGCATGGACCTGGTGGCGCTCGAGCAGGCGCGGCTGGTCCAGTACCTGTCGCGGATGTTCGACGCCCTGCGGCCCGACCGGCCGGCGGCCGGCTTCGGGCAGATCCAGGAAGCCCACGGGATCCTCGCCATCACGATCCGCGAGACCCTCGACGACCTCGGCTCCGCCCGTCACCTGGGCGAGGCATCCTACGAGCGGTTGAATGCGCTACTCAGCTTCCAGCACTCGCTGGAAGCCGCGGCCGCGACCCTGTCCGGCATCGCCCGCGAGCACCGCACCCTGGTGGCCACCGAGGTCGGTCGCCGGTTCTCGGCGGCGATCGTCGAGGGCCTCGACACCATCGTGATGAGCCTGTGCGACGTCCTGCAGAGCCACGACCCGGGCGACCGCGCGATGCTCGCCGCCATGACCTCGGACGAGGGCAACGGCATCCGCAGCGTCCGGTCGGCCTACCTGGCCGAGGATCGGGACCTGGATCCCGACGAGCGGCTGCGCCTGCTGGCGGCCGCCAACCACGCCGAGCGGCTGATCTGGCTGCTCGGCGACCTCGGGCGGTACGAGGTCGCGGTCGCGGCGGAGTGAGGCTCTTCACAGAGCCGACAGGGTCGCCCGCAACCGTTCCGCCGCGAACTCGACGAAGGCCCGCACCCGGGCCGCCGCCCGCCTGCCCTCCAGGTGGACGAGGTGCACCGGGATCGGCGGCGGCTCGTGCTCGGCCAGCAGGATCACCAGCCGCCCGTCGCGCACCGCCTCGGCCGCCTGGTACGACAGCACCCGGGTCACGCCGCGCCCGGCGACCGCCGCCGCCACCGCGACGTCGGCGTTGTTGACCAGCAGACGCATCGGCGGGCGGACCGTCTCCGCCCCCGTACCGGAACGCGCCGGGAACTGCCAAGGCGCCGGCGTCGCGCCGGCCTGGAAGCCGATGCAGTCGAAGCCCTCCAGGTCACGCGGCACCCGGGGGGTCCCGCGGCCGGCGAGATAATCCGGCGACGCGCACACCACCCGCCGAAGCTGGCCGACCCGGACCGCGCTGAGTGTGCTGTCCGGCAGCTCGGCGATCCGCACCGCCACGTCGACGCCCTCGTCCAGCAGGTCCACCACGCGGTCGGCGAACAGGGTTCGGGCCGAGACCTCCGAGTAGCGCGCCAGGAAGTCCAGCACGACCGGCGCCACGTGCATCTTGCCGAACAGCATCGGTGCGGTGACCGTCAACAGGCCGCGCGGCTCGGCGTGGGCGCCGGCGGCGGTGGCCTCGGCCTCGTCGAGCTCGGCAAGGATCCGCTTGGCGTCCGCCAGGTAGCGGGCGCCGGCCTCGGTCAGCCGGACGGTGCGCGTGGTCCGGTGCAGAAGCCGCGCCCCGATGCGCTCCTCGAGCGCTGCCACCGCCCGGGTCACGGCCGGCGGCGACATCCGCAGCGCCCGCGCAGCGGCCGCGAAGCCGCCCGCCTCGGCGACCGCCACGAAAACCCTGATGCCATCCAGCCGGTCCATCCGATAATTCCACTTTCCGGAATTGTGGATTTCAATCTGCAAGCATTCTTGGTTCGATCGGCAATACCTACCTTGCCAGCGTTCCGCCGTCCATACGGTCCGCCCAAGGGAGAACGCCGATGCCCGCCTCCACCCACCCGATGCCTGCCCAGCCGATCCGCCTGTACCGCCACGTCCTGTCCGGCCACTGCCATCGGGTCGAACTGATGCTGTCCCTGCTCGGCCTGCCGGTCGAGCCGGTCGACACCGCGTTCGGGCCGGCCGGATCGCGCTCGCCCGAGTTCCTGGCGCGCAACGCCTTCGGGCAGCTTCCGGTGATCGAGGACGGCGACCTGACGCTGGCCGACAGCAACGCGATCCTGGTCTATCTCTGCCGCAAGTACGACGCGACCGGCCGCTGGTACCCGGACGACCCGGCCACCGCCGGCCGTATCCAGCGCTGGCTGTCGGCGGCCGCCCGCCAGCTCGCCGAGGGTCCGGCAACCGCCCGCGTCGCCAACGTGTTCAAGCGCGAGATCGACGTGGCGAAGGCCCAGGGCATCGCCGACACCCTGTTCCGGATCGTCGACGACGAGCTGGCGGCCAAGCCGTTCCTCGCCGGCGATACGCCGACCATCGCCGACATCGCCCACTACTCCTACACCGCGCACGCGCCGGAGGGCGGCGTCTCGCTGGAGCCGTACCCGAACCTGCGCGCCTGGCTGGCCCGGATCGAGGCGCTGCCGGGCTTCGTGGCGATGCCGCGCACTGCCGTCGGCCTGGCGGCTTAGGAGACCACGGCCCCTTGCCCTTCGTGGCCCCGCTCGGCGGGGCACCTCAGGGCGATAGAGAAAGAACCTGTCGCCCTGAGGTGCCCGGAGCGAAGCGCAGGGCCACGAAGGGCCGGCCGCAGTCGCCTCGGAGGTCGCTATGCCCCGCCACACCGCCCCCCTGCCCGGCTGGCCCGGGCCGGACGCCCCCGTCCATGAAGGCGAGATCGCCCTGCAGGAACGCGCCGGCGTGCGGGCCCGTGCCGACAGGTTCCTGCGCTATGCGATCCGCGACTACATGCCGGACCAGCACCGCGCGTTCTTCGCCGACCTGCCGTTCCTGGTGGTCGGAAGCCTCGACCGCGACGACCGTCCCTGGGCCTCGATCCTGACCGGGCGGCCCGGCTTCATGGGCTCGCCCGACCCCCGGACCCTGACGATCCGCGCGGTCCCGGCGTTCGGCGACCCGCTCGGCGCGGCGCTGGCGGCCGGCGCGCCGGTCGGGCTGCTCGGCCTGCAACCCGAGACCCGGCGGCGCAACCGCATGAACGGGATCGTCGAGGCGGTCGCCGACGGCACCGTGACCGTGCGGGTGAGCCAGAGCTTCGGCAACTGCCCACAGTACATCCAGGCCCGCGCTCCCCGGTTCATAGCCGAGCCGGCGGAGGTCGCCGCACCCCGTCCGGTGCACCGCGGCGGGACGCTTCTGGACGGCCGGGACCGGAAGCTGGTGGCGCGGGCCGACACCTTCTTCATCGCCAGCGCGGCCCCCGGCGCACGGGCCGGCGACCCGGTGCGCGGCGTCGACGTCTCGCACCGCGGCGGCCGCCCCGGTTTCGTCCGGATCGCCGAGGAGGACGGCGTCACCGTGCTGACCGTCCCCGACTTCCTCGGCAACTTCTTCTTCAACACCTTCGGCAACATAGCGCTGAACCCGGCCGCGGGCCTGCTGTTCGTCGACTTCGAGAACGGCGACGTGCTGATGCTGTCGGGCGAGGCCGAGGTGCTGTGGGACGGCCCCGAGGTCGCCGCCTTCGCCGGCGCCGAACGGCTGCTGCGGTTCCGGCTGCGCGAGAGCCGGCGGATCGAACGCGCCGTCCCGCTGCGCTGGAGCGAGGCCGAGCCGGCCCCGCAGCTCGACGCCACCGGCACCTGGCCGGAGGCGGAGCGCGCGCTTGCCGCCGACCGCAGCCGCCGCGACCGGCCGTTCCGCGTCGCCCGGATCGTCGACGAGAGCGCGACGGCGCGGTCTTTCCACCTGGAACCGGCCGACGGCGACGGCGTCGCCCCGTACCGGCCCGGCCAGTTCCTGCCGCTCGCCCTCGACATCCCGGGCCAGCCGCACCCGGTGCGCCGTACCTACACCCTTTCGGACGCGCCGGACGGCCACGGTTACCGCATCACCGTGAAGCGCGAGGCCGACGGGCTCGCCAGCCGCTGGCTGCACGACCGCCTGCGCGAGGGCGGCATGCTGCGCGCGTCCCGCCCGGCCGGCGGCTTCGTGCTCGACACCGACAGCCGGCGACCGGTGCTGCTGCTGTCGGCCGGAATCGGCGTCACCCCGATGATCGCCATGCTGAACCACCTGCTCGGCGGGCCGGAGGGCCGGCGGCGGGCGCCGCACCGCCGGGCCTGGTTCGTCCACGCGGCGCGCCACGGCGGCGAGCATCCGTTCCGCCGCCACGTCCGGGACATGGCCGGGCGGCACCCGGATCACCTGACGGTCCACGTCCGCTACACGGCGCCGCGCCCGGACGACGCACCGGGGCGCGACTTCGATGGCATCGGCCGGATCGACCGGTCGATACTGAGCGCGCTGCTGCCGCTCGACGACTACGACGTCTATCTGTGTGGGCCGGCGGGGTTCATGGCCGACATGCAGGATGCGCTCGCGTCGCTCGGTGTGCGGCCGGACCGGATCCGCAGCGAGGCGTTCGGCCCGGCCGGCCCGCCCCCTGCTGGCCCGACCCCTGCTGACCCGACCCCGGCCGGGCCGTCGGTCGAGCGCTCGGAGATCGCCTTCCGGACCTCGGGCGTGACCGCGACCTGGACGCCGCGGTCCGGCACCCTGCTCGACCTCGCCGAGGCGCGCGGCATCGACGCCCCATCGAGCTGCCGGGCCGGCAATTGCGGCAGCTGCGCCGCCCCGCTGGTTCGCGGATCGGTCCGGTACCAGGCGGCGCCGACGGCCGAGCCCGCACCCGGCCGGGTCCTGCTGTGCCAGGCGGTGCCGGCCGGGCCGACGGTCGAGATCGACCTCTAGGAGAGATTGCAGCCGCCTGCGCATCAATGAGCAGGCGGCTGCCACAGGTACCGCGACGCCCGCGTCAATCTCTGCCGAATCCGACACGCCGAACCTTCGGCGGTTGACCTTCCCGTCACTGGAAGCCCCAAGTAGGGTCCAGCGGAACCGTCCGACGACGGAGGAGGCGACCATGTCCGACCACCAGCATCACCAGCACGGTCACGTAGGCTCCCACGGCAGCGCGCGGGGCCAGGACGGACACCAGCACCACCATCACCACCACGCCAATCGCGAGGTGTCGGAGGAAGAGCGCAAGCGCGGCGGCTACATCTGCACGATGTGCGCCGGGGTCTGGAGCCCGGAGCCGGGAAGCTGCCCGAAGTGCGGCATGGCGCTGGAACCGGCGGACCCGCGCGGCGCCACCAGGACCCGGTACACCTGCCCGATGCACCCGGAGATCGTCCGCGACGAGCCCGGATCCTGCCCGATCTGCGGCATGGCGCTGGAGCCGATGACGGTGACCGCCGACGAAGGCCCGAGCCCGGAGCTGGTCGACATGACCCGCCGGATGATCATCGGCGGCGTGCTGACGATCCCGGTGCTGGCGATGGCGATGGGCGGCATGGTTCCGGCCCTGATGGGGGTGCTGGAGACCCCGTGGGCGCGATGGGCCCAGGCGATCCTGTCGACCCCGGCGATCCTGTGGGCCGGCTGGCCGTTCTTCGAGCGCGCCTGGGTGTCGGTGAAGGTGCGCAGCCCGAACATGTTCACGCTGATCGCGCTCGGTACCGGCGCCGCCTACCTGTTCAGCCTGGTCGCCCTGGTGGCCCCCGGGATCTTCCCGGAGAGCCTGCGCGGCGAGGACGGCTCGGTCGCGCTGTACTTCGAGACCGCGGCGGTGATCGTGTTCCTGGTCCTGGTCGGCCAGGTGCTGGAGCTGCGGGCGCGCGAGCGCACCAGCGGTGCGATCAAGGCGCTGCTCGAGCTGGCGCCGCGCACCGCCCGCCGGGTCAAGGACGACGGCGACGACGAAGAAGTGTCGATCGACGTCCTGCAGGTCGGCGACCGGCTGCGGGTGCGACCCGGCGAGCGGGTCCCGGTCGACGGCTCGGTGACCGAGGGCAGCAGCTCGATCGACGAATCCATGGTGACCGGCGAGCCGGTGCCGGTGGAGAAGCAGGCCGGCGACAAGGTGGTCGGCGGCACCCTGAACGGCCGCGGCTCGTTCGTCATGGCAGCCGAGAAGGTCGGCCGCGACACCATGCTGTCGCGGATCGTCGACATGGTCGCCGACGCCCAGCGCTCGCGGGCCCCGATCCAGGGGCTGGCCGACATGGTCGCCGGCTGGTTCGTGCCGGCGGTGGTGGTGGTCGCGGTCGTCGCCTTCGTGGTGTGGGCGGTCTGGGGGCCGGAGCCGGCGCTGGCGCACGCCCTGGTCGCCGGAGTCTCGGTGCTGATCATCGCCTGCCCGTGCGCGCTCGGCCTCGCCACCCCGATGTCGATCATGGTCGGCACCGGCCGCGGCGCCCAGATGGGCGTGCTGATCCGCAACGCCGAGGCGCTGGAGCGGCTGGAGAAGGTCAACGTACTGGTCTGCGACAAGACCGGCACCCTGACCGAGGGCCGGCCGAAGCTGAGGGCGGTGTCGGCGGTCGACGGCTTCGAGGAGGCCGAGGTGCTGCGCCTGGTCGCCGGGCTGGAGCGCGGCAGCGAGCACCCGCTGGCCGAGGCGATCCTGTCGGGCGCCCGCGACCGCGGCGTCGCGATCCCCGAGGCCGCCGCCTTCGACATGCATGCCGGGCGCGGCGTCACCGGCACCGTCGACGGCCGTACCGTCGCCTTCGGCAACGAGCGCCTGATGGCCGAGCAGGGCGTGGCGATCGACGCGCTGACCGGCACCGCCGAGGCGCAGCGCCGCGAAGGCGCCACCGCCATGTTCGTCGCGATCGACGGCCAGGCGGCCGGCGTGGTCGCGGTCGCCGACCCGATCAAGGAGACGACGCGGGACGCGGTCGAGACCCTGCGGCGCGACGGCATCCGGGTGGTCATGCTGACCGGCGACGCCCGGCCGACCGCCGAGGCGGTGGCCCGGGCCCTGGGGATCGACGAGGTCGAGGCCGAGGTGCAGCCGCAGGACAAGGCCGACATCGTGATCCGACTGCAGAAGGAAGGCGCCGTCGTGGCGATGGCCGGGGACGGCGTCAACGACGCGCCGGCGCTGGCCCGCGCCGATGTAGGCATCGCCATGGGCAAGGGCACCGACGTGGCGATCGAGAGCGCCGGGGTGACCCTGGTGCGCGGCGACCTGCGCGGCATCGCCCGGGCCCGGCACCTCAGCCGGGCGACCATGAGCAACATCCGGCAGAACCTGTTCTTCGCGTTCGTCTATAATGCGCTGGGCGTGCCGATCGCGGCCGGGGTGCTGTACCCCTTCCTCGGGGTCCTGCTCAGCCCGATAATCGCCGCCGCCGCCATGAGCCTGAGCTCGGTGTCGGTGGTCGGCAACGCGTTGCGCCTGCGCAGTACCAAGCTCTGAGAGGAGTCGACACGTGCCTCTGTCGCGCGCCCGCCTGGCGCTGATCGCGGTTACGGGGATCGCCCTGGCGGGCGGCCTCGCGGTGTTCCTGTCCGACCCGATGCAGCAGTCGGCGGCAACCATCGCGCTCGCCCCCGACGACCCGGCGGTGGTCGCCGAGGGTCGGCAGATCTACGCGGCGCAGTGCACGAGCTGCCACGGCGCCACCCTGCAGGGCCAGCCGAACTGGCAGGCCCGCGGCGCCGACGGCAAGCTGCCGGCCCCGCCGCACGACCCGACCGGGCACACCTGGCATCACCCGGACAGCGTGCTGTTCGCGCTCACCAAGTACGGCCCGGCCCGGATGATCGGCGACCCGACCTACAAGTCGGACATGCCGGCCTACGACGAGACCCTGAGCGACGACCAGATCATCGCCGCGCTGTCGTACATCAAGAGCACCTGGCCGGCCGAGATCCGCCAGCGCCACGACCGCATCAACCAGCAGGCGCGGCAGAACTAGACCAACCAGCGGAACGCCCGTCGCTCGGTGGGTTCCGGGTCGCCCGCGCCAAGGCGCGGACGCACGGAATGACGACAGTTGGGGGTAAACGCCCGCCGCCCTGCCCCCTCAATTCGTCATTCCGGACCGACCCGCCGCGAGCGGGACGGAGCCGGAACCCACCCGCGGGTTCGTCGCCCGACCCTGAGTCCGCCACTACCGCCCGACGAAGCTCGGCTTCTGCTTGGCCAGGAACGCCTTGTAGCCGCGCTGGAAGTCCTCGGTGTCGAAGGCGTCGTAGCCGCTATCCTTCTCGGCCTCGGACAGCGGCGCCGGCTCCATCAGCCGGTAGACGAACTGCTTGTGCCAGCGCGCGGTCAGCGGCGCGCCCTCGGCGACCTTGGCGGCCCATTCGAAGGCCGCGGCCTCGACCTGGTCGTCCGGCACCACCTTGTTGACGATGCCGTAGCGCAGCGCGTCCTGGGCGTTCAGCAGGTCGCCGACCAGCAGGATCTGCAGCATGGCGTTGGCGCCGTACTTCTTCACCTGGAACTCCAGCTCCTCCATCGACTCCACCAGCCCGAGCCGCTTGACCGGCACCCCGAACCGGCTGCTCTCGCCGCAGATCCTGAGGTCGCACAGCGCCGCCAGCCCGAACCCGCCGCCGACGCACAGCCCCTCGATCAGCGCGATCACCGGGTGCCGGCACTTCACCACCGCGTCCGACGACGGCAGCGACGTCTCGGCGTACTTCCTGGCCGCCGCCTTGTCCTTGCGGACCGACTCGAACTCCGAGATGTCGGCGCCGGCCGAGAATGCCTTGCCGCCGGCGCCGCGGATCACCACGCAGCGCAGCTCCGGATCGGCGTCGAGCGCGGTGAACACCTTGCCGATCGCCCCGAACACCTCGAGGTTCATGGCATTGTGCTTGGCCGCCCGGTTGATGGTGACCGTGGCGATCCGGTCCTCGATGTGGACCAGCAGGTCCTCGGTCCCGGAGATCTCGGAGGTACCCTTCACCCCCGAATTGTCGATGGCACTCATTATTCCGCGGCCTCCCGGCTGGCGTTGTCGCCCAGGTGCACGGCCTCGGCCGCACCCATGGCTTCGATCTCGGATTCGTCGTAGCCGAGCTCGGCGAGCACCTCGGCGGTGTGCTGGCCGAACAGCGGCGCCGGGGTGGCGACCTTGCCCGGCGTGCTCCAGAACTTGATCGGCAGGCCGATGGTCTGGACCGGGCCGGCCTTCGGGTGCTCGACGGTCGGCACCATCTCGCGGGCCTGGGTCTGCGGGTCCTGGTGCATCTCCAGGATGTCGAAGATCGGCCCGGCCGGGATGCCCTCGGCCTCGAACTTCGCCAGCCAGTTGGCGCAGGTGTCGGTGCGGAACCGGGCGTTCAGCTCGGCCTCCAGCACCTTGAGGTTGGCCATCCGGTCGCCGTTGGTCTTGAAGCGCGGGTCCTCGAACAGCTCCGGCGCGCCGATCATGGCGCACATCTTCTCCCAGAACCGGGCGGTGTTGGCGGCGATGTTGACGTAGCCGTCGGAACATTCGACCGCCTGGTACGGCGCGCTCAGCGGGTGGGCCGAGCCCATGGCCCGCGGCGCCACCCCGGTGGCGAAGGCGATCGCCGACTGCCAGTAGGTCAGCGTGATGCCGGCCTCCATCAGCGAGGTGTCGAGGCGCTGGCCCTCGCCGGTCTTCAGGCGGTGCGAGTAGGCCGCGCAGATGCCCATCGCCAGCAGCAGGCCGGCGGTGATGTCGCAGACCGGCGGGCCGACCTTGACCGGCGGGCCGTCGGGGCGCTCGCCGGTGACGCTCATCAGCCCGCTCATGCCCTGGGCGACCAGGTCGAAGCCGCCGCGCGTGGCGTACGGGCCGGTCAGGCCGAAGCCGGAGATCGAGGCGTAGATCAGGCCCGGGTTGATCTTCTTGAGGTCCTCGTAGCCGAGGCCGAGCCGCTCAAGCACGCCGGGCCGGAAGTTCTCGGTCAGCACGTCGGCCTTGGCGACCAGCTTGCGCAGCGCGGCGGCGCCGGCCTCCGACTTCAGGTCGAGCACGACGCCCCGCTTGTTGCGGTTCATCATCATGAACGACGCGCTCTCGCCGTTGATCTCCGGCGGGATCGTGCGGCGGGTGTCGTCGCCGCCCTGGATCTTCTCCACCTTGATCACGTCGGCGCCCATGTCGGCCAGCATCAGGCCGCAGGTCGGGCCGGCCATGTGGTGGCAGAGCTCGATGACGGTCATGCCCTGCAGCGGTCCGAAGGCTCGGGCGGCCATGGCTTCCTCCTCGAAAGTGGGGATGCGTCGCTGACGGCGACGTCTTGGCACCGCCCGGGCGGGCGGTGTATCGCTTGCGACGATCCCACAACGACCGCTCGGCCGCGTCAAGGCCGTGGCGAAGGAGTCCCCCGATGACCGACAAGCCGAGAATCGCCGTGCTCGCCCTGGGCGGCACCATCGCCATGGTGAAGGGCGACGGGGGCGGCGTGAAGCCGGGCCTGACCGCCGCCGACCTGGTGGCCGCGGTTCCCGGCCTCGACCGGATCGCGACGGTGACCGCCGAGACCGTGAAGACCGTCGGCAGCTCGGACCTGCGGGTCGACGACGTGCTCGCCGTGGCCAAGCGGATCGAGGAGCTGGTCGCCGCCGACGCGATCGACGGCGCGATCGTCACCCAGGGCACCGACACCATGGAGGAGTCGGCCTTCCTGCTCGACCTGGTGCTCGACGGCCGGGTCCCGGTGGTGGTCACCGGCGCCATGCGCAACCCGCTGTCGGTCTCGCACGACGGCCCCGGCAACCTGCTGGCGGCGGCGATGACCGTGGCCGACCCGCAGGTCCGGCGCCGTTCGGCCGAGCTCGGCGTGCTGGTGGTGCTGCTCGACACCATCCACGCCGCCATCGACGTGGCCAAGGCCAGCCCGCACCGGATCGACGCCTTCCACAGCATGGTCGCCGGCCCGGTCGGCGTGCTGGTGGAGGACCGGGTGCGCCTGATCGGGACCCCGAACCGCGACCACAAGCGGGCGTTCGACGCCGTCACCGGCCACCGCAAGCCGGCGGCCTGGTCCGACGGCACCCTCGACGAGCCCGACGCCGTGGCGCTGCTGACCCTCGGCCTCGGCGAGTCCGGCGGCCTGCTGGCCGGCCTGGCCGACGACCCGGCGCATCTCGGCTATGCCGGCGTGGTGCTGGGCGGCATGGGCGGCGGCCACTCGCCGGCCTGGGTGGTCGAGGACATCGAGCGGCTGGCGAAGCGCATGCCGGTGCTGATGGCGGCGCGCATCCAGTCCGGCTACCTGCTGAAGTCGACCTACGAGCGGCTCGGCTCCGAGATCGACCTGGCGCAGCGCGGCGTGATCTCGGCCGGCCGGCTGTCGCCGCTGAAGGCCCGCCTGCTGCTCACCCTGCTGCTGCGCGCCGGCGTCGCCTCCGACGCCGCCGCGGCCGCGGTATGGGATTCGCTGAACTGATTCACCCGGGACCGCCAGGTCCCCTACCCCTCGACCGGAGACCGACCATGATCAAGCGCAGCGCCCCGTACGCCGACATCCTCCACGAAGTTGTCGAGAAGGACGGCATCCTCTACCTCGCGGGCGTCACCGGCGAGGACACGACCGCCGACATGGCCGGCCAGACCCGCTCGATCACCGCGCAGATCGACGAGTTGCTGGCGGCCCACGGCTCCGACAAGAGCCACCTGCTGTCGGTCACGATCTACATCACCGACATGAAGCTGAAGCCGGCGATGAACGCGGTCTGGAAGGAATGGCTCAGCCCCGCCCAGGTCCCGGCCCGCGCGACCATCGGCGTCTCCGACCTGGACGGCTGCCTGATCGAGGTGGTCGCGATCGCCGCCAGGGCCGGCTGAGCCCGATCCTCTCCCCTACAGCCCGTCCCGCCCGTGCGGGGCGGCGTAGTCGACCGCCGGCCCGGCCGGGACGATCCCGGTCGGGTTGAGGCTGCGGTGGCTGCCGTAGTAGTGGCGCTTGATGTGCTGCAGGTCGACGGTCCCGGCCACGCCCGGGGTCTGGTAGACGTCGCGGGTGTAGGCCGACAGGGCCGGATAATCGGCCAGCCGGCGGATGTTGCACTTGAAGTGCCCGACATACACCGGGTCGAACCGGACCAGGGTGGTGAACAGCCGGATGTCGGCCTCGGTCATCGTGTCGCCGACCAACCAGCGCCGCCCGGAAAGCCGCTCCTCCAGCCAGTCCAGGCTGTCGAACAGCGGCCCGACCGCCTCCTCGTAGGCCGCCTGCGAGGTCGCGAAGCCGGCCTTGTAGACCCCGTTGTTGACGGTGTCGTAGACCCTTGTGTTGACCCGGTCGATCTCGTCGCGGTGCGCCGCCGGATAGAAGTCGCCGGGAGCGGCGGCGACCCCGTCGAACGCCGAATTGAGCATCCGGATGATCTCCGACGACTCGTTCGACACGATGGTGCCGGTCTCGCGGTCCCACAGCACCGGCACGGTGACCCGGCCGGTGTAGCGCGGGTCGGCCGCCAGGTAGACCTCGCGCAGCAGGTCGGCCCGGTGGATCGGGTCGGGCACCACGCCCGGCCCGTCCGCGAAGCTCCAGCCGTCATCGCCCATGTGCCAGTGCACGACCGAGACCGAGACCGCATCCTCCAGCCGCTTCAGCGCCCGCACGATCAGCGTGCGGTGCGCCCACGGGCAGGCCAGCGAGACGTACAGATGATAGCGCCCGGGCTCGGCCCTGAACCCGCCCTCGCCGGTCGGACCCGGCGACCCGTCGGCGGTGACCCAGCTGCGGAACGCCGACTCCCGGCGCTCGAACCGGCCGCCCTTCGCCTTCGTGTCGTATCCGCGGGCGTTCCAGACGCCGTCGATCAGCAGTCCCATGCGTCGTCTCCGGGTTCGTGCGGGGTTGCGCCCTCCAGCAAGTAGCCAACGCGGCGCCGATTGCCAGGGGCGCCCGGGCAACGGCGCGTTTCCCATCCGTCGACGATCGGTCCGCGCGTTTCCCTTCGGCGACCGCAGACGGTACCATGGCGGCAGGTCGGGAACCGGGGAGGTTCCGTGCATGCGACTGTCGCGCGACGCCCTGCCGTCCGTGCTGATCGCCACCGCCGTGCAGATCGCGGTGGCGTTGACCATCGCGTCGATCCAGGTGGCCGCACCGAGCATCGCCCGCAGCCTGGGCGTCGACGTCGGCTGGATCGGCCCGTTCGTCGCGCTCTGCTATGGGGTCGCGATGCTGGTGTCGCTGCGCGCGGGAACCCTGGTGCTGCGTCACGGCGCCGTTCGTGGCGGGCAGGTCTGCCTGCTGGCGGCCGGATCGGCGGCGCTGCTGTTCGCGACCGGCTGGCCGCCGGCGATGCTGCTGTCGGCGCTCGGCTATGGCATCGCGCTCGGTCTTTCGACTCCGGCGGGCAGCCAGCTGATCGCCCGCCACGCCGACAGCCGCGAGCTGTCGCTCGCCATGTCGCTGGGCCAGTCCGGGATGACGATCGGTCGGCTCGCGACCGGGCTGGCGGTGCCCGGCCTGGTGCTGCTCGGCGACTGGACCGGCACGCTGATCGCCTGGGCGGTTCTGGCCTTCGCGCTCGCCCTGGTCCTCGAATGCTGGCGCCGCGACCTGGATCCGAGCACGACGAAGTTCCACAAGCCGGGCCGGCGCGGCCTGATCGAGCCGCTGGCGATGATCCGCGCCAACCCGGAGCTGCGGCGGCTGAGCTTCGCCGCCATCGTGTTCGCCAGCGCCCAGCTGTCGCTGGTGGTCTACCTGGTCGCCTACATGCACGAGGTGGCGGGGCTGACCCTGGTGGTCGCCGGCCTGGCGTTCGCGGCGGCGCAGGCCGCCGGGCTCGCCAACCGGTTCCTGCTCGGCGGCATCGCGATGGCGAGCGGGCGGCCCCGGCTGGTGCTGAGCGTGCTGGGGTTCGCCATGGCGGCCGCGCTGGCCGGGGCCGCGACCCTGTCACCCGGCTGGCCGACCGCGATGGTGCTGCTGGGTGCTGCGATCCTGGGCAGCGTCGCGATGAGCTGGAACGGCCTGCTGTTCGCCGAGGTCGTGCGGGCCGCCGGCATCCGCAACGCCGCGACCGCCACCGGCGCGGTGTCGTTCGTCACCTTCGTCGGCCTTGCCACCGGCCCCGGCAGCTTCGGGCTGCTGCTGGCGTTCGGCCACGGATACGCCACCGGCTTCCTGGTGTTCGCCGCCCTGGTGGCGGTCGCCGGCGCGGTCGTGCTGCCGGCGCCGAGGGTCGCCCGCGAGGCGGCCTGAGCCGACGTTTCACCGACCGGGCAAGGACCCGGAGAGAGGGAAACATGCCCCAGACCATCATCCCCGACGCCGTCAGCCGGCAATCGCTGGTGACGGTCCATCCGGGCGACAGCGTACGCGCCGTCGTTCACCTGATGACCAAGCGCCACATCGGCGCGGTGCCGGTGGTCGACGCCGACGGCGCGCTGGTCGGGATCTTCACCGAGCGCGACGTGATGTGCCGGGTCGTCGACCAGGACCTGGACCCGCACACCACCACCATCGAGCAAGTCATGACCGCCGACCCGACCACCGCCACACCGGACTGGCCGATCCTGAAGGCGCTGGAGCACATGGCCCAGGGCGGCTACCGCCACCTGCCGGTGGTCGAGCACGGCAAGCTGGTGGCGATCGTGTCGATCCGCGACCTGTACGCAGCCGTCACCGGCAAGCTCGAGGACGACATCCTGGCGCTGTCGAGCAACGTGCTGTGAGGGCGAGCCGGTCGCAGCGTGGGTCCCGGATCGCGCTCGGCGCGTCCGGGATGACGTCAGGGAAATGAGCCGGCGCCGTTGCGGCGGGTGGGTTCCGGCTCGACCGCGCCGAGGCCGGCGCGCTCGTCCGGAATGACGGCTGAAAGTGTGACATCGACCGCCGCGCTGGGGCGGACTGCTTTCCATTCCTGACGTCATTCCGGCCGGAGCGGCGGCGCCGCGGAGAGCCGGAAACCACCGACCGCCGAATTGCTCACAGCACCGTGCGGACCTGCCAGAGCTCGGGGAACAGCACGACCTCCAGCATGCGGCGCAGGTAGCTGACGCCGCCGGTGCCGCCGGTGCCGCGCTTGAAGCCGATCACCCGCTCGACGGTGGTGACATGGTTGAACCGCCAGCGCCGGAAGTAGTCCTCGAGGTCGACCAGCTTCTCGGCCAGCTCGTACAGGTCCCAGTGGCCGGCCGGGTCGGCGTAGACCGCCCGCCACGCCTCGACCACGCCGTCGTCGCCCCGGTGGGTCTCGCCGACGTCGCGGCTCAGCACCGCCTCCGGCACCGCGATGCCGCCGCGCGCGACGCAGCGCAGCGCCTCGTCGTACAGACTCGGCCGCGCCAGCTCCGCGGTCAGCCGGGCGTGCACCTCCGGACGGTGGGCGTGCGGCTGCAGCATCGCCCGGTTGCGGTTGCCGAGCATGTACTCGATCTCGCGGTACTGGAACGACTGGAAGCCGGAGGACTGGCCCAGCGCCTCGCGGAACCGGGTGTACTCGCTCGGCGTCATGGTGCGCAGCACGTCCCAGGCACCGTTGAGCTGCTCGAAGATCCGCGCCACCCGGGTCAGCATCTTGAAGGCCGGCTGCAGGTCGTCGGCGGCGATCGCCGCCCGGGCCGCGGCGATCTCGTGGATCGCCAGCCGCATCCACAGCTCCGAGGTCTGATGCTGGATGATGAACAGCATCTCGTCATGGGCGGTCGACAGCCGGGTCTGGGCGCCGAGGATCCGGTCGAGCTGCAGGTAGTCGCCGTAGGACATGCGCCCGTCGAACGACATCTGGGCGCCCTCGGCAGACGGATCGTAGGGCTCGCTCACGTCACCGCGCTCCGCCGCTTGTACTCCGGCCGGTCCCACAGCCGGTCGGCGATCACCCGCTCGAGGATCTCCGCCGCCGCCAGCACCTCGGCCTCGCCGATGTACAGCGGGGTGAAGCCGAAGCGCATGGTCCGCGGCGCCCGGAAGTCGCCGATCACGCCGCGGGCGATCAGCGCCTGCATGACGGCGTAGCCCTCGTCGAACAGGAACGAGACCTGGCTGCCGCGGGCGTTGCCGTCGCGCGGGCTGCCGAGTTCCAGGCCCGGGCAGCGGCGCTCGACCTCGGCGATGAACAGGTCTCCGAGCGCGATCGAAGCCCGGCGCACGTCGGCCATGTCGACGTCGTCCCAGGCGTCCAGCGCGGCCTCCAGGGCGGCGAGCGCGATCACCGGCGGGGTGCCGACCCGCATCCGCTCGATCCTCGGCCCGGCGCGGTAGTCCAGGTCGAAGGCGAAGGGTGCGGCATGGCCGAGCCAGCCGGACAGCGCCGGCCTGGCGACGTCGGCATGCTTCGGCGCCACGTAGATGAAGGCCGGCGCGCCCGGCCCGCCGTTCAGGTACTTGTAGGTGCAGCCGGCGGCGAAGTCGGCGCCGGCACCGGCCAGGTCGACCGGCAGCGCGCCGGCGGAATGCGCCAGGTCCCAGACCGTCAGCGCCCCGGCGGCATGGGCCTTCGCCGTCAGCCCGGCCATGTCGTGCAGCCGGCCGGTGCGGTAGTCGACCTCGGTCAGCAGCAGCACCGCGACGCTGTCGTCGATCGCGCCCTCGACCGCCTCCGGCTCGACCAGCTTCAACTCGTGCCCGTGGCCGAGGGTGTCGAGCAGGCCGGACGCCATGTACAGGTCGGTCGGGAAGTTACCGGTGTCGGACAGCACGACGCGGCGGTCCGGCCGCATTTCAAGCGCCGCCGCCAGCGCCTGGTAGACCTTGATCGACAGGGTGTCGCCGGTGGTCACGGTCCCGGCCGGCGCGCCGATCAGCCGGCCGATGCGGTCGCCGACCCGGGTCGGCTGGGCCATCCAGCCGCAGTCGTTCCAGCCGCGGATCAGCCGCTCGCCCCACTCCTCGGTCATCATCCGGGCGACCCGGTCGCGCGCCGCCTTGGGCAGCGGGCCGAGCGAGTTGCCGTCGAGGTAGATCAGCCCCTCCGGCATGTGGAACAGTTCGCGGGTCCTGGTGAAATCCGTCATGGTCCGGCCGATCTCCCTGCAATCGCCGAGGTTGTGACGAACATCCGGGTGCGCCGGAAAAACTTCAAGCTTAAACTATCTCGGGCCGGGACCGTGCCGGCCGGAGGGAGAGCATGATACAGGATTGGGACGACGCCTACGCCAACGGCCCGCATATCCCGGGGGCGAGCGACTACCCGCCGCGCTGGGCGACCTCGGCGGCGGCGTTCCGGGAATCGATGACCGCTGCCGGCCGGGCCGAGCTCGATCTTCCCTACGGCCCCGCCGCGCGCGAGCGCTTCGACCTGTTCCGCCCGGAGGGCGAGCCCAGGGGCCTCGCGGTGTTCGTGCACGGCGGCTACTGGATGGCGTTCGACAAGTCGAGCTGGTCGCATCTGGCGGCCGGCGCGCTGGCGCGCGGCTGGGCGGTGGCGTTGCCGAGCTACACGCTGTGCCCGGAGGCGCGGATCGCCGGGATCACGCTTCAGATCGGCCGGGCGATCGCCGCGGCAGCCAAGCGGGTCGCCGGGCCGCTGGTGCTGTCGGGGCACTCGGCCGGCGGCCATCTGGTCACCCGCATGGCCTGCCGGGACGGGCCGCTGGCGGAGCCGTTGCGCGGCCGGCTGGCCCGGGTGGTGTCGATCAGCGGCCTGCACGACCTGCGCCCGCTGCTGCGCACCAGGATGAACGACACCCTGCGGATGGACCCGGCCGAAGCGGCGGCCGAGAGCGCGGCGCTCGGATCCCCGCTCGACGGTATGTCGCTGTGCTGCTGGGTCGGGGAGGCCGAGCGCCCGGAGTTCCGGCGCCAGAACGCCCTGCTGGCCAATATCTGGACCGGCCTGGGGGCGCGGACGGAAGCCGTCGAGGCCCCCGGCCGTCACCATTTCGACGTGATCGAGGATCTCGCCGACCCGGCCTCGGCCCTGGTCGAGGCGTGGGTCGGCGACGCGACTTCCGCGGCCTGATCCGCGATCGCGGTCAGACCATGCTGACCTTGCCGGTGGCGATGTCGTAGACGCCGCCGACCACCTTGACCTTACCGGCCGCCACGAACTCCGAGACGATCGGCCCGGCCGACTTCAGGACCGAGACGTTGTGGCGGACGTTCTCGCGGATCGCCGCGTCGAGCAGGTCCGCCGGCTTCTTGTCGATCGCCGCCTTGATGCCCGGCTTCATGGCGGTGACCAGATCCTGCAGGTGCCCGGGCAGCTTGGCGTCTTCCTGCACGACCTTGAGGGTCGCGCCGACGGCGCCGCAGGACGAGTGGCCGAGCACCATGATCAGCGGCACGCCCAGGAACTTCACGCCGTACTCCAGGCTGGCGAGATTGTGGTCGTAGACGAAGTTGCCGGCGACCCTGGTGATGAACAGATCGCCCGGACCCTGGTCGAAGATCAGCTCGGGCGCGACGCGCGAGTCGGCACAGCTGACCAGGGCGGCGATCGGGTACTGCCCGGCCGCGCGATCGACACGGCCGGCCGCGAGGTCCCGATTCGTCGAGCTGTTCGCCGCATAGCGCTCATTGCCCGCGGTGATCCGCGCCAGCGCCTCGTCGGGCGAGATCGCGTTCGGCGCCGCGGCGTGCGCGAGCGTCGGCATCGCCGCCAGTTTCGCCCCGGCGACGGCTCCCGCAAGCGCCAACCCGCCTCCCAGCATCCGACGCCGGGAAAGTGTAGAATTCGCTTCGCACAACTGACACATGGCCGACTCCGTTGTTGGATGAGCAACGGTCGCGCCCGAACTCCCCACACCACGACCGGCCGGCACGCGTTTCGACTGCACCGGACACAGTTATCCGGCCCAATAATTCTCACGAAGTCAAATAAATCTGACCGGAGTTCTCAGCTGCGAATTTTTTTATTCGATTAGCGAAAATCTACGACGACGCAGGGCCCGCGAGGCCGTGGAAAGACTGAGTCATCCCGCGTCGATCCCGCCGGCCTTGCAGATGAAGTCGGCGATCTCGGCCACCCCCTTGCCGGCCTTCAGGTTGGTGAAGATGAACGGCCGGTCGCCGCGCATCCGCCTGGCGTCGGCGTCCATGACCGACAGGTCGGCGCCGACCAGCGGGGCCAGGTCGATCTTGTTGATCACCAGCAGGTCCGAGCGCGTGATGCCGGGACCGCCCTTGCGCGGGATCTTCTCGCCGGCCGCCACGTCGATCACGTAGATGGTGATGTCGGCCAGCTCCGGGCTGAAGGTGGCGGCCAGGTTGTCGCCGCCGCTCTCGATGAAGCAGATCTCCGCCCCGGGGAACATCGCCTGCATGCGGGCGACCGCCGCCAGGTTGATGGAGGCGTCCTCGCGGATCGCGGTGTGCGGGCAGCCGCCGGTCTCCACCCCCATGATCCGCTCTTCCGGCAGCGCGCCGGCGCGCACCAGGATGCGGCGATCCTCGTCGGTATAGATGTCGTTGGTGACCACCACCAGGTCGTGGTCGGCGCGCATGTGCTTGCACAGCGCCTCGACCAGCGCGGTCTTGCCGGAGCCGACCGGCCCGCCAATTCCGACCCGAAGCGGACCGGTGGCCTCCATCTGCACTGCCTCGCTCATGGTCGTATTGCCTCTCAGGACCGGAACAGTCTGGTGTGCTGGGTCTCGTGGCGCATGGAGCACCAGTCGAGAACAGGGGTGGCCGCACCGAGGTCGTCGGGATCCGCCGCCTCGGCCATGGCGGCCACCGCCAGGATGACCGGCTCCAGCGCCGCCGTCACCCGCTGGCCGTCGGTCTGGCCGATCACCGACAGCCGGATCGCCGCCGACACCTGGTTGGCGGCGACCGCGTGCAGGAACAGCGACAAGGTCGGCCCGAGCGCCACCCCGTGCGCCGCCGAGGCCGCCCCGACCGCCACCGGCAGCGCCGGCTCGATGCCGGCCCCGGCGAGCGTGCGGGCCACCGCGTCCAGCCGCAGACTCGGCCAGGCGGCGGAGACGGTGCGGAGATAGGCGCCGCCCTGCACGATCGTCTCCTGCGCCAGCTCGGCGGTGCCCTTCAGCGCCGCTGCCAGCTCGGCGGTCTCCAGCAGCGCGCCGTCGGCGCCGGCCACGACCGCCCGCCAGGAGCGGGCCACCAGCACCGCGTCCTGACGCGGCGGGCCGGCCGCGATCACCGTGCGCAGCCATGCCTCCAGCCCGGCCCGGCGCTCGACCAGCCCGGCCTCGACCGCCCATTCCAGCCCGGTCGAGTAGGCGAATGCCCCGATCGGAAAGGACGGCGACAGCCAGGCCGCCAGCTTCAGCAGGGCTGCCGGGTCAGTGGTGGTGGTCGTCATTCGCCCCCGGGCCGTGGTGGTGATGGATACGGCCACCATGACCGCCATGCTCGTGTCCGTGATGATGATGGCCGGCGTGGTCGCCGTAGGCCCCGCCCTCGGGCTGGAACGCCCGCTCGACCCGGGTGAGCTGCGCGCCCAGGCCTTCCAGCATCGACTCGATTACGTGGTCCGGCCGGATCCGCAGCACGCCGTCGGCGATCTCGGTCGCCAGGTGGCGGTTGCCGAGATGCCAGGCCAGCCGAGCCAGGGCGTGGGCGTCGGCGGCGCGGATCTCGACCAGCGGCTCCGGCTTCGCCCTGACCGCCAGCCAGCCGCCGTCCTCCAGGCGCAGGCCGTCGCCGTCGGCCATCGCGACCGCCTTCGGCAGGTCCAGCAGCACCTCGCGGCCGCTGTCGCAGTGCAGGACCATGCGGCGCCGGAACCGGGCGTCGTAGTCCAGGGTGACGGCGTCCGAACTCTCGCCAGCCGGCCAGCGCCCGGCGGCGACGTGCTCGATGGCGCGCTTCATACTGTACCTCTTGCGCGGATGCCCGTCGCACCGTGGGTCCCGGCTCTCCGCTTCGCTGCGGCCGGGATGAGGGTGGAGGGGAGGAAACCATCGAACCTCATCCCGGCCGTAGCGGCGAAGCCGCGGAGAGCCGGGACCCATACATCACGTCCGCCCATCGCCGCCCCCTCAGAACAGGAAGTAGCGCTGAGCCATCGCCACCACCTTGGCGGGCTCGCAGGTCAGCACCCTGCCGTCGGCGGTGACGGTGTAGGTCTCCGGGTCGACGGTGATGGTCGGCAGGTGGTCGTTCAGCCGCATCGCGGCCTTGCCGATGCCGCCGCGGGTGTTGCGCACCGCCACCGTGTCCTTGGCGAGGCCGTACTGGCCGCGCACGTCGCGCTCGACCGCGGCCTGGCTGACGAAGCTGACGGAGCCGGCCCCCAGCGCCTTGCCGAAGGCGCCGAACATCGGGCGGGAATGCACCGGCTGCGGGGTCGGGATCGAGGCGTTCGGATCGCCCATCATCGCCGAGGCGATCAGCCCGCCGACCAGCACCAGGTCCGGCTTCACCCCGAAGAACGCCGGCGACCACAGCACCAGGTCGGCGCGCTTGCCGACCTCGATCGAGCCGACCTCGTGGGCCACGCCCTGGGCGATCGCCGGGTTGATCGTGTACTTGGCGACGTAGCGCCGGGCCCGCAGATTGTCGTTGTCGCCGGTCTCGCCCGCCAACGCGCCGAACTGCTTCTTCATCTTGTCGGCGGTCTGCCAGGTACGGATCACCACCTCGCCGACCCGGCCCATGGCCTGGCTGTCGGAGGCCATGATCGAGAACGCCCCGAGGTCGTGCAGGATGTCCTCGGCGGCGATGGTCTCCTTGCGGATTCGGCTCTCGGCGAACGCCACGTCCTCGGGAATGCGCGGGTCCAGGTGGTGGCAGACCATCAGCATGTCGAGGTGCTCGTCCACGGTGTTCACCGTGAACGGCCGGGTCGGGTTGGTCGACGACGGCAGCACGTTGGCCTCGCCGCACACCTTGATGATGTCCGGCGCGTGGCCGCCGCCGGCGCCCTCGGTGTGAAAGGCGTGGATGGTGCGGCCCTTGAACGCCGCGATCGAGTTCTCGACGAAGCCCGACTCGTTCAGCGTGTCGGTGTGGATCATCACCTGGACGTCCATCTCGTCGGCGACCGCGAGACAGCAGTCGATGGCGGCCGGCGTGGTGCCCCAGTCCTCGTGCAGCTTGAGACCGCAGGCGCCGGCGGCGATCTGCTCCTCCAGCCCGCGCGGCAGGGCGGCATTGCCCTTGCCGAAGAAGCCGAGGTTGATCGGGATGCCGTCGGCCGCCTGCAGCATCCGCATCAGGTTCCACGGGCCGGGCGTGCAGGTGGTGGCGTTGGTGCCGGTCGCCGGGCCGGTTCCGCCGCCCATCATCGTGGTCACGCCCGACGCCAGCGCGTCGTCGACCTGCTGCGGACAGATGAAGTGGATGTGCACGTCGAGCCCGCCGGCGGTCAGGATCTTGCCCTCGCCGGCCAGCGCCTCGGTGCCGGGGCCGATGACGATGTCGACGCCCGGCTGGACGTCCGGGTTGCCGGCCTTGCCGATGCCGACGATGCGGCCGTCGCGGACGCCGATGTCGGCCTTGAACACGCCGGTGTGGTCCAGGACCGTGGCGTTGGTGATCACCAGGTCGACGGCGCCTTCGGCCCGGCTCGCCTGGCTCTGGCCCATGCCGTCGCGGATCACCTTGCCGCCGCCGAACTTCACCTCCTCGCCGTAGGTGGTGAAGTCCTTCTCGACTTCGATCACCAGGTCGGTGTCGGCGAGCCGCACCTTGTCGCCGACGGTCGGGCCGAACATGCCGGCATAGGCGGCGCGTGCCATCATCCGCGGCGGCACGTTGCCCTGGCCCGGCTTCCCGGCCGGCAGCGCGCCCATGACCTTCTGGTTGAAGCCATAGACGGTGCGGCCGCCCGAGTACGGCACCAGCGTCACCTCGCGAGTCTGGCCCGGCTCGAAGCGCACCGCGGTACCGGCCGGGATGTCGAGGCGGCGACCGGTGGCGACGTCGCGGTCGAAGTCGAGCGCCGGGTTGGTCTCGGCGAAGTGGTAGTGGCTGCCCACCTGCACCGGCCGGTCACCGGTGTTGGCGACGGTGACGGTGACGCGGTCGGCGCCGGCGTTGAGCTCGATCTCGCCCTTCGCGGGGATCAGTTCGCCCGGGATCATGGCCTGCCCTCCCTCAGCGGATCGGTTCGTGGACGGTGACGAGCTTGGTGCCGTCCGGGAACGTCGCCTCGACCTGCACCTCGTGCAGCATCTCGGCGATCCCCTCCATCACCTGGGAGCGCGACAGCACCGCGGCACCGGCCTCCATCAGGTCGGCGACCGAGCGTCCGTCGCGCGCGCCCTCGACCACCGTGTCGGTGATCAGCGCCACCGCCTCCGGGTAGTTCAGCTTGACGCCGCGCTCCAGCCGCCGGCGCGCCACCATCGCCGCCATGGCGATCAGCAGCTTGTCCTTTTCCCGCGGGGTGAGCTGCATGGGCCCCTCCTCTCATGCTCCCGTCACGTACTGTCGCCGCACGCTCCCGGGTCGCAAGCGTGGCGTCCCGCGGCCCCGCCGTCGAGCATTTCTTGCGCTGCACAAAAGGGCGTCAGATTGCCCAGATCGTGGGCATTTGCGCCGGCCGGCCGAGGCACCCCGAGCGCAGGCCCATCCAGGTCGCCGCGACCAGCTTGCGGGCCTGCGCCGGGTCACCGGCGAGGATCCGGACCACCAGCAGGTCGGGCGCGAGCGCGGTCACGCCGGCCCGCACGGCCGGCTCCGCCTCCAGCAGCGGTCGCACCGTCTCCAGGGCGGTCGCCGCCTGCGGGGCCGCGAACAGGATCGTGCTGTACGAGCGCCCGCCGGCGAACCCGGCGGCGGCGTCCAGGGCGGCGAACCCGTCGCCGGCGAGGCCGAGGTCGTCGGCCCAGGCCAGCCGCCCGCCGCGCCGCAGGCGGATCCGGTCGCGCAGGGCCCCGGAGGCGAACACCTCGCCGCGCGCCAACCGGCCGAGCACCAGGGTCTCGCAGTACAGCAGGCGGCCGGCGGCGGCGACGTCGAGGGTGGTGGTGCGGTCGAGCCGGGCGCCGTCGAACAGGATGGTGCCGGCCGACAGCCATTCCAGGGTGCCGCCGTCGGCCACCGAGAGATCGACGCCCATGGTCGCGGTCGCGCCGTCGGAGCGGTAGATCTTCTCGGCCGCCTGGGTGGTGGCGAGCAGGTCCTGGTTCTCCGCGACCTCGATTTGGACGCCCAGCCGGTCGCCGCCGACGACGCCGCCGGCGACGTTGCCGACCACCACGCTGCGCGGCTCGCCCGGCTCCGGATGCGGCCGGAACAGCCGCATCGGCGGGGTCTGCCGGTATCCGTCGATCCGGCCCTCGGCCACCCGCAACCGCAGGGCACCGTCGTAGCGCTCCAGCGACGGGTTCACCGGTGCGCTCGCCGCATCGGGCGGCTCTGAAACCTGCGCCATGCCTACAGCAGCCTGATGGGGCCGGGATATTCCGCGACCCGAGCGTCGACCGTCAGCAACGTCACACCTTCCACCTGTGCCTGCGCCACCAGCATCCGGTCGAACGGGTCCCGATGCAGCCGCGGTAACGCTGAGATCTGGAGTGCATGCTCGCCGAGGACCGGCACTTCCGCATAGTCATTGTCGATCAGGCCCCGTCGAAGCACCCTCGGGTCGACCTTGAAGTCGTCCCTCCCCAGGTCGTTCTTGATCGCGACCTCCCACAGGCTGACGGCGCTGAACAGCAACTGGTTCGCCGGGTTCTCCAGCAAGGACCGTGCCTCCGCCGACAGGCGCTCGGGCTCGCCGGCCGCCCACAGCAGGACGTGGGTGTCGAGCAACAGGTTCACGCGTCACCGTCGAAAAGGTCCGCGACCTCGGCCTCGCCCATGCGGTCGAAGTCCTCGGGCACCGCGATCTCGCCGGCCATGAAGCCGAGACGCCTGGTGCGGCGCGCCGCCGGACTGTCCAGCGCCACCACCTTCACCATCGGGCGCCCGGCCTTCGCGATGATGAACGACTCCCCCTTCGCCGCCAGCTCGACAAGGCGGGAAAGATGGGTCTTCGCGTCGTGGATGTTGACCGTTCGCATGCACGCCTCAATAAACTAAGTTGAGTTAGTTTAGTCATACTGACGATCCCGTTCAACGGGCATTCGATCACCCCACCCTCACGCCCTGTTGTCTTTCCGGGAGCGGCCCCGGCCGCTACGACTGCGGCGACCACAAGGAGGTCCGACATGCGTATCCTCGCTGCCTGCATCGTCGCCGCGCTGCTGGCCGTCGCGACGACGGCACGGGCCGAGAACCCGACGCCGTATCCGGACACCGTCACGGTCGAGACCGGCAAGCCGTTCGAGCCGTTCGTGGAGGCGTTCGCCGAGGCGATCACCGGCAACGGCTTCAACGTCGTCGGCATCGCCTGCGCCAACTGCGCCATCAAAGGGGTGTTCGGCGAGACGGTGCCCGGCAACCGGGTGTTCCTGTTCTTCAAACCGGCCTACGCGCGCCGCATGCTGGCGGCATCGGTGGCTGCCGGCATCGAGGCGCCGATCCGGGTGTACGCCACCGAGGCTACCGACGGCACCGCGCATGTGACCTGGCGCAAGCCGAGCGCGGTGTTCGGCGCCTACGAGGTGCCGGATCTCGCCGCCATGGGTCGCGAGCTCGACGACCACGTCGCCCGCATGGTCGCGGACGCCGAGGCCGGTTCGTGAGCACCGCGGCGACCGTTCCGCCGGTCGTCCTGCCGGCAATCCAGCGACCGGCCATCCAGCGGCCGATCCTCGCCACAGCCGCGGTCGCGGCGCTGTCGCTCGGGCTCGCGCTGTGGGCCGACTCGCCGCTGATGGCGGCCGTGCTCGCCATCGGCATCGGGCTGGGGATCGCGCTCTACCACGCCGCCTTCGGCTTCACCGCCGCCTACCGCCGGGCGGTCCTCGACAAGGAGCTGTCCGGCGTGGTCGCGCAGGCGGTGATGCTGGTCGTGGCATCGATCCTGTTCGCGCCGATGCTGGCCGCCGGCGAAGCCTTCGGGCACGGCGTCGGCGGTGCGGTGGCGCCGGTCGGGATCGCCATGCTGACCGGGGCGTTCGTGTTCGGGATCGGCATGCAGCTCGGCGGCGCCTGCGCCTCCGGCACGTTGTTCACCAGCGGCGGCGGCAGCCCGCGCATGGTGGTGGTGCTGGTGTTCTTCTGCGCCGGCTCGTGGTGGGGCTCCCTCGACCTGCCGTGGTGGCAGTCGCTGCCGACGCTGCCGCCGGTCTCGCTCGGCCATGCCATCGGCTGGGTCCCGGCGGTGCTGGCGCAAGCGGCGGTGCTCGCGCTGATCGTCCGGGTCCTCTACCTGTTCGGCGGCCGGGTTCGGCGACCGCTTTGGTGGGACGGGCGGTACTCGGCCTCGGCCCTGCTGCGCGGCCCGTGGCCGCTGCTGCTGGGCGCGCTGGCGCTCGCCGTGCTCAACGCCGTCACCCTGGCCCTGACCGGCGGCCCGTGGGGCATCACCTGGGGGTTCACCCTGTGGGGCGCGAAGACCGCCGCCGCCCTGGGCTGGGACCCGACGTCCAGCGTGTACTGGTCGGCGGGCTGGACACGCGCCGCACTCGACCAGTCGATCCTGGCCTCGAGCACCTCGGTCTCGAACCTCGGCATCCTGATCGGCGCCGCCGTCGCCGCCGCCCTGGCCGGCAGCTTCCGCCCGGGCTGGCGGATCGGCCTGCGCCCCCTGGCGGCGGCGGTGCTGGGCGGGCTGCTGATGGGATACGGCGCCCGGCTCGCCTATGGCTGCAACATCGGCGCGTTCTTCTCGGGCGTCGCGTCGACCAGCCTGCACGGCTGGGCCTGGATCGCGATGGCGCTGCTCGGGACGACGGTCGGCATCCGTCTGCGTCCCTGGTTCCACCTCTCGAATCCGTGATCGGGTTCCCGGCATCCGGCCGATTGAACTCCGAACGCCTCCCGCTAATTGTATACAGTCGCGTCCGCGACCTCTGAGGGAGGCAATCATGACATCGACGTCGTCCACCCTGTCCCGTCGGACAGCAATGCTCGGCGCCATCGGCGCCGGCGCCGCACTCGCCACGTCCGGTCTGCCGCTTCGCCCGGCCCAGGCCGCGGCCCCGATGCTCGGGCCGTCCAAGCCGACCGTCTACCGTTTCAAGCTGGGCGCCTACGAAGTCACCACGGTCTACGACGGCGCCATCCAGCTGGACGGCCCGCACCCGATCTTCGGCATGGATCAGAAGCCCGAGGACGTGCAGAAGCTGGCTGCCGACAACCTGCTGCCCACCTCGCGGATGGCGATCAGCTTCGCCCCGGTGCTGGTCAACACCGGCAAGGAGCTGGTGCTGTTCGACACCGGCAACGGCGCCGGCCGGCGGCCGAACGCCGGCGCGTTGCGCACCGAGCTCGGGGCTGCCGGGTACACGCCCGAGCAGATCGACGTGGTGGTGCTCACGCACTTCCACCCCGACCACATCGGCGGGATGATGGAGGACGGCAAGCCGGCCTTCCCGAACGCTCGCTACGTCACCGGCGGCACCGAGTACGACTTCTGGACCGCCGACAAGCAGGCCAGCGGGCCGACCGAGAAGAACGCGGCGCTGGTGAAGAGCCACGTCGTGCCGATGGCCGAGCGCTTCACATTCCTCGAGGACGACCAGAGCGTGGTCAGCGGCATCACGTCGATCGACGCCGGCGGTCACACCCCCGGCATGCTGGCCTTCCACGTCGAGAGCGAGGGCAAGCGGCTGATGATCACCGCCGACACCGCCAACCACTACGTGGTGTCGCTGCAGCGCCCGGACTGGGAGGTCCGGTTCGACATGAACAAGAAGAAGGCGGCCGAATCCCGCAAGGAGATCTTCGGGATGATCGCCGCCGACAAGATCCCGTTCACCGGCTACCACATGCCGTTCCCGAACGTCGGCTACGTCGAGCCGATGGGATCCGGCTTCCGCTACGTGGCGGCCGGCTACCAGATGGATCTCGGCTGACCGCAGCAGCCTGCGGCCGGGCGGCGGACGACCGCCGCCCGGTCCGGTTCTCTCAGGCCCCTTCGACGATCCGCATGTCGCGCTCGACACCGTCCCCGAGCGCGTCCAGGGCCGCCTTGTAGCCCGGGCTGTCGTGGGTCGCGATCGCCTGTTCGACGCTGTCGAACTCGATGATCACCGTCCGCTGGTTCAGGCCCGCCTCGTAGGTCTTCGAGGGCATGCCGCGCACCAGGAAGGTGCCGCCGCCGGCCTGGATGGCCGGGCCGGCGAGCTTGGCGTAGGCCGCCAGCTTGTCGGCGTCGTGAACGGCACGGTACAGCGAAATCCAATAGGCCTTGGCCATGGGTGTTCCTCCTGACGGGAATGCCGGCGGCCCGGACGGGCGCCGAATCGTGCCGGGGATCAAAGCCGCTCCACCGGCGCCGCACAACCACGGCGTCGCAGGCCGGCCGTCACGTTGCCGTGCCGGCCGCTGTCCCTTGTCCCCGGTCCCTGGCTTCGTTCGGGAGGACCCGCTAACCGGCGGCGGTCAGCGCATGGTCGGCACGGTCCGCGTCCATCAGGGTGCGCTTCAGCGTCTCCACCCGCTTCTCGACCGTGGCGATCACCTTGGCGATCTGGTCGGTCGCCTCCTTGGTGTTGCCGGAGAGCGTCTTGACCTCGCCCGCGACCACCGCGAAGCCGCGGCCGGCATCGCCGGCCCGGGCCGCCTCGATGGTGGCGTTCAGGGCCAGGAGGTTGGTCTGGCCGGCGATCTGGTCGATGCGCCGCGCCACGTCACGAATGAGATTGAGGTCCGCCTCGAGGTCCGTGATGACCGACTGGGTATTCTGGATCGCCGTGCTGGTTGCGCTCATGGCCGTACCGCTGGTGATGGGTGCCGCAGTCTGCTCCCGCGTCGGTAAACGGTCGATGAAAACCGATGGCCGGCCGAGCGAAATTTGCGCCGCTCAGCCGAGCCGCTCGGCGATCATCGCGTCGACCTCGCTGCGCTCCCAGATCCCCCAGGGGCGCTCGGCGGTCGGGAACGCATGACGGAACGCCAGGAACCGTTCGCCGGCGACCCTGTGCAGCCGCTCCAGTTCGCCCAACGGATCCGCATGGTCGTCGACCCGCAGGTCGAGCCAGCGATACGGCCGGGCGTCCTGGATCACCAGGCCGGCCGACTGCTTGCCGCGCTTGTCGCCGCCGGCCGCCTCGCCGGCGCGCATGGCGGCGATCAGCCGTTCCACCAGCGGCAGGTCGGAGCGGGCACGGAAGGTCTCGAAGGTGCCCTCGACCACCGCCGGACCGGCCAGCATGTTGCCGGCGACCGACAGGTCCTGCTCGGACCGGGAGCCGGCCCAGTCGACGCAGGCACTGCCGGTGAACGCCGCCGTCCGGCCGTCCAGGCTCATCACGTGGACCTGCCGGGACTGCCGGCCCTGGTCCGGCTCGATCAGCGCCGCCACGGTCCCGTCCGGCGACCGGCCGGCCCGCAGCAGCTCCAGCCCGCGTGGGCCGTAGGTCGGGTTGACCAGCGCCTGGGTCGCCACCAGCCCGGCATCCGGGGCGCTGTGCGGCACCAGGGCCCCGGCCGCGAAGAACCGGGTCGCGACCACCAGGCCCATCACCCCGGTGTCCGGCTCGCGCGCGATGATCGACCACGTCATGCCTGCATCCTCTCAGTCGCCGCGCGGGTCCAGCGCGTCGCGCAGCCCGTCGCCCAGCAGGTTGAACCCGAACACCACCAGGAAGATCGCCACGCCCGGCCAGACCGACATCCACGGCGCCTGCACCAGGAAGTTCTTGGCGATGCTGAGCATGCTGCCCCAGCTCGGGTCCGGCGGCTGCTGGCCGAGGCCGAGGAACGACAGGCTGGCCTCGGCGATGATCGCGGTCGCGATCGTCAGGGTCGACTGCACCAGCAGCGGCGGGAAGATGTTCGGCAGGATGTAGCGCAGCACGATGCGGGTGTGCGTCAGGCCGACCGCCCGGGCGCCGTCGACGTACTCCTCCGACTTCACCACCAGGGTCTGGCCGCGCGCCAGCCGCACGAAGATCGGCGCGGCGGACAGGCCGATGGCGATCATCGCGTTGGTCAGGCTCGGCCCCAGGAACGCCGCGAACGCGATCGCCAGGATCAGGAACGGGCAGGACAGAACCGCCTCGTTGCAGCGCGAGATCACGGTGTCGACCCAGCCGCCGGCATAGCCGGCGATCACCCCGAGCGGAACGCCGAGGGTGAGCGCGAACGCCACCGACACCACGCCGGCCAGCAGCGAGGTGCGGGAGCCCCAGACCAGCCGCGAGAACACGTCGCGCCCGATCTCGTCGGTGCCCATCAGATGCGCCAGCGACGGCGCCTTGCGAACCGCCATCCAGTCGGTCGCCATCGGGTCGTGGGGGGCGATCAACGGCGCGCCCAGGGACAGCAGCGCGAAGAACGCAATCAGGGCGCCGCCGATCAGGGCGCCGCGGTGACGCAGCAGCCGACGGCCGGCCCGCGAGCGGATGCGCAGGCCGAAGACGGTGGGAACGGCGATCTCGGCCATGGCGTCAGGTCCGGATCCGCGGGTTGAGCAGGAAGTACGCCATGTCGGCCGCCAGGTTGAGAAGGACGAAGGCGAGCGAGCTGCACAGCACCACGCCCTGCACGACCGCGTAGTCGCGGTTGAACACCGCGTCGACGATCTGCTTGCCGAAGCCCGGGATGGTGAACACCTGCTCGGTCAGCACCGCGCCGGCCAGCAGCTCGCCGAGCTGCAGGGTGCCGATGGTGACCACCGGGATCAGCGCGTTCCGGAAGGCGTGGCGCAGGATCACGAAGCGCTCGCGCACCCCCTTGGCGCGCGCGGTCCGGACGTAGTCGGAGCGCAGCACCTCGAGCATGGCGCTGCGGGTGTGGCGCATCATGGTCGCGGCGATCGAGGTGCCGAGCACGAAGGCCGGCATGATCATGGTCTTGAGGTTCTGGATCGGGTCGTCGAACGGGCTCTCGTAGCCCGACGCCGGCAGCCAGCCGAGCTTGACCGAAACCAGCAGGATCAGCAGCACGCCGAGCCAGAAGTTCGGGATCGACAGCCCCGACAGGGCCGTCACGTTGGCCAGCCAGTCGAGCGGCGTCCCGCGTTTGAGGGCCGACAGGACGCCCATCGGGATGCCGATCATCAGGGCGATGGCGATCGCCATCAGCGCCAGCTGGATGGTCACCGGCAGCTTCTGGACCAGCAGGTCGGTGACCGGGATGTTGGTGCGCAGGGAGATCCCCAGATCGCCCTTCAGCACCCCGCCCATCCAGTAGCCGTACTGCACCCAGATCGGCTCGTTCAGGTGATACTTCTCGCGGATGTAGGCGATCGACTCGGGGTCGCGCTCCTCGCCGGCGAGTGCCAGCGCGGGGTCGCCCGGCAGCATCTGCTGCAAAGCGAACACGAACATCGAGACCAGCACCACGGTCGGCACGATGCCGACGAGACGGCGAAGGAAATAGGCGAGCACCGGCCGCTCCAGCGGGGTTCACGAAAGGGAAAGCAGGACCGGGCGGCCGCGTGGGACCGCCCGGCCCGCGGCCTCAGGAGGCCTTCTTCATGCCCTCGAGCCGGATCATGGCGTCCGGGTAGGGCTTGTAGCCCTGGAGCTTCTTGCTCAGCGCCCAGATCCACTTCGGGTGGTAGAGGTAGATGATCGGCCGCTCGCGATCGAGGATCTCGATGACCGAGGCGTAGAGCTTCTTGCGCTCCGCCAGGTCGTTGGTCCGGCGCGCCGCGTCCAGCAGCTTGTCGACCTCCGGGTTGCAGTACTTGGTGTCGTTGATGCCGCCCTTGCAGGTCGCGAAGGCGTGGATGTTGCCGTCCGGATCGACGCGGCCCGACCAGCCGACCTCGGTCGCCTGGTAGTTGCCGGCCGACTGCTCCTTCAGCATGGTCGCGAACTCGGTCGCGCGCAGCTTGACGTCGAAACCGGCCTCGGACGCCATCGCCTGGATGACCTGGGCGGCCCGGGTCATGTCCGGGTTGTTCGGGAACTGCATCTCGAACGAGAAGCCCTCGGCCCCGGCCTCCTTCAGCAGCGCCTTGGCCTTCGCCACGTCACGCGCCGGCACCGGGATCGCCTTGTTGTAGAACTGGCTCTGCGGCGAGACGAACTGGTTGCCCGGCAGGTGGGCGCCGTCGAACACGACCTGGTTCAGGGCCGTACGGTCGATCGACAGCTCGAGCGCCTTGCGGACCCGCGGGTCCTGGCCGAGCGGGGTCTTGGACCGGTCGCCGTTGTTGTTGTTGATGGTGATGCCCTGGTAGCCGAGGCCGACCACGTCGACGACCTGCAGCTTGGAGTCGGCCTTGACGGTGGCGATGTCCGGCGGCGACAGGCGCTCGAGCATGTCGAGGTCGCCGGCCTGCAGGTTGGCGAGCCGGACCGTCGAGTCCGGGATGGTCCGGTAGATCACCTGGTCGAAATGGATGGTCGCGGCGTTCCAGTAGGCCGGGAACTTCTCCAGCACGATCCGGTCCTGCTGCACCCGCTCGACGAACTTGAACGGGCCCGAGCACACCAGCTTGGCGCCCAGGCCGGCACCGGCCTCGGCCGCCGCCTTCGGCGACATCATCATGCCGGCGCGGTCGGACAGGGTGGCCAGCAGCGTGGCGTCCGGCGCCTTCAGGTTGAAGCGGACGGTCAGCGGATCGACCACGTCGACGGTGTCGATCGACTTGACCTCGGACTTGCGGCGCGACTCCGGCAGGGTCTTGGAGCGCTCGATGTTCGCCTTCACCGCGGCGGCGTCGAACTTCTCGCCGTCGTGGAAGGTGACACCGTCACGCAGCTTCATGGTCAGGGCCTTGCCGCCGTCCGACCACTCCCACGAGGTGGCGAGCTGCGGCACGAAGTTCAGGTCCGGGTCGATGTCGACCAGCTTGTCGCACAGCGCGGTGTAGACGATGCGCCCGACGAAGGTGCGCGACTGGTCCGGGTCGAGCACGTCCGGATCGTCGGCGAGACCGATCTTGAGGGTCTCGGCCGACGCGGCCGAGCCGATGAGCATCATGCCGGCCGCGACGGCCAGCGACAGTTTCCGGGTCATGGTCTCTCTTCCACCTCCGTGTTGCTTACGCGTTGACCCCCGTCATTCCGGTTCGTCGCCGGCCAGCGGCGGCATCCCCTCGATGACGTTGTTGACGTGCTCGGCCAGCGCCGCTGCCGCCCGGTCGGGGCAGCCGCTGTCGAGAGCCTCGACGATCGGCCAGTGCCAGCGGGCCGACTGCAGCAGGGAACGCGCCCGCGCCGGGTTTGCCAGCGCCGCGCGGTGCACGTGCAGGAAGCAGCGCGTCAGGATCGGCTCCAGCGACGGCAGCTCGGCCCGCTCGAAGATCGCCAGGTGGAAGGCGCGGTCCAGCTCGGTGAGCGCGAACAGGTCCTCGCTCCCGGCCGCGGCTTCCATCTCGGCGATCAGCCCGGCGAGCCGATCGCGCATCTCCCGGTCGAAGCCGGCGACGGCGCGGCGGGCGCCGCTGGTCTCCAGCCGCAGCCGGACCGCGACCATCTCGCGCGCCTCGTCCATCGAGGTGGTGGCGACCACGGTGCCGCGATAGCCGTTGCGCACGACTAGCCCGGCCTCCTGCAGTTTCATCAGCGCCTCGCGCACCGGCGCCTGGCTGGACCCGAACTCGGCCGCAAGCTGGGTCTCGACCAGCGGCGTGCCCGGTTCAAGCCGGCCGATCACGATCAGCCGCTGCAGCGCACCCTGAATCGCCTGCCGCTTGTTGGACGACGGAAACGGCCTGATCTCCCCCGCCTCCAGGGCTTCCGACACCGACATCCCGCCCCCTGTTCATTAGCAGATGCGAAATAGTGATATCGATATTGAAACCCGGTCAAGCATGCTGATGACAGATCCATTACGCATTCCGACATACGGAACCGCGTTCCGCAGAGTTGATCGCTTGGCCCGGGCGTGGGATAGGTTCAACAAGTCGAGGCGCAAAAGCGCCCAGTCCAGGGAGGTACGATGTTCGATCGTCATTTCGGTGTCTGGCCGAAGGGGCTGCCGCACAGCCTCACGCCCCCGGCGACGACCCTCCCGGAGAACCTGACGGTGGCCGCCCGGCGGTTCCCGGACAAGGTGGCGATCCACTACTACGGCACGGCGATCTCCTGGGCCGAGCTCGACCGCGCCACCGATCGTCTGGCCGGCTGGCTGAGCGCCGTCGCCGGCATCGGCAAAGGCGACCGGGTCATTCTGTTCATGCAGAACAGCCCGCAGTTCGTGATCGGCTACTACGCCATCCTGCGGGCCAACGCGGTGGTGGTGCCGGTCAACACCATGAGCAAGATCGAGGAGCTCCGGCACATCGTCGCCGACACCGATGCCGCCGCGGCGATCGTCGGCCAGGAGATGCTGGACGTGGTGGCGCCGCTGGTCGGCGAGTCCCCGCTGAAGCACGTGGTCGTCGGCTGCTACGGCGACTACGTGCGCGCGGCCACCGACCTGGATCTGCCGGAAGCGGTCGCCGCACCCCGCCGCCCGGTCGACGGTCTCGGCATGGTCGCGTGGGAGGCGGTTATGGCCTCCGACCATCCGGTGCCGCCGCTGACGGTCGGGCTCGACGACTGGTGCGTGCTGCCGTTCAGCTCCGGCACCACCGGCCGGCCGAAGGGCTGCCTGCACACCTACCGCACGGTCGGGTTCACCATGTACGGGACCCTGGTGTGGAGCCCGAGCGGACCGGAATCGGTATCGCTGGTCAGCTTGCCGCTGTTCCACGTGACCGGCATGCAGAACTCGATGAACATGCTGATCTACCAGGGCTCCCCCATGGTCATCATGACCCGGTGGAACCGCCGGACTGCGGCCGCGCTGATCGCCCGCCACCGGGTGTCGCACTGGCGCTGCATCACCACCATGTGCGTCGACCTGCTGTCGGACCCGGAGGCCGGCAGCTTCGACCTGTCGTCGCTGGTGGCGGTCAGCGGCGGCGGCGCCCAGATGCCGGCGGCGGTCGCCGACCGGCTGCACGCGCTGACCGGGATCGAGTACCTGGAGGGCTACGGCCTGACCGAGACCATCGCCCCGACCCACATCAACCCGGTCGGGCGCTCGAAGCGGCAATGCGGCGGCATCCCGTTCTTCGACACCGACGCCCGCGTGGTCGATCCCGAGACCCTCGCCGAGCTGGGGCCGGAGGCGGTCGGCGAGATCGTGGTGTCCGGGCCGCAGGTGTTCCTCGGCTACTGGAACCGCCCGGACGACTCCGCCGCGGTGTTCTTCGAGCGCGACGGCAAGCGGTTCTTCCGGACCGGCGACCTCGGCTACTACGACGACGAGGGCTACTTCTTCCTGGTCGACCGGCTGAAGCGGATGATCAACGCCTCCGGCTTCAAGGTCTGGCCGGCCGAGGTCGAGGCCATGATGTACGAGCACCCGGGGATCCAGGAGGTCTGCATCATCGCCACCCCCGACCCGCACCGCGGCGAGACCGTGAAGGCGGTGGTGGTCCCGCGCAACGGCGCGGCGCCGACGGTCGAGGACATCCAGTCCTGGTGCCGCGAGCGCATGGCCGCCTATAAGGTGCCGGCCGTGATCGAGTTCTCCGACAGCCTGCCGAAGTCGCCGACCGGCAAGGTGCAGTGGCGGGTGCTGCAGGACCAGGAGAACCAGGCCCGCGCCGCCGCCACAACCTGAGCTGACCGCATGCCGAGACGACCGAGCAATCCCAGGCTGGCCAACATCGAGGACTGGCGCGACGGCGCCGAGGCCGACCCGGGCTTCGTCACGGCGCTGGCGCGCGGGCTGGAGATCCTGCGCGCGTTCGGCCGCGACGACCGCTACCTCGGCAACGGCGAGCTGGCCAAGCGCACCGGCATCCCGAAGTCGACGGTCTCGCGCCTGACCCAGACCCTGACCTCGCTCGGCTACCTGCGATACGTCGACCAGTTGGAGCGCTACCAGCTCGGCCCGGGCGTGCTGGCGCTCGGCTACCGCTATCTCGCCGGCAACGGCGTGCGCGACATCGCCCACCCGCACATGCAGGCGCTGGCCGACTCGACGGACTGCTCGGTGGCGCTCGGCTCCGGCGACCGCTCGGAGATGGTCTACATCGACGTCTGCCAGGGCCGCGGACCGCTGATCCTGCGACTCGACGTCGGCGCCCGCATCCCGATGCCGGTCACCTCCATGGGCCGGGCCTACATCGCCGGCCTGTCCGGGGCCGACCGCGAAGCCGTGCTGGCCCGGCTGCAGGCGCATCACCGCGACGAATGGCCGTTCCTCCGCAAGGGCCTCGAGGAGGCGTTGAAGTTCTACGCCGACCACGGCTACTGCGTCTCGGAGGGTGACTGGAACCGCGACGTCGCCTCGGCCGGCGTGCCGCTGGTGCTGGAAGGCGGCGCCCATGTGCTGGCGTTCAACTGCGGCGGCTCGTCCCTGCGCCTGACCCGCAGCGTGCTGGAGCGCACGGTCGGCCCGCGTCTGGTGGAAACCGTACGGCTGGTCGAGCACGACCTGGCCGGCGCCCCGAGCGGCGGCGCCGGCTTCCGGCCGCGCGAGCCCGGGACGTGAGCCGACGACGCCCGTCGCCCCGTGGGTTCCGGCTCGGCCGCGCCGGAGCGGAGCGTCCGTCCGGAATGACGTCAGTGGAAAGAGCCGGAGCATCCTCCTTCCCGACGTCATTCCGGGTCGGGTCGCCGGAGGCGGGACGGAACCGGAACCCATCCGCGTCGTGGGGTGCGGATCGATCAATTCCGATAGACGGAACATTGTTCCAAAAATCTTGAAGCCGTGTCTGACCCGGTCTATGTGATCGAAAAAGCCGACCCTCGGGAGGAACCATGACTGACGCCGTCCGCTACAGCCGCGAAGGGGCCATCGGCCTGATCGAGGTCGTCAACCCGCCGGTCAACGCGCTGGGCCAGGCGGTACGCGCCGGCATCAGCGCGGCCGTCAAGCAGGGCACCGCGGATCCGGACGCCAAGGTCCTGGTGATCTACGGCGAGGGCCGCACCTTCATGGCCGGCGCCGACATCCGCGAGTTCGGCAAGCCGCCGATGCCGCCGATCCTGGGTGAGGTCATCAACGAGGTCGAGGCCTGCCCGAAGCCGACGGTCGCGGCGATCCACGGCACCGCGCTCGGCGGCGGCCTGGAGACCGCGCTCGGCTGCCGGTTCCGGGTGGCGCTGAAGGGCTCCAAGGTCGGGCTGCCCGAGGTCAAGCTCGGCATCATCCCGGGCGCCGGCGGCACCCAGCGCCTGCCGCGGGTCGCCGGCGTCGCCAACGCGCTGGAGATGATCACCAGCGGCCGCCACGTCCCGGTCGAGGAGGCGCTGACCCTCGGCATCGTCGACGCGGTGGTCGACGGCACCGACGTCAAGGCCGCCGGCATCGCCTTCGCCCAGCGGGTGATCGACGAGGGCCTCGACGCCCCGGCCGTGCGCGACCGCGACGACAAGCTGGCGGCCGCCCGTGCCGACCGCTCGATCTTCGAGGAGACCCGCCGGAAGCTGGCGAAGTCGATGCGCGGCCGGATGTCGCCGCAGAAGGCGGTCGACGCCGTCGAGGCGGCGGTCGACCTGGCCATCGACCAGGGACTGAAGCGCGAGCGCGAGCTGATCACCGAGTGCATGGAATCCTCGCAGCGCGCCGGCCTGGTGCACGCGTTCTTCGGCGAGCGCGAGGTCGCCAAGGTGCCGGGCATGTCGAAGGACGTGCCGGTGCGACCGGTGAAGAAGGCGGCGGTGATCGGCGCCGGCACCATGGGCGGCGGCATCGCCATGTGCTTCGCCAACGCCGGCATCCCGGTGACCGTGGTCGAGACCAGCCAGGAGGCGCTGGACCGCGGCCTCGGCCGGGTCCGCAACAACTACGACATCAGCGCCAAGCGCGGCCGCTACACGCCGGAGCAGGTCGACAAGCTGATGGCGCTGTTCACCCCGGCCCTCGACCTGGCGGCGGTCGCCGACGCCGACATCGTCATCGAGGCGGTGTTCGAGAGCATGGACGTGAAGAAGGAGGTGTTCCGCAAGCTCGACGCGGTCGCCAAGCCGGGCGCGGTGCTGGCCACCAACACCTCCTACCTGGACGTCGACGAGATCGCCGCCGTCACCGCGCGGCCGGCCGACGTGCTGGGCATGCACTTCTTCAGCCCGGCCAACGTGATGAAGCTGCTGGAAGTGGTGCGCGGGGCGAAGACCGCCGACGAAGCCCTGAAGACCGCGCTGGAGATCGGCCGCAGGCTCGGCAAGGTCGCGGTGGTGGCCGGGGTCTGCGACGGGTTCATCGGCAACCGCATGCTGAAGACCTACAAGACCCAGATGGACTACGTGATGGAGGACGGCGCCCTGCCGCAGGAGATCGACGCCGCGATCACCGGCTTCGGCTTCCCGATGGGGCTGTACGCCATGGGCGACCTCGCCGGCCTCGACATCGGCTACATGACCCGGCGGCGCGAGGACGCCACGCGCCCGGCCGACGCCCGCTACGTGGCGATCGCCGACCGGCTCTACGACAAGGGCCGGCTCGGCCAGAAGACCGGTGCCGGCTGGTACCGCTACGAGGACGGCCGCACCCCGATCCCGGACCCGGAGGTCGAGGCGATCATCCTCGAGGAGTCGAGCAAGAAGGGCATCAACCGCCGCGCCTTCGGCGCCGACGAGATCCTCACCCGGGCGCTGTGCGCGCTGGTCAACGAGGGTGCCAAGGTGCTGGCCGAGGGGATCGCGCTCAGGCCGGTCGACATCGATATGGTCTGGCTGTTCGGCTACGGCTTCCCGGCCTACGAGGGCGGCCCGATGTTCTGGGCCGACCGGCGCGGCCTGGCCAAGGTGCTGGCCGACATCCGCGGCTTCGCCGACCACGACCCGAAGAGCTGGCAGCCGGCGCCGCTGCTGGTCGAGCTCGCCGAGGCCGGCCGAACCTTCAAGGAATGGAGCGACGCGCGCTGAGCGAAGGAGGACGCCCATGGACCTGAACTTCACCCCCGAAGAACAGGCTTTCCGCGACGAGGTCCGCGCGTTCATGCGGACCGACCTGCCGGCCGACGTGGCCGCCAAGGTGAAGGGCGGCCGCCGGCTGACCCGCGACGACCACGTGCGCTGGATGACCGCGCTGTCGAAGCGCGGCTGGCTCGGCGTCAACTGGCCGACCGAGTACGGCGGCACCGGCTGGTCGCCGGTTCAGCGCCACATCTTCGAGGAGGAGTGTGCCGCCGCCGGCGGGCCGCGCATCATCGCCTTCGGCGTCAACATGGTGGCGCCGGTGATCATGAAGTTCGGCACCGCCGAGCAGAAGGCGCACTACCTGCCGCGCATCCTCGACCTGACCGACTGGTGGTGCCAGGGCTACTCCGAGCCGGGCGCCGGCTCCGACCTGGCCTCGCTGAAGACCCGGGCGGTGCGCGACGGCAACCACTACGTGGTCAACGGCCAGAAGACCTGGACCACGCTCGGCCAGCACGCCGACTGGATCTTCTGCCTGGTCCGCACCGACCCGCAGGCCGCCAAGCCGCAGGAGGGTATCTCGTTCCTGCTGATCGACATGAAGACCCCCGGCATCACCGTGCGCCCGATCATCCTGCTGGACGGCGAGCACGAGGTGAACGAGGTGTTCTTCGACGACGTTCGGGTGCCGGTGGCGAACCGGATCGGCGAGGAGAACCTCGGCTGGACCTATGCCAAGTACCTGCTGACCCACGAGCGCACCAACATCGCCGGCGTCGGCCTGTCGAAGGAGGCGTTGCGCCACCTCAAGACCATCGCCCGCGACCAGCTCAAGAATGGGCGGCCGCTGATCGAGGACCCGATCTTCCGGGCCCGCATGGCGCAGATCGAGATCGACCTGATGGCGCTCGAGATGACCAACCTGCGGGTGCTGGCCGACGTCCAGGCCGGCGGCGCGCCGGGGGCCGAGAGCTCGATCCTGAAGATCAAGGGCACCGAGGTGCGGCAGGCGATCACCGACCTGGCGCGCCGGGCGCTCGGCCCGTACGCCCTGCCGTTCCAGTCGGAGGCGCTGGACGGCGGCTTCAACGGCGAGCCGATCGGTCCCGGCTACGCGGCGCCGGTGGCCGCGCACTACTTCAACATGCGCAAGCTGTCGATCTTCGGCGGCTCGAACGAGATCCAGAAGAACATCATCGCCAAGGCCAGCCTGGGGCTGTAGCGCCCGTCGCGGTGTGGATCCCGGCTCGGAGGCCGGGATGACGACAGAGCGGGGCCAGCGTTCGGCGCCCGCCCCGCTTCCCGACGTCATCCCGGACGGATACGCCGAAGGCGGAACCGATCCGGGACCCACGCCGCGACCGGCACTACCGAGAGACAAGGAAGGAACGCCCATGGACTTCTCGCTGTCGGAGGAGCAGCGGCTCCTGAAGGAGACCGTCGACCGGTTGGTCCGCGACCGGTACGGCTTCGAGGCACGGCAGAAGGCTTCCCAGTCCGAGGAGGGCTTCAGCCGCGAGATGTGGGCGACCTTCGCCGAGCTCGGCCTGCTGGCGGTGCCCTTCCCGGAGGAGGTCGGCGGCCTCGGCGGCGGCGGCGTCGACCTGATGGTGGTGGCGGAGGCGTTCGGCCGGGGCCTGGTGGTCGAGCCCTACCTGGCGACCGTCGTGCTGAGCGGCGCCCTGGTCGAGCTGGCCGGCACGGACGAGCAGAAGGCCCACATTCTCGGCCACATCGTCGCCGGCGAGAAGCTGCTGGCCTTCGCCCACGGCGAGCCGGACGGCCGCTACGACCTCGCCCATGTCGCCACCCGGGCCGAGCCGGACGGCGACGGCTGGCGGCTCTCCGGTCGCAAGTCGGTGGTGATCGGCGGCGACGCCGCCGACACGCTGATCGTCTCGGCCCGCACCGCCGGCGGCACCGCCGACGAGGCCGGCATCGGCCTGTTCCTGGTCGCGAAGGACGCCGCCGGCCTGACCGTCCGGGGCAACCCGACGATCGACGGCGGCCGCTCGGCCGAGGTGGTGCTGGACGGCGTCGCCGCCGAGCCGCTGGGCGAACCGGGCGTCGCCTTCCCCGCCATCGAGGCGGCGGTGGCGCGCGGCATCGCCGCACTGTGCGCCGAGGCGGTCGGGGCGATGGAGGTGGCCTGCGAGACCACGCTCGACTACCTGAAGACCCGCAGGCAGTTCGGCCGCGCGATCGGCAGCTTCCAGGCACTGCAGCACCGCATGGTCGACATGCGCACCGAGCTCGAGCAGGCCCGCTCGATGGCGATCCTGGCCGCCGCCAAGCTGTCTGCAGACCGGGTCGAACGCGAGCGCACGATCAGCGCCGCCAAGGTCACGATCGGCCGCGCCGCCCACCACGTCGCCGAGGAGGCGATCCAGCTGCACGGCGGCATCGCCATGACCTGGGAGTACGCGCTGTCGCACTATGCCAAGCGGCTGGTGATGATCGACCACCAGCTCGGCGACGTGGATTTCCACACCGAGCGTTTCATCGCCCTGACCGACGGCGCCGAGGCGGCGTAGCGGCGGCTCGCCCGGGCACGATCCGCTACGACATGCCGCGAAGCGCCGCCGCCAGCAGGTCGGGCGCCGACTCCACGGATCGAAGATCGACGGTGACGGTCTGCCCGTCCCGGGCCGGCTGACGCAACGCCGCCGGACCCGCCGGCGACACCGTCAGGACCGCCGCGTCGTACAGCCGCCGAACGGCGTTGCGGGAGAGTCCGAAGCCGCTCGCCAGCAGGCGATCCAGACGAATCCGGCAGGGCCGCGGCACGGCGATCGACACGGCGAGCGCCTGCGGCTCGCCGCTGTGCCGGTCCAGAAGACGCGCTTCCACCGCCACGTTGTCGCTCTCCTCGACCCGGTCCGAGTACCGTCGCAGACGGGGTAGGTCGAACGCGTGACGCTCGGCCAGCCGGCCACAGTTCTCCGACAGCGCCTGGAGGTGGGATGGATCGATCTCGGTCAGCGGGGCACGCTCCAGGATCGGGTAGTTCCAGGTCTGGTCGCATTGAACACAGCGATAGATCAGCCAGGCGTCGATGCGCTTCCCCTGCGCATTGACCCGAAACTTTCCACTGCAGACGAACGCAGTCGTTGCATCGCAACGATTGCAGCTCTGCCAGACCCGAGGCGTTTCGAGCGCCGTCGCGGTCCAACATACGTGGACGATTTCTTGCATACCGACAGCAGCCTTCCCGTCGAGAAGTGCTGCGGAGCGGTATGCTGGGCAGATGCCCGGACGGAGCCAGGCACACGGTCAGGCAACGGTTGGGAGCGCCCTGGTGGGCGGGTCATGGGTGCCGGAGGGCCACCTCGATGGAAGACCGAAGCTTGCCCGGCGGTGGGCTGGGATCGTGACCCGTTTGCCTTCCCGATCCCAGCCCACCGCTGCGCGCACAAGCATCCCCGGCGGACGCAGGTCGGAAACCTGGCCCGGCCGAGGAACGGCATCGAACTGAGATCGGTCAGCGCGTAGGCAAGGTGACCCTCGTAAGCGGCGGGAACTCCGGGACATTCCGTCAATAGCCATGCACGCGGCCGGGAGCAAGCATTCGAGACGCTCAACCCCTGATTTCGCGCACCGGTCACATGACTCAGCGGCAGGTCGCCGCATAGCTCGCAATCGCAGCCGACAGATGGTCGAAGACCACTCGCATCCGCCGGTCGCCGCGCAGATCGCCATGCATCGCGATCCAGGTCTCCAGCGGATAGGCGAACCGGTCGGCGAACAGCCGCACGAGTTCCGGGGTCCGACTCGCAAGACCGACCTGGCACACACCGATGCCGCAGCCCGCGCGGATCGCGGCGAGCTGGGCCAGATCGCTGTCGGTGCGGTAGGCGAACATTTCGCGCCGAAGATCGAATCCCGCCGCACGGGCCGCCCGGAGCGACGGCGTCTCGCGATCCGGCCCGATCAGCACGTGGCCGTCGACGTCGTCGATGCTGCGCGGGGTTCCTCTGGCCGACAGATAGCGGCGACCCGCGTACAGGCCGAGCATGATGTCCCCGACCTTCCGGGCGACCAGGGCATCCTGGGAGGGACGCACCATGCGCACGGCGATGTCGGCATCGCGCCGCAGCAGGTCGACGGTCCGGTTCGACAACACCACTTCGAACGACAGGCCGGGATGCGCGTCGTGCAGGTCGCGCAAGATCGAGGGTAGGACCTCGGCGCCGATCACGTCGCTGGCGGAGATTCGGACAGGTCCCGAAAGTTCCTCGGCCCGCGCCGACACCACCCGCAGCGCCGCTGCAGCAGCAGCCTCCATGGCCTCGGCCTGGGGGACCAGCGCCAGAGCCGCTTCGGTCGGCGCCAAACCCTGAGGCGACCGCGTGAACAGGGCAACGCCGCCCAGCGACGCCTCGAGCTGATCGACATGGCGGGCCAGGGTGGGCTGCGTGAGGCCGAGGCTGCGGGCGGCCGCCGACAGACTGCCGTCGCGCAGCACCGCCAGGAACGACCGGAAGTGGCTCCAGTCTGGTTCTGCTCGAATCATATATTTTCGTATATCAGATGAACCAAATAAGGCAATTTCGTTCAATTCGACTACGGCCCATCTGTTCCCTCGAACAACCGAGGGAGATTGCCATGACCGACAGCAAGACCGCCCTGATCCTGGGTCCTACCGGCAGCGTCGGGCACGAGACCGCGATGGCGCTGGCACGGCGTGGATGGAGGCTGCGGGCCCTGCATCGTCGCCCGCAGGCCGTCTCGGCCACGCTTCCACAGATGGAGTGGATCGCCGGCGACGCGATGTCCGCAGACGACGTGGTCGGCGCCGCCGACGGCGTCTCGCTGATCCTGCACGGCGTCAACCCGCCCGGGTACAGGAACTGGGCCGGGCTTGCACTGCCGATGCTCGAAAGCAGCATCGCCGCCGCCTGGGTCTCCGGAGCTCGCATCGTGTTCCCGGGAAACGTCTACAACTACGGCCCGGACGCCTTCCCACTGGTGCACGAGACCTCGCCGCAGCACCCACGAACCCGCAAGGGCGCGATCCGGGTCGAGATGGAGCGGCGGCTGGCCGAGGCCGCCGGGAACGGCATCCGTACCATCGTGTTGCGCGGCGGCGATTTCTTCGGCCCGCACGCCACCGCCAGTTCCTGGTTCTCGCAGGCCCTGGTCAAGCCGGGCCGGGCGCTCCGGCGGGTGGCGTATCCGGGCAGGCCCGACACCGGTCACGCCTGGGCCTACCTTCCGGACTTCGCCGAGACCATCGCCTGTCTGGCCGATCGCGAGCACGAACTCTGCGATTTCGAGTGCTTCCACTTCGCCGGCCACTGGTTCGAGCGCGGGATCGAGATCGCCGAGCGGATTCGTGCCGTCGCCGGCCGGCCGGACCTGCGGATCCGCGGTTTTCCGTGGCCGCTTGTCGTGCCGCTGTCGCCGGTCGTGCGGCTGTTTCGGGAGATCGCAGAGATGCGGTACCTGTGGTCGACGCCGATACGCCTGGACAACGCGAAGCTTGTCGGGTTCCTCGGCGAAGAGCCGCACACCGCCATCGACACCGCCCTGCGACAAACGCTGTCGGCGCTCGGGTGCCTGCCGCCGCGCCACGGTGCACAGGCTGGTGGCGCCGCATTCGATTCGGCCTGAAGCCGGTATCAGGCGGTCGACCGGATGCAGGCCAGTAGGGTCCGCAGCGACTCGCGGGCCCGCCGGTCGGTGAGGCGCGAGCACTGGATCACCTCGCCGGCCGGCAGCGACGGCAGGCCCAGCCGCGCTCCGCTGTCGACCGTCCCCGGCGGCGCCACCCGGCGGCACAGCGCGGCGACCGCCAACCCCGCCGACACGGCGGCACCGACCGTCGTCACGCCGCCGCCGACGAACACCTCGCGCCACGGGATGCCGGCGGCGTCGAGGGCGGCGACCGCCATGCTGCGGACGCTGCACGGCTCGGCCTGGGTCGCCAGCCGCAGCGGCTCGCCGGCCGGTTGCCGGAAGTCCGGCGCCGCCATCCAGCCGAAGCTCTCCTCCATCACGATTTCGGCGTCGCGCCGCGGGTTGCCGTGGCGCAGCACGATCGCCGCGTCCAGGTCGCCGCGGTCGAGCGCCTCCAGCACGTCGCGCGAGGCGGCGATCCGCATGTCGACGACCAGGCTGGGCTCGGACTCGTTCATGCGCTTCAGCAGGCGCGGCAGTTCGGCGCCGACGATGTGATGGCTGATGCCGACCGTCAGGCGCCGCGCGGTCTCGGCGAACGACGCCTGTGCTGTGTCGTGCGCGGCGAGCAGGGCGCGGGCCGGCTCGAGGAACACGTCGCCCTCGCGCGACAGCCTGACCAGCCGCGGCGTGCGCTCGAGTAGCCGCCGGCCCAGCCCTTCCTCCAGCCGCTTGATCTTCAGGCTGATCGCGGACTGGGTCATGCCGATGGCCTCGCCGGCGCGGGTGAAGCTCTTCAGGTCGGCGACCAGCACGAAGGCCCGGACCGCCTCGACATCCAGCGTGTCCATGGCGCCCTATCATCCATTTCTAAGTCAAATCATTGAAAGCCAATTCCGGTCCATTTTGCAATGACAGGGCGATCCCCAGGTTTCCGGGGTAAGCGCGCCCATGCGGCGCGCGGTTCCTTCGACGGGAGACACGACCGTGCTGATCGCCCACTACGCCCACCGCCTGCCGGCGACCTACGACCTCGGCCTGATCCGAACGCGCGTCCGCGAACGTGGCGCGCTCTGGTCGGCGGTGTCCGAGCTGACCTTCAAGGCGTTCCTGGTCCGCGAGGCCGGCCGCTACGGCGCCACCGCCAACGAGTACTCGTCCCTGTACCTGTGGCGCCGGGACGATGCCTTCCGGGACTTCCTGGCCGACGGACGCTTCAAGGTCGTGACCGACGCGTTCGGCCGCCCGCCGATCCGGAGCTGGACGGGCCTGGACGCCCGCCGCGGTCCCGGCGGCGAGGCCCGGTTCGCGTCGATCCAGGAGGCGGACGTGCCGGTCGACGCCGACCCGACCGACGCCCTCGCGGCGGAGGCCTCATGGTGCCGGGAGGTTTCCGCCGAGCCGGGCGTCGTGGTCGCGACCGCCGGGCTGGACGCCGGCAACTGGCGGACGCTGCGGGTCGTCGTCACGGAGTGCGAGCCGGTCGGCAGGATGCCGGGCACATGGTACGAGGTCGGCCATCTGGCGCAGCCGCTGCTCGCTTCCCTCCCGTACGGAGAAGACGCCGGCTGATCCCCCGGAGCGGCGGCCCCTACCCCAGCCGCTCCACGCAGTACCAGGCGCCGCGGTCGAACAGCCCTTCGAGGGCGCCGGTGACCGCGGTCACGAACGCCGGGTTCGCCGGCAGGTCGTCGCCGAACACCTCGCGCACCGACAGCAGCGCCGGGGCCAGGCGGCCGGCGACCGGGCCGGCCTCCTCGGCCAGCCGCCGCAGCCGCTCGGCCAGCGGGTCGCGCACGTCGATCGGGGCGCCGGTCTCGTCGACGCCGCGCACGTAGCGCATCCACGCCGCCACGCCGAGCGCCAGCCGGTCGAACGGCGCGCCGGCGGCCAGCCGGTCGCGGATCGTCACCAGCATGCGCTGCGGCAGCTTCTGGCTGCCGTCCATGGCGATCTGCCAGGTCCGGTGCCGGAGCGCCGGATTGGCGAAGCGGGCCAGCAGCGCCGCCTTGTAGCCGGTGAGGTCGGCGCCGGTCGGCATCCGCAGGGTCGGGGTCACCTCGTCGTCCATCAGCGCCCCGACGAACCGTTCGAAGGCCGGATCGGCGATGGTCTCGGCCACCGTCTGGTAGCCGGCGAGGTAGCCGAGATAGGCGATGCAGGAGTGGCTGGCGTTCAGCAGCCGCAGCTTCATCGCCTCGTAGGGCCGCACGTCGGCCACCGGCTCGGCGCCGAAGTCCTCCCAGGCCGGGCGGCCGGTCGGGAACCGGTCCTCGAACACCCACTGGGTGAACGGCTCGGTCACCACCGGGGCGGCATCCTCGACGCCCAGCGCCGCCGAGATCCGGGCGCGGTCGTCGGCCGTGGTCGCCGGGACGATGCGGTCGACCATCGAGCTCGGGCACGACACGTTGTCGGCGATCCAGTGGTCCAGGTCCGGCTCCAGCATCGCCCCGTAGGCCCGCAGGATGTTGGCCGTGACCTCGCCGTTGCCCGGCAGGTTGTCGCACGACAGCACGGTGAACGGCGGCCGGCCGGCGGCCCGGCGGCGGCGCAGCGCCTCGACCAGAAGACCGGCGAGGGTGCGCGGCTGGGTCGGGTTCCGCAGGTCGTGCCGGATGTCGGGATGACGCCCGTCGAGCTCGCCGGTCGCCGGATTGTGGCAGTACCCCTTCTCGGTGACCGTGGCGGTCACCACCCGCACCCGCGGATCGGCGAGCCGCGCCAGCACGACGGCGGGATCCTCCGGCGCGACCAGGGTCTCGACCACCGAGCCGACCACGCGCAACCGCTCGCCCTCCTCGTCGCGCACGCCGACGGTGTAGAGACCGGCTTGCGGGGCCAGCGCATCGCGGGTCTCGGGGCTGCGCAGCGACACCCCGCAGATCCCCCAGCCCCCCGGCACCGCGTTCAGGGCGTCGTCGGTGTAGACCGCCTGGTGCGCCCGGTGGAACGCGCCGAGGCCGATATGGACGATGCCGACGTCGAGCCCTGCCCGGTCGTAGCGCGGGCGGGCGATGGCGGCTGGCAGTCCCGCGAGGGTGCCTGGAGAAAGACGGCCGGTCACAATCGGTAAGCCTGCTTGGCAAGTCGGTAGGCGAGGTCGGTGGCGACCTCGAGAGCCTCATCCTCGTCGATCCGGTGCTCGGCGACCAGCCGTGCCAGGAAAGCACAGTCGATGCGCCGGGCGACGTTGTGACGGGCCGGGATCGAGGGGAAGGCCCGGGTGTCGTCGTTGAAGCCGACGGTGTTGTAGAAGCCGGCGGTTTCGGTGATGCGCTGGCGATAGCGCCACATGCCCTCGGGGCTGTCGTGGAACCACCAGGGCGGGCCGAGCCGCAGCGCCGGGTAGTGGCCGGCCAGCGGCGCCAGCTCCCGCGAGTACGTCGTCTCGTCCAGGGTGAACAGGATCAGGGTCAGTCGCGGCTCGTTGCCGAACCGGTCGAGCAGCGGCTCGAGGTTGTCGACGAACTCCGAGCGGGTCGGGATGTCGTCGCCGCGGTTGGCGCCGAAGACCCGCTGCATCCACGCGTTGTGGCCGCGCCGCACGCCGGAGTGCAGCTGCATGACCAGTCCGTCCTCCAGGCTCATCCGAGCCATCTCGGTCAGCATCTGGCCGCGGAACAGCTCGGAATCCCGCGGCTGCGCCCGGCCCGAGGCGACGCGGCCGAACAGCACCTCGGCGTCGGCCGGCGGCAGGTCGGCGGTGAACGCGGTCGGGTGGCCGTGGTCGGTGGCGGTGGCGCCGGCCGCCACGAAGTCGCGGCGCCGGGCCGCCAGCGCCGCCAGGTAGCCGCGCCAGGTGAAGGTGTCCTCGCCGGTGATCCGGCCGAGCTCCTGCAGGTTGCCGACGAAGCCGGGGGTGTCCGGGTCGACCACTGTGTCGGGCCGGAACGTCGTCACCACCCTGCCCTGCCAGCCGGACTCGCGGATCGCCTTGTGGTGCTCGAGCGGGTCGAGCGCACCCTCGGTGGTCGCCAGCGCCTCGATGCCGAAACGCTCGAACAGGGCGCGCGGCCGGAACTCGGGCTTGGCGAGGCAGTCGGCGATGCGGTCGTAGATGGCGTCGGCGCTCTGCGGGGTCAGGCGCTCGGTAACGCCGAACACCTCGGCCAGCGCGTGCTCCCACCACAGCCGGCTCGGGGTCGCCCGGAAGGCGTGCCAGTGCTCGGCCACGGTGCGCCAGATCTTGCGGGGGTCCTCCTCGACGGGACCGCCATCGAGCCTGGGCACGCCGAGGTCCTGCAGCCGCACACCCTGGCTGTACAGCATGCGCAGCACGTAGTGGTCGGGCACCACCAGCAGCTCGGCCGGGTTCGGGAACGGCTCGTCGTAGGCGAACCAGGCCGGGTCGGTGTGGCCGTGCGGACTGACGATCGGCAGGCCGGCGACCTCGGCATACAGACGCCGGGCGATCGAACGCTCGCCCGGGTCGGCCGGGAACAGGCGATCCTCATGCATGACTGCGGCCTATCACATCAGGGCGTTCGGGATAAACAGAACCAGCCCCGGCCACAGGGTCAAGACGACGATCAGCGCGATCACCGCCGCGACGAACGGCAGCGATTCCACGATGTACTCCTCGACCGGGCAGTCGAGCAGGCTGCATACCGTGTACATCGCCACGCCGACCGGCGGCGTCATCGAGCCGAGGGTGACCACCGTCATCATCAGGATGCCGAAGTGCACGCCGTCGACCCCGAGCGGCTGCACGATCGGCAGGAAGATCGGCGTCAGCAGCAGCACCAGCACCGTGCTCTCGACGAACAGTCCGGCGACGAACAGGAACACCAGGATCAGCGCCACAACCAGCACCGGCTCCTCGGTCAGCGAGGTCAGCGCGGCGGCCACGGTCTGCGGCGCCTGCTCGAAGATGATCGCGTAGCCGACCATGCCCGAGAACAGGATGATCAGCATGATCATGCCGGTGTCGACGACCGCCTCGGTCAGCGCCTCGACCAGCCCCTTCCAGGTCAGCTCCCTGTGCAGCAGAAAGCCGACCACGGCGGCGTAAACCACCGCGAACGCCCCGACCTCGGACGGGGTGAACAGGCCACCGCGGATCGCGAGCAGCAGCGCCAGCGGGAACAGCAGCGCCCACTTGGCGTCGGCGACCGCGCGGCGGACCTCGGCGAAGGACGGCGGCGCCTTGGCCTCGGCACCGTAGCCGCGGCGGCGCGCGATCAGCCAGGCCGTGACCATCAGGAACGCCATCATCAGCAGGCCCGGCACGATGCCGGCCAGGAACAGCCGGCCGATCGAGACGTTGCCGACGAAGCCGTACAGGATCAGCCCCAGGCTCGGCGGGATGGTGGCGGTGATCAGCGAGCTCACAGCGATCACCGATGCCGTGAAGCCCTTGGAGTAGCCCCGCGCGATCAGGCTGGGGCCGAGGATCCGGGCCTCCATCGCGGCGTCGGCGACGGCCGAGCCGGAGACCCCGCCCATCAGGGTCGACAGCACGATGCAGACCTGGGCCAGCCCGCCGGCCATCCACGACACCAGGACGCTCGAGCAGTCGATCAGCCGGGAGGTGATGCCGGTCCGGTTCATCATGTGCCCGGCCAGCACGAAGAACGGCACCGCCAGCAGCGGGAAGCTCTGGGAAGCCGAGGCGACCTGCTGGACGCCGATCGAGGGCGGCATCGGCCCGGTCGCGAAGAACGTGAAGCCGGCGATGCCGATGGCGAAGGCGATCGGCAGGCCGAGGATCATCAGCGCGAAGAAGGTGACGGCGAGCAGGATCACGGCACCAGCTCCTCGATCTCGCCGGAACTGCCGCCGGCGAAGATCGGCCGGGCCTCGGTGCGCAGCCGCCTCAGCGACTCCCAGGTCTGGCCCAACAGGGTCAGGGCCAGCAGCACGCAGCCGGCCGGCACCGCGATCGTCACGAAGGCGTAGGGGATCCCGCTGTCGCCGAACTGCCGTTCCAGGTTGAGCATGGTCAGCCGGTAGCCGAGCACCGCCATGATCCCGAGGAACGCGATGCAGACCGCCGCCAGCAGCGCATCCAGCACCACCCGCGGCCGCCCCGGCAGGCGCCGGACCAGATAGTCGATGCCGATGTGGGCGCGCTTGCGCAGCGCCATGTCGGCGCCGAGGAAGCTGATCCACACGAACAGCAGCTGCGCCAGGTCGACCGACCAGATCAGCGGCTCGCCGAACCAGCGCATGATGCCGGCAATGAACACCAGGAACACGATGACCGCGAGCAGGGCACTGGCGAGCCACGCCTCGACCCTGAGGACCATGCCACTCATTCGTCGCCTCTATCCAATCGGCGCGTCGCGTCGACGCACGATAGCGCACCCGGATCGCGGCGCCCGTCGAGCCGTGGGTTCCGGCTCCGGTCCGCCGACGGCGACCCGGGCCGGAATGACAACAGGAAGGAGGTTTCTCTGACCTCCCCTTTCGTCATTCCGGACGGCCGCGCCGCCCTCGGCGTGACCGATCCGGAACCCACCCTTCGCTTGCTCGATCGGGTCGCGCCGCGTCAGCTTCCGAGGAACTTGTTCAGCTCGGCCCGCAGCTCGCCGTAGCCGAGCTTGTCGTATACCGGCTTGGTGGCCTCCACGAACGGCGTGACGTCGATCTCGGTGACCGTCATGCCCTTGTCCTGCATCTGCTTCTCGTAATCGGCAAGCGAGGCCGCGGTGCCGTGCGAGGCGATGTCGCCGGCCTTGAGCGCCTCGTCGCGGACCAGCGTCTGCAGGTCGGCGGGCAGGCCGTCGAACCAGGCGGCGCTGGTGACCACGCCGGTGATCAGGTTGATGTGTCCGGTCTTGGTCAGGTACTTGGCGACCTCGTAGAGCTTGGAGTTGTAGACCGCCGGGCTCTGTGCCTCGAGGGCGTCGATCACCTTCTGCTGCATGGCGGTGTACACCTCGGCCCAGCCCATCGGGGTCGGGGTGGCGCCCATCGCACGGATCGTCTCCATCCACACCGGCGCGCCCGGCGTCCGCATGCGGATGCCGGCGAGGTCGGCCGGCACCTTGACCGGGACGTTGGTCACCAGGTGGCGCTCGCCCTGCCACCAGTTGAACGACAGCACCTGCAGGCCGGCCGACTTGCGCAGCTTCTCGACCCAGGTCTCGAACATCGGCGAGGTCACGACCTTGCGCACCCCGTCATAGCCCGAGGCGAGATACGGCGCGCCGAGAATCCCGAACTCCTTGGTGTAGACGGCGAGCCGGCCGCCATCGACCACCACCGCGACGCCGGCACCGGCCCGGGCCTGCTCCAGCACGTCCTCGTCCTTGCCGAGCTGCGAGCCCGGGAACAGCCGGACCGCGATCTTGCCGCCCGAGCCCTTCTCGACGTTCTCCTTGAACGCGTTGAGGCCCTTGAACAGCGGGTCCTGCGGCTGCAGTGCGGTGTTGACGTTGAGGGTGTAGTCGGCGGCCCAGGCAGCCCCGGACGCTCCGAATCCGGTCACCCCGATTCCCGCCGCGACGATCGCACCGATCGCCGCCGTACGCAGAGTCCTCGTCATCTTGGTCATCGTCTCCTCCTGCGCCCCTGTCTGCGCCCGCCCGCCCGTGTCGGGCGTTGATGCTTGGTTAGAATGCTAGTATGGTAGTATGGTTGAAATCGAATGACAATCCCGTCCCGGCTTTGGTGCAGAATCACCGGCGACAGGGACGCAACAGGCCGCAAAGGGGACGGCGATGCTCAATCCGATCAGCCAGGACGGACCGGAATCCGTCGCCAGTCGGGTATTCAGGGAGCTGCGCAGCGCCATCGTCGAGATGGCGTTCCGGCCTGGCCAGGCGCTGTCGGAGAAGGAAGTGGCCGACCGCTTCGGGGTGAGCCGCCAGCCGGTTCGCGAGGCGTTCATCAAGCTGAGCGAGGCCGGCCTGCTCAGCATCCGCCCGCAGCGCGGCACCTATGTCGTCAAGATCTCGGCCCGCCAGGTCTACGACGTGCGGTTCGTGCGCGAGGCGGTCGAGGTGGCGGTGGTGCGCAAGGCCGCACTCGAGCTGACCGGCAGCGCGATCCGCGCCCTGCGAGAGACGGTGAACGCCCAGCGCAAGGTCGCGCAGGACGAGCGGCCGGACCGATTCTTCCCGCTCGACGAGGCGTTCCATCGCGGCCTGGCGCTCGGGGTGGGGTGCGAATACGCCTGGCACGTGGTCGAGGACATGAAGGCGCAGATGGACCGGGTGCGCTATCTCAGCCTGCCCGAGGCCACGCCGCTGTCGCGGCTGATCGACCAGCACGAGGCGATCGTCGACGCCATCGCCGCCCACGATCCGGCGCGAGCCGAAGCGGCGATGCGCACGCATCTCAGCGAGATCCTCACCTCCCTGCCCGAGCTCGCCGAACGCTTCCCCGACCTGTTCGAGCCCGAGCCGTCCGACCGTGCCGAGACCGCCGCATGACCGGGGCCGACGTGAAGCGACGGTCGCGCCGTGGGTCCCGGATCGGTCACGCCGGCGCGGCGCGTCCGTCCGGGATGAGGACAGC
>Ga0070728_10000640_pt1 | contig 64420 bp, 66 predicted proteins | sample tdDd471_FD_66723 | JGI IMG/M metagenome (GOLD analysis project Ga0070728, IMG submission 66723) | Marine sediment microbial communities from the Atlantic coast under amendment with organic carbon and nitrate - tdDd47.1 | ecosystem: Environmental > Aquatic > Marine > Coastal > Sediment | place... | reverse complement strand
CGTCGTGTTGCCCTCCTGGGGCTGCCAGTAGACCCGCTCGGCACCACCGGCGGCCGCCGCCGCGTACACCGCCTCGATCAGGGCCCGGCCGGTTCCCCTGCCGCGGGCTTCCGGCGCGGTGAACAGGTCCTGCAGGTAGCAGGTCGGGCCGATCAACGTGGTGCTGCGGTGGAGCAGGTAGTGGACCAGCCCGATCAGGTGGCCCTCGCGTTCGGCGACCATGGCGTGCACCGGCTCGCCGGGATCGAAGAAGCGGCTCCAGGTTGTGCGGGTGACCGCCTCGGGCAGGGCGGTCGGGCCGCTCCGGCCGTAGAACGCGTTGTAGCCGTCCCACAACGACCGCCATTGCTCAAGGTCGCGGCGTTCCAGCGGGCGGATGTCCATGTGTGGCTCCCTCGTCGACGATCCCGGCCTGCATGAGGCCAACTCCTCCGGATCCACAGCGCCAAGATCGTCGGTCGACCGGGGGCCAAGTGAGCGGCGACGGCACCTGCTTCACCGGCGGGACCATCCATCCCGAGCGTGGCCGGCTACCGCTCTGCCACGGGGTATCGAAGGGGGCGGGATCGCGCACTGGCCGCGGTCGACAGGGTAACGTTGGGTTGAGAATTGGAGTTCGTCACCCGGTCGGGTAGAATGATAATTGAATTAAATATCAAATTTGTCGATTGAGCGAAAGAAGCACTCGACGCTCGACTTCCACGCCTGACTGGAGATTGACAATGTCGCCGCCGCCTGGTGTCCGAGCCGAGCAGACCTACGGAGAGCTTACGACGCTCGCTACGGAAGGAATAATCAGGAGAATAGACCGTCGGCTGGCGTTCTATCAGATCAACGACGACACGATATCGATGATCGTGGAGACCGGCCGGCTTATCGAGGAAAACATGCCGCGGATCATTGCGGCCTTCTATCATCACGTTGGAACGTTTCCGGAAGCGGCCCGGTTCTTGAGCAATTTCGATGTCTCCGAGATCAAGCTGAGGCAGAAAGAGCATTGGCACCGACTGATGTTTTCCGGGTTCAGCGAGGAATACGTCCATAGCGCGGTGAGAGTCGGCGTCGCGCATTATCGAATAAAATTGCCGCTCTATCTTTATATCAGCGGGTACAACAACTTTATGGGAAACGTCGTCGATCTCATCGCCAATCACTATCTGGGCGCGCTGGTTTCGGCCCAGCATCTGCGCTCGATGATCAAGGCGATCTCGTTCGACATGGATATCGCAATCTCCGTCTACACGGTGGCGGACCGCCTGAAGCTCAAGCCGGGGAGCGCGCAGGACGGGGCCGACGGCAACCTGCCATGGCATTGACGCCGGCGGGGCCGACAGGGGCCGGTCAGGCGGCGCCGGCCAGCGGGTGGGCGAAGATCCAGTCCGCCATCACCTGGCAGCGCCGCATGTAGCGGTGCTGGTCGGGCCGTTAGTCGGCCACCGCGTTGGAGAGGATCATCGCCTCGGGGTTGCCCGCGACCGAGTAGCCGGTCGCCACGTTGACCTCCAGGGACCCGAAGCGCGCGGCGAACGCCTTGTGCGCCACCGGGTCCAGCGACTGCCGCGGGAAGCACGGCACGCCGTGCTCGCCGAGCGCCCGCAGGAGTCGGTCGAAGTCGGGATCGCACAGTGGTCGGGACAGGTCGACCCGGTCACCGTCGCGCCGAGGGTCTCGCCCGTCGGTGCGATGCCGATCATGGCGCTTCTCCTTGCGGTCGGCTGCGTTCGACCACCGTGTTCTCGAGCACGCCGATCGCCGGGCAGGCCACCTCGACCCGGTCGCCCGGCTGCAGGAACACCGGCGGGTTGCGGAACGCCCCGACACCGTCGGGCGTGCCGGTGGCGATGACGTCGCCCGGCTCAAGCGTGAGGTAGCGGCTGACGTAGGACAGGATCATCGGGATCGGGAAGATCATGTCGTGGGTGTTGCCGTCCTGCATGAGCGTGCCGTTCACCCGGCAGGTGAGCTGCAGGTGGCCCGGGTCGGGGATCTCGTCGGCGGTCACCAGCCACGGCCCCATCGGGCAGAATCCGTCCATCGACTTGGCGAAGCTGGTCTGCGGCGGCTCGACGTCGAACTGGAACTCGCGGGCCGAGACGTCGTTCAGCAGCGTGTAGCCGGCCACATGGCGAAGTGCCCGGTCCTGGGGCACGTCGCGCATGGTGCGGCCGATCACCACCGCGATCTCCGCCTCCCAGTCCAGCTTGGTCACGATCGACGGCTTCTCGATCGGTCCGTGCGGCCCGGTCACCGAGGACGGCACCTTGGTGAACAGCCGCGGTTTCTCCTGCGCCTCCAGCCCGCCCTCGGCGGCGTGCGCGCCGTAGTTGCGGCCGACGCCGACGATCTTGCCGGGGCGCGGGACCGGCGCCAGCAACCGGACGGTGTCCAGCGGCAGGCCGCCGGGCAGCCGGTCACCCGCAGCGCCGGCCAGCCCGTCGAGGCCGGATCGCAGAAGCTGCGGCATGTCGGCGGCGTCGATGCCGAGCTCGGCGACGTCGACGACCCGGCCGTCGTGAACCAGACCGACCCGGGCTCGATCGGCAGCCTCATACGTGACGAGCTTCATGGCCGGCGCTCCCTTCGAGCCGTCGAGGCGGCTCAGGAGGGGCCAGCGTAGGGATGCGAGCCGGGTTTGGGAACGCCGGCGTCTACTCGGTCCGGGGGGCGTGACTGCGCATCTGGTGCTCGATCGAGTCGATGTGGCCGATGCGAAGCGCGAAGCGGCCGTGCAGTTTCTCCAGGGTCTTCTCGGACGCCATGGGCAGCGGGATCCGGCGGTCGAGGCAGAAGCCGATCAGCGCCTCCAGCACCTCCTCGGCACTGAACGCCACCGCTTCGGCCGGCCCGCTCGCGGTATCGATCATGAGCTGGCCGCTGACGACCTTGCCGCCCGCCGGCTCCGCCCCGGTCAGCCGGCCGGTGGGCAGCGGCTTGCCGGTCTTGCGGGCGAACGACGCCAGCGCCGTGGCGGCCTCGCTGGGGGTGAAGACCAGGAAACGATACTCGGACGGCATTCCCGACGCCCCGTGGATGGTGATCCGCTACGGCAGGCCCCGACCGCCGTATCCGCGATATAAGCTCAAATTGCTGAGCCTTCGGTTAATTTCCAGTGGCGTCGCACCGTTCGCGCGTAGAGTGTGGGATCGGCATATCAAAGAATGCCGAAATATCAGCCGTATCGGCCGGAGGAGGTGACATGATGTATGGCGGATGGGAAGGACACGGCTTCATGCCGTTCCTGCCGATGCTGCTGATCGCGCTGCCGTTCGCGATCGGCAACTACTTCCTGGCCGAGCGGCTGAAGCAGCCGCCGTGGCTTTGGGCCCTGCTGACCTTGATCCCGATCGTGAACTACTTCTTCATGCTCTACGTCGCCTACATGGTGGTGTACGCGGTGCTCGACCGGTTGGCGCCCAGGGAGGCGCCTCGGAAGACGTCGTCCGAAGGCGTCTGATGGCCCGGTGGCCGGAGCCGGCTTGGCTCTAAGCAGGCTCCGATGGTCGTGGCATCCGAAGGCACCGACCCGTTCGCCATGGAGCCTGCCATGACCGCCCGAACCAACGAACTCGGCCAGCCGATCGGCGAACCGGTACCCGGCTGGATGCCGCGGCCGCGGCCGCCCCGGACCGCGATGGTCGGCCGGACGGTCAGGCTCGAGCCGCTGACGGCCGCCGACCACGCCCGGTCGCTGTTCGACGCGGTCTCGGAGGACGACGGCCGGATGTGGACCTATCTGGCGGTCGGGCCGTTCGGGACCGACCGTGCCGGCTTCGACAAGTGGATCGCCCAGTGCGAGGCGAGCGAGGACCCGTTGTTCTTCGCGGTCATCGAGCAGGCGACCGGCCGGTGCCTCGGCTACGCGAGCTACCTGCGGATCGATCCGGCGGTCGGGGTCATCGAGGTCGGCCACATCACCATGTCGCCGGCCCTGCAGCGCACGGTGATGGCGACCGAGACCATGTACCTGATGATGGCGCGGGTGTTCGACGAACTCGGCTACCGGCGCTACGAATGGAAGTGCGACAGCCTGAACGCGCCGTCGCGGGCGGCCGCCAAGCGCCTCGGCTTCCAGTACGAGGGGCTGTTCCGGCAGGCGACGCTGTACAAGGGCCGCAACCGGGACACCGCCTGGTTCTCGATCCTCGACCGCGAGTGGCCGGCGCTCAAGGCGGCGTTCCTGCGCTGGCTCGACCCGGCGAACTTCGACGCCGACGGTCGCCAGCGCGAGAGCCTCTCGGACCTGACGGCCGGTGCCCACGCGTCCCAGCCGCACGCCTGACCCGACCCCACTCTCGGAAACGAGAACGCCCCCGTCCGGTTCGGGCGGGGGCGTCGCGGGTCCGGGTGTCCGGAACGCTGCGATCAGGGCAGCTCGCTGATCGACTCCAGCTGTTCCTCGGGCGGGACCCGGGTGCCGCCGGCCTTCTCGATCGCGGCGTCCAGGTCGCGCTGGGTGCACAGACCCAGGAACACCGGGTGGCGCGGCTGGATGTTCGGGCTGTTCCAGTGCGTGCGCTCGCGGATCTTGTTGATCGTATCCTTGGTGGTGCCGATCAGCCGGGCGATCTGCGCGTCCTTCAGCTCCGGATGATGCTTGACCAGCCAGGCGATGGCGTCCGGCTTGTCGCCGCGCTTGGCGATCGGGATGTACTTCGGGCCCTTGGTCTTCTGCACCGGCTTCGGCAGGTCGCTGGTGGCCATCTGCAGGCGCTGCTTCGGGTCGGCCTCGCAGCGCGCGATCTCGGTCTTGGTCAGCTGGCTCGCCAGCACCGGGTCGAAACCCTGGATGCCGGCCGAGACCTCACCGTCGGCAATCGCCTGTACCTCGAGCGGGTGCAGCCCGACGAACGCCGCAATCTGCTCGAAGGTGAGCGCGGTGTTGTCGATCAGCCACACGGCGGTGGCCTTCGGCATGAGCGGTTGCGCCATGATGTCCTCTCCTCGCCCCGGCGTCACCGACGTCGACGCCCGGCTGCAATCTAAGTCCACGTGTCGGGATTCGCGTCTCTATATAGGGATTTCCGCTGCGGGCGGCAAAGGTTTATGTCGGCGCACCGGGGCGAGCGTCGAGAGGATTGCCTTGTTGTCGGGACGTTCGCCGGTGGTTATCGCCGGCCCGGAGTCGTTTTAGCATGGAGGTCCAGTCGTCGGCATACGCGGGCGGCCGGCGCTCGCGACTGCATCGGGAGAAGCGTCATGGACCTCGAGGATCTGGAACCGCGCAATCAGACGAAGAAGCCGAAGGATCTGTCGAACTGGAGCTTCGAGGATCTCGAGGCGTACATCGCCGCGATGGAGGCGGAGATCGTCCGGGCGCGCGAGGAGATCGCCCGCAAGCAGGGGATCGCTTCGGCCGCGGACTCGCTGTTCAAGCGTTGACGGTAACAGACAACCGCTGGTGTCCTCGCTTGGGACTGGACAAAGCGGGAGCGACCGGGGTATTCCGCGCGCCGGGAGTAGGCGCGACGTCACCGCTTGACCGCCGCTTGACCGCTCGCTAGCGTCCTCCCCAAGCAAGTTGAGCAGGGAGCTCACGGCGAAAGCCCGGACGGGGCCGCGGACCACGCGGCCCCGTAACCGTGTCTGGGGCCAGGCATGTATCGGGTTTGCCGCGTCCGGGGTCGCGTCGCTCCTCCGAGGGGCAGGACGCGGCGCCGGCGGCTCCGCTAGAATGCGGCGATCATGACGCCCCGAGGAGCATCGACCATGGGCACGGACGGCAACGTCTTCGGCTTCGACACCCTGAGCCTGCACGCCGGCCAGCAGCCGGACCCCGCCACCGGCGCCCGGGCGGTGCCGATCTACCAGACGACGTCCTACGTGTTCCGCGACGTCGACCATGCGGCGTCGTTGTTCAACCTGGAGCGCGCCGGCCACATCTACTCGCGGATCTCCAACCCGACCGTCGCCGTGCTCGAGGAGCGGGTGGCGGCGCTCGAGGGCGGGGTCGGCGCGATCGCCACCGCCAGCGGCCACGCGGCGCTGTTCCTGGCAGTCGCGACGCTGATGGGGCAGGGCGGGCACATCGTCGCCTCGTCGGCACTGTACGGCGGCAGCCACAACCTGTTCAGCCATACCCTGCCGCGGTTCGGGATCGAGACCACCAAGGTCCACCCGCGCGACCACGACGGCTTCCGCAAGGCGATCCGGCCGGAGACCCGGCTGGTGTTCGGCGAGACCATCGGCAACCCGGGCCTGGAGGTGATGGACATCCCGGCGCTGGCGGCGATCGCCCACGACGCCGGGGTGCCGCTGCTGGTCGACAGCACCTTCGCCACCCCGCATCTGTGCCGGCCGATCGACCACGGCGCCGACCTGGTCCTGCACTCGGCCACCAAGTGGCTGGGCGGCCACGGCGTGGCGATCGGCGGCGTGCTGGTCGACGGCGGCACCTTCGACTGGGAGGCGTCCGGCAAGTTCCCGACCCTGACCGAGCCCTATGCCGGCTATCACGGCCTCGACTTCGCCGAGGAGTTCGGGCCGCAGGCCTTCCTGATGCGGGCGCGGGCCGAGGGGCTGCGCGACTTCGGGGCCTGCATCAGCCCGGCCAACGCGTTCCATATCCTGCAGGGCATCGAGACCCTGCCGTTGCGGATGGACCGGCACGTCGCCAACGCCCGCGCCGTGGTGGCGTTCCTGCAGGCGGCCGACGAGGTGGCCTGGGTCGCCTATCCGGAGCTCGACAGCCATCCCGACAAGGCGCTGGCGGCGAAGCTGCTGCCGAACGGCACCGGCTCGATGGTGGCGTTCGGGATCAAGGGCGGGCGCGAGGCCGGCCGGACGTTCATCGAGCGGCTCCAGCTCTGGTCGCACCTCGCCAATGTCGGCGACGCCAAGTCGCTGGTCATCCACCCGGCCAGCACCACTCACCAGCAGATGGACGTGGAGACCATGAAGGCGGCGGGACTGTCGGAGGACCTGGTGCGGCTGTCGGTCGGCCTGGAGGATCCCAAGGACCTGATCGACGACCTGAAGCAGGCGCTGCGGGCGGCCGCCCGCGCCGCCAAGGCGGCCTGACCCATGCAGTTCAGCGTAGACGGCAAGGGCGCCTTCGCCGCCACCGGCGGGCGCCCGTTCGATCCGGCTCAGCCGGCCCTGGTCTGCCTGCACGGCGCCGGCATGGACCACACGATCTGGACCATGCAGACCCGCTACTTCGCGCATCACGGCTGGTCGGTGCTGGCGCTCGACCTGCCGGGCCACGGCGGCAGCGAGGGCCCGCCCCTGGCCAGCGTCGAGGCGATGGGCGAATGGGCGCGGGCGGCCCTGGCGGCGGCCGGCGGCCGGCGGGCCGCGTTCGCCGGCCACTCGCTCGGCGCGCTGGCGGCCCTGGAGGCCGCGGCCGGCGCCGGCGACGACGCGATCGGCCTGCTGCTGCTGGGCGTGGTGCCGGCCATGGGGGTGCATCCGGACCTGCAGGCGGCCGCCGATTCCGGCGATCACCGGGCGGTCGAGCAGATGGTCGGCTGGGGCTTCGGTCGGCCGATGCAGATCGGCGGCAACCGGGCGCCCGGAAGCTGGGTGTCGGGGGCCGGGCTGCGGGTGCTGGAGCGCGGTCTCGCCGGGCCGCTCGGCAACGACCTGCGGGCCGCCAACGCCTACGGCGGCGCGCTCGAGGCGGCGGCGCGGGTGCGTTGCCCGGCGCTGATCCTGGCCGGCGACGACGACCGCATGACGCCGGCTCGCCAGGTCAAGCCGCTGGTCGAGGCGCTGCCGGACGCCCGGGTCGTGGTGCTGCCGAAGACCGGCCACATGATGTCGATCGAGCGCCCGGACGAGACCCTGGACGCGATGCGCGGCTTCCTGGCGGAGGCCGCCCGATGAGCGCGGCGGAGCGGGCGCCGGACCCGACGCGCGCCGACTATCCGCTGTTCCGGACCATCACCACGCGCTGGATGGACAACGACGTGTACGGCCACGTCAACAACGTCCAGTACTACTCGTTCTTCGACACCGCGGTGAACCAGTACATGGTCGAGGCCGGCGGGCTCGACTTCCGCGACGGCGAGGTGGTCGGGCTGGTGGTCGAGACCGGCTGCTCCTACCGCCGCTCGCTGGCGTTCCCGGACGTGGTCGAGGCCGGCATCCGGGTGGCGCGCATCGGCACCTCCTCGGTGACCTACGAGGTCGGGATCTTCCGCCAGGGCGAGGCGGCGGTGTGCGCCTTCGGCCGGTTCGTGCACGTCTACGTCGACCGGGCCAGCAACCGGCCGGTGCCGATCCCCGAGCCGGCGCGGGCGGCCATGGAGGCGATCCGCGTCGGGTAGCGACGCTCTTGGGTCCCGGCTCTCCACGGCTCCGCCGTTGCGGCCGGGATGAGGTCTTGGGGGACTTGCTTAACACCCTCATCCCGGCCACAGCGCAGCGAAGAGCCGGGACCCATATGCCGATTCCTACAAATACAAAGCAAAGGGCCGGCCCCGCCTCGGACCGGCCCCGTTTCGTTCGTCGTTCCGCCGAGGTCAGGCGGCGTGCTTGTCCTCGATCGCCTTGGTCGCGGTGGCGCCGGCAATCTCGATCTTGCGCGGCTTCATGGCCTCCGGGACCTCGCGGACCAGCGAGACGTGGAGCAGGCCGTTCTCGAGCGACGCATCCTTGACGCGGATGTGGTCGGCGAGATCGAAGCGGCGTTCGAAGTTCCGGGTCGCGATGCCGCGATGCAGGTAGCTTCGGCCCTCCTCGTCGGACTTTTCGATCCGGCCGGAGATCACGAGCTGTCCGTTCTCGGCGGTGATGTCGAGGTCGCCCTCACCGAAGCCGGCGACCGCCATGGTGATGCGGTAGTCGTCCTCGCCGAGCTTCTCGATGTTGTAGGGCGGGTAGGTCGGCGCGTTGGCGGCCTCGGTCGCACGCATCGCGTGGTCCAGCAGGCGGGCCATCCGGTCGAAGCCGACGGTGGAACGGAAAACGGGGGTGAAATCGACGGTACGCATGCCACATCCTCCTCAGAAGCGATATGGAGTCTCTGTCTCTTTGGCCCGCCGATGCTCGGCCGGACCGGCTACCGCCGGAGCCCGAAGTTCGGCGCCCCGACAGTCTTCGAGGTGGGAAGCGCCGGTTCCCGAGTCAAGAGGGTGAGATCCCTCGGTGGCGAGGGGTTGGCAGAGCCGGGCGAGCGTTCCATACTCGTTTTGATGACGGAACAAATTAACCATATGGGTTCCGCCCGCCGAGTCGCTCCCTTCGACGGTACCTACCGCGAGGTCCTGGGCCTTCTCGAGGAAGCCCGCGACCTGGCCGCCTCGCCGCTGGCCCTGAACGGCGGGATCGTCCATGCCAACGACCACCGCGCCGCCCCCCACTACCCGGTTTCCGTCGTCCGGCTGGAGGCCAGTTGCGAGGCCCTGCGGGTCACGTCGCGGCTCACCCACTGCCTCGCCTGGGTGATGGTGCACAAGGCGATCCAGGCCGGCGAGCTGTCGCCGGACGCGGCCTACGACCCGGAAAACCGGCTGAGCGGGGAGTCGGTCTGCTTGGCGAAGGGGGGAGAGGAGAACCCGAGGCTGCCGGGGCGCCTGCGGCACCTGCTCGGCGCCAGCCGGGCGCTCTACGTGCGGCTGGCCCGCCTGGACGCGCGCATGTCCTCGGTGCCGGCGGGCGCCTGAGACCGGCTCACGGACAGCCCAAACGAAAACGGCGGCCCGAAGGCCGCCGCCGCAGTCCCGATCGCCGGAGCGATCAGAGCTTCAGACCGCCGAAGCGCTTGTTGAAGCGCGAGATCTGGCCGCCGCTGTCGACGATGCGGTGCTGGCCGGTCCACGCCGGATGCGACTTCGGGTCGATCTCCAGACGGATGACCGCGCCCTCCTCGCCGTAGGTCGAGCGGGTCGTGTACTCGGTCCCGTCGGTCATGATGACCTTGATCTCGTGATAGTCGGGATGGATGTCGGCCTTCATCGCGTCTCTCCTCCGCCGTCGCGCCGGTGCGCGCCCGACGGATCCATGATCGTTCGGAAGGCGGGTAGATACCCGAACCCGCCGCGCTGTGCAACCCCGGAACGCCACCGTTCTTCGCGGGCCGTTCAGCGCTGCGTCAGCTTCATCTCGATGCGCCGGTTGCGCTCGAGGTCGCCCGGGTCGATCGGCTGGTATTCGCCGTAGCCGGTGGCCGACAGGCGTTCGGCCGGGATGCCCTGCTCGACCAGGAATTTCACCACCGAGATCGCCCGGGCCGCCGACAGTTCCCAGTTGCTGCGGAACTGCTCGTTGTTGATCGGAACCGTGTCGGTATGGCCCTCGACCTGCAGGATCCAGTTGATGTCCTTGGGGATACGGGGGGCGATCTCGCGCAGGGTGGCCGCGAACTGCGCCAGCTTTTCCTTGCCGAGCTCGCCGATCTGGGCCGAGCCGGAGGTGAACAGCACCTCGGACTGGAAGACGAAGCGGTCGCCGACGATCTTGACGTCCTGGCGGTCCGACAGCACCTCGCGCAGCTTGCCGAAGAACTCGCTGCGGAACCGGGCCAACTCCTGGACCTTGGTGGCGAGGGCGGCGTTCAGCCGCTTGCCGAGGTCGACGATCTGGACCTTCTGCTCGCGGTTCCTGGCCTCGGTCGCGTCCAGCACCGCCTCGATCCGGGCGAGCTGCTGGCGCAGGGCGGCGATCTGGGCGTTCAGCACCGCCACCTGCTGCTGGGCCTCGGCCGAGACCTTCTGTTCGTCGGACAGCTCCTTCTGGGTGCGCTGGTTCTCGCTGAACAGCTCCTCCAGGCGGATGTCGCGCCGTTCGAGCTCGGACTGAGCCAGCTGGGTGCGCTCCTGCTGGTCGGCCAGCCGCGCTTCCAGCTTCTTGGTGGTGTCCCGAAGATCGCCGATCTGGGTCCGCTGCTGCTCGGCGGTGCTGCGCTCGGCCGTGAGGTCGGTGCGGAGCTGGTCGGCCGTCTTGCGGCTCTCGTCGAGGTCGGACTGCAGCTTCTTGGAGGCGGCCTGCTGCTGGTCCAGCTCGGTCTGCAGGTTCACCACGCGCTTGTCGGACTGCGTGAGCTTCTCCAGCAGCTCGGCGATCCGCGCCTTGCTCTGCTCGTTGGTCTCGTCGAGCGTGCGGATCCGGGCCTCGGCGTCGTTCACTTCGCCGACCAGCAGGACCACCTTGTTCTCGGCTTCCTTGCGCTTCTCCTCGCTGGTGTCGAACTCCGTCTGCAGCTTGTTGCGGGCCTGCACGAGGCCGGCGACGTCGTCCTCGAGGCTCTGCCGGGTCTCCCGCAGGGCGGCGAGGTCCCGGCGGAGCCGCTCCAGGTCCTTGAGCTGCAGCTGGATGGTCTGGCGGTTGGCCTCGATGACCTTGATCGCCTGCTCGAGCTCGGCGGCGGTCTGCGCCCGCTCGGCCTCCGACACGCCAGCGTCGTCCTCGGCCGACCGCAGCTTGCCCAGCAGCGCGTCGCGCTCGTTCAGGACCTCCAGCAGCCGCGCGTCGACACCCTTGCGGGCCTGCTCGCTCTCGTCGAGCTTCTGCTGCAGCACCGCCCGGCTGGCCATCAGCTCGGCCAGCCGTCCTTCGAGGGCGTCGCGCGCCGAGGTGAGCTGGCCGACCTGGTTGCTCAGCTCCTCGCGCGCCGCGATCGAGCTCTGCAGCTCGGCCGAAAGCTGGGCGACGGTGATCTTCAGCTCGGCGCTGGTCTCGCGCTCCAGCGACAGCAGCTCGCTCAGCTCGGCGACCTGCCGGGTCAGGCGGGCCAGCGACTCGTCCTTACCCGACAGCACCTGGGTCAGGTAGAACTGCGCCACCACGAAGATCATCAGGATGAAGATGACGACCATCAGCAACGTGGCGAGGGCGTCGACGAAGCCGGGCCAGATGTTGCTGTCGCGTTGTCGCCGGCGGGACAGGGTCGACATGGCGCCGCCCTACCGGTGCTCTTCTTCGGCCAGCGCCGCGATGGTGCGGGCGACCAGCCGGATTTCCCCCCGAAGCTCCTCGGTCATCTGGGCCCGCCCGGAGGCGCCGTCCTCCAGCAGCCGGGCCATGTAGGCCTCGATGTTGCGGAGGTGGGTCCGCACGATCTCGTCGCGGCTGCCGCCGGTCATGTCGGCCAGCCGTGACAGCACCGGCCGCAGCTCGCCCTGGGTGGTCACCAGCCGCTCCAGCAGCTCGCGGTCGCCGTCCAGCCGGTCGGACAGGGCGCCGAGCCGCTCGACCAGCGCCAGCAGGGTGCTGTTGGAGTTGCGCCGGTCGTCCTCGCCGCGCGCCATGATGCGCTGCAGCTTGTCCAGCGATTCCGCGGTCTGCTCCATCAGCGCCTGCTGGAAGGCCGTGGCCGAATGCTCGCCCTCGAACGCGAAGGTCCCGGTGGTCAGCCGGGTCAGGCTGGCCAGCCATTCCTCCAGTTCGTTGTAGAAGCGGTTCTGGGCCTGGCCGAGCTGCAGGTCCAGGAAGCCCAGGACCAGCGAGCCGGTCAGGCCGAACAGCGACGAGCTGAAGGCGGTACCCATGCCGGACAACGGCGATTGCAGGCCGCTCTTGAGGTCGGCGAACACCTGGGCGAGATCGCCGCCGTCGATGTTGAGGCCGCCGATCACGCCGCCGACCGCGCCGACCGTTCCCAGCAGGCCCCAGAAGGTGCCGAGCAGGCCCAGGAAGATCAGCAGCCCGGCGAAGTACCGGGCGATGTCGCGCGACTCCTCCAGCCGGACCGAGATGCTGTCCAGCAGCGACCGCAGCGACATGGTCGACAGGCTCTGCCGCTTGTCCTGCTGGCGGTCGCCCAGCAGGGTCGCCACCGGTACCAGCAGGCTCGGCGGCTCCTGGATCGACGATCCGGGGGAGTGCGTGCGGTAGGTCTCGATCCAGTTGACCTCCGGCACCAGCCGGAAGACCTGGCGAAGGATGAAGACCACGCCGATCAGCAGGACGCCGAGGATGACGCCGTTCAGGGCCGGGTTGGCCATGAACGCCTCGGCCATGGGAGCGCCGAGAACGCCGCACACGATCGCCGCGGCGACCATGAATGCGACCATTCGGATCAGGTATCGGCGCGGATCGGTCACCGGCCTCGCTCCAGGGATTGGACGGTTCCCGCGTCGACCGGCCTGCCGCCGATCAGCGGCTCACCAGCACGACATCCACGCGGTCCTTGGGGGCTTCCTTCGTGCGATTGCCCAGGGCACGGACGTCCATCCGGGTGCTCTGGATCTGCTTGTCGATCAGGTAGGCACGCACCGCCAGGGCCCGCGACAACGACAGACGTCGCGCCTTGTTGGCGTTGTCCTCGTCGCCGTCGGCATAGGCCAGAAGCTGGACCCGCAGGCTGTCGTCCTTGCGCAGCTTGGCGATCAGGGCGTCGAGGCCGCCGGTCGCCGACGCCGGCAGCGCCGACTGGTTGGCCTCGAACGGTACCCGCACCACCTCGCCGCCCGCACCCTGGGCCGAGGGGGCCGGGGGCGGTGCCGACGGTGCCGGCCCGGCGGTGGCCGCGGCGACCTGGGTCTCCTTCGCCGGCGGTGCCGGCGGCGTCTTGGCCGGTGCCGGTGCGGCGGCGGTCGGCAGGGCCGGGGGCGGCGGTGCCCGCGGCGGTTCCGGTGCCTTGACGGCCGGGGTCCGGGGCTTCGCTTCCGCGGTCACGGCCGGGGCGGTCGGCTTGGGCGGTGGCGGGGCGGTCACGGTTGCCCGGGCCGCCGGCTTCTCGGCCATGGCCTCGGGCATCTTGGGTGGCGGCGGGGCGCTCGGCGCCTCGGTCCGGGCCGCCGGCGGATGCAGCTTCGGCGCGGCGGCCGTGGGCCGTGCCGCGCTCGGCGGGGTCAGGGTGGGCGCCCCGGCCTGCGGTGCCGCCGGCCGTCCCAGGCTGCTCGGCAGCGGGGCATAGCGCGGCGCGTCGGGGCGGCGCAGCCAGTTCGGGGCGGGGGCGGAACCACCGGCCATGGCCGGCATGCCGGCACGGCCGGAGGAGTAGCCTCCGCGCTGCGGCGGCTGGATGGCGGCGAGCGCACCGACCCGCGGGTTGTAGCCCAGCTCGCCCACCGGGGTGCCGGGGCGCAGCATCTCTGGAACCGTCGGCGCCGGGCCGAGGCTCTCCAGCACGCCGAAGTCGACGGTCACGTCGTGCCGGTCGTCGCCGATCTGGTACGGCACCTGGGCCGTCGCCGCTCCGGCCGCGAGGGCAGCCGCCGCCGCAACCATGATGCCGGCGAGCGCGCGTGATCCCCTCATCGTTCCTCCCGGTCGTCGTGCTTCGACGAATCGTTATACCAGAGGCGCCCGGCGCGACAACAGCGACCGCCGCGATCCTCGGCCCGGAAAGAGCGTCAGGCCGCGCCGGCCTTGGCCTTCGCGTCCCTGAAGAGCTTGAGCATCGGGCCGTGCAAGTGATGGTTGGCGGCCACCACGTCGCCCGATTCGAGGATATTGGCCCGCGCCTGATAGTCGGAGACGTAGCCGCCGGCCTCCTTGACCAGCAGCATGCCGGCGGCGATGTCCCACGGCTTCAGCCGCATCTCCCAGAACCCGTCGAAGCGACCGGCTGCGACCCAGGCCAGGTCGAGGGCGGCTGCGCCGAAACGGCGCACCCCGGCGCAGTTCTCCATGACGGCGCGCTGGTAGGCGATGAAGCGATCGTGGTCGCCACCGAGCCCGGTCACCGGGATGCCGGTTGCGAGCACCGCCTCCTGCATGTTGCGCCGCCCGGACACCCGCAGGCGTCGGTCGTTGAGGAACGCGCCCTGGCCCTTCTCGGCCCAGAAGAACTCGTCGGTCAGCGGCTGGTAGACCGCGCCGGCGACGATCTCGCCCTTTTCCTCGGCGGCAACCGAGATCGCGAAGTGCGGGATGCCGTGCAGGAAGTTCAGGGTGCCGTCGAGCGGGTCGACGATCCAGCGCCGGCCGCGCGGGTCGTCGGTCGTGACCTCCCCGGACTCCTCCATCAGGAACCCGAACTCGGGACGCGCCCGGCCCAGCTCGTCCTTCAGGATCTTCTCGGCCTGGTGGTCGGCGGTCGACACGAAGTCGACCGGACCCTTCTTCGAGACCTGCAGGTTCTCGACCTCGCCGAAGTCGCGCTTCAGGCTGCGCGAGGCCTTCTGGCAGGCCTTGAAGACCACGTTGTACAGGGCCGAACGGGCGGCCATCGGCGTTCTCCCGAAGGTGACACAGGCGCGGCCGCGCGGATCGCGGCCGGTTGCGCGCTCAGTCCTTGGCGCGCTCGACGTAGGTGGCGTCTTCCGGCTTCACCACGATCCGGGTGCCGGTCTCGATGAACGGCGGGACCATGACGCGGACGCCGTTCTCGAGCACCGCCGGCTTGTAGGAGCTGGACGCGGTCTGGCCCTTCACCACGGCGTCGGCCTCGACGACCTCCATCACCACGGTGTCGGGGAGCACGACCGACAGCGGCTCCTCCTCGTAGGACTCGATCTGGACTTCCATGCCGTCCTGCAGGAACGCCGCCGGCTCGCCGACCAGCTCGGCGTTGACCACGGTCTGCTCGAAGGTCTCGCTGTCCATGAAGGTCAGCAGGTCGCCCTCGCGGAACAGGAAGGTCGCCGCGCGCTGCTCCAGGCGCACGCGCTCGACCTGCTCGTCGGCGCGGAACCGCTCGTTCAGCTTGGTGCCGGAGCGGATGTCCTTCATCTCGACCTGGTTGAAGGCGCCGCCCTTGCCGGGCTTTACCGCCTGGGTCTTGGTGACGACCCAGAGCCGTCCCTGGTGCTCGACGACGTTGCCGATGCGCACCGCGTTGCCGTTGATCTTCATGGCCGGAATTCCGTAACTGACATGGGATGCCCGGAAACGCGCAGGTTCCGGGACGCGCGGGCTTGTATCAGGCGGGGCGCGCGGAGTCTACGTTGCGCCGCGCCGCCCGCTTGCGAGACCGGTGTCCCGGCCGACGATCAGGTCTTGGGGGACTGGTTCAACCCGCCGATGCTGGCGGCGAAGTCCCCGGCCCGCTTGCTGACCGCCGTCGTCACGGCCCGCTCGGCGATCCCGCACAGCGCGCCGATCAGCAAGGCTCGGCTTCCGCTCACCGTGAAGTCGCTGCTGAGGCCGCCGATATCGACGGCGACTGCCCCGGTCCAGAACAACAGCCCCACGACCGAGGTGAGGGCGACCATGAAAATCACTCTAAGGCCCGGGTTGAGCCTGTCCTCTTCCAGCAGGGCCAGGTCGTCGAAGGTCAGGACGACCCGCCGAAGCGAGAACGAGAGCCAGGTGCCGATCGCGGCCCCGCTGGCGACCAGGAAGAAGTTGCGGAACCGGTAGAGCACGGTGTCCGTGGCGATGCCCGACTGGCCGGTCGCGACGTAGCAGGCCGCGCAGATCAGAACGACGACGAGGCCCCAGAACCCGAGCCGGAAGACGTAGTCGTTCTTCACGCCCGCCGCCTCCCGGGCGACGAACTCGTCCTTCAGCCCCGACAGGGCGAGGGCTGCGAACGAGGTCTGACTGGGGTGATGGGTCATCAGCCCGACCTCTGCGATGCTCGCCAGGGCGAACAGATACTCGTCCAGTCGGGCGGGAGGGGGCCTGGTCTTGCGGCTCCGGTCCAGCAGGACTGTGCGTATGACGAGGCTCGTTCGGTCGACGTCCAGCTTGAAGCGTTGCTTTTCGGGCGGGATCTTGGTGTCGCGCGTGGCGATCTCGATGTCGGTGATCGGCCGCGTCGGGATGCCATTCTGGTCGCGCGGCACGGTCCGCACCACGAACGGAATCTTCAGCGTCCGAGCGCGCCTGTCGCGGTAGACTCCCTCCAGCCGGAACGTCTCGTCGTAGTCATTGGTCGCTTCTGCATCGCGTTCGGCGCTGGCGGGCTTGGCAACGAAAGCGTCGCCCCAGGACCGGAGCGTGTCGACGAACTGATCGCGGCAGTAGTCCAACTCGTCGGCCAGGATACCGTCGGTGTCCTGCTCCGCGTCTTCCCTGCGCCAGGTGGGAACCTGCGCCAGCAGGCCGGTCATGCGATCGACGAACCGCTGCTCGGCCACTGTAGGCGCGTAGCCGGTCCGTGCGACGATCCGGAAGGCGCCCGGAAACTGCTGTTCCGTCTCGAGGCGAAAGTCCGGTTCGGCCTTCCCGGGATCCGAGACCCCGTCAGCCTCAGGGCTTCTTGTAGGGCTCATCGCGCTCCCGGCTCGTGATTGTCGCTCTCTCGGAGTCCCTGATGGGGCCTCCGCGATCGCGCCGGACATGGTCGGTGGACCCGCGAGAGGGTCCCTTGCGGGGCGGACTGGGGTCCCGGCCCGCGTCGCCCGGTTGCCGACGCCCGCTCTTGCCCTGGTCGTGCTTGCTGCTGCCGTCCGACATTTGACACCCCCTTGCGCCACCGTCGGGTGAATCGTCGTCGTTGCGACGTGACCCTACCGACCGACTCAGCCGGACGCCGCTCGCATTCGCATAATCGTATAATTAGGGGGTGGCCCTTTGCAATGAGCACGCGACCGGCGTGCCGGCTCTGCGGGTCCGGCAGGCGCCCGTCAGCCGGCCATCGCCTTTTCGAACGCCTTCACCGCGGCACCCGGCCCCTGCGGGTGGTTCCACACCGAGCCGACGACCGCCAGGAAGTCGGCGCCGGCCTCGACCAGCGGGCGGCAGTTCTCCGGGGTGATGCCGCCGATGGCGACGCAGGGCACCAGGGCGATGTCCTGCCACCACTCCAGGATCTCCAGCGGGGCGCGGGTCTTGGCCTCTTTGGTGTCGGTCGGGAAGAACGCGCCGAACGCCACGTAGTCGGCGCCGGCCTCGGCCGCTTCCATCGCCAGGTGGCGGCTGGCATGGCAGGTGACGCCGATCATCGCCCGGCCGCCGAGCAGCCGGCGGGCCTCGGCGTAGGGGGTGTCCTCCTGGCCGACATGCGCGCCGTCGCAGCCGGTCGACTGGGCCAGGTCGGGGCGGTCGTTCATCAGCACCGGCACGCCGCGCGCGTGACTGACCTCGACCAGGTGCTCGGTCACGCGCCCGACGGTGTCGTCGTCGACGTCCTTGAGGCGGATCTGCAGGCAGGCCACCGGCCCGGCATCGAGCGCTTCGGCCAGCCGGTCGGCGAAGCCGTCGATGTCGTCGATGCGGGGCGGGGTGATCAGGTAGAGCTGGGTGGGGGCGCGCTCGTCGAGTGCCGCCCCCGACCCGGTGCCGGCGTTACTCACGCCTTGCGGTAGATGTCGATGATCTGGTTGAGCATCGCCACGGCCTCGTCGCGCGGCCGCTGGAAGGTGTTGCGGCCGATGATCGAGCCGTTCGCACCGCCGGCGGCGAGCTCGCGGATCTCGCCCAGGATACCGTCCAGGTCCTTGGCCTCGCCGCCCGAGAACACCACGATGCGACGGCCGGCGAAGGACGCCTGCATGACGTGGCGGATGCGGTCGGCGAGGGTGTCGGTCTTGATCTTCTGGGCCTCGTACACCTTCTTGGCGGCATCCAGACCCATGGCGGCGGTCGGCGGCTTCACCTTGATGATGTGGGCGCCCATCAGGGCCGCCATGTGCGCGGCGTAGGCGCAGATGTCGACCGCGGTCTCGGCCTCCTTCACGAGGCTGCCGCCGCGCGGGTACGACCACATCACGACCGCCAGGCCGACCGACTTGGCCTCCTCGGCCATCTCGCGGATCTGGCCCATCATGTCGAAGGCGGCGTCCGAGCCCGGGTAGATCGTGAAGCCGATCGCTGAGCAGCCGAGCCGCAGGGCGTCCATCACCGAGCCGGTGATGGCCTGGGACGGGGCTTCCTTCTCGCGCGACAGGCTGTTCGAGGAGTTGACCTTCAGGATCGTCGGGATGGCGCCGGCGAAGCTGTCGGCGCCGGCCTCCAGCATGCCGAGCGGCGCGGCGTAGGCCGACAGCCCGGCGTCGATCGCCAGCTTGTAGTGGTAGTGCGGGTCGTAGGCCGGCGGGTTCGGCGCGAAGCTGCGCGCCGGGCCGTGCTCGAAGCCCTGGTCGACCGGCAGGATGACCAGCTTGCCGGTGCCGCCCAGCTTGCCCTGCATCAGGATGCGGGCGAGGTTGGCCTTGGTGCCCGGGTTGTCGCTCTCGTAGCAGTCCAGGATCTTCTTGACCCGCTGGGTGATCTTCATCGTCGTCTCCTTGGAGGCGTGGGCCTGATGGCGTTCGGGAACCGGGCTCAGATCGTGCGGGCCAGCGCGGCGGCCGCGTCGAGCATCCGGTTCGAGAAGCCCCATTCGTTGTCGTACCACGACAGCACGCGCACGAAGGTGCCGTTGATCACCTGGGTCTGCGGCAGGTCGAAGATCGAGCTGTGCGAGTCGTGGATGAAGTCGCTGGACACCAGCGGCTGGTCGTTGACGCCGAGAATGCCCTTGAGACGGTCGCTGTTCGCGGCCTCGACGATGGCGGCGTTGACTTCCTCGACCGAGGTCGCGCGCTTCGGCACGAACTTCAGGTCGACGACGCTGACGTCCGGGGTCGGAACCCGGATCGAGGTGCCGTCCAGCTTGCCCTTCAGCTCCGGCAGCACCAGGCCGACCGCCTTGGCCGCGCCGGTCGAGGTCGGGATCATCGACATCGCGGCGGCGCGGGCCCGGTGCAGGTCCTTGTGCATGGTGTCCAGGGTCGGCTGGTCGCCGGTGTAGGAGTGGATGGTGGTCATGTAGCCGTGCTCGATGCCGATCGCGTTGTTCAGCACGTAGGCGACCGGAGCCAGGCAGTTGGTGGTGCACGAGGCGTTCGAGACGACCATGTGCTCGGCGGCCAGCTTGTCGTGGTTCACGCCGTAGACCATGGTCAGGTCGGCATCGCCCGACGGGCCGGAGATCAGCACCTTCTTGGCGCCGGCGGCCAGATGCAGGGCGGCCTTCTCGCGCGCGGTGAAGATGCCGGTGCACTCCAGCGCGATGTCGACGCCCAGCTCGCCGTGCGGCAGCTTGGCGGGGTCGCGCTCGGCGGTCACCCTGATCTTGCCCTTGCCGATGTCCATCCAGTCGTCGCCGGTGATCACCGTGCCGGCGAACCGGCCGTGGATGCTGTCGTAGCGGAACAGATGGGCGTTGGTGTCGACCGGGCCGAGGTCGTTGATCGCCACCACCTGCAGGTCGTCACGCCCGCTTTCGTACAGGGCCCGCAGCACCAGCCGCCCGATCCGCCCGAACCCGTTGATCGCGATCTTCGTCGCCATTGACACTTCCTCCTGGACCCTACGTCAACGCACACCCGAAAGCCGGGTTGCGGCCACCGGCCGCCCGTTCTCAGTCTTCCTTGGCCGCCAGCAGCCGGCGGGCCTCGTCGGCCACCGCCTGCGGCGTGATCCCGAAGTGCTTGTACAGCTCATCGGCCGGGCCCGAGGCGCCGAAGCCCGACATGCCTACGAAGCCACCGTTCGGACCGATGTCGGCGTCCCAGCACATCCGCACGCCGGCCTCGACCACCACCCGCACGGCGTCCTCGCCCAGCACCTGGGCGCGGTACTCGGCGTCCTGGTCGGCGAACAGCTCGCGGCACGGCATCGACACCACGGCGGCGCCGATCCCGTCGGCGGCCAGCAGGTCGCGGGCCTTGCGGGCGATGTCGACCTCGGAGCCGGTGGCGATCAGCGTCACCCGCCGGTCGCCGTCGGCCTCGAACAGCACGTAGCCGCCGCGGCGCGCCCGGTTGTCGCCGGAATGCACGGTCCGCACGGCCGGCAGGCCCTGGCGGGTCAGCGCCAGCACCGACGGGCCGTCGGCCCGCTCCAGCGCAAGCTGCCAGCACTCGGCGGTCTCGATGGCGTCGGCCGGCCGATGGACGTGGAGGTTCGGAATGCAGCGCAGGGCCGCCAGATGCTCGACCGGCTGGTGGGTCGGGCCGTCCTCGCCGAGGCCGATGGAGTCGTGGGTCATCACGAACACCACCCGGATGCCCATCAGCGCGGCCAGCCGGATCGACGGCCGGCAGTAGTCGGTGAACACCAGGAAGGTGCCGCCGTACGGCACCACGCCGCCGTGCAGCGCCATGCCGTTCATGGCGGCCGCCATCGCATGCTCGCGCACGCCGTAGTGGAGGTAGCTGCCGGCCGCGTCGTCGCGGGTGAACGGATGCTGCGCCTTGACCTTGGTGTTGTTGGAGCCCGACAGGTCGGCCGAGCCGCCCAGCAGTTCCGGCATCACCGGCGCCATCGCCTCGATGGCGCGCTGCGAAGCCACGCGGGTCGCCAGCTTCGGCGGGTCCGAGGCCAGGGTGGCCTTCAGGGACTGCACGGCGTCGGCGAGGTCTTCCGGCAGCGCGCCGACCATCACCCGCTCGAACTCGGCGCGGACCGCCGGGTCGACTGCCTCGAGCCGGCCGAGCCAGGCGTCCTGCTCGGCCGCACCGCGATCGCCGAGGCGCAGGCCGACGGCCGCGACCGCGCTCGGGATCTCGAACGGCGGGTACGGCCAGCCGAGCGCCTCGCGGGCACCGGCGATTTCCTTCTCGCCGAGCGGCGCGCCGTGGCTGCCGGCGGTGCCGGCCTTGGTCGGCGCGCCGAACCCGATGGTGGTCCGGCAGGCGATCAGCGACGGCCGCGGGTCGGCCGCAGCCTCGGCCAGCGCCGCCGACACCGACGCCGCGTCGTGGCCGTCGCACGCGACCACGTGCCAGCCGTACGACCGGAAGCGCGCCTGCACGTCGTCGGACACGGTCAGGCTGGTCGGGCCGTCGATCGAGATGTGGTTGTCGTCCCACAGCACGTTCAGCCGGCCGAGGCCGAGGTGGCCGGCCAACGACGCCGACTCGTGGCTGATGCCTTCCATCAGGCAGCCGTCGCCGGCGATCACCCAGGTGCGGTGATCAACCAGGTCGTCGCCGAACCGGGCGTTCAGGTGACGTTCGGCGATCGCCATGCCGACGGCGTTGCCGAAGCCCTGGCCGAGCGGCCCGGTGGTGGTCTCGACGCCGGCGGCGTGGCCGTATTCCGGGTGACCGGGGGTCTTCGAGCCGAGCTGGCGGAACCGCTTCAGCTCGTCGATGGTCATGTCCGGATAGCCGGTCAGATGCAGCAGCGAGTACAGCAGCATCGAGCCGTGGCCCGCGGACAGCACGAAGCGGTCGCGGTCGGGCCAGTCGGGGCGGCGGGGATCGAAGCGGAGCTGCTCTGAGAAAAGCACAACGGCGGCGTCGGCCATGCCCATCGGCATGCCCGGATGACCGGAGTTGGCGGCCTCCACCGCGTCCATCGACAGCGCACGGATGGCGCTCGCGAGGGCCTTGTGGTCGGCGGGGGACAGAGCGGCACCGCGGGCCGAGGGCATAGATTTCATGGCGCGTGTCGCGGGATCGGGGACGGGCCGGACTCGGCCGGCGCCTTGGTGGCGCGGAAAATACCGTTCCGGCATGGCGCGTCAAGCCGTGCGTGGGCCCGGGGGTGGGCATCGCCCGGCTGCGCGCCGGTCGCGTTGACGGGCGGACCCTGCCGCCGGTATCATGCGCCGCTTCAAGGTCGCGTGCTTACGCCTTGAATCGCGGGAACCTTGGAGTTGGGCAACCGGCGAAGCGCGATCTCGAACCACGAGGGGCAATCCATATGTCGCGACTGGCGGCGGCGCGGGACAGGCTGGAGAAGGCGGTGACCCGGCTGGAGGCTGCGCTCGACGGACTCGCGGATGCGGACGGGGCCGGCGACGCCGCCCTGAAGGCCGAACTGGTGGCCGTGAAGCGCGACTATGCCGCGCTGGCCAAGACCGCCGAGGAGGTCGACGGCCGGCTGCAGCGCACGATCGGCCGGCTCGAGATCGTGCTGGAGAGCTGAGGCGTGGCGCAGGTCGACATCCAGATCAACGGCAAGGCCTACCGGATCGCCTGCGAGGATGGGCAGGAGGCGCGGTTGCGCGAGCTGGCGCAGATGGTCGACGCCCACGTCAAGGACCTGGTCGGCCAGGTCGGCCAGGTCGGCGATACCCGGCTGCTGGTGATGGCCAGCCTGCTGGTCGCCGACGAGCTGATGGATCTCCGCGACGCCGCCCACGTGGTCGACGAGGGCGAGGAGGAGTTCAGCCCGAGCGAGCTGGACGACCTCGCGCTGTCGGTCGAGGGACTCGCCGAACGCATCGAGCGTATTGCGGGAAGGCTCGAGGCTTCCTAGATTGGCCCTCGACGGGGCTGCGCGGTGCGTTAGGCCGACTTTACCCCTGGGGCGATACCATCCTTCAAGGGAACTGCCTCTGTCGGGACCGAGGTCTCGGCATTGCGGTGCCCACCTGCTTGGCAGGCCACAGAAGGGTATGCACTGACCGACGGCCGAGGCGGCTCCGTCACGCTTCTCCGCCCGAGACCGGCTCTTTTCGAGCCCGGCCGAACTGTCTCGGGCCCTGCCGGCCCCGACCTTCCTGGAGCTCATGATCGACCGAGACGACCCGGATACCTACATCGACCTGGACGAGTTGCGGGCCGCCAAGGCGGCGCTGCGCCGTCCGATGCGGGAACGCCGAGCCGCCATAGCGGCCGCGGCCCCCGATGCGGGTTCCCAGGTTGCCGCTCTGGTCGCCGCCTCCTTCGCCCCGGCCAGCGGCACCGTGGTCGCCGGATACTGGCCGATGCGCGACGAACTGGACCCGCGCCCGACGCTGTCGGAGCTGTCGGCCCGCGGCTGCCGGATCGCGCTGCCGGTGGTGGCCGGACCCGGCGAGCCGCTGGTGTTCCGGGCCTGGGACGAGGACGAGCCGCTGGAGCCCGGGCCGTTCGGCACCATGCATCCGGGCGAGGACGCCGACGTGGTGGAGCCGCAGCTCCTGCTCATCCCCATGCTCGCCTTCGACCGGGGCGGCCGCCGGCTCGGCTATGGCGGCGGGTTCTACGACCGGACTCTCGCCGGCCTGCGCGGCCGGTTCGCGGTCCAGGCGATCGGCATCGCCTACGCCGGGCAGGAGGTGGACGCGGTCCCGGCGGGACCGGAGGATGCCCGGCTCGACGGCGTGGTGACCGAGCGCGCCTATCTCGACTTCACGGAGTAAACGCGTTGCGTCTGCTGTTCCTGGGCGACGTGGTCGGGCGTTCCGGCCGCACCGTCGTCACCGAGCGCCTGCCGGGCCTGATCCGGGGCCTCGAGGCCGATTTCGTGATCTGCAACGGCGAGAACGCCGCCGCCGGCTTCGGCATCACCGCCAAGATCTGCACCGAGCTGTACGATGCCGGGGTCGACGTCATCACCACCGGCAACCACGTCTGGGACCAGCGCGAGATCCTCGACTACATCGCCGACGACCCGGCGCTGCTGCGCCCCGTGAACTTCCCGTCCGGCGCGCCGGGGACCGGGGCCGGGGTGTTCGAGTCGCACCGCGGCCACCGGGTGCTGGTGATCAACGTGATGTGCCGGCTGTTCATGGATCCGCTGGACGACCCGTTCGCCGCGGTCGAGAAGGCGATCGAGGGCTGGGGCCTCGGCCACGACGCCGACGCCATCGTGGTCGACCTGCACGGCGAGGCGACCAGCGAGAAGATGGCGTTCGGCCACGCCTTCGACGGCCGGGTCTCGCTGGTGGTCGGCACCCACACCCACGTGCCGACCGCCGACACCATGATCCTGGCGAACGGCACCGCCTACCAGACCGACGCCGGCATGTGCGGCGACTACGACAGCGTGATCGGCATGAAGAAGGAATCCCCGATCGACCGCTTCACCCGCAAGCTGCCGACCCCGCGCCTGGAGGCCGCCGACGGCGAGGCGACCCTGTGCGGCGTGTTCGTCGAGACCGACGACGCGACGGGGCTGGCGAAGCGCGTGGCGCCGGTCCGCCTCGGCGGGGTGCTGAGCGAGGCGATGCCGGGGTAGGGCGGTCTTGCGGTTTCTCGTTCACGCCTATTGGTAGTCCCGTCCAAAGTCGGGAATTCCGGTGACAGTGCACTGAATTGACCGCCGCCGCTCACGCTGTCAGCCTGCACCGATGGCCCGCATGGCGCGCACCGTGATCTCCGGCATCCCGCACCACGTCACCCAGCGTGGCAACGGCCGGGCGCGGACCTTCTTCGACGACGAGGACTACCGGTTCTACCGCGACCGGCTCGGCGCCGAGTGCCGGGCGGCCGGCGTCGCGGTGTGGGCCTGGGTGCTGATGCCGAACCACGTCCACCTGATCCTGACCCCGGGCGACGAGGACGGCCTGCGGCGCGCGCTCGCCCGGCTGCACCGCGCCCATGCCGGGCGGATCCACGCGCGGCTCGGGCGCAGCGGGCACTTCTGGCAGGGCCGGTTCGGCTGCGTGGCGATGGACGAGCAGCACCTGATGGCGGCCCTGCGCTACGTCGCCCTCAACCCGGTGCGCGCCGGCCTCGCCGCGCGGGCCGAGGACTGGCCGTGGTCGAGCGTGCACGCCCAGCTCGGGCGGGTCGCCGGCGCGGGGCTCGACGGGGGCGCGGGGCTCGACGGGGGCGACGGCGTGACCGACACCGCGCCGGTCGCCGAGCGCTATCCGGATTTCGCGGCGCTGCTGGCGGCGGACGAGGACGCCGAGGCGGTCCGGGCGCTGCGGCGGGCCGAGAGCGTCGGCCGGCCGCTCGGCGACGACGGGTTCCTCGACCGGCTGGAGGCGCTCGCCGGCCGGCGGCTCAAGCCCGGGAAGCCGGGCCGGAAGCCGAAAACGAGTGCACTGTCACCGTAATTCCGAAAACGAGTGCACTGTCACCGTAATTCCCACCGTAATTCCGTCACCGTAATTCCCCGTCACCGTAATTCCCCACCGTAATTCCCGGGCGTGGCCCCGCGTTGAGAAAACCGGACCGAGGTAGAGTATATTAGACTGCTGTCGGCCGGCCGCGGCTGGGCCGGGCGGCGTTCTCGGGTTCGGAGACGGGGCATGAGCGGTGCGGGTGCGGCAGGGGCGGTCACGGCGGGCGAGCAGGCGCAGCGGCAACGCGTCCTGCGGCTGTTTCATGCCCGGACCCTCGCGTTGCGCAACCCGTCCGCCAGCGCCAGCTATACCCGGCTGATCGACGTGCTGGGCGCCGGCAAGAGCCCGGCCCTGCATTCGGCGCTGCTGCGACGGGTCCTGGCGATCGACCCGGCCGACCCGGCCGCCAACGAGGCGTTCTTCCTGCTGGACCGGACCGGCAACCAGCTGACCCTGCGACGGATGCGTCGCTGCCTGGTCCTGCATCCTTCGTCCTATGCCGGGCTGCTGTACGGCGGCATGGTGCTGCGCAACCACGGCCGGCTGGACGAGGCGACGGCGCTGATCGAGCGCTGCCTGGCAGTGGATCCGAGGTCGGCCCAGGCCAGGGGACAGCTCTGGAAGATCCGCGACAACTGGGGCTGGGGCGGCCGCGGCGAGATCGGCCGGTTCGTCGACCGCACCGAGCCGGATGCGGACGAGCGGTTCTTCCGGACCGCGTCGGCCCGGTTCTTCCCGCGCGACATCGAGGACTTCGACGACCTCGAGCTGGTCATGCGGCGGGACATCTTCCACGGCTACCTGCCGGACCGCCCGATCATCGCCGCCGACAAGTCGGTGGTGACCATCGGCTCGTGCTTCGCCCAGCACATCCGCCAGTTCCTGATCCGCCACGGCCGGCACGCCGACCGGGTGCCGATCCCCGAAGGACTGAACAACACCTTCGCGGTGCGCCAGTTCGTCGACTGGGTCGAGGGCCGCGACGAGCTGGTCTATTCCTACGAGAAGACCGACGACGGCCGGATGGAGCGCTGGGACGCCGACAAGGACCGGCAGGCGTTCCGCTCGGCCCTGGCGGCTGCCGGCGGCTTCATCGTCACGGTCGGGGTGGCGGAGGTCTGGAAGGACCGCGTCACCGATGGGGTCTACTGGCGCGGCGTGCCGGCCAGCCAGTTCGACCCGGAGCGGCACGAGCACATGCTGAGCACGGTCGAGCAGAACGTCGAGAACTTGGCAGCGATCTGCGACGGGCTGCGCCGGCTGGCCGGCGACGTGCCGGTGGTGTGCACCCTGTCGCCGGTGCCGCTGATCGCCACGATGCGCGAGGGCACGTCGATCTTCGCCGCCGACGCCGTCAGCAAGTCGACCCTGAGGGTCGCCATCGAGACCGCGCTGCAGCGGTCCGGGGGGCGGCTGCGGTACTGGCCGTCGTTCGAGGCGTTCCGCTGGCTCGGCGGGCATCTGGACCGCTCGCTGTATGGCGGCGAGGACAACCCGCGACATCCGGATCCGGAGATGATCGGCCGGGTCATCAAGCTGTTCGTCGAGCACTACTTCGAGCCGGTCGCCTGACGACGATCCCGGTGTGGGCCTTTTCGCACGTCAAAACCCGCGACGCCGACGGGTTCGCATGCTAGAAGCGCGCCGGCGCCGATTCGGCGTCGGGCCGGAGCGCGTCCCCCTTCGGGTGGTGATGCGCCGGACCCCCACATCTGGTATAGAGGCAGCAACCGCGGCACGAGTCGTCGCGGTCGGGAGCGTATGAGATGGCTGGTCATTCCCAGTTCAAGAACATCATGTACCGCAAGGGCGCGCAGGATAAGAAGCGCGCCAAGATCTTCACGCGCCTGACCCGCGAGCTGCAGGTGGCCGCGAAGGCGGGCGACGATCCGGCGTCCAACCCGGCGCTGCGCTCCGCGATCCAGGCGGCGCGCAAGGAGAACATGCCGAAGGACAACATCGAGCGGGCGATCAAGAAGGGCGCCGGCGGCGGCGACGACAGCAATTTCGAGGAGATGCGGTACGAGGGCTACGGCCCGGGCGGCGTGGCGATGATCGTCGACACCCTGACCGACAACCGCAACCGGACCGCCTCGGAGGTTCGCTCGACCTTCGCGAAGTTCGGCGGCAACCTCGGCGAGACCAACTCGGTCTCGTTCATGTTCAACCGGGTCGGCCAGATCATCTATCCGGCCGAGGCGGGCAGCGCCGACGACGTTCTGGAGGCGGCGATCGAGGCCGGCGCCGAGAACGCGGAGTCGAGCGAGGCCGAGCACGAGATCACCTGCGCGGTCGAGGATTTCCACGCCGTTCGCGAAGCGCTCGAGGAGAGCCTCGGCGAGGCCCAGTCGGCCCAGCTCGCCTGGAAGCCGCTGAACACCGTCCCGGTCGACGAGGATCAGGCCGGCACGCTGCTCAAGCTGTTCAACACCCTCGAGGACAACGACGACGTCCAGCAGGTCTCGGCGAATTTCGAGATCCCGGACGAGGTGATGGCGAAACTGACGGCCTGACGGCCGCACGGAGGGGCTGGATGCGGCTGATCGGGCTCGACCCCGGCCTGCGAAACACCGGATGGGGCGTGATCGAGACCGACGGCCACGCGCTCCGGCACGTTGCCGACGGGACCGTGCACTCGGACGGGGACGCCCCGATCGCCATCCGGCTGACCCAGCTCTATGACGCCATCCTCGAGCTGATCGAGCGCTGGCGGCCGAACGAGGCGGCGGTCGAGGAGACCTTCGTCAACCGCAACCCGGAATCGACCCTCAAGCTCGGCCTGGCGCGCGGCGTCGTGCTGCTGGCGCCGGCCAAGGCCGGGCTGCCGGTCGCCGAGTACGCCCCGAAGCGGGTCAAGAAGTCGGTGGTCGGGACCGGCAGCGCCACCAAGGAACAGGTGCAGGCGATGATCGCCACGCTGCTGCCCGGCGCCCGGATCGCCGGTGCCGACGCGGCCGACGCCCTGGCGGTGGCGGTCTGCCACGCCCACTACGTCCAGGCCCGGAACTCCTACGGTGCGACCGCCGGCACCGCGGTCCGCAAATCGGCGGCCGGCTCGACCGTGCAGCCCGGCCTGCAGCGGGCGATCGCGGCGGCACTGGCCAAGGAAACGGGGGGCGCGCGATCGTGATCGCCAAGCTGAAGGGCATTCTCGATTCGCTGACCGACGGCGCGGCGGTGATCGACGTCGGCGGCGTCGGGTACCTGGTGTTCGCCTCGGCCCGGACCCTGACGGCTCTCGGACAGCCGGGGGCGGCGGTGTCGGTTCTGGTCGACACCCATGTCCGCGAGGACCACATCCACCTGTACGGCTTCGCGTCGGCGACCGAGCGCACCTGCTTCCGCATGCTGCAGACCGTGCAGGGGGTGGGCGCGAAGCATGGGCTGTCGATCCTGTCGGTGCTGTCGCCGGACGAGGTGTTCACGGCGATCGCTGCGCAGGACCGGGCGATGCTGACCCGCGCCGACGGGGTCGGCCCGAAGCTGGCGCAGCGCATCGTGAACGAGCTGAAGGACAAGACCGTCAACGTCGCGCTCGGCCTCGGCGCCGACGCGACGGCCCCGGCCCGGGCGGCCGCGGTCGCCGGCCATGCCGGCGACGACACGGTGGCCGACGCGGTGTCGGCCCTGGTCAACCTCGGCTATGGCCGGGCCGAGGCGTTCGGTGCCGTCAGCAACGCCCGCCAGGCCCTCGGCGAGGCGGCGGCGCTCGACAAGCTGATCACCCTCGGCCTGAAGGAGCTGGCGTCGTGACCACCGACGACGACGCCCCCGACCGTCTGGTCGACGCCGAGCGGGCGCCCGAGGACGCCGGCGAGACCAGCCTGCGGCCGCAGACCCTGGACGATTTCACCGGCCAGCAGGCGGTGCGCCGGAACCTCAAGGTGTTCATCGAGGCGGCGCGCGGTCGCGGCGAGGCGCTGGACCACGTGCTGCTGTTCGGCCCGCCCGGCCTCGGCAAGACCACGCTGGCCCAGATCGTGGCGCGCGAACTCGGCGTGAACTTCCGCGCGACATCGGGGCCGGTGATCGCCAAGGCCGGCGATCTGGCGGCGCTGCTGACAAACCTCGGCCCGCGCGACGTTCTGTTCATCGACGAGATACATCGCCTCAATCCTGCCGTAGAGGAAGTGCTCTATCCGGCCATGGAAGACTTCCAGCTCGACCTGATTATTGGTGAGGGGCCGTCGGCGCGTTCGATCCGCATCGACCTGCCGCCGTTCACCCTGGTGGCGGCCACCACCCGGTCGGGCCTGATCACCCGGCCGCTGCGCGAGCGCTTCGGGATTCCGCTGCGGCTCGAGTTCTACAGCCCCGAGGAGCTGACCGGGATCGTCCGGCGCGGCGCCAGGCTGCTCGACCTCGATCTGACGGAGGACGGCGCCGCCGAGATCGCCCGCCGGGCCCGCGGAACCCCGCGGGTGGCCGGGCGTTTGCTTCGACGGGTGCGGGACTTCGCGTCCGTCGCCGGCAGCGGGCGGGTCGACGCCGAGATCGCCGACGCCGCGCTGACCCGCCTCGACATCGACAGTCGGGGGTTGGATTCCATGGACCGGCGCTACCTCGGCTGCATCGCCGAGAACTACGGTGGCGGCCCGGTCGGCGCCGAGACCCTCGGGGCGGCGCTGGGCGAGCAGCGCGACGTCATCGAGGAGGTCATCGAGCCCTACCTCATGCAGCAGGGGCTGCTCCAGCGCACCCCGCGCGGCCGTGTCCTGTCGGCTTCCGGCTGGCGGTATCTCGGCCTGACGCCGACCGTGGTGGCGGCCGCGCAACTCGATCTGCTGCCGGCCGATCCGCTGGACGACGACATGCTGGAGGATGGACCGGTGGGGGGCGGCAATGCTTGAGCCCGTCGCGTCCGTCGGCCCGCTCGCGGGTGGCGAGTTCCGGTTTCCGGTGCGCGTCTACTACGAGGACACCGATGCCGGCGGCATCGTGTACCACGCCAATTACCTGCGGTTCGCCGAGCGCGCGCGCACCGAGACGCTGCGGCGACTCGGCATCGACCAGTCGCGGCTGCGCGACGAGCACGACGTGATCTTCATCGTGCGCCGCTGCACGATCGACTACCGGGCCCCGGCGCGTCTCGACGATGCGCTGGAGGTGCGGACCCGGATGACCGGCTGGCGTGGGGCGGCGATCGAGGCCGAGCAGTCGGTCCACCGGCAGGGCGAGGACGGGGCGCTGGTCGCGCTCGACCTCACCATCGCCTGCGTGAACGGCAAGGGACGACCGGTCCGGATCCCCGGGCCGGTGCGGGAGGCCTTCGACCGGGCAGCGGGCCACGGGGCAGCGGGCCACGGGGCGGCGGGCGCCGCGTAATCAGCGACGAGGAAGCGTATGGATCAGACCGCACAGATTGCGCTCGGGACGGCTGCGGCCGAGGCGTCCAGCCTCAACATCTGGGACCTGTTCCTGGCGGCCGACCCGATCGTGAAGATCGTGATGTTCATGCTGCTGATCGCGTCGGTGATCTGCTGGGCGATCATCTTCGACAAGACCTTCAAGATGCGGTCGCTGCGCCGGCGCGCCTCGGACTTCGAGGAGGCGTTCTGGTCGGGCGGATCGCTCGAGGACCTGTACGACCGGATGGGCAACCACCCGGAGGATCCGATGTCCGCGGTGTTCGCCTCGGCGATGCGCGAGTGGCGCCGCTCGGCGGCGCGCGGGCTGACCTCGCGCGGCAACGAGATCCGGGCCAGCCTGCGCCAGCGCATCGACCAGGTGATGGCGCTGACCGTCTCGCGCGAGATGGAGGCGCTGGAGAAGCGCATGACCTTCCTCGCCTCGGTCGGATCGACGGCGCCGTTCATCGGCCTGTTCGGCACGGTCTGGGGCATCATGAACAGCTTCCAGTCGATCGCGGCGTCGAAGAACACCAGCCTGGCGGTCGTGGCGCCCGGTATCGCCGAGGCGCTGTTCGCGACCGCGCTCGGCCTGGTGGCGGCGATCCCGGCGGTGATCTTCTACAACAAGATCTCCAGCGACCTCGGCAAGTACGCCACCCGGCTGGAGGGCTTCGCGTCGGAGTTCGGCTCGATCCTGTCGCGCCAGCTCGACGAGGGGCAGTAACCGGTGGCCGCCCCGATCATCAAGGCCGGCGGCAACGGCCGGCGACGATACCGGCCGTTGAGCGAGATCAACGTCACGCCGTTCGTCGACGTGATGCTGGTGCTGCTGATCGTGTTCATGGTCACCGCGCCGCTGCTGACCGTCGGCGTGCCGGTCGACCTGCCGAAGACCGAGGCGGCGCAGCTGACCGACCAGATCGAGCCGCTGGTGATCACGGTGCGGGCCGACGGCAGCATCTATCTGCAGGAGACCGAGGTGGCCGCCGACCAGTTGGTGCCGCGCCTGACCGCAATCACCGGCGCCAAGGCCGACACCCGGATCTTCGTGCGCGGCGACCGGCGGATCGCGTACGGCTCGGTGATGGAGGTGATGGGGATGGTCAGCGCCGCCGGCTTCTCCCGGGTGGCGCTGCTCGCGGAATTGCCGGAGCCGGCCAGTCCGGCGAAGCGGTAGAACGACGAGGCGGTCATGACCCGCGGCCTGACGCTGTCGGTTGCCCTGCATATCGTCCTGATCGTGTTCACGATCATCGGGCTCCCGCAGCTGTTTCAGCCGAAGCCGCTGGAGGACCGCCTGATGGTGGTCGACGTGGTGACCGTCGGCTCGATCACCAACGCGCCGCCGCCGGCCGAGGCTGCCGAGAAGCCGGACGCGCCGAAGCAGACCGCCAAGGCCAGGCCGGACTCGCCGAAGACCCCGCCGCCGCCGCCGTCGGCGGCACCGCCGCCCCCGCCGCCGCCGACCCCGAAGATCGAGCCGCCGAAGGTCGAGGCCCCGCAGGCCGCGGTGCCGAAGGTGGAGCCGCCGAAGGCCCAGACCGCCCGGTCCGCCCAGGTCCAGCCCGGGTCGCAGGCCGAGAAGCCGGCCCCCGCGCCCGCGCCGAAGGCGCCGTCGGCGGAGGCCGTGCCGGCGCCCAAGCCGGAGACCCTGGCCGCGGCCGAGCCGGTGCCGGCGCCGAAGCCCGAGCCGGTCCCGACCGCGAAGCCGCAGGAGGTCGGCAAGCCGGACCCGCAGGCGGTGCCGCTGCCGACGCCGAAGCCGGAGGAGACCAGGAAGCCCGAGCCGGCGGCTGTGCCGGTGCCGACGCCGAAGCCGGAGGAGGCGAAGAAGCCGGACCCCGAGCCCGAGAAGCCGAAGCCGGCGGAGGCGGCGAAGCCCGAGGCGCCGAAGGCGGAGCCGACGAAGCCGGAGCCCGAGACCGTCAAGGCGGCCGACGCGTCGCCCACGCCGCCGCCGCCGGTGCCGGTCTCGCGCCCGACTCCGCCGAAGAAGACCCAGACCGCCGCCAGGGAGACGCCGCCGGCGCCCGAGGACAAGAAGACGCCGGAGCAGAACGACGACTTCCTGAACGTGCTGAAGACCGTCCAGCGGATGAAGCAGACCGCGTCGGCGCCGGCCGAGACCGACAAGTCGGCTCCGCAGACCACGGATTCGACCGCGCGCCGGTCGAACTTCGACGCCGATCGGCCGTTGTCCGTTTCTGAGATGGACGCGATCCGTCAGCAGATCGCACGATGCTGGCTGGTGCCTGCTGGTGCGAAGGAGGGCGAATCACTGGCTGTCGAGATCCGCGTCCGCATGAACCCCGACCGGACGGTGCGCGAGGCCGAAGTCGTCGAATCCGGACGCATGCGGTCCGACCCGTTCTTCAGGGCGGCGGCGGAATCCGCGCTGCGGGCCCTGCGCAACCCGTCCTGTACCCCACTCAACCTCCCGCCGGAGAAGTACGAGACATGGAAAAGCTTCACGATCACGTTCGATCCGAGGGACATGCTGTCCTGACGCCGCACTCGCCGGTCCGTCCGGTGGCCGAACCGTCGCGTGTCGACCTGTCTCGCCGGGGCCTCGGCCGGCTGGCGCTCGGCGGAGCGTTGGCCGGGGGGCTGGCCGCCGGGGTCGGGGGCTTCGCCCGCCCGGCCGCGGCGGAGCTGCGCATCGACATCACCCAGGGGCGGGTCGAGCCGCTGCCGGTGGCGATCGCCGACTTCAAGGGCCAGGGCATCGAGCCGACCCGGGTCGGCCGCGAGATCGCCGGCGTCATCCGCGCCGACCTCGAGCGTTCCGGCCTGTTCGCGCCGATCGACCAGCAGGCCTTCATCCAGACCGACCTGGAGTTCGACGCCGTGCCGCGGTTCGGCGACTGGCGCCTGATCAACGCCCAGGCGCTGGTGCACGGCCGGGTGACCGAGCTCGGCAACCGGCAGGTGCGCGTCGACTTCCGGCTGTGGGACGTGTTCGCCGAGCAGTACATGACCGGCACCACGCTGACGGTGATCCCCGAGTCGCTCCGGCGGGCGGCCCACATCATCGCCGACATGATCTACAAGCGGATCACCGGCGAGGACGGCTATTTCGACAGTCGGATCGTCTATATCGCCGAGGAGGGCCCGCAGAACCGCCGGCGCAAGCGCATGGCGATCATGGACCAGGACGGGGCGAACCATCAGTTCCTGACCGATTTCGGCACCCTGGTGCTGACGCCCCGGTTCTCGCCGACGCACCAGGAGATCACCTACCTCGCGTACTACGACAACAAACCGCGGGTTTATATTTTCAACCTCGATACCGGTCAGCAGGAAGTACTGGGCGACTTCCCGGGAATGACTTTCGCGCCACGATTTTCCCCGGACGGAAACCAGGTGATCATGAGCCTGGCGCGGGACGGCATCACCGACCTGTACCGCATGGACCTGCGGACCCGGGCGGTGACCCGCCTGACCAACAGCACGTCGATCGACACCTCGCCGAGCTTCTCGCCGGACGGCACCCAGGTCGTGTTCAACTCCGACCGGGGCGGCTCGCAGCAGCTTTACCTGATGGATTCGAACGGCGGCGGGGTCCGGCGAATCAGTTTCGGGCAGGGCCGCTATGCAACGCCGGTATGGTCGCCCCGCGGCGATCTCATAGCGTTCACGAAAATCACCGGCGGCGAGTTTCACATTGGGGTGATGCGGGTGGACGGATCGGGCGAGCGGCTGCTGGCCAGCGGCTTCCTCGTCGAGGCCCCGAGTTGGGCGCCGAATGGCCGTGTTCTGGTCTATTTCAAGCAGCAACGCACCGATTCCAGCGGTCGCGGCGGCGAGTCGAAGCTCTATACGATCGACCTCACCGGCTATAACGAACGCGAGCTCGTCACGCCGTTGGACGCCTCGGATCCGGCGTGGAGTCCGCTGTTGCGTTAAAGTTCTAATCGATGGAGCCCCTTGCTTCGTCAAGCGTTACGCAAGTATAAGGGGCCTCGCTCGCGGTCGGGGGCCGGGCGGAGATACGTGCGACCGACCATAAGGCAGGGCCCGGAGGACGGGGTCCCAGCGGACCACCAGAGGGGGCGGGGCGCCAGGGTTCACACATCTCCAGAGGGATGACCAATCATGCGCATGAAGTTGTTGAGCGTTTTCGCCGTCGTCGCGCTCCTCGCCGCGTGCGAGACCGCTCCGAGCGACGGTCAGGCGGGTGCCGGCACCGGCAAGACCCAGCCGACGACCGCTGCCGCTCCGGCGGGTCCGACGCCGGGCTCGAATGAGGATTTCGTCGTCAACGTCGGCGACCGGGTGTTCTTCGCGTTCGACAGCTCCGAGCTGACGGCCGAGGCGCGCACCACGCTGGAAAAGCAGGCCTTCTGGCTGCGCAAGTACCCGCAGTCGACGGTCACCATCGAGGGTCATTGCGACGAGCGTGGCACTCGTGAGTACAACCTGGCCCTGGGCGAGCGGCGCGCTGCCGCGGCCCGCGACTACATGGTTTCCCTCGGTGTCGATCCGAGCCGCGTCGCGACGATCTCCTACGGCAAGGAGCGTCCGGCGGTCCCTGGCTCGACCGAGGAGGCGTGGGCCCAGAACCGGCGGTCCGTCACCGTCATCAACTGACGGACACGCAGTCGAGAGCGTGAACCGACGGCCGCGGCAAGCCCGCGGCCGTCGGCGCCTTTTCGGGGGCCGCATTTTCTCGCGCCTCATTTTCGCCGTGGGATTCGGATATGGATCGGCCCATGACGCGCTACGGCTTCGCATTGCTTCTCATCGCGGCATCCGTCGCCATCGGTGATCGCCCGGCGGTCGCCCAGCAGGACGTGTCCGCGCTCGTCGACCGGGTCGGTCGGCTGGAGCGCACGGTGACCGACCTGCAGCGCAGCGTGTATGCCGGCCAGACCCCGCCTGCGGGCAGCTTGAGCGGCCCGGTCGACGCGGGCGCCCAGGCGGCGCTGCCCAATCTTCTGACCAAGGTCCAGCAGCTCGAGACCCAGATCAGGGCCCTGACCGGGCGGGTCGAGGAACTCGGCTACCGGCTCGACCGGGTCGGCACCAAGGTCGACAAGATCCAGTCCGACACCGACCTGCGCCTGCAGGCGCTGGAAGGCGGCGCGACCGCCGGATCCTCCGCCGCGGCGCAACCCGCCGCGCCGTCCGACACGGGAGCGGGGGCGACCCAGACGTTGGGTGCCCCGCCGCGCACCTTCGGCCAGTTGAGCCAGTCGGAGGCCCAGCAGGCCACCTCGGTAACGCCCGCGGCACCTCAGCAGCAGGCCGCGCTCACCGGCGGTTCGGCCGAGGCGCAGTACGAGGCGGCGTTCAACATGCTGGTCAAGCACGACTACGATCGCGCCCAGGAGGCGTTCGCGGCGTTCGTGCAGGCGCACCCCGCCGACCCGCTGGCCGGCAACGCACAGTACTGGCTCGGCGAGACCTACTACGTCCGCCAGCGCTACCAGGACGCCGCGGTCGCGTTCCTGGAAGGCTACCAGAAGTATCCGAAGAGCCCGAAGGCGGCCGACAACCTGCTGAAGCTCGGCATGGCACTGGCCCAGGTCGGCCAGAAGGCCGAGGCCTGCACCACCTTCGGGCGGCTGCAGAAGGAGTTCCCGGACGCGCCGACCAACATCAAGCGCCGACTGGTCCAGGAGACCGAACGGCTGAAATGCGGGCCCTGACCGGCTTGCGGTCGCCCGACGTCCCGTATCCGGAAGACGCCCTGCCGGTCGACCGCGCGGCTTTCGCGGCCCGGCTCGATCCGCTGCTTCCGCAGGCGGCCGGGCCGATTGCCGTCGCGGTCTCGGGCGGCCCCGACAGCCTGGCACTGCTGCATCTGGCCGACCGCTGGGCGCGGTCGAACGGCTGCGAACTGATCGTCTACACCGTCGACCACCGGCTGCGGGCCGCATCCGCCGGGGAGGCTGCCGAGGTCGCCCGGGTGTCGGCCTCGCTCGGCCGGTCGCACCGGACCTTGCCGTGGCGCGGGTCGAAGCCGGCCCGCGGCCTGCAGGCGGCAGCCCGCGACGCCCGCTACCGCCTGCTGCTGGACGCCTGCCGGCGGGACGGCGCGGGCGTCCTGCTGCTGGCCCATCACCGCGACGACCAGGCCGAGACCGTGCTGCACCGGATCGACCGCGATACCGGCCCCGAGGGGCTGGCCGGGATGGCGCCGTCGCGTGCCGTCGACGGGGTCAGCCTGCTGCGGCCGCTGCTCGACCTGCCGAAGGCGCGACTGGTCGCGACCTGCCGGGCCGCAGGCCTGAGCTGGGCCGAGGACCCGTCCAACAGCGATCCGCGGTTCGCCCGGTCGCGGTTGCGCGAGCTGGCGCCGGTGTTGGCCGAGGCCGGCGTCACGGCCGAGCGGCTGGCACGGCTGGCGACTGCGATGACCGTTGCGCGGACCGCGTTCGACGGTTTCGTCGCGATCTGGCTGGACGCCCACGCCGAGATCGGTCCGGGCGGCTCGATGACGGTCGATCGGCTTGCGCTGAACGCCGCCCCGGCGTTGCTGCGCGACCGACTGGTGGAGCGGATCCTGCGGGCGGTCGGCGGGAGCGGCTATCCGCCGCGGTCGGAGCGGCTGGCGCGTCTGGTCGCCTGGGTCGGCGAGGACCCCGTGTCGCCGCGCGCCCGCACCCTGGCCGGGTGCCGGATCGAGCTCGACCGGCGGACGGTCGCGGTCGTGCGCGACTGGCGCCAGGCCGGCGAGCCGGTCACCGTCGCGGCCGGCGGGCGGGCCCGATGGGACGGCCGGTTCGAGGTCGAGAACCCGACCGACCGTCCGGTCCGGGTCGGGGTCTGCGGCACCGAAGGATGGCGGCGATGGCGGCGTACGGCGCCCGGGCGGGCGGTTGCCGCCGGGTCGTCGATCCCGCATGCGGCGCGGCTGGCATTACCCGCCGTCGTCGACCTTGACGGGGGTATCGCCCTCCCCCACCTTGTACCAAGCGCTCCTGCGCCGTTCGGATGGGTCGGAGAGGCGGTCCGGGTTCGGTTTCGACCGACCGGCCTCTCGTTCGTGACCGATCCGCTTGTCGGCGGCGGGAGCAGCTTGCGGCCCTCACTGCCGTGCAACGGAAGGCAGGCTACGTGAACAATTTCGGCAAGAATCTGGCCCTCTGGATCATCATCGGCGTCCTGCTGGTGGCGCTGTTCAACCTGTTCAACGGGTCGACGCCACGCACCAGCCAGTACAGCCTGCCGTACTCGGACTTCCTGTCCGAGGTGGATTCCGGCCGGGTGAACCAGGTCACCATCCAGGGCAACACCATCACCGGGCACTTCTCGGACGGGCGCGGGTTCTCGACCTACGCGCCGGAGGACGCCAACCTGGTGAACCGGCTGAGCAACGCCGGCGTGCGGATCTCGGCGGCGCCGCCGGAAGAGGGCATGTCCGGGGTGCTCGGGATCCTGATCTCGTGGTTCCCGATGCTGCTGTTCATCGCGGTCTGGATCTTCTTCATGCGCCAGATGCAGGGCGGCGGCGGCAAGGCCATGGGCTTCGGCAAGAGCCGGGCGCGCCTGCTGACCGAGAAGACCGGCCGGGTGACCTTCGACGACGTCGCCGGCATCGACGAGGCCAAGACCGAGCTCGAGGAGATCGTCGAGTTCCTGAAGGATCCGCAGCGCTTCCAGCGCCTCGGCGGCAAGATCCCGAAGGGCTGTCTGCTGGTCGGCCCGCCGGGCACCGGTAAGACGCTGTTGGCGCGCGCCATCGCCGGCGAGGCGAACGTGCCGTTCTTCACGATCTCGGGCTCCGATTTCGTGGAGATGTTCGTCGGCGTCGGCGCCAGCCGTGTCCGCGACATGTTCGAGCAGGGCAAGAAGAACGCCCCCTGCATCATCTTCATCGACGAGATCGACGCGGTCGGCCGCCACCGCGGTGCCGGCCTCGGCGGCGGCAACGACGAGCGCGAGCAGACCCTGAACCAGCTGCTCGTCGAGATGGACGGCTTCGAGGCGAACGAGGGCGTGATCCTGATCGCCGCCACCAACCGGCCGGACGTGCTGGACCCGGCGCTGCTGCGCCCGGGGCGCTTCGACCGCCAGATCGTCGTGCCGAACCCGGACATCCTGGGCCGCGAGAAGATCCTCAAGGTGCACATGCGCAAGGTGCCGCTCGGCCCCGACGTCGACGCCCGCACGATCGCGCGCGGCACCCCGGGCTTCTCCGGCGCCGACCTCGCGAACCTGGTCAACGAGGCCGCGCTGCTGGCCGCCCGCAAGGGCAAGCGCGTGGTCGGCATGACCGAGTTCGAGGAAGCCAAGGACAAGGTCATGATGGGGGCGGAACGCCGCTCCATGGTCATGACCGAGAACGAGAAGAAGCTGACCGCCTATCACGAGGCCGGGCACGCCATCGTGGCGCTGCACTGCGCCGACAGCGACCCGATCCACAAGGCCACGATCATCCCGCGCGGCCGCGCGCTCGGCATGGTCATGCGGCTGCCGGAGGGCGACCGGATCTCGCTGTCGCGGGCCAAGCTGCTGGACGACCTGCGGGTCGCGTGCGGCGGCCGCATCGCCGAGGAGCTGATCTTCGGCGAGGACCGGGTGACCACCGGCGCCTCCTCGGACATCCGCATGGTGTCGGACATGAGCCGGCGGATGATCACCGAGTGGGGCATGAGCGACAAGCTCGGGTTCCTGGCCTACTCGGCGGACCAGCAGGAGGTGTTCCTTGGCCATTCGGTGACCCAGCAGAAGAACGTCTCCGACGCGACCGCCAAGGTGATCGACGAGGAGATCCGGCGGGTTACCGACGGCGCCTACGAGGATGCCCGGCGGATCCTGACCGAGCACCTCGAGGACCTGCATACCCTCGCCAAGGGCCTGCTGGAGTACGAGACCCTGTCCGGCGACGAGATCAAGGACCTGCTGGCCGGGCGTCCGGTGGACCGCAACGGCGGCCGCGAGGATACCCAGAAGCCGGCCGCCGGCCGCCGCGCCTCGGTGCCGACCGGCGGGGCCGAGACCCCGGGTGCCGGTGGGACCGGCGGCATGGAGCCGGACCCGCAGCCGGGCGACTGAGCCCGTGACCACGTTCGAACGGAAGCCCGCGCTCTCGCGCGGGCTTCTGCATTCCGGGTCCGGCCTCTACCTGCTGCCGCGCGATCTGCTGACCGGCGACGATGCCGCGGCGGCGGTCGCCGACGGGACCGCCCGGCCGCTGGCCGGCGGTCCGACGGCGTTCCGGGCGGTCGACCTCATGGTCCGCTCGGACGCGTCGGTGACCGTGGCGCGGGTCGGCCTCACGGCGCTTGCCGATCTCGACATCCCCGATCTTGCCGGGCGCCTGGAGCGGCTCTCTGCCCACCGGCCTCTGGCGGAGCCGGCGGACGGGCCGATGCTCATGGGGATCGTGAACGCGACCCCGGACAGCTTCTACGACGGCGGCCGCCACGCCGGATCCGGCGCCGCGATCGATCACGGGATGCGCTTGGCGCAGGAGGGGGCGGCGATCCTCGACGTCGGCGGCGAGTCGACGCGCCCCGGCGCCGACCCGGTGCCGATCGACGAGGAGATCCGGCGGACCGAGCCGGTGGTCCGGGCGCTGGCGGACGCCGGGCACCGCGTGTCGATCGACAGCCGCAATGCACCGGTCATGGCGGCGGCGCTGGATGCCGGGGCCGCCTGGGTGAACGACGTTTCGGGGCTGACCCACGATCCCGCCGCAGCCGCCCTGGTGGCCGGGCGCGGCTGTCCGGTGGTGCTGATGCACATGCGACGCGACCCCAAGACCATGCAGGTCGCGCCGAGCTACGACTGCGCGCCGCTCGACGTCTACGACGAGCTCGCCGCCCGGGTCGCCGCGGCCGAGCGGGCCGGTATCGCCCGCGACCGCATCCTGGTCGACCCGGGATACGGCTTTGCCAAGAGCGTGCGGCACAACCTCGAGGTCACGTCGTGGCTCGCCCTGCTGCACGGCCTCGGCTGCGCGATCCTGTTCGGGGCGTCGCGCAAGAGCTCGATCGCGGCGCTGTCCCGCGGCGAGCCGGCCGGCGACCGTCTGCCCGGCTCGCTGGCGCTGGCGTTGGCGGCCGTGGCGCGCGGCGCCCAGGTCCTGCGGGTCCACGACGTCGCCGAGACCGCGCAGGCCCTGGCGGTGCGGCGCGCGCTGGACGCCGCCGACCGCTAGGGTTCGTACTCAATGGGGGCTGCCGGTCAGGGCCGGGCGCCGGTCCTTAGCCCATCACGCGCTGCAGGCATTCCTGGATCTCCGCGCGCAGGGTCGAGGCCCGGTCGGCGAGCTCGGCTGCGCTGCCCTGGACCTTTTCCGCTCCTTCGCCGGTGCGATGGGCGGCGGTCGACACCCCGTCGATGGTCTGGCTGATTTCGGCGGTCGCGGCACTCTGCTGCTCGACGGCGGCTGCGACCTGGGCCGATATCTCGTTGAGCGCGCCGACCGACGTGCCGATCTTCCGGATCGCGTCGACCGTGGCGCCGGTCTGACCCTGAATGCGGTCGATGAGCGTCTTGATCTCGTCGGTCGCTGCGCCGGTCTTCTTCGCCAGGTTCTTCACCTCCGAGGCCACCACCGCGAAGCCCTTGCCGGCCTCGCCGGCACGGGCCGCCTCGATGGTGGCGTTCAGCGCCAGCAGGTTCGTCTGGCTGGCGACGTCCTGGATGACCTCGGTGATCTTGCCGATGTTCTGCGCCGCCTCGGCCAGCGCGGTGACCAGCTCGTCGGCCTGACGGCTCTCGTCGACGGCGGCGTTCGAGGTCTCCGACGCGCGGGCCATCTGCGACGCGATCTCCCGGATCGACGACGTCAGCTCCTCGGTGGCGGAGGCGACCGACGACGACATGCTCGCGGCGTCCTGGGAGATGTCCAGCAGGGAGCGCGCCGAGCTGTCCATCTCGGCCGACTTGTCGGAGATCGTGTCGACGACCTGGGTCACCGAGTCGGCCATGCGCACGGTGTCGGTGACCACCGACCAGGTGAGCATGGGACCGAGATAGGTGCCGTCGTCGTCCATGACCGCCGAGACCTTCAGGTTCAGGGTCTCCGGGCCGACGCGGATCGTGGCGTTGTGCGGCAGGTTCGCCGGATCGGCCAGCAGGCGGTGCTGGTGCGACGGGTTCTTGTGGAACACGTCGATCGTCGACCCCAGAAGCTCGTGGGCGCGGATCGGCAGGTGCTGATCGATCGACCGCAGGGTCTCCAGGCTGGTCTGGTTGACGTAGTTGATCTTCCAGGTCTCCGGGTCGCAGGTCATGACGTTGATCGGCATCTTGTCGATCATCTGCAGGAGGCGCCTGCTCTCCCGTTCGGCCCGGACCGCGTCGGTGACGATGCTCCAGGTCAGCGAGGCCCGTCGGGTTCCGTCCTTCGTCGCGATCGCCGCGATGTGCAGGTCCAGGACCTCCTCGCCGAGGTTGATGCGCGCACGGTGCGGCAACCGGCTGGGATCCGACAGCAGCGCGCGTTGGTGCGCCGGGTTCTTGTGAAACACGTCGATCGACGTGCCGACGATCCGGTCCGGGTCGACCGGCAGCAGGTGCCGGATCGACTGGAGCAGCTCGCGCGACTTCGCGTTGGCATACTCGATCTCGAACGTGTCGAGGTTGCAGACCATGATCGCGCTCTGCAACCCGTCGACCAGCGACCGGTAGTCGCTCGCTTCAAGCGACTGACCAAGAACTTTCGTCCGTAAGAACACTCCCAACCCCCCGAGATTGTAGTGAATCCTCTCCACGGGAATTGAAGCTAAAATTGAAAATATTAAAAAGTGATGAATAATTGTCTGAACTTCGATATTCGAACGCGAATATTACTAGGCGCGATATTCGCGCGCGAATATTTTTGCCCAAGTGCCGTTGAGTGGTCTTTGGCGCTATTTATTCCGGGGGGATCTGGAAGAGAGAACGATCACGGCGGCGACCGCGTCGAGCGCGGCGCAACTCCACCACGCCATCGAATAGCTGCCCGCGACGTCGCGCAGATGCCCGACGGAAAGCGGTGCGAAGGCGTAGGTGACCTGCGATCCCGCCATCACGACGCCGACCGCCGCGGTGAAAGCGCCGGCGCGGACCTCGCGCCGCAGGATCAGGCTCGGCAGGGTTATCAGGTTGCCGACGCCGAGCCCGAAGGCGGCGCACGCGACCAGCGTCGCCAGGGCTGCCGGCAGGGTCGCCAGGACGGCGAGGGCGGCGGTCTGCACAGCCAGGGTCGCCGCCATGGCGACGCGCGGGTCGATCCGGTCGACCACGAGCCCGGTGCCGACCCGCCCGACGATGGCGGCGCCGGTCGTCAGGCCGACCGCCAGCGACAGCGTCTCGGGGGTGAGCCGGGGCGACAGAAAGGCGACCTGATGGGTCAGCACCCCGACCTGGGCGAACAGGCCCAGCGCAGAGGGTAGCAGCACAGTCCACAGCGGGGGCGACCGCAGGAGGTCGAGCGCGGACGGGCGAGGCGTCGCGGCGCGCCGGTCGTCCGGTGTCGCCGTCGCTCCGCCGTCGGGCATCAGGCCGAGCCGGTCCGGCGAGGTCCCGAGGTAGAGGATCGCGGCGGGCCAGAGGGTCACGACCATCGCCAGCACGACGAGCCCCACGCCGGACGTGAAGCCGAGCCGGTCGATCGCCAGGATCATCAGCGGCGCCACGATGACGCCGCCGCAGCTGGCGCCGTTCAGGGCCATGCTGATGGCCATGCCGAGGCGGCGGTCGAACCAGGGAGCCACCAGGGCATTCACCATGACGCCGCTCATGGTCGCCCAGCCGAGGCTCATGGCCAGGAAGGCCGGCCAGAGCTGCCAGGGCTCGGCCGCGCGGGTCAGGGCGAGCGCCGACGCACCCATGGCCACGCTGCCGGCCAGCAGAACCCGGCGCTCGCCGAAGCGGTCGATCGTCCGCGGCACCGTCGTGAGCATGACGGCACCGAGCAGGTAGTAGCCGGTGACGGCGGCGCCGACGGTCCCGGTCGACCAGCCGCGGGTGTGAGCCAGGGTCGCGAGATAGACCCCGCTGCCGTAGAAGCCCAGGCCCCAGCCGAACATCGCCACCAGGAAGGCGGTCGCGACGACTTTCCAGCCGTGGAACAGGGGAGGGCGAGGCAAGGCGGCGGTCTCCCGTTGCTCCGGGCCTTCGACGGACGGTTCGTTCACAGCCTAGTCAGCGGATCGCCGTCCGCTTGGTGCCATTCGCCTGTTCGTGCTGGCGCCATCGACCTGCGCGCCGGGTCGCGGGGAGCGGGCGGATCGGCTATAAGCGCCCGAGGAACCGGACCGGGGTGGTTGACATGGCTGACATGTGGTCGGCGGACGGAGCAACGGCATGAGCGACGGGGGAACGGCGCGTCGGATGGCGGGGCGGGTGCTGATCGTTGCCGGCTCGGACTCCGGCGGCGGCGCCGGCATCCAGGCGGACATCAAGTCGGTGACGGCGCTCGGCGGCTTCGCGATGACCGCGGTCACCGCCCTGACCGCGCAGAACACCGAAGGCGTGTTCGGGGTCCACGAGGTTCCGACCGAGTTCATCCGGCAGCAGATGGAGCTGGTGATCGGCGACATCGGCGTCGACTGCGTGAAGACCGGGATGCTGCACTCGACGGCTGTCATCGAGACGGTGTGCGACGTTCTCGATGCGCGGCTGCCGAATACGCCGATCGTGGTCGACCCGGTGATGGTCGCGAAGGGCGGCCACCCGCTGCTCGAGTCGAGCGCGATGGGCGCGCTGAAGACCCGGCTGATCAGCCGGGCGGCGGTGTTGACGCCCAACGTCCCGGAGGCCGAGCTGCTGACCGGCATGACGATCCGAGACGAGGACGCCATGCGTCAGGCGGCCGAGCTGCTGCTGACCTTCGGGCCGCGCGCGGTGCTGCTGAAGGGCGGCCACATGAGCGGCCGCGACGTCGTCGACCTGCTGGCCAGCGAGGACGGCATCGAGGCGATCCGCGGGCCCCGCATCGACACCCGGCACACCCACGGTACCGGCTGCTCGCTGGCGTCGTCGATCGCTTGCGGGCTGGCCCAGGGGCTGAGCCTGACCAAGGCGATCCGCCGGGCTCGGAGCTACGTCCTGACTGCGATCGCGACGGCGCCCGGCTGGGGCCGCGGCCACGGCCCGCTGAACCACGTCCACACGGTGCGGGCCGACGCCTGAGCCGGCCGGGCCACCGATCGGGCCGGTAACCGGGCTACCAGCAGCGTTTCCGGGTCTCCCCGCATCTCAGCAGAGCGGCGAGGCGGCCGATGGTGGAGTCGATCCCCTCCGGCACCATGCGGCCGCCCATGGGCGCGTTCCAGCTCGGGCCGCGAACCTCCAGCACCGGATTACCGTCGCCGTCGACCACCAGATAGGCGAACACCGCGAACAGGCAGCCGGTCGGGGCGATCAGGCCGACCAGGCCGCGGCTCGGCAGCGGCTCCGTGGAGCCGTCGATCAGCCGATCGCGCCCCGGCGCGTCGGCCGCGGTCTCGGCCAGCCACGCGTCGAGCGTCAAGGACGGACGGTCCGCCGCCACCAGGGTGTATGCTCGCAGCACGCCGTCGCGGCCGAGCAGGGTCGGGGTGAGAACCAGGAGGTGGCTGACGACACAGTGCATGCAGGGACGCTAACCGGAAGTCGCGGCTGGCGGCTTTGATGCACCTCAAAACGCACACCCCCGCTAGAGCACCGCTCGGTCGAGCGACGGGTCGCGGGACAGGGTGCCGGCGATCAGGTCGAGGCCGCGTTGCACGGCAGCGGTGTCGGCCGGTTTCCCGAGCGCCAGGCGGACATGGTCGCGGCCGGCGCCGGAGGCGGCCGCGAACACCGGCCCGTCGGCGACGGTGACGCCGCGTTCCACCAGGGCGGCGGCCGCGGTGCCGCGCCAGGGCTCCGGAACCGCCAGCCAGAGATGCGGGCTGGCGGCCGGGGCCGGCGCCAGCCAGGCGCCGAGCCGGGCCCGGGCGAGGGTGCCGCGTGCCGCCTGCTCGCGGCGCTTGGCGTCGGTCAGCCGCCCGGCGGTGCCGTCGTTCAGCCAGCGCACCAGAATCTCGACCGTCAGCGGCGGGACCATCCACACGGTGTCGCGCAGCCCGCCCAGCAGCCGGGTGCGCATGGCCGCCGGGGCGTGCAGGGCGCCGACCCGCAGGCCCGGCGCCAGGTGCTTGGAGGCCCCGGTCACGTAGATCGCGTGCTCGGGGATCCGGGCGGCGATCGGCACCGGCCCGCGGCCGCCGTCGGCGTCGTCGGCGAACGCGCGGTAGATGTCGTCCTCGACCAGCGTCAGACCGTGCCGCGCGACACTGGCGGCGACCGCGTCGCGGCGGGCTTCCGGGAGCACCGAGGCGGTCGGGTTCTGCAGGGTCGGAATCAGGAACACGCCCTTGGGGCGGTGCTGGCGGATCGCGGCCTCCAGTGCCTCCGGCACGATGCCGTCGTCGTCCATGTCGACACCGACGACCCGGAGATGCCGGGAGGCGGCGACGCTCTTGAACCCCGGGTGGGTCAGGCGCTCGCACAGCACGATGTCGCCCGGCTCGAACGCGGCGGACAGCGCCACCGCGATGCCGTGCTGGGCGCCGGCGGTGACCAGCGTGCGTTCGGTGTCGGCGGGCAGCCGCATGCTGCGCAGCCAACCGGCCAATGCCGAGCGGTGCGACGGCCGGCCGCCGCTCGGGTCGTAGCCGGCGAGCGGCGGGGCCCGGTTGTCGGTGGCGATCTCGAGCAGGGTTCGGCGCAGGGCGACCTCGGCGTCGTCCTGGCGGGGCGGGAAGTTCAGGCCGAAGTCGATCGGCGCGCCGGTGTCGGCGACCTGCCCCCATTCGCGAGTACGCGGATCGCGCACGAAGGTGCCGCGTCCGATCTCGCCGTCGATCAGGCCGCGGGCCGTGGCCTCCTTGTAGGCCCGGGTTACGGTGCCGACCGTGACGCCGAGCCGCCAGGCGAGGTCGCGGTGGGTCGGCAGGCGCGTGCCGGGCTTGAGCGCACCGCTCTCGATGGCGTCGGCCATGGCCTCGGCGATCGCGCGGTAGCGCGGGCCGGTACGACGGTCGAGATCGGGGAGCCATTCCGTCATGGTGACAATGTTCCGCTTGATCGCCCTTCATGGGTACAATATCCGTGACAAAGAATATGACAATCTGAACATTGTCACAGCGGCAATGCAGGGAGATGCGAGCCATGACCGAAGCCATCGGACTCACCGAGCTGGAGCGGGCGGCCGAGGTCGTGCACGCGGTGATGCCCGGCACCCCGCAGTACCGTTGGCCGCTGCTGTGCGAGCGGGCCGGCTGCGAGGTCTGGGTCAAGCACGAGAACCAGACGCCGGCCGGCGCCTTCAAGATCCGCGGCGGCATCGTCTACATGGACGAGCTGCGCCGGGCGCAGCCGGCGGTGACCGGCGTGATCGCGGCGACCCGCGGCAATCACGGCCAGTCCGTCGCGTTCGCGGCGACCCGGGCCGGGCTGACCGCCACGGTGGTCGTGCCGGAGGGCAACTCGGTCGAGAAGAACGCCGCGATGCGGGCGTTCGGCGCCGAGCTGGTCGTGCACGGCCACGACTTCCAGGAGTCGCTCGAGCATGCGATCGCGCTGGCCGAGGAGCGCCGGCTGCACATGGTGCAGAGCTTCGATCCGAAGCTGGTCGCCGGGGTCGGCAGCTACGGGCTGGAGCTGTTCCGCGGCGTGCCCGACCTCGACGCGGTGTACGTGCCGATCGGCCTCGGCTCCGGGATCTGCGGGGTGATGGCGGCGCGCGACGCGGTCGGCTCGAAGGCCGAGGTGATCGGCGTGGTGGCGGCGAATGCGCCGGCCTATGCGCTCAGCTTCGAGGCCGGCAAGCCGGTGTCGACCAACACCGCCGACACCATGGCCGACGGCGTCGCCTGCCGGGTGCCGGTGCCGGGCGCGCTCGACGCCATCCTCAAGGGCGCGTCCGGCGTGGTGCGGGTGACCGAGGACGAGATCAAGACCGCCATGCGCCACTACTTCACCGACACCCACAACGTCGCCGAGGGGGCCGGTGCGGCGCCGCTGGCCGCTCTGCTGAAGGAACGGGACCGTTGGCGGGGTCGCAAGGTTGGCGTGATCCTGTCCGGTGGTAATGTCGACCGCACCGTCTATCAGGCGGTTCTGCAGGAAGCCGACAGCGGCACGACGAACTGAGCGAAATGGGGACGTTATGACCGAGGAGCTGTTCCGCGAGGACGCCTATCTGAAGAGCTGCGACGCGACGGTGACCGCCGTCGGCGAGTCCGGCATCGTCCTCGACCGGACCGTGTTCTATCCGACCGGCGGCGGCCAGCCCGGCGACACCGGCACCCTGACCCGGGCCGACGGCACCGCGGTGACCATCGTCGACACCCGCAAGGCCGACGGCGGCATCGCCCACGTGCCGGCCGAGGGCGCCCCGGCGCTGGCGGTCGGCGACAAGGTCACCGCCACCCTCGACTGGGACCGGCGCTACCGGCACATGCGGGTGCACACCGCCCTGCATGTCATGTGCAGCCAGGTGAACGGCGGCGTGACCGGCGGCCAGATCGGCGACGGCAAGGGCCGGCTCGACTTCAACCTGGAGCCCGAGAATATCCCGGACAAGGACGCGCTGACCGAGCACCTGAACGGCATCATCGCCGGCGACCACCCGGTGTCGATCTCGTGGATCACCGACGCCGAGCTGGAGGCCAACCCGGATCTGGTGCGCACCATGTCGGTGAAACCGCCGATGGGCGCCGGCCGGGTCCGGATGATCCGGATCGGCGACGCCGTCGATTATCAGCCCTGCGGCGGCACCCACCTGAAGTCGCTCGGCGAGATCGGCCGGATCGCGATCACCAAGATCGAGAACAAGGGAAAGCAGAACCGGCGCATCAACCTGGCGCTGGTCGACTGACGCCCGTCGCCCCCTGGGTCCCGGATCGTCCGCGGCGCGGTCGTCCGGGATGACGGTGGGGTAGGGGCTCAAATTGACGTCATCCCGGCCGTAGCGGCGCAGCCGCGGAGAGCCGGGACCCATCAGGCGACGGGCGGCGGCCGCGCCGTTCCGAACGGAGAAGTCGTGCCATGACGCTGACCTATGAGACCGTGGACGTGTTCACCGACAGCGCGTTCGGCGGCAACCCGCTGGCGGTGGTGTTCGGGGCCGAGGACCTGCCGGGTGAGGCGATGCAGCGGATCGCCCGCGAGTTCAACTACTCGGAGACCACCTTCGTGCTGCCGCCGTCCGACCCGGCCAACACCGCGCGCGTCCGCATCTTCTCGTGCAAGCGCGAGATGCCGTTCGCCGGCCATCCGAACGTCGGCACCGCCACCGTTCTGGCATGGCGCGGCGAGGCGTTCGGCCGGAAGCTCGGCGACCGGCTGGTGTTCGAGGAGATCGCCGGCACGGTGCCGATGGCGATCCGCTCGGAAGCCGGCCGGCCGGTCGGCGCCATGCTGACCGCGCCCGAGGCGTTCTCGACCGGTGTCGAGGCCAAGGTCGAGGACGTGGCGGCCTGCATCGGCCTGACGCCGGCCGAGATCCGTACCGACGCGCATCGCCCGGTCGTCGCGTCCGGCGGGCTGCCGTTCCTGGTCGCCGAGCTGGCCGACCGGGCGGCCCTGGAGCGCGCGGCTCCGGACACCGGGGCGTTCGGCTCGGCGCCGACCGTGGTGCCGCACGGTGCCATCCTCTGCTACGTCCGCACCGGTGGCCCGAATACCGCCGGCAGCGACGAGGTCGACATCCGCGCCCGCATGTTTGCGCCGATCCGCAACGTCGCCGAGGATCCCGCCACCGGCAGCGCCAACGTCGCGCTGATGGGGCTGCTGGCGTCGCTGCGGGCCGAGCCCGGCACCCTGGTGCGGCGGATCGCCCAGGGCGTGGAGATGGGGCGCCCGAGCCTGCTGGAGGGCGAGGCCGACTGGGGCGACGGCAAGGTGACGGCGATTCGCATCGGCGGGCGCTGTGCGCCGGTCATGCGCGGCGAGCTGCTGGCGTTCTGAAGCAATGACGGGCTGCGGGAGACGACGATGACTCTGAGCTACGAGACGGTGGACGTGTTCACCGAGACCGCGTTCGGCGGCAACCCGCTGGCGGTGGTGACCGGTGGCGAGACCCTGACGACCGAGGCGATGCAGGCGATCGCCCGCGAGTTCAACACCCCGGAGACCACCTTCGTGATGCCGCCGGCCGACCCGGCGAACACCGCCAGGGTGCGGATCTTCACGCCGGCGATGGAACTGCCGTTCGCCGGCCATCCGAACGTCGGCACCGCGACCATGCTGGCGCGCCGCGGCGAGGTGTTCGGCCGGCCGGTCGGCGACGCCGTGCGGTTCGAAGAGAAGATCGGCCTGGTCGGCCTCGACATTCTCCGGTCCGGGGGCGAGGCGGTCGGTGCGGTCCTGACCTCGCCGGCGATGCCCGAGGTGAAGGAGCGGTTCGACCCGTCGGCCGTGGCCGCGGCGGTCGGGCTGCCGGACACCGCGATCGTGGTCGCCCGGCACGCGCCGGTGCAGGTGGCGATCGGCGCCGTCCTGCTGATCGCCGAGGTCGAGGACCGCGACGTTCTGGCGGCGGCGCGCGGCGACGCCGGCCTGCAGCTCAAGCACCTGGGCGAGGCCGCGCCGCCGCTGGTCTACCTGTACACGCGGGAGGACGCCGGGGCCGATTACCTGCACATCCGTTCGCGGATGTTCGCGCCGCGCGCCGGCATCCCCGAGGACCCGGCGACCGGCGGCGCTGCCGTCGCCATTGCCGGGCTGTTCGCGACGCTGATGGACGGCAGTCTCGACCTGGTGATCGACCAGGGCATCGAGATGGGGCGGCCGAGCCGGCTCGACGTCCGGCTGATCCGAGAGGGCGGGGCCGAGCGCATCACCGTGGCCGGGCGCTGCGTGCCGATGATGCGCGGCGAGATCGTCGCGGTCTGAGGGAGGCGGGGATGGCTCTGACCTACGAGACCGTCGACGTGTTCACCGACACCGCGTTCGGCGGCAACCCGCTGGCGGTGGTGTTCGGGGCCGAGCGGCTGTCGACGGCGCAGATGCAGGCGGTCGCCACCGAGTTCAACTACTCGGAGACGACTTTCGTGCTGCCGCCGCAGAACCCGGCGCACACCGCCCAGGTGCGGATCTTCACGCCGCGCATCGAGGTGCCGTTCGCCGGCCACCCGAATGTCGGCACCGCGACCGTGCTGGCCCGGCGCGGCGCGGTCTTCGGGGCGCCGGTCGGCGACCGGGTGGTGTTCGAGGAGGCCGCCGGCCTGGTGCCGATCGCGATCATGCGCGACGGAGCGCGGGCGGTCGGGGCGACCCTGACCGCCCCGCAGCCGTTCCAGCGCCTGGGCGGGGCCGACGTCACCGAGGTGGCCGCCTGCCTCGGCCTGCGCCCGGCGCAGATCGTCGAGCACCGCCACGCGCCGGTGGTCGGCACCGTCGGCCTGCCGTTCCTGCTGGTCGAGCTGGCCGACCGGGCGGCGCTGGCGGCGGCCCGGCCGGTGACCGCCGCCATCCGGTCGTCGCCGAGCGTGGCGCCGGTCAAGGACATCCACTGCTACGTCCGCTCCGGTCCGGCGTTCGGGGGCGACGACGAGTTCGACCTGCGCACCCGCATGTTAGCGCCGCTCGACGGGGTGCTCGAGGACCCGGCCACGGGCAGCGCAAACTGCGCGCTTGCCGGCCTGCTGGCGGAGCTCGACGGCCCGGCCGACGGCACAATGAAGCTGCGAATCGCCCAGGGTGTGGAGATGGGGCGGCCGTCCGAGCTGCTGGCCGAAGTCGACCGCACCGCCGGCGCCACCACCGCGATCCGCATCGGCGGGCGCTGCGTCGCGATTCGCCGCGGCGAGGTGACGGCGCGCCTTTCGTAGGCGTTCGTCGAGCCTGCCGACCCGGCCGAATCCGCTGTTGTCACGCAATTGACCATGACGTGTGGACGTTCTGTCAATTGCACGACAAGATCGCGTTCATGAGCGAACACGGATTCAATGCCCGGGGCCTGTCGGCGGTGGTCACCGCGGTGGCGTCGTGGGGCGTGCTGATCGTCATCAGCCGCGTCCTGGTGGCCGGCTACGGGCTGAACCCGTGGGTGCTGTCGTTCATCCAGATGGCGGTCGGCGGGGCGGCGATGATCGTCGCCGCCGGTCCCGGGCGGTTCCCGCTCAAGGCGATGCGCCACCCGCACACCTGGGTGTACGGCAGCCTGCGGGTGCTGACGGCGGCGACGCTCACCGCGGCGCTGGCCTACGCCACCTCTGCCGAGATCTCGGTGCTCAGCGCCCTGTTCATCCCGATCGGCATCCTGCTGGCCTGGGGGCTGTTCGGCCGGCGGCCGGGCCCGGCGGACGCCCTCGGGTCGCTGGTCATCCTGGTCGGCATCGCCGGGGTCGCGGTCGGACTGCCGGGCGGGCTGTCCGGGACCCCGGCCACCCTCATGGCGGTCTCGGCCGGCGCCACCGCGCTGTGCACCGCGATCGCCGAGATGCATCCGGAGAACCGCGGCGACGATCGCAAGACCCGGCTGCGCCTGACCGGGGCAGCCATGCTGGCGACGGCGGTGCTGATGCTGGCGGCGGCGATGGCGGTCTCGCATCTCGACCCGGACGGCCTGGTCGCGGCGCATGTCCCGCTCGAGGCGGCGGCCGACCCGCGGGTCTGGATCGCCGGCGTGCTGGTCGGCGTGCTGGTGCGCGGACCCTCGACCTACTTCACCTTCCGGGCGATCCGGATGGTCGGGTCCGAGAACTACCTGATGGGGGTGGCGCTGATGCCGGCCCTCAACCTGTCCGGCGAGTTCCTGGCCTCGACGTTCGGCCTGCTGCCGGCGCCGTCACTGTCCGGGGCGACCCTGGCGGCCGGCGCGCTCGGCATCGCCGGGGCGGTGGCGATCGCCACCCTGCGCTGGCGGGCCCGCGCTGCCCAGGCGGCGTGAGAGCGTGAGAAAGTATTCCAGCACGGCCTGCGCCGGTTTCCCGTGTCCGCCCGCCAGGAGGCTGGCGCAGCGCGATGCGGGGCATCGGGCAAGCCAGCCGACGCCGCGGACGGGCACGGGGAACCGGCCCTTCGGGTCGCGTCAGGAAGCCCGCCGACGGCGTCGCGACGGCTTGCCGATGCGCCGCATCGCCTTCGCCGCCGCTCCTGGCCGGCGGGCTTCCTGACGCGACGCAGACCATGCTGGAATACTTTCTCACGCTCTGAGTGTCGGTCGCGACCGGACCTTCAGTTCCGGCGCCGTCCCTCCTATGATCGCGCCGCTTGGCATGGATCGACAGGACGAGGACAAGATGACCACGTTGAAGGTGGCGGTGATTCCGGGCGACGGGATCGGCTGGGAGGTTGTGCCCGAGGGGCTGAAGGTGCTGGAGGCGGTCGGCCGCAAACACGGCCTGGACTATGCCTTCACCGAGTACGACTGGGGTTGCGAGCGGTTCCACAAGACCGGCCGGCTGATGCCGGAGGACGGGCTCGAGCAGCTCAAGGAGTCCGACGCGATCTTCCTCGGCGCCGTCGGCTTCCCGGGCGTGCCCGACCACGTCTCGCTGTGGGGCCTGTTGATCCCGATCCGGCGCGAGATGCACCAGTACGTCAACCTGCGGCCGGTGCGGATGATGAAGGGCATGAAGTGCCCGCTCGCCAACCGCGGCCCCGAGGACATCGACTTCTGGGTGATCCGCGAGAACAACGAGGGCGAGTACTCGGAGATCGGCGGCCGGCTGAACCGCGGCACCGACCGCGAGATGGCGATCCAGGAGACCGTCATGACGCGGCACGGCACCGACCGCATCATGCGCTACGCCTTCGACCTGTGCCGGCGAGTCGGCAAGCAGAAGGTGACCTCGGCCACCAAGTCGAACGGCATCATCCACACCATGCCGTTCTGGGACGAGCGGTTCGAGGCGATCGCCGCCGAGTACCCGGACCTGAAGACCGACAAGTACCACATCGACATCCTGACGGCTCACTTCGTGCTGCACCCGGACTGGTTCGACGTGGTGGTCGGCTCCAACCTGTTCGGCGACATCCTCTCGGACCTCGGCCCGGCGGTGGCCGGCTCGATCGGCATCGCGCCGTCGGCCAACATCAACCCGGAGGGCGACTACCCGTCGATGTTCGAGCCGGTGCACGGTTCGGCCCCGGACATCGCCGGCAAGGGCATCGCCAACCCGATCGGCCAGATCTGGTCCGGCGCGATGATGCTGGAGCACCTCGGCCACCAGGCCGCGGCCGACGACATCGTCAAGGCGATCGAGACGGTGCTGGAGGGCGCCGGGCCGAAGACCCCGGACATCGGCGGCCAGGCGACCACCAAGGATCTCGGCGACGCCATCGTGGAGGCGCTCAAGTGACCGGTGCCGGCGTTTTCGGTGCTGCGGTTCCGGGCGCCCGGTACTTCGAGGACTTCGCGGTCGGCGACGTGATCGAAAGCCAGTCGGCCACGCTGACCGAGAGCCAGATCATGGACTTCGCGCTGGCCTGGGACCCGCAGCCGTTCCACGTGTCCAAGCCGGCGGCCGAGGCCTCCATGTTCGGCGGGCTGATCGCCAGCGGCTTCCACACCCTGGCGCTCACTTTCCGGCTGTTCTGGCAGGGCGGGCCGATCCAGCACACCAACGTCGGCGGGCTCGGCCTCGACAATTTGCGCTGGCCGAAGCCGGTGCGGCCCGGCGACACCCTGCGGGTGACCGTCGAGGTGCTGGAGCTTCGCCCGTCGTCGTCCAAGCCGTTCGGCCACGTCCGCCTGAAGTACACGACCCGCAACCAGCACGACGAGACGGTGCTGACCGCCGAGCTGCTGCATCTGGTGGCGAAGCGGCCGGGCTGACCGGCGCCCGCCGCTTCGTGGATCCCGGCTCTTCGCTTCGCTACGGCTGGGATGACGTCAGGGAGGGGTGGCGCGACTCCCTACTTCTTGACGTCATCCCGGGCGAGCGGCGCGAGACCCGGGACCCACCCGCCGCTTCGGCGCATCAATAACGACGACCCGCCAAAGAGGACCCCGATGGTCGAGTACGTCTCCCAGGATGGCCTGCACCGCTACCCGGTCGACACCCCGATCTGGCGCTGCCCGGCGACCGGCCAGCCGGTCGACCTGACACCCGGCGACGGGCTCGATCCCGGTGACATCGTCGCGTCCGACTTCTCGCTGTGGCGCTACGGCAAGGCGATCCGGGTGCCGGCCGAGGGCCGGGTGTCGCTCGGCGAGGGGCTGACGCCGCTGGTGCAGACCGCGTTCGGCGGCGGCCGGCCGCGTATCAAGTGCGAGTACCTGGCGCCGTCCGGCTCGTTCAAGGACCGCGGCATGGCGGTGCTGGTCAGCTACCTGAAGGCGCACGGAGTCACCGAGGTGATGCTGGACTCCTCCGGCAACGCCGCCGCCTCGCTGGCCTGCTACGCCGCCGCCGGCGGGCTGCAGGCCAGGCTGATGGTGCCGGGCTACACCTCGCCGGCCAAGGTCGCGCAGGTCCGGGTGTACGGCGCCGAGGTCGAGCTGGTGCCGGGCACCCGGCAGGACTGCGCGGCGGCCGCCCTGAAGCTGGCCGAGGCCGGGCTGTTCTACGCCAGCCACAACTGGCAGCCGTTTTTCGTCGAGGGCACCAAGACCCTGGCCTTCGAGATCTGGGAGCAGTACGGCTTCTCGGTCCCCGACAACATCGTCATCCCGGTCGGCTACGGCAGCAACCTGATGGGCTGTCACCTCGGCTTCGCCGAGCTGCTGACGCGCGGGGCGATCGACCGGGTGCCGCGGCTGTTCGCCGCCCAGCCGGCCAACTGCGCCGCCCTGCACGCCGCCTTCGCGGCCGGCGGCGCCGTCGCGATCGACACCCGGCCGACCGTCGCCGAGGGCATCGCCAACAGCAAGCTGGTCCGGGTTCCCGAGAACCTGGCGGCCCTGAGGGAGACCGGCGGCGGCACCGTGGCGGTCGCGGAGGAGGCGATCCTGCCGGCGATGCATGCGCTGGCCGGCCGCGGCTTCTTCGTCGAGCCTTCGAGTGCGGTCGCCGGAGCCGGCTACGAGGCGCTGGTCGCCGACGGCACCATCGCCGCCGACCAGGAGACGGTCATCGTGCTCACCGGCAACGGCCTGAAGAGCGCAGACGCGCTGGTGGGATAGCCTCTCCACCTCATCCCGGGCGTGCGAAGCGCGACCCGGGACCCAGCGGTCGAGACATCGGTCCCCGATCGTCGCTGCGCGCCGTCCGGGATGAGGGGTGAAGGGGGACCTCCCGACTCCCCCTGACGGGCGATCCGGAGTACACTCCGCCACCCCTCATCGGATCACCGGAAACGATCTCCGCATGGCTCTGCCCCAAGGCTTCCTGGACGAGCTTCGCGACCGCGTGTCGGTCTCGAGCGTGGTCGGGCGGCGCCACCAGCTGATCCGCAAGGGCCGCGAGTTCGTGTCGCTGTGCCCGTTCCACAGCGACAGCAAGCCGTCGCTGAACATCGTCGACGAAAAGGGCTTCTACCATTGCTTCGCCTGCGGTGCGCACGGCGACGTCATCAAGTTCGTCATGGAATCCGAGGGGCTCGGCTTCATGGAGGCGGTCGAGCAGCTCGCCGCCCAGGCCGGCATGGACGTGCCGAAGGAGACCCCGGAGGACCGCCAGAAGGCCGAGCGCAAGCGCACCCTGCAGGACGTGGTCGACCTGGCCTGCCGCTGGTACGAGCGCCAGCTCCACACCGCCGCCGGCGACGCCGGTCGGCACTACCTCAAGGACCGCGGCCTGAAGGACGACACCGTCGCCCGGTTCCGCCTCGGCTGGGCGCCGGAGGATCGCAAGGCCCTGCAGCGTGCCATGAAGGCCGAGGGCGTCGAGGTCGACGTGCTGGTCGAGGCCGGGCTGGTCAAGCGCTACGACGACGGCCCGCGGGCCGGCGAGACCGGCGACTACATGCGCGGCCGGGTGCTGTTCCCGATCACCGACCGGCGCGGCCGGGTGATCGCGTTCGGCGGCCGGGTGCTGGGGGACGGCCAGCCGAAATACCTGAACTCGCCGGACACCCCGCTGTTCCACAAGGGCCGGGTGCTGTACGGCCTGGCCCAGGCGCGCGAGGCGGCGCACAAATCCGGCACCCTGGTGGTCGCCGAAGGCTACATGGACGTCATCGCCCTGGCGCAGGCGGGCATCCCGGCCGTTGCCCCGCTCGGCACCGCGCTGACCGAGGACCAGATCGCCGAGTTGTGGAAGATCGTGCCGGAGCCGGTCGTCTGCTTCGACGGCGACACCGCCGGGCAACGGGCGGCGTCGCGGGCCTGCGAGCGGGCGCTGCCGATGCTGCAGCCGGGACACTCGCTGCGCTTCGTGGCCCTGCCCGAGGGCGAGGACCCGGACAGCCTGACCCGGCGCGACGGCCCGGCCGGCTTCGCCAAGCTGCTGGAGGCGGCGGAGCCGCTGGTCGACCGGCTGTGGGCAATCGAGGCGGCGGCCGGCTCGACCGACACGCCGGAGCGCCGCGCCGATTTCTGGCGCCGCCTGCGCGACCGGGTGAAGGCGATCGCCGACCGGACGGTCCAGCAGAGCTACGGCGACGAGGTCGAGGCCCGGATCGCCGCCATGCGCCGGCCGCGGGAGCGGCGGTTCGAGGGCGGACGGCCGCGCGGTTCGGGTTCGTTCCGCGGCGGCAAATGGTCGCCGCCACCGGTCGAGCCGACCGGCAGCCGGGCGGCGCGGGCGCGGGTCGACACAGTGCTCGGGCGCCGGCAGCAGCAGCTGATCCTGGCGACCGTGATCCATCATCCCGGCCTGCTCGACGAATTGGGCGAGACCCTTGCGCATCTCGAACTGGATGACCAGTTTCTTGACAAGTTGCGGCGCGAAATCCTAGAGATCACGGAGGCGGATCCGGACCTTGACGCCGCTGGCCTCGCGAGCCACCTGAAAGCGCTGGGCTACTCGGACACGGTGAACGGCTTGCTGGGGGCGGAAGCGCTCTCGCATGCCGCATTTGCGCGTCCGAGTGCTACGCATTCGGAGGCCCGCGCCGGGCTGATCGAGTTGGTGTCGCGGGTCGGGCGAGGGCGGCTGGAGCGCCAGTTGGCCGACGCCCGTCGCGACGTCGAGGAGACGATGGACGAAACGAGCTGGAACCGGCTCCTGGGGCTGCAGCGGGCGCTGGCAGCCATCACGGTCGGTGCCTCGCTCGAGGATGCAGGATGACAGCGACGCCGGACCCGGCGCCGGCGAAGAAAGAAAGTCGAGGGACGATGGCGACGAAAGTGGCGGCTGCTGCGACCACCGAGGACGAGGACACCCGCGAGCGGGAGGAGTCGACCCAGGACGGCCCGTTGATGGACAACATCAACACGGCGGTCAAGAACCTCATCAAGAAGGGCAAGGAGCGCGGCTTCCTGACCTATGACGAGGTCAACGCTGCACTGCCTCAGGAAGAGATGTCCTCCGAGCAGATCGAGGACATCATGAGCGCCCTCAACGAGATGGGCGTCAACGTCGTCGAGAACGAGGACGACGGCGACCAGGCCACCGAGAAGGAAGAGAGCGACGGCACGGTCGCCGGCAACGTGTCGGACGAGGACGTCGGCCGCACCGACGACCCGGTCCGCATGTACCTGCGCGAGATGGGCTCGGTCGAGCTGCTGTCGCGCGAGGGCGAGATCGCGATCGCCAAGCGTATCGAGGCCGGCCGCGAGATGATGATCGGCGGCATCTGCGAGAGCCCGCTGACCATGCGCGCGCTGGTGACCTGGCGCGACCAGCTCAAGGAAGGCGGCGTTCTGCTGCGCGACGTCATCGACCTCGAGGCGACCTACGGCGCCGAGATGGACACCGGCAGCAACGACAACGCCGAGGAGGGATCCGAGGACGGCGCCGAGACCGAGGGCGAGGACGAGGAGGACGGCGACGGCGAGGAGAACAACCTGTCGCTGTCGGCCATGGAGCAGCAGCTGCTGCCCCAGGTGCTGGAGACCTTCGACAAGATCGCCGACACCTACGGCAAGCTGTCGCGCATGCAGAAGCGCCGCATCGACAAGCTGAAGGGCGGCGAGGAGCTGGCGCGCACCACCGAGCGCAAGTACGAGAAGCTCAAGGGCGAGCTGATCGAGGCGATGGAGAGCGTGCGGCTGCACAACGGCCGCATCGAGGCCCTGGTCGAGCAGCTCTACACCCTGAACCGCCGCCTCAGCCAAGTCGACATCCGGCTGTGGAAGATGGCCGACAGCGTCGGCGTGCCGCGCAAGAGCTTCATGGAAGAGCACTTCGGCAACGAGCTGGAGCCGGACTGGCTCGACCGGGTGGCGAACATCGACCAGCGCTGGAAGCGGTTCGCCGAGAAGGCGGCCGACGAGGTCGCCGAGGCGCGCGACCACCTGGCGCTGATCTCGGCCGACGCCGGGCTGACCATCGGCGAGTTCCGCCGCATCGTGCAGACCGTGCAGAAGGGCGAGCGCGAGGCCGGCCGGGCGAAGAAGGAGATGGTCGAGGCCAACCTCCGCCTCGTGATCTCGATCGCCAAGAAGTACACCAACCGCGGCCTGCAGTTCCTGGACCTGATCCAGGAGGGCAACATCGGCCTGATGAAGGCGGTCGACAAGTTCGAGTACCGCCGCGGCTACAAGTTCTCGACCTACGCCACCTGGTGGATCCGGCAGGCGATCACCCGCTCGATCGCCGACCAGGCGCGGACCATCCGCATCCCGGTGCACATGATCGAGACCATCAACAAGCTGGTCCGCACCTCGCGCCAGATGCTGCACGAGATCGGCCGCGAGCCGACCCCGGAGGAGCTGGCCGAGAAGCTGGTGATGCCGCTGGAGAAGGTCCGCAAGGTCCTGAAGATCGCCAAGGAGCCGATCAGCCTCGAGACCCCGATCGGCGACGAGGAGGACAGCCACCTCGGCGACTTCATCGAGGACAAGAACGCGGTCCAGCCGCTCGATGCGGCGATCCACGCCAACCTGCGCGAGACCACCACGCGGGTGCTGGCCAGCCTGACCCCGCGCGAGGAGCGGGTTCTGCGCATGCGCTTCGGCATCGGCATGAACACCGACCACACCCTCGAGGAGGTCGGCCAGCAGTTCAGCGTGACCCGCGAGCGTATCCGCCAGATCGAGGCGAAGGCGCTGCGCAAGCTCAAGCACCCGAGCCGGTCGCGCAAGCTGCGCAGCTTCCTGGACTACTGAGCCTAACGCCGCTCACCCGTCGCTTCGTGGATCCCGGATCGGACGCGCTGAGGCGCATCCGCCCGGGATGACGAGGGAGTGGGGTGGCCGGTCGCCCAGCTGGCTTCGACGTCATGCCGGCCGAGAGTGCCGCGGCCACAGACTCCGAGCCGCTCACCCCCTTTTCTGCCGTCATCCCGGACGGGCGTGCGTCAGCGCGGCCGATCCGGGACCAACATCGCGACGGGCGCACGGGCCGTCTTCCTCCCTCTTGCGTTGACAGCCGCCCGGCTTGCCCGATAACTCGTTGCGACGCCGTCCGCCGGCGCCGGGCCCGTAGTTCAGCGGTCAGAACGCGCCGCTCATAACGGTGTTGTCGCAGGTTCGAATCCTGCCGGGCCCACCATCTTCCCGATGTCCGACGGCGGACGGCCGCACAGCCGGTACGCCTTCAGGGCCAGCGGCATCCCCGGCCCGATGGGCTCAGGCCGTGAGGCCATGCTCCCGGTTTTCCTTGCGGGCGTCCTTGTAGTAGCCGAGCCCGATGATCAGCGACTGCGCCAGGCTTATCGAGCCGGCGATCGGCCGGAACCGGTGGATGTCGGCGTCGTCGACGCAGAAGTACACCGTGCCGTGCTGCGCCAGCGGGCTGGTCGGTACGTCGGTGATCGTCAGGGTCGGGATGTTGCGGATGTGCACGTCGCGCACCGTCTCGACCACGGCCGGTGTGTACTCGGCGAAGGCGACCGCGATCAGCAGATCGGTCGGCCGCAGGGTCGCGGCCTGCTGCGGGACCATGCCGCCGACGAAATCCAGCAACTGGGTGCGGTGCTCGAGTCGCGTCAGCCCGTAGGCAATGTACGCGGCGATCGGGAACGCCCGGCGCTGGCCTATCACGTAGATCGTGTCGGCCGCAGCGAGCATCTCGATCGCGCGCGCCAGGGAAGCGGGGTCGACCGTGTCCTTCAGCCGCTCCAGGCAGAGGATCGAGGCATCGGTGAACTCCTGCAGGATCGCCATCGGATCGCGCTCGGCCGCCGCCTCCAGGCGGGTGCGATGCTGGTGGATCTGCTCGCGGTAGGCCGGAGCTCCCTCGATCAGCCGCAGCTTGAAGACCTTCTGCATGTCAGAGAAGCCGGAGTAGCCGAACTCCTTGGCGAAGCGGATCAGGGTCGAGGGCTGGACCTCGGCGGTCTGCGCCAGGCTGGTCACGGTCTCCAACGCGAAGCTGTTCGGATCCTCCAGGGCCAGGCGGGCGAGCCGCTGCAGGTGCGGGCTCAGACCGTCGTAGCGGGCCTGCACCTTGTGCCGGAGGCTGTCGAAGGACGCGGGTGCCTCGATGTCAGAGGCCATGGGCCACCTCGTGTTTGCGGCTGCGCCAGGCGGCCGGGGTCCGGCCTAGGTAGCCTGATTCGAACGAACTTTCCAATTTGTGCGATGCAACAGAATTTTTTGTGTTGACATAAGAAGTGAATTTTCTTTCAAACTTTGTCTATAGAAAATTTCTTCAAATTCGGCATGAGCCGAGACCGGGAGGCCGAGATGACCATGGAGGGGAAGCCGGAGATCGGGCTGATCGGCCTCGGCATGATGGGGCAAGGCATCGGGAGCAACCTGCTCCGGCACGGCTTCCCGCTGGTGGTGATGCCGAACCGCAGCCACTCGGGCGCGGACCGGCTTGCCGGCGAGGGTGCGGCGGTCGTCAACGACCCACGGTCGCTGGCCGGTGCGGCGGACATCGTCATCCTGTGCGTGCCGGGCTCCCCCCAGGTCGAGCAACTGGTGCTCGGCGCGGGAGGCGTTCTCGAAGGCTGCCGGCCCGGGTTCGTCCTGATCGACTGCTCGACCAGCGAGCCCGGTTCGACCGAGCGGGTTGCCGCCGCGGTCGCCGCCGCCGGCGGGCGGTTCGCCGACGCGCCGCTGGCCCGCACGCCGGTCGAGGCCGAGGCCGGCCGGCTGAACACCATGGTCGGCGCCGACGACGCGACATTCGCTGCGGTCGAGCCGGTCCTCGCGGCGTTCTGCGAGAACATCTTCCACGTCGGACCGGTCGGCGCGGGACACAAGCTGAAGCTGGTCAACAACTTCCTGGCGATGGGCCAGGCGGCGCTGATCGCGGAGGCGTTCGTCGCCTGCGATGCGGTCGGCGTGCCGCTGGAGAAGCTCTACGAGGTCGTCGCCGCCGGCGGCGCCAACAGCGGCATCTTCCGCATGATCGCCGGCACCGCGAAGGACGGCGACCTGGACGGCATGCGCTTCGGTATCGCCAACGCCGCCAAGGACCTCGGCTACTACACCCGGATGACCGCCGACGTGCCGCTGACCGGCAACCTCGGGAACGCCGTCCGGCATGCCCTGGTCGAGGCCCGCAATCTCGGGTTTGCGGACGCCCTGGTCGGCCATCTCATCGCCGCACAGGCCCGGGTGAACGGACGGCTGTCGCCGGCCGGGGCCGGGTCCTGACCCGACCGGAGAGAGGAAATCACGATGACCCAGCCGCCCGAGTCCGACCGCTACGAGCCGAAGGCCTTCGGCCGCGGTGTGTTCCACGTCCAGCACGCGCGCGACGCGGAGTGGAAGCCCGGCTTTCGGGGCTTCTTCGACTACCGCGACCTCGGAATGGTCGAGAAGACCGGCGGCAAGCTGCGGGCCCATGTCCATCGGCCGAACGGTCCCTGCCGGGGACAGGGCGACCTGCACTACCACCTGGTCGATTTCCAGATGGTCTACGTCCTCAAGGGGTGGGCCCGGGTCTACTTCGACGGCGTCGGCGAGATCCTGATGGAGGAGGGGTCCTGCATGTACCAGGAGCCGGAAATCCGCCACCGGGTCATCGAATACTCCGACGACTACACCGCCCTGGAGCTTCTGGTGCCGGCTGATTCCGACACCGTGTCGGTGGAGCCGTAACGCCGGCGAACGACTGCGACTTCGCCCCGCGGGGCGCAACAGCCGGGCGGTGCGTCCGGCCAACGACACGGCGGCGTCAATGTCCGCCGCAGGGGAGGATGCCATGTCGAGAAACAGAGTCTCACGCCGCAGTTTCCTGCAGACCTCGCTGCTCGCCGGCTCGGCCGGCGGCGCCGCCTTGTTCGGCCCGTGGCAGCACAACCGAGTCTACGCCGCCGCGTCCGACAAGCCGATCCGGATCGGCCTGACCCATGACGCCAGCGGCCAGTTCGCGAACTCCGGCCAGGCCGAGAAGCGCGGCAGCGAGATGGCGGTCGCCGAGTTCAACGAAGCCGGCGGGCTGCTCGGGCGGAAGATCGAGACGGTGTGGATGGACACCGAGACCAACCCGCAGACCGGCACCCGCGTGGCCGAGCGGATGATCACCCGCGAGAACGTGCACTTCCTCGTCGGGGCCGTGCAGTCCGGCTGCGCCAACGCGATCAGCCAGGTGGCACAGAAGTACGGCTGCATCTACTTCAACACCAACTCCAGCTCGCCCACCGAGTCGGGCAAGAACTGCCATCGCGTGAAGTTCGTGTGGGACGGCAACGGCGAGAACTTCTCGAAGGCCGCCGCGCGCAACGCCATCAACACCTTCGGCAAGAACTGGCTGCTGATCTACAACGACTACGTCTGGGGTCAGAACACCAATGCGGCCACTAAGGCCGTCGCCACCGCCTATGGCGCCACCGTCATGGACGAGGTGGCGATCCCGGTCGGCACCCGCGACTGGTCGAGCGTCCTGCTGCGCATCCAGCAGGCCAAGCCCGACGTGGTGGCCGCCGCGGTCGGCGGCGACGACTTCAAGGTCATGCGCCAGCAGGTGCGGGACATGAAGCTCGACCGCAAGCCGGCGTGGATCAACAACCAGCAGGACTGGCCGGACATCTATGGCCTCGGCGCCGACGCCGCCTTCGGCGTGTTCGGCACCACCTGGTACCACTACCTCGACCTGCCGGGGGTGGGCGACTTCGTGAAGCGCTACCAGGCCCACTACCCGACCACCCGGATCGATGTCCCGGGCAACGTCACCTACAACGGCTACGTCGCCATGCGCGAGCTGCTGCGGGTCGTCCAGGAGGTCGGGTCGACCGACAACATCAAGGTCATCAAGGCGCTCGAGGGGCGCGTGATGAAGGCGGAAGACCGCATGCAGCACCACGACGCGGTCATCGACGCCGATTCCCACCAGGTTCAGCAGACCATCTACCTGGCCCAGGGCAATCCGAAGCCGCGCGACGACTCCGACTACTTCGAGATTCTGAGCAGTTCCGACCCGGAGTCGATCCGCTCCTCGGCGGGCAAGGAGTGCAAGCTCGAGTCCTACGCCGACACCCCGAACTACGACCAGGGGTAGACCCAAGTCCCTGTAGCCTGGGACCCGACACGCGCCGGCGTGCTCGGGTCCCGCACTTTTCGCGGCAGCGCGCTCCGGAGGCCCGATCGAGCCATGCTCCTCGACCTGATACCGCACATCATCAACGGCCTGGCGCTCGGGCTGCTGTTCGCCCTGCTGGCGCTCGGCTTCATGCTGATCATCGGCGTGATGGAGGTGATCAACCTGGCGCACGGCTCGCTGTTCGCGCTCGGCGCCTATGTGGCGCTGGCGGTGATGGCGCCGGACGGTGGCCT
>Ga0070728_10000632_pt1 | contig 64986 bp, 51 predicted proteins | sample tdDd471_FD_66723 | JGI IMG/M metagenome (GOLD analysis project Ga0070728, IMG submission 66723) | Marine sediment microbial communities from the Atlantic coast under amendment with organic carbon and nitrate - tdDd47.1 | ecosystem: Environmental > Aquatic > Marine > Coastal > Sediment | place... | reverse complement strand
AAATGCTACTGTAAAATTCTTGATTTCTGGTTTGCTGCAGAAAAACAAGGTAAATGTTAAAAGAAGCAGAACGACAGAAACTGTAATTTTTTTTACCATGGGTTTAATATTTGAATTAATTCTTCACTCTCCATTATTCCGCTGCTCCTACTTTTCGGGCTTTCTATCAATCATCCATAAGACCTGGCCCGTGCGGGGTTTTGACCCGATTTTCATCCTGTTTTTTTTGTAAAGCTGTTTTAACTTGATGCCATATAACTGTGATATCGAATGCATCGTTTCTCCTGCTACAACCGTATGAAATGGAGTACTTGCCTTATTTTTTTTCTTCTCAATGTAAATCATTTGCCCGTCTTGCAACTGATCTTCTTTACTCAATTCGTTGTATTTCCATATCTGGTAGTTATAAATGTTGAAGTCGTCAGCAATCTTATAATAGTCATCTCCTTTACGGGCAAAAATGAATTTCCTGTCATTGTTCTTAAAAACTTTCCTTTCGTTTTTTGCGACTGCAAATGCCTCATATTCACGGTTCATTTCCTTTGGAATCTCATCAGGATATTTGTTCACTGCTACATAATCACCACCATACAAATCAAATTTATGCAGCTCATTTTCTTCAATAATTTTTATAAGCAAGTCGGCATATTTAGGGTTTGTTGCATAACCGGCTTTTTTAAGCCCCCTGGCCCAGCCTTTATAATCGGTTATTTGAAGGTCGAACAGAGAAGCATATCTTCCGCGCTGACTCAGAAAAAATGAGTGATCTTTATATGAATTATATGCCTGATCATATTTTCTGAAACATTCATTTTTTGCATCGTCATCCATCTTAATTGAAGGCCCTTCCCAGCCTTTGTGGCATTTTATTCCAAAATGGTTGTTGGCTTCGGTTGCCAGCCGGCTGTTTCCGTTTCCTGATTCAAGTACGCCCTGGGCAAGAGTGATGCTTGCAGGAATCCCAAACTCTGCCATCTCCTGAATGGCGACGTCCTTATATTTTTCGATGTATTCGTGACGGCTGAGTTTTGTGACAGTTGATTGAGAGAAAACGGGAAAAGCCAATAATAAAGAGGCAAAAAAGACAATTATAAAACATATAATAGAAGCTGGTCGGTTGGCCATAAGTAGTTTTTTAAATCAAAGGGCAAAAATATGATTTCCGGTTTATTAATTTAAATAAAGATGTAAACAGGATATTATTGTAATCCTGGCAATAATTTATCTTCTGACCTGGTGGAGTGATAAACGATAGACACTAGCTATTTTTCCCGGCCTGGTCTGATTATGTGTTTCCTTCCATTGACCTAACCATTGCTTCAGCGGCCGAGAGGCTTTCAGTTTTTCCAATGTCGAGATATTTTGCATCGTTTGCAATAAATCCTTTGATTGGATATTTGCTTGCGAGATCAAGATAACTCCCGGTAATCGAAAAACTTCCGGTCTTTTTTATCAGGTGAAATATTTCAGGGTTAATAATGTGAATCCCGTTAAAAGCCAGATTTGTTAATGCTGAGCCAGAGTTGTCAACGTTGATAATTTCTCCGGTTTTAACATTGGCCCATCCTTTTACCAACTCCTGGTCATTAAAAAGGAAATATCTTGAACTTTCTCTGGCTTGCACAAATAGGGTTGCCAATGGATTGTGCTTTTGATGAAAGTCCCACATTTCGGTTAAATCAATATCAGATAAAACATCCGCATTGTGTACAAAAAAAGGCTCTTTATCATTAAAAAACCACTTTGCCCTCATTAGTCCACCACCTGTTTCCAGTAGTTTTTGAGTTTCGTCTGAATAGGAGATGTTAATACCGAAATTGTTTTTTGATTCAATAAAAGATTTGATCTGATCCGGAAAGTGATGTAAATTGATAATAACATCTGTTACACCGCTGAGTTTTAGTTTAATAAGAACACTCTCGATCATGGGTCTGCCAGTGACCTTAACCAGTGCTTTGGGGATTTTATCGGTGACAGGTTTAAGACGGGTACCAAGACCAGCAGCAAAAATCATTGCTCTCATACGTGTATCTTTTGGCCTGATTTTTTTAGCTTATTTTTTCCAGGCTTGCAAAGTTTGTCTTTTTTATTTGAAGTTTGGCTACACTTGTCGCATGTGAATTTATCGTCCGGTATCTTATGGAATTTATTTTTTTTACACTGCTTGTTCGACATAGCATTTCTAATCAGTTTATTCCAAACAACAATTTAAGGTTTATTCTTGTTCACGATGGCGCAATACAATTTCACAATTCGTGAAATCTTTTAACTTTCGGGCCAATTGTTCAGCACAATAAACTGAGCGGTGCTGGCCACCGGTACAACCGAAATTTACCACCAGATTGGTGAAGCCTCGGTTTGTATAAACTTTCACGCTTTGCTGAACCATGTTGTTTGCCTGGCCAATAAATTCATTCACTTCCTCATACTTTTCCAGGTAGTCTATAACCATTTGGTCCATCCCGGTCATGCTGCGGTATTTTTCTAATCTTCCCGGGTTTGGAAGCGCGCGGCAATCAAATACAAAACCGCCTCCATTGCCGCTCAGGTCGACGGGAATTCCACGCTTGTACGAAAAACTGTTTACGTGTATCCTTAGTGGCGGAAGGCTGAATTTTTTGGATTCATTCATTTCAATAATTTGTTTGAGGCAATGTTTCAGTTCTGGTAAGTCGGTTGAGATTTTCATGTTATTTAGCAACCAGCTCAAATTTTCGATTGCCATTGGTATGCTCTCCAGGAAATGACTTTTCTTTTCGTAAAGTCCTCTGAAACCATAAGCACCAAGGGTTTGTAGTATCCTTATCAGGGCAAACTTGTAAAAGTATTTCCTGAAATTGTCGACACTCTTAGTATTGATTTTACCGGCCTGCTCGATATAGTAATCGATCAATTCTTCACGTATTTCGAATGGAACTCGTGCCCTGGCCTGAAAAAGCAATGAAACCAGATCGTAATATATCGGTCCTTTTCGGCCCCCCTGATAGTCGATGAAGTACATTTTGTCATCCTTTAGCATGATATTTCTTGCCTGGAAGTCCCGGTATACGAAGTAAGAGTTGTCTGCAGAAAGTAAAAGTTGTACAATTTTCCTGAAATCTTCCTCAAGGCGGTATTCGTCAAATGGTATCTGAGCCAGTTTAAGAAAATTGTATTTAAAATAATTCAAATCCCACATATAGGCCTGTCCATCAAATTCAGCCGATGGATAGCAAACCGAATAATCTGCAGTTTTTCCTGCCACCATTTGAAATTGAATCAGTTCGTTAATAATGGTTTTGTAGATATTGATAAGATTATCACTAAACCCTTCATTTACCCTTATCCTGGTAATGTGTTCAAATAAAACCGTATCGCCAAGGTCTTCAAGGATGTATGTGTTCATTTCCTTACCTATAGCATAGATTTCCGGGACATTGAGCCCCTGGTTTTTAAAATGCCTGCTTAATTCAATAAATGCATGATTTTCTTGCGGACTGTCATAAAAAGCTCCAATAGCATGATGGTTGGAAGATTTAATTCTGAAGTATTTTCGGTACGATCCCGACTCGGGTAATAAATTAATTTCTGTGACTTTTTCTCCTGCCCATTCTTCAAAAAGGGAGGCTACAGTTTGCTTGATATTTTTGTTCAAAGTATAATTTTTGTCAAAAATACATATTTTAAGACTCCTTGTGTTTTTACAATTGGTTAACTCAAGCGTTAAACTTCGTTAAATTTATTTTTTTTGTTTTTTGATGGTTTGAGGATAATTTTACTTTTGTCGCAAGTTTCATGTTAAACACAAAACCAAACTTATTTATGAAAAGAAGTTTTATATTTTCTGTATTGTTAGTATTCCTGCTTGGTTCCTGGTCTTGTATGAGTGAATCTACTGAGGTGTCCGACAAAAATGAGAAAAAAGTTGATGATAAAAAGGAAGCCCAGGCAGAATCTAATGCAGACGCCCAGGTTAAGCTTACCGGATTAAAAGACACCAGCATAGTAATTAATCCAACTGCGAACGAAAAACCTGTTGGCAAAGTTACTGACCCACCTATAAAGCATCAACAAGCAAATCAGCAGCAGAGTCAAACCATAATAACCCCCAACAGTGGCGAAATTGAAATAGGTAATGAAATTGGGAATGATCTGGGCGATTTCGATTCTTATGATCCAGACAGTACTATCCGTAAATTATCTGATTTGAGAGGGAAACTCACTATGTTGGTGCTGTGGAATTCACTGTGTGGGCACTGTGTAACAGAAAATGTAAAGCATGTTGAAACTTATAACAAATACCACGATAAACAATTTGTTAATGGTAATGGCTTTGACATTTATATGATTGGCCTTGATAAAGAGCGTTCGACCTGGGTTGAGTTCCTTGAGAAAGCCAACTATCCATGGGAAAACAATGTCTATGTTTTAGATAGTTGGAAAGATCCGGAGATCAGGTTTTTTGGAATTAAGAATTTACCTGGTAATTTTCTGATAGATGAAAATGGAATTGTTGTAGCCAAGAAGTTTACAGGAATAGAGTTACCCAAACTACTTGAAGACCACCTGAAGAAATAAATTAATTTTTCAGTCTGTATGTTTGTTAATTAGAAAAATAGTTTTACTTTTGCAGCCCTAAAATTTAAAGCGGTACAAAGAAATATAATAAGAGAAAGTAATGGCAAATCATAAATCAGCATTAAAAAGAATCAGATCAGACAGGACAAGGACTTTGCGTAACAGGTACTTTGCAAGGACTATGAGAAATGCGATAAAGCAGTACAGAAGCCTGGAAGATAAGGAAGTAGCTGCTGAGAAATTCCCTAAGATTGTTTCTTTGATCGATAAGAATGCCAAGAGGTCGATTATCCATAAAAACAAGGCTGCAAACCTTAAATCGAAGTTAACAAAGCAACTTAACGCTATGGCATAAGTTGTCTTTGTCAAAATATTGAAAGCCTCTCTTGTTGATACAAGAGAGGCTTTTTATTTGTGCTCTTCAATGACTACCAAATCCTTATTGTTCAGAAGTTTTACAATCGATTTCCATTCATGGAAATAAAGGTTCAAGACGAATTCCTGAGGGATTAGAAAATCTGTAGACTTTGCCCCAAATAAATTCATCATTTTTCTCAGATGAGAAAAACGAAGCAAAAAGAATCTTAAAAAAACGACGCATCCATCCCACAAGCCTACTCTTCCAACCCGTTTTTTCGGGCCACCGCTCAGAACAAGATTACCATTCAACTATTCTTGCCATTTTTAAAAGGAGGTAACCGCATTTGTGGGTTTCGTTTACAACTCTTTCTAAAGCGTTATATATGCCTGCCTTAGTAAGCAATCCAAAAGTTCCGACCCTTCACATCCAGAAAATTAGGAAATAACTCAAACTCGGAACGGCTAGGTTTGCCTGCCCGTGCCAGCGTGACAGGCGTGAGATGCAAGGAAACAGAATTGTTGCAAAATCCTCAGAAGAGAGAGATTTCCTGCCTACTGGCAGGCAGGTTTGTTACTTTTTAATCTTGCAAAAAGTATGAGAAGATGCAAGTTAAATAAGAGGTAGGTTAGCGTGGGTTATCATAATTCATGATTGATCATAAGCAGTCAGCATGCCCCAGATATTCGGATTGATCCGAAAATAATCTATTGTTATTGGAGTTTCGTCATATCACGAAAGTTCTTCATGAAGTCTTAGCCCTTTGTATTCAACTTCCTGTCAGGCATTATGGGTTGATAATTTAAGAGTAATTGTTTATCTTCGTAAATAAATAACTCAAGATCAATGAAACCATATCCTGAGAAAACCTCCATTAAGTATTGGTCGGAGGCTGACCGGCCGAGAGAAAAATTGTTGCTTAAAGGAAAAGCGGCCCTTAGCGATGCCGAACTTATAGCCATACTTATGGGCTCTGGAAATACCGAAGAATCTGCTGTAGACCTGGCCAAACGAATTTTAGGTGATGTACAGAATAACCTGATCGAGCTTTCCCGTTTGAGTGTTAGTGAATTATCGAAGTACAAAGGCATTGGCGAAGCAAAGGCGCTCAGTATAGTGGCAGCTCTTGAACTCGGGCAACGCAGGAGAGGGGCTGAAGTTGTTAATAGAAAGAAGATAGAATGTAGTGCTGACGCATACAATATTTTCCTCATGCATGTAAGTGATGCTGTTTATGAACAATTTATGATGATTTTACTCAACAGGGCAAATGATGTTTTGCGAACATTAAACATCAGTGAAGGAGGCATGTCCGGAACGATTGCTGATCCAAAAAAAATATTTAAACTGGCACTGGAAAACAATGCGTCAGCCATTATTCTTGGCCACAACCATCCATCAGACAACCTCAGGCCCAGTGATCCCGACATTAAACTCACACGAAAAATAAAGGAAGCCGGTATATTGCTTGAAATCGATGTGCTTGATCATATTATTCTTGGCTCGGAAAAATATTACAGTTTCGCAGATGAGGGCATGATGTAGGGGAGGGGGTTAGTGTTTAACGTTGTTTGTTAAGCGTTTGGAGTCAATGCTGTTTATTCCTCCTAAGAAATTTGAATATTGAACTTCTAAGAAAGTGCATACTGTATCATCTCCTCATACACCTTTTGCCATCCGGCCCACCGTTTTGAGTTACTTAGTGATTCGTTATGCCAGATGCTGATAAAGGTTCCGTTTACAGCTTTTACTTCGTCTATCATCTTTTTTATCCTGATCAGCGATTGCTCGGTTGACAGGTACATATAATCTTTCAAAGTGCCTTCCATTACCTGGAATGGGTGGATTTTGAGTTTGGTTTCTGTTTCCATATCCAGATCGTAAAAGTAAAAAGGATCACAGATACCTGCCCTGAAACCTGGTTCGGAGGCGTACCCCATTGTATAGTCATCGGTTATGTCGAGGTTGATTAAGTTGCGATAAGTATTTGGAAAAGTTAATTTTAAGAAGTGTTGGCGGCTTTTGTTAATCTCTCGGTTAAGCACATTGGAAAGACGGTCAGTTTCAAGTTTTAACTTATCAGTATCGTAGTTAGAATCATACGAAGGATGTATACCCACTTCGGCATAATCAGCCAAAGATTTTACCAGCCTTTGGAATTTGGGATTGTAGGTAGGGATGTTTTTATCAAACTTTCCGTAATCGGCAAATAGGATAAAGTATATCGGGAAAAGATCGTATTTTTTCTGAAGACTGAATTGAAGTTTATAAGTATCAAATGGATCAGTCTTCATTCCAGTAAGGACTTTAATCCGTTCCAGCATTTCAGGAAAATTAAATTTAGCCAACGATTTCATAAAACCACCTATTGTTCTTACGGTTCCTTTGTATTTGTAGGAATATGCTGAATCAATATCGATGGTGGGCTTAAATTTGAAAATTCTTTCCTTAAATTTTAATTCCGGGGCGTTAGTCCATAGGATTTCCTTGATCTTCTCAGCCCAAATATTTACTGATGGTTTTTGAAGAAATCCATGTTTTAAGGAGATACTTTGAGACGCATCAAATCGATCGAATTTATCCTTCATGTATGGCAGGTACTCTTCGTAGCGGGTAATCAGGAAAAAACCGGCAGCAAAAGGATCAAAAGGCAAAACAGATTCCTTATCATAAATTGGAAAAAAAGCTACATTATCTTCAAATTCAAAAAATCCCGGTTCCTGTCCTTCAACGCCCGTTTCAAAAAGTAAGTCGGCGCAGCAAAAATGTACTTCGTCAACAATTTTCCTTTTGGTATAGCTTACTTTCATCCCATCAAATTCAGCAAATTCATCCAGATTAGAGGTGAATTTGTATTCAAGCCCAAGCAGGTTATCAAAGTACAATTTAAAAATGTATTGAACCCGTTTTGTGATTTTATGTGTGTAGATAAGTATCATGTACAGCTATTATGATTTTTAATGGATTAATGTTACTTGAGTGGAGTAATGGAGTAATGGAGTGATGGAATGATGGAGTAATGGAAAAAAAGTATTGGATAAATAGTTGATTTGATAGAATCATTTCAATGCCAAATATTGATTTTTCAATACGTTTTACTTTCATATGCCTGGAATTTGTTCTAAGCTACCCTGACTTTTTAGATTATTAGTCAGCCTTTCCTGAAATTAAATTAGTTATTGTTTCAACAACCTAAAAGTATACTAAAGCTTTACTGCAAAAGTAATCAACTTAAATTTATAAAATAAAAGCTTGTCCTGCAATGAGAATTATCACCCTCATTCGGCCAAAAAACACTATTTTTGAAAAGTTAAAATCAAAGCAGAGGATGGAGAATTTTATTGTATCAGCACGTAAGTACAGGCCAGCAACTTTCGACACAGTAGTGGGCCAAAACAACATTACTTCCACCCTTAAAAATGCCATCAGGAACCAGCAACTTGCCCAGGCATTTTTGTTTACCGGTCCACGGGGAGTGGGTAAGACAACCTGTGCAAGAATCTTGGCAAAAACCATCAACTGCATGAATCTGAGTGAAAACATTGATCCGTGTGATGAATGCGAATCATGTGATTCATTCAATAAAAATGCATCATTCAATATCCATGAGTTGGATGCTGCTTCCAATAATTCTGTAGAAGATATCCGGAACCTTGTCGACCAGGTACGGATACCACCCCAGGTTGGAAAATTTAAAGTATACATTATCGATGAGGTACACATGCTTTCGCAAAGTGCCTTTAATGCTTTTTTGAAAACACTTGAAGAACCACCGGCCTATGCCAAATTTATTCTGGCCACCACCGAAAAGCATAAAATTATTCCAACAATTTTATCCCGTTGTCAGATATATGATTTCAAGAGGATTACAGTACCAGATATAATTAATTACCTCAGCTTTGTTGCCGGAAAAGAGGATGTAGAAGCCGAGCATCTTGCCTTGAATGTGATTGCACAAAAGGCTGATGGTGCCATGCGTGATGCTTTATCAATTTTCGACCAGCTGGTAAGTTTTGCCGGCAACAATATTACTTATAATCTGGTTAGGGAAAACCTGAACGTTCTAGATTACGAGTACTACTTCAACATTACCGGTTATTTCCTTAATCGGGATATTTCAAACACACTGGTAACTTTTGATGAGATACTTGAATTCGGTTTTGACGGACAGCATTTTATTGTTGGCCTTGGGTCGCATTTGAGGGATTTGTTGGTTTGTAAGGATCCGGCAACCATTCCTTTACTTGAGGTTGGTGAGACCATTGGGAAACAATACCAGGAGCAGGCAGAAAACTGTCCTGTAGATTTTTTACTTAAAGCTCTGGGCATCATTCAAAAAGCGGATTTTACATATAAAAGCAGCAACAATAAGCGCTTGCATATCGAAATCACACTAATGCAACTGGCTTCAATAATGTCTTCCGGGAGCGGCTCTCAACCTGAGAATCCTGTTTACCCAATATCTAAAAAAAAAACTGAGGTAGTTTCCCAGGCACCAGTTAAACTAGAACCAGTTCATCAAACGAAAGTAGTAGAAAGGCCTCTATCTTCTTCACCCTCTCCAGCACCAGCTACACCTGAGCAATTGTCTTCACCTGTTGAAGAACCAATAGTTAACCCTGAGCCAGAGCTGAAAAAAAAGGATACTGAAACTACCATAGCAAAGAAGACTGCAACAGGCAGGATAAAATTACACGGAACAATTTCCATTAAGGAAGATGAAAAGGAAAAAGCAGATGCTGCTGAACCTGAGGAGGAGTATTTTGATTTCGCTTCGGAGGAATTCAAGCAGGCAAGAGCTATTGATGCTGCAGATCTTGAATTATCCTGGACTGAAATGATTGAAAAATTAATCGTTGACGACCCAAATCTCTACAGTACCTTAACCGGATCGAAACCAAAATCAGCAGATGATTTTGAAATAGAGTTTTATGTTAACAATTTAGTTCAGGTTAGAAAAATTGACGCCCTGAAAAGTGAAATCGTTACTTTTCTTCGTGAATCACTCAAAAATCGATTCATCAGGCTAAAGGTCATCGTAAACCCCGATGTAGAAGATGTAAAGCCCTTTTCCCCATTAGAAATCTTCAAACATATGGCTGAAAAGAACCCTGCTATTATAACGCTCCAGGAAAAATTTGGTCTTGAGCCGGAATAGGTACAGGTGACAGGCTGAAGGGTTTTTTACCGTTTTCAGGTTGCTCTTTCATTCAAATTTGCCATCGTTGATTTCCATACCCAATACTGCATACCCGAAATTTGTTTTGAGCATTAATTAATATTCGCCCAATCCGGGAAATGCCCAATCTGAATATCAAAGAAATAAGTACCTAGGAAATAGGTCATGGTGGTTATAACAATAGCACCGATCACATTAAGTAAAATGCCGGTTCTTGCCATTTGTGATACATGAATCCTGTTCGTTCCAAAAACGATGGCATTTGGTGGTGTGGCCACAGGTAACATAAATGCCATCGATCCCGAAAGGGTTGCAGGTAGCATGAAAAGTAGGGGGTTGGTTTCGGTGCTTACGGCTATACCTGCCAGGATGGGCAATATCATTTCTGTAGTGGCTGTGTTGGAGGTGAGTTCAGTAAGAAAAGTCATCATGATTGCAATAACAAAAATTATAAGTATTGGATTGTAATCGGCAACCCAAATCAACTGTTCACCAACCCAGGTTGAAAGCCCGGATTCTTTAAAACCTGAAGCCAATGCAAAACCCCCACCAAAAAGCAAGACAATATGCCATGGGATTTTTGTTGCTGTTTGCCAGTTCATTATCCGTTTCGTCCCCTTTTTTCTAGATGGAAAAACAAAAAGTAATACTGCCATCAGAATGGCAACTGTGCCGTCGTTTATGTAATCACTTTGAGGGAATATATCCGACCAACCCGGTACTATGACTCCTCCAAATTCAAGGTCTGATCTGAAGAGCCATAAAAAAGCAACCAACACGAAATCAATAAACACTACTTTTTCTTCAAAACCGGCAGGTCCAAGCGCTGATAATTGTTGTTTAAAGGTATCTTTATCAATATTAATCCAGGCACCTTTTTTGGGCCTGAAAACGACATAAAGAAATGCCCATGTAATGATGAACATTGTTAGTGAAACCGGAAGTGCGAAAACAAACCAGCTGGCAAAAGAGATGTCTGGGGCATTTGGAAAATAAATATGAAAGATCCTGGCAAACGACAGGTTAGGAGGCGTTCCTACCAATGTTGCCACACCGCCAATCGATGCACTGTAAGCTACTCCCAGCAATAATCCGATAGTATATTTTGAAACATTTTTCTTGCCAACAGTTTCTTCCAGCTTTGCAATTACCGATAGCAAAATTGGGATCATCATCATGGCTGTGGCAGTGTTTGATATCCACATTGAAAGAAAGGCACAAGCTATCATGAAGCCCAATAGGATTCTTCCTGGGCTTACACCTGTAATCAGTAAAATTTTAAGCGCAATCCGTTTGTGTAGATTCCAGCGTTCCATGGCAAGGGCAATGATAAAGCCTCCAATGAAAAGAAAGATTACATGATTAAAGTAAGTGGATGAAACAGCCTTTCCATCCATAATGCCCAAAAAAGGAAACAATGCAACCGGGATGAGTGAGGTAACTGCAAGTGGTACTGCTTCTGTAATCCACCATACCGCCATAAGCATGGCAACTGCCATTGTGTAAGTTACTACCGGTTCACCAGGTTTTAAATCTACAAACAGTATTATCAATACAAAAATCAGCGGGGCAACTATAAAACTGATAATAGATTTAAACTTCAAATCTGAAATTTTATAAGGTGTAAATTTATGATTAAATCAGGAAAAAACGAATTTAGTAAATTCTTGCTTAGGTAGGATGAAAAACTTAAAAATTGGCTCAATTATCATGAATTTATTCTTAGTTTTGCCGCCTTAAATTTAAATAACCATCAGGTATGAAGAAACTTGCAGTTGTAGCTTTTGGAGGTAACGCTCTTTTACAGGGGGGACAAGAAGGAACCATTGATGAGCAGGAAAAAAATGCTTACGAGACCAGTGAAAAACTTCTGGTATTGATACAGGAAAAAAATTACAATGTTGTAATTACTCACGGGAATGGTCCGCAAGTTGGTAACCTGCTTCTGAATAATACAGCTGGAAACAAGATGTATGGACTTCCTGAAATGCCGCTGGATATTTGTGTTGCATATTCACAGGGTTTTATTGGATACCTAATTGAACAGCAATTGAGGAATGTATTGATGACCCAGGACCTTGACAGGGATATTATTACAATTATTACCCAGGTACTGGTAAATAAGGATGACCCTGCATTTCAGAACCCCACCAAACCCATTGGTCCCTTTTATACCAAGGAGGAAGCTGAGAAAATTATGGCAGCAACTCAGTCTGTATTTGCTGAAGATCCCAGGGGCAGAGGCATGAGAAAAGTTGTGGCTTCGCCAAGGCCGTTGGTTATCAACAATAAAAAATCAATCGAGAAAATTGCCCGCGAAGGAACAATTGTAGTTGCTGTCGGTGGTGGAGGTATTCCTGTTTTTTATGTTGAAGAGAACAAACTTCAAGGCATTGATGCGGTAATTGATAAAGACCTGGCATCTGCACTTTTGGCCTCACAGATCAGCGCAGATAAGCTTTTCATACTTACTGATGTACCCAAGGTTTGTTTGAACTTCAACACTCCACAGGAAAAAACGCTGGATCGTTTGTCTATTGCTGATGCCAGAAGGTACCTCGAAGAAGGTCATTTTGCCGAAGGAAGTATGGCACCAAAAATTCGTGCAGCCATTTATTTTGTTGAACACAGCGGAAAAGATGCCATCATCACCAAAACCACAAAACTTGGTATTGATGATGGAGGAACCAGGATTGTAATGGTGTAAGGAACAAAATATTGGTAAAGTGGAGTAATGGAATGATGGATTAATAGTAGGATAGAAAGCCGGAAAAATGGAATTTGGAAATTATGCAGTAATAAAACTATTTCTAGTTCAATCATTGAATCATCGTCAAATTGGTATTAAAACTATCGTAGTACAAATATTATAAAATAAACAATCATGGCTTTTAATTTGAGAAATCGTAATTTTTTAAAACTGTTGGATTTTACTCCACAGGAGATTAAATTTTTACTTGAGCTTTCGGCTGATTTAAAAAAGGCAAAATATGCCGGTACCGAGCAACAAAGGCTTCAGGGGAAAAACATTGTTTTGCTTTTTGCAAAGGATTCAACCAGGACACGCTGTGCTTTTGAAGTTGCAGCATTAGATCAAGGTGCACACATAACCTATATTGGCCCTTCAGGTTCACAAATGGGAAAAAAAGAATCGATGAAAGATACTGCCCGTGTACTTGGGCGCATGTACGATGGCATTGAATATCGTGGTTTTGGACAGGATATCGTTGAAGAGTTAGGTAAGTATGCAGGTGTTCCGGTATGGAATGGCCTGACCAATGAGTACCACCCAACCCAAATTCTGGCTGATTTTCTTACAATGATGGAATTCAATGATAAGCCACTCAGGAATATTTCGTTTGCCTATATGGGTGATGCTCGCAACAATATGGGTAATTCACTCATGGTTGGAGCTGCTAAAATGGGAATGGATTTTCGTAGTGTAGCACCAAAGGAATTCCATCCTTCTCAGGAGCTTATTGATACATGTAATGAAATAGCTAAGGAAACCGGAGCGAAAATCACCATTACCGATGATGTTGACGAGGGTGTTAAAAGTGTTGATTTCCTTTACACTGATGTTTGGGTTTCGATGGGCGAACCCGAAGATGCATGGAAACGCAGGATTGAAATGATGAAACCTTACCAGGTGAATATGGACATGGTTCGTAAAACAGGTAATCCCGATGTTAAGTTTATGCACTGTCTGCCAGCCTTTCACAACCGTGAAACCAGCATGGGGGAGGAGATATACCAAAAATTTGGCATGCCATCAATGGAAGTTGATGAAGAGGTGTTCGAATCTCCTTATTCAATTGTCTTCGATGAGGCTGAGAACAGGTTGCATACTATTAAAGCTGTTATGGTTGCAACATTAGGAAGTTAAAATATACCGCAGAGAAAGTAAAAAGGGGCTGACCATTTGGTCGCCCCTTTTTTATTTGAAACTGGTTTTGAAACCAGCTATAATTATCGCCAGATAATTAATTATTAATGATTAATTTATTCGTGTAAACGCTATTGCCTTTTTTCATTTTCAACAAATAGATTCCATTCGAAAGGTTTGAGAGATTTATTTTCTCATCATTCATCCCCGCTGTAAAATTCAGGTTTTTAGCTATCAGTGTTTGCCCAACCAGGTCGATCAAAGTAAATTCAATATTTGCTGATTCTGTAACGTTCATTTGGACATTAACCTCAGTATTCGCTGGATTTGGGTAGATATTTATTCCGGCAGTTTTGAAATACATGTCATTAATTCCTTCGGCAGGCATTGTAGTAAAATTAAAAGGTTCACTGTATGAGCTTGTGTCGTTAGAAATACAAGCCCTTACTCTCCAATAATACGTGGTTCCTGCATCAAGGTCGTATATTACATTGTAAAAAGGACTGGTATCATCATCAGCATCAATGTAGTCGACAAATGGATCAACAAATGTCTCATCTGTAGAGTAGGATACTTCATAGCTATTTGTTCCTTCAATTTGGCTCCAGGTTAGCTGTGGCTTTAAAGCTACACTGTCCAGTCCGTTTTCAGGTTCATCAAGTTCAACAGCGCTGGCTGTAGTAAAATCCCATGCTTCTGACCACATTGTAGTATCAAAATCGTGCCTTCCTCTTGATCTCCAGTAGTATGTTGTGCCATACTTCAGCTCTTCAGCAGCAACCCTGAATGTATCAGTAGTATAATTATCCGGTGATCCAAAATTCATATCTTCATCCACCTGGTAATCAAATTTTGAAATCCCTGAAACATCATCCCACCTTAATTGAACATTGAGATCAGCATCAGTTGATCCATTGTTGGGCTTTTTTAAATCAAATATATTAAGGGTTTCGAAAGTACGGGTAACACCCCATTCTGATTCATCAGCCGAATGGCGAGCCCGTGCATGCCAATAATATGTTGTTCCAAAAAGCAATTGATCCATCGCCTGTTGATAGGTAGTTCCATTTGTTGTAAATTGAGCATATTGTGGAGAACTAAATGATTCTTCAGTATCAATCTCAGCATCGAAATGTTCAACTCCCGTGATAACAACATTCGAGATCCTGCTTTTCCATTTCAGCAATGCGTCAGGTTCCTGTTCATCATCCTCATCGTTTGGTTTATCTAATACAATTTCGGAAAAGGTTGTGAACGACCAGGTTGGTGACCAAAAGGATGTGCCACCACTCAAATCATTAGCTCTTACCCTCCAGAAGTATTCTGCACCAAAATCCAGGTGCATCGTTCTTACCGAAGTAAGGTCGGAAATAGAATCAATAATAGTATTGGTAAATTGACTGTCCCCGCTCATTTGAACCTGGTAGTTCAATGCACCGGTTACAGCGTTCCAATCGAGCATTACATCAGGCATCTGATCATCATCAGTATCGGTAGGCGTTTCCAGCTCCGGAGTGTCAATTCGTATCTGTGCCGAAATTGCGAATGCTACAAATATTAGAAAAATTGCAAATAAAGATCTTTTCATATCGTAATTCTTTTTTAATTATCGAATAAATAATTATTAATTGACAATGAGTTTTGAACTGCCGCTATCTTTGCCGGCATTTACTTTTAATATATAGGTACCGGTTTCGAGATTTGAGCAATCGATGGTTAACTCTTGATTGCCGATGTCAAATATTCCACCATTGATGTTCATAACCATTCTTCCACTCAGGTCATAAATTTGAACCAGCACATCTGTTTTTGTATTTATGTCCATCGAAACTGTTGCATGGCTCGAAACGGGATTTGGATAAACCGAAACAGTGTTAATGATGCTGTTGTTGTTATTGGCATACTCTTCTATGCCGACAGTATGGTAAGTTTTATCCCTGAAAATACCGCGACCGAAAGTGGCAATATAAAGATTACCTGCAGTTTCGATTTGATGAAATACTTCCGGTGGTAGATTGGGATCACCACTGGGAACTTCAATCTGATCGGTGTAAACTGTTTGCTGTTTGATTTGGAAAACAGGGATTCTGCCCATTTCTGAATTTTCCATCGTCCAGGTCACTGGTGAATCACCAAGGTTTGAAGTAGTATAAATGCCATATTCAGTTCCTATAACTGCAACATTCGATTGGTCCATTTCAATGACACATGAATAAACAGGCATTTTTGGAAGCTCATGCGTGATATCTTCAAAAACTACCAGTGATAGCGAATCCAGCGCATTGGTAGTCCTGTAGACATAATCCAGGTTTCCATAATTACCCAGGGTTACAATCACATGTTCAGAATTTTGTGGATCAACCGATATGGATGTAATAATCCTATCTTCAAATTGTGGAATCTGAAGTTCATCAGTAGAGATGATACAAGCAGAACTTCCAATATCAGCTCTTAAAGAATCATAAGCCAAAGCGATATTTGAAATACGGTATAGTTTACCATCGTCCATACCAACAAATAAGAAATTGGCATCTGCAGATGCTGAAAGGGATGATGGGAATCCAGGGGTTTGAGCAATTTTCCAGAATTCTCCCGGTTGATCAAATTTGAGGGTTCCTTTGGTCATTTGTACTTCACCTGCATTGGCAATAAATAATTTGGTTTGAATAATATCCTTAACCATAAGCGAATCGCCATTTGCTAAATCTTGTTCGAGGATGTATTTAAAAGGATATTCAAAATTAGCACTGCGGCAAAGAACTTCGTCACCTGCAAGATAATCCATACGAGCAAAATATTTAACGGAATCTCTGGAAAGTTGATCGTCAAAACTTTCCCAAAGAATAATTGGTGTAATAAATATGTTACTTCCCGGGGCATTAAAATTGAAAGAGATGTTCTCACCTTTATCCTCAGACCTTACAATATTATCAGATCCTGCTCCTCCTTCACGAGTGTAAACAAACGCATTGGGGTCAATCAGTGATATTGCACACCAACCACCTGTCCCAGGATAGATTCCTTCTGCATATTGTGGAGTATTTCCGTTTCCACTGATGTATTGTGTTCCATCCCCCTGCGCTCCTGTAAGCAGCTCATTAGGGTATCCTGAAGGGCCAACTGTGTAACATTGAGTTATGCTTAACCCTCTTTCCAACCATTGGTATTCGTTGAAATTCGTTCCAAACTTCACCAGAGAAACACCATTATCAGAGCCAACAACTAGTTGTGAGTTCGATCCTGGGCGGAACTCATATTTATGGTGTCCGTTTGGAATTTGGTTGCCTGTAGAAACAGGGCCTGCTCCCCAGTTAAAATAGGAGTTGCTGGTACCGTAACGCTTACCATGCCACATATTGATGCCTCCCAGTAATACTTCGTAAGCATTTTCAGGGAATACAGTAAGGGTATTGTTAAAACAACCAGTACCATTAAATGGTTCTAGTGTGGATCCTCCAGGGAAAATAATGATCCAGTTTTCTCCTTTATCTTCTGAAAAGTAAACATTGTCAAGATATCCAAACTGGGTCGTACATGTAGCATACACAACGTTTGGATCAGTTGGTGCTGTTTCAACCTGGATACGACCAGGGTTCAAAGAAAGTGGACTAGGTGTATCAATTTCCTCAGGGGCGAAACCAGTAGTATCATTAAACTGAATTGTCCTTGAGTCAGTGTTGTCCAAGGTATCAGTTACAATAAGCGTAGTTTCATATGCCCTGAATTCACGAGCTATCTTATATGGGTTATTAGGATTAGCTGAGCGATTTCTAAACTTCATGTCATTTTCAGTAGCAGTGAAAACAAGATTGTTAAAAGTTGCTACGATTAACCCGTCAGAGTTGACAGTGACATCAGAACAAGGTGTCAGGCCAAAATCAAGAACCTTTGCAGATACTCCCTGCACAACTTTATTATAGTCTGTGGTATCAACATCGTCAACAGTAGGATTGTTAATGATAAAGTGGTCGCCAACTTTTTCGTATGAATCGCAAGAAACAATCGAATCTATTGATAATGCTACGTTATAGGCTACCGTGTCGTAAAAATATTCGGTAGCTTTATTCCATGTATTCTGAACATCGTCAGAGTAAAACAAACCGGTATTTGTTGCTGCATACACTCGCTGCGAAGCTGGTGAAACAACAATATTGTTGATGTAGGCCCAGTCTACCGAATCAGGTTCCTGAGTGATAACAGGCTTAGTTGGTTCAATAATTACAAAATTATCGCCATCGGTTGACAAATACATGCCATCACCAACAAGGCCACCGTAATAAGTATCCTCGGTGGTACAAAAGGATTCACCGGTTCCTGCATAAATGGTACCATTCTCAGCCTGTGTTAAAGAGGTGATATACAAATTCTTATTCGAGTGGTTAATTTTATTCCAGGTGGCACCAAGGTTGGTTGTTTTCCAGAGGCCACCTGTAACACCGGCTGCGATAATGGTTTGACCACTCGCATCATTCTTGTCAAAAATTACCGCCCTCACTCGTCCGGGTGCATTATCAGGCCCCATTTCTACCCAATTTAGCCCAAGCTCGTTCCCCGACTTTAACATCATCTGCTCGACTTGCTGCTGGGCCTTGAATACATCCTGCGGATCAATTTTACCCGTAACCTGATTTCTCTTCATTTTATGCAGGTACTCTTCAGCTTGAGTTAAGCCGCTGTTATCTTGTTTGCTAAGTTGCCCTGCCTGGTTGTTGATCCATCCGGATGTCAGGATAATCGTAGTAAACCCAAAAATAAAGACTAGTAAGCTAATTGGTAAAAGTTTACTTTTCATATCAATAATAATTTGATTAGTATAAAGTTAATATCTTAAATTTCAGTCTTTGGATTAAAGCGGCACAAGTTACATCTTTTTTAATTATTCGCAACTTCAGTGCCTATTAAATAATTCTTTCAAATGTCTGATAATTAAACAAAAATAGCTTTCAAAACACAGCATTTCAATTTGAAATCAGTTTTCGGCGAACGATAATCAGTTAACGGTGCAGGCTGAAAACCATTTAAATCCAGTAAAATTACCATGAAAATCCCTCAAAATTTGATTGAACAAAGTTGAAAAAAAAAATCCAATCCATAACGTAAAATTTCAATTCAAATCGATTTTAAATAAGTTAGGTATTAAGTGGACAACAATTTAATATGAACTCAATAAATTTCACATTAAATTTAAAACTTATTTAACATCTTGTAGGCCCTGACAATTAAGCTAAAGCAATTCTTTATAGTATCAGTATTTGGTACTGGTTTCATAGGTTTATTGGTAAAAACAATTTTTGCGCACAATATTTGTTATGTTCATAAGCTAAAAAACTATATTTGCCCCAAATTAACGATGTATATTAACCATCCTAAAATAATTTATTTATGAAAAGAATGAGATCACTGTTAATGATGTTTCTGATGTTGTTTGCCTATGGCAGCGCACAGGTTTTGGTTGCACAGGATTTGTATTATGATTTAAAAGTAGAGAAGACTGTTGCAACTACAGACTCCAAAGACTTACAGCGGATTAATTCGTGTTGGAGTAATACTGGAACGGCACTTATCGAAGCAGAAATGATTAGATCGGGAAAAGGAACTTATGACCTTGCTGAAATGGATTTTATACACAATGCCTATCTTTTGAAAGCTCAGGCATACCTGGATTCGAAGGGCAAGGTACAGGTGACTGAAAAAGGGCTTCCAATTGATGTATTTAAACTTGTGGATGAATACGGAATGGCTCCCGAGTCGGCCTATATGAAATCTGACATGAATACCATGGATAAGCAATCCGGTGAAATGGATGCAATAATTCGTGGAACATTAAGGCGTGCACTGGACCAGGGTGAGACTAGCTTAACTGATCGGTATCAGAATTATGTTGATGCTGCACTTTCGAAGCATATTGGTGATACAAAAATGCAATTTAAATACGAAGGCAAGGATTATACTCCCGAATCATTTGCAGAGCAATCCGCAATAAATTCATCAGATTATATAATGCTTACTGCGGATAATCGTGAAGAGCATCATATGCCATTTGTATTGGGATTAAAGCAAAATTGGGATAATGACCATTTCTACAACGTCCATTCTAATGAATTATACAGAGCTATAAAAGATGCGATTGAAATGGATTATGTTGTCGGTTGGTATGGTTTTCTTGATGGTGAGATGATTTATGAAGATGAAGCCGTTGGCCTTGTTCCACTGGACAGAATGCCCGGAGAGGGTGAGGGAGATAAAGAAGCGACCATGTCTGATCAGCCAGTTCCTGAAATAACCATTACAGATAAAAAAAGGCAAGAAAATTTTGAAGTTCTTGTGGGTGGTACATACAATTATATGACATTGTTCGGCATTAGTATTGATTCGCAAGGAAATAAGTACCTTGTTGGAAAAGATGCTTGTAGCGAAGGGAATAAAGAACTCAACATGTCGAAAGCGTTTACCGAGCTAAATACGATATATGTTTTGCTAAACAAAAACGGGTTGAGCAAGGAATTAAGAAACAAACTGGGATTGTAACCGATTCACCTTTAATTATGCTTAAAAAAATCCCGCATTTTTAATACGGGATTTTTTTTGTTAAATCTTTTCAATATCACCTGTTTTTACCCAACCAACACTGCCGTTGGCAATTTTAATTTCGTACCATTCACCCACATGATCAATTAGCTCAACCTTGGTACCTTCATGGATTACAAACAAATCAATGCTGCTTTCGGTCGGGGAACTTTTTACTGTGACTGTTGGAGTAAAAACTATTGCCTCATGGTCTTTTCTGAAAGAATTAAACTTTTGATTGGCCAATGCATAAGTTGATATGGAAGCAACTAAAAAGAGCATTCCAATCCAGAAGGAAATCTTTTTTAACCAAACCACTTGCGACAATAAGAAGGCCAATGCCATTAATAATAACAAAATAAATGATCCTGCACTTACCAAACCCCATTGATCCACAGTAAGGGCATAACTCAGGTTATTCCACCATCGCATATAAAATAATTCGGGCACAGTTTCTATTTTATCAACTATCCTATTATTGGCAATGCTCAGGTTGAAGTTGATGTCGTCATCGTTCGGTTTAAGTTTTTTGGCTTTTTCATAATTTAAAATGGCTGCCGAAAAATTATTTTCCTTGAAATAAGCGTTGCCCAGGTTGTAAAATACTTCAGCTGATTGGTAGCCATTTTTAATTACTGTTTCATAAAGTTCTGCTGCTTCACCAAAGGAGCCTTCGTTATACACTTTATTTGCTTCATCCAGTAAAATCTGGTTGTCGTCAGCGTGCAAGGCCGATAGGCTAAAAAACAATATGATGACAAGAAATATTCTCATTTCCAACAAAACTTATTTTAATTCACTTTCAATTTTGCTAATAATTTCAAGGGCCTGGTTATAAATCCCATCCATGTTCTGAGATTTATCGCCCGGGGCAAACCTTGCATACTCAGTATTGTTAAGGGTATCGATAAATTGAATAATGATCTCTTCGTTCACGGATTTTTGTAAAAGTTTATCTTTTACATTATCCATAGACAGTTCCGATCGGGCAATATTAAACTTATCACTTATATATCCCCACAATGCCTTCGATACCTCAATATAAAATTCATTTTCATTGTTCTCCTTCATGAAAGCTGATGCAGTTTTCAAGCGCTTTTTCGATACCTTGGTAGCTTTTCTGTTTTTTACCATGACCAGGTCGCTGCGTCGTTTAACGCTTTTACGCCAAACAATCAACACCAAAATGAATATTAAAACAGGAATAAATGTAAGTGCAAAGTAATTTATGGATCTGAAAAAGAAATAACCAATTGGTCTCAGGTTGTAGGGAGGTAATTTTATATGCCTGATGTCTCTGCCAATGTATTGGATGTCTTCCTGGCTTACCCCACTGTAAGTAATATTGTTGTTATTTCCTTCACCACGGTTGACCTTTATTTTATATTCCTGCGTACCAATGCTAACATATTTTCTTTTCCTGGTATCAAAAAAAGAAAAATCAACTGGTGGAATTGAATAATCTCCCGGATTTCTGGGTATGATCAGGTATTCGAAAGTTCGTGTTCCGGATACTCCGTTGGCAGCAACTTTTACATTGTTTTTTATTTCGGGATCGTAAACCTCGAAATCCGTTGGAAAGTTAATGGCCGGTGCGTCAACTAACTGAAGATTGCCCTGACCGCTAAGTGTATATTTAAGTGTAATGGCCTCGTTGGCTTTAACTTCTGTTTGGCTAATCTCCGATTTGAAGTTATATGACCCCACTGCTCCGTTAAAATCTATTGGTTTATCTTTTCCGGGCAGAGGCTTAACCTCAATCTTGAGACTGTTGGATAGCAATTGCCTTTCCACATTTTGGTACCTGCTATTGAAAAACGGGTCATTAAAAAAACTATCGAAAAAAGGATCAGAACTTTTGCGCTGCGAACTCGATCGTATTTGAGCAACGCAATTCAATTCTCCGGGCTCAATTTTAATCTCACCACTGCGCTGAGGGAAAAGGGCGTATTTTTTGATTTCGGCTACAACATATTCCTTGCCTTCAATTTGTTCACGTGTTTGAGCGTAGCTTCCTCTATTCTCGAGTAAATTTTTCGACCAGAAACCAGGGAAGGAAGATATTTTGCTGTCGTCGATATTTGATATTGGAACGGACGTAAAAAGTTTGTAGGTTAAAATGATTTGTTCACCTTGTGTGGGTGTGGTATTACTGATGTAAGCCCTTATAAACACATCGTTTTCGTTACTTGTAGCTGAAGTTTTACCCGAAGTTGAAGAAGTGTTTCCCTTAACAACTTTGATCGTAAGGGCATTGGATTTGTATTGCTTACCCTCGTAATTGATTGTGGCTGGCGGCAGGGTAAATGATCCCGCCTGACTTGCCCTTAATATGTAAGTAAAAACATATGAGATTTCACGCTTAACCTGTCCGTTAATAATCTGAACACTTGAGTTGGTCGATGTATTTGGGCCGGTTAAAACCTGGAAATCCGCAATCCTGGGACCCTTAAATCCTGAGCCCTCTGCATTGATTTTATACTGAAGCTGAAATTGTTCACCTACTTTAACAGTGGTTTTGGCAACGGCAGTAAAGCTTACGTCAGCTGCTAAAGAGGCTGATGCAAAAAGAAAAAACACTGTCGTAAGAATAAATAATACTTTTCCCATTCCTGATTTTCCGGTAGTAAAACTGATAATGCTATGTTTAATTGTATTATTCATCGAAAATCGGATTACCAGTCTTTTTCTGATTTAACCCTTCTTGCATTTTTTAGTTTTTCAAGCTTTAGTTTCTCAAGTGTTTTCTTTTCATTATCCTTCAAAGCTTGCAACATACGTTCGGCATCTTCCTTCGAAATTTGTTTCGGCTGTTGTTGCTGTTGCTGCTGATCCTGTTGCTGATCATTTTGTTGCTGATCCTGATTTTGTTTCTGATCCTGCTTCTGTTCCTGGTTTTGTTTTTCCTGGTCTTGCTTCTCCTGGTCCTGTTGTTCCTGATCTTTTTGCTGATCTTCTTTTTGTTCCTGGTCTTTATCCTGATCCTGCTTATCCTGTTCCTGATCTTGTTCCTGTTGTTGCTGCTGTTGCTGAAGCATCTTTTTTGCGTATTCCAGGTTGTATTTCGAATCCATGTCTTCCGGATTATTTCTTAATGCATTTTTATATGATTCGATTGCTGCATCGAATTTTTGCAATTGCATAAGTGAGTTCCCAAGGTTGTGGAATGACCTGGCTTTATCTTCAGAAGAAATGTCAGATTCGGTGAGAGAGCCAAATAGGTTTGCAGCATCCTCATAGGATTCCTGTTGATAGATAGCACCGCCAAGATTGTATTGCCCTTTTGTTGATTTGAGATTTTCCTCCAGGGCTTTCCGGTAATCAATTTCAGCCTTTTTGTATTCCCCTTCTTCAAAAGCCTTGTTTCCCCTGCGGATGAATTTATTTTCTGCCTGAGCCATCGCAACAGTATGGAACCCTGCAAATAAAATGAGGACTACAAAAAACTGAAATGTAAGCTTTATTTTATTCATAAGGTTTTCATTTTTATGTTTTTCTTCTTTCACCAAAAAGATTAACATTTCTAAACCGTCTGCCTCTTCTTTCAAAAATCAGAAATTCAATCAATAATAAAAATAACGCAGGTGCTAACAGATACTGGAACCGGTCCTCATAGTCTGAAAAAACGCGTGATTCGAACTCGGTTTTTTCCAGTTGGTTGATTTCATCAAAAATGATGCTGAGCCCTGTTTGTGCATTGTTCGCCCTAACATATCTTCCATTTCCTGCCGAGGCGATTTGTTGCAGCATAGTTTCGTCAAGTTTTGTGATCACCGTATTGTTTTTCAAATCTTTTTTAAAACCGGTTTGGTTGCCTCTGTTGTCGAAAACAGGAATCGGCCCACCTTCAGGCAATCCCATTCCAATAGTGTAAATACGGATACCTTTTTCTGAGGCAGCAGCGGCAGCCTGAGCAGCATCTCCTTCATGATCTTCACCATCGGTAATGATGATAATTGCCTTTTCGTGTTCATTTTCATCAAACGAATCGGTGGAAAGTTCAATGGCTTCTGCTATTGCTGTTCCCTGGGTTGGAACAATATCGGTGTTGATTGTTGAAAGAAACAACTTTGCTGCTGAATAGTCAGTAGTAATGGGTAATTGGGTATAGGCATTGCCAGCAAAAACAACAATCCCGATGCGGTCGTTTTTTAATTTATCAACCAACTTGGAAATAGATTGCCGGGCACGCAACAAACGGCTGGGTTTAATGTCCTGGGCCAGCATACTGTTGGATACATCAATGGCGATAACCAGATCGATGCCTTTTCTTTCAACCTTTTCCAACTTCGAACCAATTTGCGGATTGGCCAATCCAAAAATGATGAATGTATAGGCCAGTATAACAATCAATAATTTAATCACAGCGCGGCTTTTAGATTTATCCGGCATCAGCCTGTTCACCAGTTTCAATTCACCAAACCTTTTCATGGCTCTTTTTCTCCATGCAAGCATCAACGAAAAGATGATGATAAAAACCGGTATCATCAGCAATCCGTAAAAATATTCAGGCCTGGCAAATTGAAGCATTTGCATAATTAAAATCTTTAAATTCTATGGTGTTGTTTTAAATATTGAATTTTTTATAAGTACTTCTGCTGCAAGAAACAATAATGCCAACAAAGCAAGCAATTCAAATTCTTCGCTCTTTTTATGAAACTCGGTAACATCAATTTTCGATTTTTCCAGCTGGTCAATTTCGTTGTATATATCCTTCAACTTCCTGTTGCTTGTAGCCCTGAAGTATTTCCCTTCGGTCATCAGAGCAACTTCTTTCAACAGGTCTTCATCTATTTTCACCTCTATGTTTTGATATTGTATGCCAAAGGGAGTTTGACGTGGGTAAGGAGCCATCCCTTCGCTACCTACACCAATTGTGTAAATCCTGATGCCGTAAAGCTGTGCTATCTCTGCTGCAGACACCGGGTCGAGTGCACCCATATTATTTACACCATCGGTAAGTAAAATAATTACCTTACTGATGGCTTTGCTGTCGCGAAGGCGTGTAACGGCCGTTGCTAACCCATCACCAAGGGCAGTTCCGTCTTCGATCATACCACTTTTTACATCAACAAACAAATTTTTTAATACCTTGTGGTCGGTTGTAAGAGGAACTTGTGTAAAGGTCTCGCCGGCAAAAACCACCAGGCCAACCCTGTCGTTTGGACGCCCATTAATAAAATCTTCAGCTACATTTTTAGCAGCATCCAGCCGGTTGGGCTTTAAGTCTTCAGCAAGCATACTGCTTGAAATGTCCATGGCCATTACAATATCAATCCCTTCGATTGAAATATCCTGGCTACTCGACGATGATTGTGGCCTGGCCAATGCTGCAATCAACAAGCCAACAGCAATAATCCGGAATGCCAGAGTGCTGTGAAAAAAGTATTGTTTAATCGATTTCCTGGATTTGCTGAAGGGCCCCGTTGATGAGATTTGAATTTCAGCCTTACTCCGGTTATTTTTATACCAATACCATGCAATCATAAGAGGTATGACTACCAAAAGGTATAAATATTCCGGGTTTGCAAATTCTATGTTGTTTAGCATAGTTTTTCTACTGGCTTAATTTTTAACCTCAATTAATTCTATTTCGTTTTTGTTCTCCGGTTTTTTCACTTCAGCAGGTTCCTGATTTTTCATGGTATGTTTTACAAAAGTAAAAGACCAATCCATCGACTGCTCGTTTTCTGTGGGCTGGGGCTTGAATTTTGCAAATTTTACAAGGTCTGCCAACTCAAGTATTTCACCCAGAATTTCAATATCCTTTTTACTGATGTCTGTTTGTTTGATGGAATCCATTATCTCTGGTGTTGTCATCTCTACAGCCCTTACATCCATGCTATCTTCAATATAAACACGCGTGATATCAGTTAATCGTGAATGGAATTCTTTAAAATCTCCCTGCTGCCAGATTTTTTCCTCTTGTAATTTATACAAGGCATCAAGTGCAACTTTATGGGGTGGGAGTTTTGGCCGGGGTTTGGTGGCAAATAACGGGATATTCTTTTCTTTTCTTACCAGGAAATATATAGTAAACCCGGCAATGAGTAAGATAGCAATGGCAAGAAGTATCCACGGAAAAATCTCAGCAAAGGTATAAGGAGCATCAATTGGCCCTTTAATCGGTCTGAAAGTTTGGGTTGTATCCACCGCTACCGTGAAAACATTAAGTAGATGCGGCTCAGTTTCGATTTGGCGGTCCGGGCTCGCACCAGCTGCGCCATAACTGAGGTTTATTGGTGGAATAACATAGTAACCTGAATCGAACGCAGTAATGGTAAAATCCTGACCAATGGTCATCAGGTCATTGTCTAGAGTAATGGTATCGATGGGATATTTTCTGACAATTTCAATATTTGATGTAAGAGTATCATTCAAATTTGGCCATTCAAAATTGTAGTCCTTTGGAATTGTCAAACCAAGCCGAAAGTTGATCTGATCGCCAACCAACATCACATTGGTATCAAGTATTGCCTCAACTTTTACTTTCTGCGAAAGTGCTGGTTTTGCCAGCAACATGAGTACGATCAATAATATGTTTATATGTACAAGCTTCATTTTTAATTCGATCTAAACTCTAGCTTCTCTTTTCTTGAATAATTTTAGCAGTTGTTTCACATAATCCTCATCTGTCCGGATTTTTGCTACATCAACACCACTTTTAAGGAATACTCTTTTGAGATATCTCTCTGTTTCATTAAAGTAGTCGCGATAAGCTTTTCGTGTTACAGCACTTGAGGTATCGACCCAACGGTTTTCCCCGGTTTCGGCATCCTTAAATTTTGCCAATCCAATATTTGGTAGTTCCATTTCTCGTGGATCATAAACCCTTATTGCAATTACGTCGTGTTTGTTGTTTGCAATCTGCATCGCTTCTTCAAATTCCCTGTCAATAAAATCGGAAAGTACAAAGGTTGTGCACTTCTTTTTAATGGCATTGGTAAGAAACCGTAATGATTCGGATATATTGGTTCCCTGGTTGACGGTTTTAAAATCAACCAGTTCACGGATAATTCTTAATATATGTGAAGTGCCCTTTTTTGGTGGGATAAATTTTTCGATGGTATTGCTGAAGAAAATTACACCGACTTTATCATTATTCTGGATAGCAGAAAAGGCAAGGACGGCAGCAATTTCAGTTATCATATCTTCTTTCATGGCAATCCTTGTCCCGAATTCATTGGAACCGCTCACATCAATCAGCAGCATCACAGTCAGTTCACGTTCCTCTTCAAAAATCTTCACATAAGGGTGGTTAAATCGTGCAGTAACATTCCAGTCGATACTTCTTATATCATCACCAAACTGGTATTCCCTTACCTCGCTGAAGGCCATACCCCTCCCCTTGAAAACACTATGGTACTGTCCCGAAAAGATCTGATTTGACAGTCCCCGGGTTTTGATTTCAATTTTTCTTACCTTTTTGAAAATTTCAGCTGCGTCCATAACTTAATATCAGAACTTCAATCCGAATTAATCTTTTAATAATATCCGTAGTAGTTTACGGAACTTCAATTGTATTCAATACTTCGTTGATGATATCTTCGGAAGTGATATTTTCGGCTTCTGCTTCATAAGTCAGGCCGATCCTGTGGCGCAGTACGTCGTGTGCTATGGCCCTGATGTCCTCAGGAATTACATATCCGCGGCGTTTGATGAAGGCAAAGGATTTGGCCGCAAGAGCAAGGTTGATAGATGCACGTGGTGATGCTCCGTAGTTGATCAGGTTTTCAAAATTCTTTAACTTATACTCCGACGGATACCTGGTGGCAAAAACGATATCAGTAATATAGTTTTCAATCTTTTCGTCGAGGTAAACCTCACGGGCCACTTCCCTGGCTCTGAGAATTGCTTTGGGATCGATTACTGTTTGTGTTGTAGCCGATTCGTTGAGAATATTTTGTCTGAGGATCATTTTTTCCTCTTCTTTTTCAGGATATGAAATCACTACTTTTAGCATAAACCTGTCAACCTGGGCCTCGGGTAGAGGATATGTTCCCTCTTGTTCGATGGGATTTTGTGTAGCTAATACAAGGAAAGGTTCTTCCAAAGGAAATGTTTCGGTTCCGATGGTTACCTGTCTTTCCTGCATTGCTTCCAAAAGCGCACTCTGTACTTTTGCCGGAGAACGGTTGATCTCGTCTGCCAGGATGAAATTAGCAAAAATGGGCCCTTTTCTCACCAGAAACTCTTCCCTCTTCTGGCTATAGATCAATGTACCTAAAAGGTCGGCAGGGAGCAGGTCGGGTGTAAACTGGATGCGGCTAAATTTGGCGTCAATAACTTTTGCCAGTGATGTAATGGCCAATGTTTTTGCAAGACCCGGAACCCCTTCAAGCAAAATATGTCCGTTCGCGAGCAATCCAATCATCAGGCGTTCAACCATGTGTTTCTGACCAATGATCACCTTTTTCATTTCAAGGTTAATCAAGTCGATAAAAGAACTTTCCTGCTGGATTTTTTCATTAAGCTCTCTGATGTTCGTTTCAATCATTTCTAGTCGGTTTTTAATGGCAGCAAAGATAACTCGCGTGTATATTTTTAATTATTGATATGCTGTTAAATTTTGTTAAGCTTGTAGTTAACGATTGTTAAGGTAGAATGATTCAAAATAAGCTTTAAATCAATACGTTACAGGCATTTATAATTTGATAATTATCGTCAGTGCATAATATGAAAAATACCAGAGCAATGATACTCAATAAGAAACAAAATAATTTAAAATTTGGAAATAATAATGGGTGCCCGCCTTGAAGTTGAGGCAGGGAAAAATTATCCTGTCATTTTGTTCAAGTTTCTATCTTATAGATGTTTTTAGAAAGTTCAAATCTGCAAGCTGGAAGCTATTTCTCAATTCGAACGCAGGTTAATAATATGGTAAATCAAAAAACGGCACTATCACGGCGCCGTTTAAAAAAAATATCATATGGTTAAAACCCTAAGCTTGCGCAGTAGGTCCGCCAAGGCTAAATGGAATTTGGTCCATGTCAGATTCCTTAATATTTCCATGCATCGATTCAAATTTCTTAAGGTTGTCCTGAAGAGCTTTAACGAGTCGTTTGGCATGCTGTGGTGTAAGAATAATGCGAGATTTTACTTTAGCTTTCGGTATTCCGGGAAGCATTTTTATAAAATCCACAACAAATTCAGATTTTGAATGTGTAATAATAGCCAGGTTTGAATAAATACCTTCTGCTACTTCGTCGTTTAACTCGATGTTAAGTTTGTTTTTATTCGCTTGATTTTGTTCCATGATTGTGTTTTTTTGAATTTGCTAAAAAAGCGAAAACCAAAAGATTTATTCTTTTGGTTTTCGAAACAGAAGTCTTTAAATATTATTCATATTCTTCTTTCACTACCCTTGAATGCATCAGGCTTTCGTATTCTTCCTTTGATCCTACGATCAAGTCTTCGTATTCTCTTAAGCCTGTACCAGCAGGTATCTTGTGTCCAACAATCACATTTTCTTTAAGTCCTACTAACTTATCAGATTTTGCATTGATGGAGGCATTTGTAAGTACCTTGGTAGTTTCCTGGAAGGATGCTGCTGAAATAAAGCTCTTGGTTTGCAGCGATGCCTTGGTAATTCCCTGCAGCACCTGTCGTGCAGTTGCAGGTGAAGCATCCCTGGATTCGACCAATTCCTTATCCTTACGTCTTAGCTGTGAATTTTCATCCCTCAATTTCCTTGCGGATACAATTTGTCCTGATTTATAAATTGTAGAATCTTGTGAATCGATAATCACTTTCTTTCCAAAAATCCAATCATTTTCATTCTGGAATTCAATTTTGTTTACAAGTTCGTTCTCAAGGAATTTGGTATCACCCGGGTCAGCAACTTCAACTTTACGCATCATTTGTCTTACAATTACCTCAAAGTGTTTGTCGTTAATCTTAACACCCTGTAAACGATAAACCTCCTGTATTTCATTTACGATATATTCCTGAACCTTCATTGGTCCTTTAATCGCAAGGATGTCAGCAGGTGTCAGCGCGCCTTCAGAAAGTGGTGTACCGGCTTTAACAAAGTCATTTTCCTGTGCAAGAATCTGCTTTGAAGTAGGCACGAGGTAACGCTTTTCTTCACCGGTTTTTGATGTAATGATAATTTCCTTATTACCACGCTTGAGCTTCTTTCCAAAGGAAACAACACCATCTATTTCTGCAACCTTGGCAGGATCGGATGGGTTTCTTGCCTCGAAGAGTTCTGTTACACGTGGAAGACCACCTGTGATATCACCTGATTTTCCAATAGCACGTGGTATTTTAACGAGAGCATCACCAGATTTAATTTCCTGTCCTTCATCCACTGAAATGTGAGCGCCAACAGGCAGGTCATATGTTCTGAGAACATTGCCTTCAGCATCAACAACATTAATAGATGGGTTTTTAACTTTCTGACGGGATTCGATAACAACCTTTTCGTAGTAACCTGTCTGCTCATCAGATTCAATCCTGAAGGTTTTGCCTTCTATGATATTATTGAATGCCAATTTACCAGGTACTTCAGAGATAATTACAGCGTTATATGGATCCCATATACAGATTAACTCACCCTTCTTGACACTATCACCATCTTTGAAATTGAGATTTGAGCCATAAGGGATGTTTCCAGAAGCCAGTGAAATACCTGTTTTTTTGTCGATAATTCTCATTTCTGCGGAACGACCAATAACCACCTGGTATTCTTGTCCTGATTCTTCATTTTTGGTCTGAACCGATCTCAATTCATCAATCTTTAAAACACCATCATATTTGGCTTCAATCTTCGATTGAGATGAAATATTACCACCAGCAACACCACCAACGTGGAAAGTCCTAAGAGTAAGCTGGGTTCCAGGTTCACCAATGGATTGCGCAGCAATTACACCAACAGCTTCACCTTTTTGAACCATGCGGCCTGTGGCGAGGTTACGGCCATAGCATTTTGCACATACACCAGTTTTTGATTCGCATGTAAGCACCGAACGTATTTCAAGTGATTCAATTGGGGAGTCTTCAATTATCGAAGAAACCTCTTCTGTGAGTTGTTCACCGGCGCTAAGAATCAATTCACCTTCCTGAGGATGGTAAATATCGTGAAGTGTAGTTCTTCCCAAAATCCTGTCATAAAGGGTTTCTACAACTTCTTCATTTTTCTTAAGAGCTGAAGTTGTAAGTCCTCTCAAAGTTCCACAGTCACGTTCTGAAATAATAACGTCTTGTGCCACATCAACCAATCGACGGGTTAGATAACCGGCATCGGCAGTTTTAAGCGCTGTATCAGCAAGACCTTTACGGGCACCGTGTGTTGAAATAAAGTATTCCAAAACAGACAGGCCTTCTTTAAAGTTCGAAAGAATCGGGTTTTCAATAATCTCACCACCGGTTGCTCCTGATTTTTGCGGTTTGGCCATAAGTCCACGCATACCCGAAAGCTGCCGGATCTGCTCCTTACTTCCACGAGCACCCGAATCCAGCATCATATAAACCGCATTAAAGCCTTGCTTATCTTTCGAGAGCTGCTCCATCAGGGTATGTGTAAGGTGAGAATTTGTATGTGTCCAGATATCAATAATCTGGTTATATCTTTCATTATTTGTAATGAAACCCATGTTATAATTGGCGAGTACTTCATCTACTTCATCATTGGCTGAAGTGATAAGGGTTTCTTTGACCTCAGGAATAATAACATCACCAAGATTAAAGGATAATCCTCCCTTAAACGCCATATTAAAACCGAGACTCTTGATATCGTCAAGGAATTTTGAGGTTGTAGCAGTATCTGTACGTTTCAGCACATCACCAATAATATCACGCAAAGCTTTTTTGGTAAGCAATTGGTTGATGAAACCAATTTCTTCAGGAACCATCTGGTTAAAAATTATTCTTCCGACGGTTGTCTCCAATAATTCTTTGGTCTTTTCACCATCCTTAATTGTTGGCAGCATCACATAAATAATAGCATGCAGGCCAACTCTTCCTTCATTGTAAGCAATAATAACCTCTTCAGGAGAATAAAACTTATAGCCTTCACCTTTCACAGGATAATCAGGATGATTTTTTCTTGCCTTGGTAATATAATATAGTCCAAGTACCATATCCTGTGAAGGTACAGCAATTGGGGCTCCATTAGCTGGATTCAGAATGTTGTGTGAAGCAAGCATTAAAAGCTGCGCCTCAAGGATTGCTGCATTTCCAAGCGGGACATGCACAGCCATCTGGTCACCATCAAAGTCAGCGTTAAAAGCTGTACAAACCAATGGGTGAAGTTGAATGGCTTTACCCTCGATAAGTTTTGGTTGAAACGCCTGAATACCCAAGCGGTGAAGTGTAGGAGCACGGTTCAGCATAATGGGGTGCCCTTTAAGAATGTTTTCAAGGATGTCCCAAACAACGGGGTCTTTTCTGTCTACAATTTTCTTTGCAGACTTCACGGTTTTTACAATTCCCCGTTCAAGCATTTTGCGAATGATGAATGGCTTAAATAGTTCAGAGGCCATTTCTTTTGGAATTCCGCATTCGTTTAATTTCAACTCGGGCCCGACAACAATTACCGAACGTCCGGAGTAGTCAACACGTTTACCCAACAAGTTCTGACGGAATCTACCTTGCTTTCCTTTCAAACTATCGCTCAAAGATTTCAGCGCCCTGTTCGATTCGGTTTTTACAGCATTGGCTTTTCTTGAATTATCAAATAATGAATCTACAGCTTCCTGAAGCATACGTTTTTCATTACGCATAATTACATCCGGAGCTTTGATTTCAATCAACCTTTTCAATCGGTTATTACGAATAATTACCCTGCGGTATAAATCATTCAGATCAGATGTAGCAAACCTTCCACCATCAAGCGGTACCAATGGCCTTAGTTCAGGAGGAATAACCGGAACAACTTTAACGATCATCCATTCCGGACGATTTTCAATCCTGTTGCGGGCATCTCTGAAAGCTTCTACAACCTGCAAACGCTTGAGCGCGTCAGCTTTTCTTTGCTGTGAAGTTTCTGTATGCGCCTTGTGACGTAACTGATAGGATAATTCGTCCAAATCAAGACGGGCAAGTAAATCATGGAGTGCATCAGCACCCATTTTGGCTATGAATTTATTGGGGTCAGTATCATCAAGGTATTGATTTTCGGCAGATACGGTTTCCATAATCTCGAAATACTCCTCTTCAGAAATGAAATCAAGATATTTTATACCATCAGCTTCTTTTACACCCGGGTTGATTACAACATATTTCTCATAATAAATAATGGTATCCAGTTTTTTGGTCTGAAGTCCCAAAAGAGCGCCGATTTTATTTGGAAGCGATCTGAAAAACCAGATGTGAGCAACAGGTACAACAAGCTGGATATGCCCTGTTCTCTCGCGACGGACTTTTTTCTCGGTAACCTCAACTCCACACCTATCACAAACAATTCCTTTGTACCTGATTCGCTTGTACTTTCCACAATGACATTCCCAATCCTTAACCGGCCCAAAAATACGTTCACAAAACAATCCGTCTCTTTCTGGTTTATAGGTCCTGTAGTTAATTGTTTCGGGTTTGAGTACTTCACCATATGAACGCTCAAGAATGGTTTCCGGAGAAGCCAGACTGATGGTGATTTGGGAAAACTCGTTTTTTACAATATTACTTTCTTTTCTAAAAGCCATTATTGGATTTTATTTAGATTTTTTTATTGATAATAATTAAAGTTACATTTTGATAATGAATATGTGTCATTAATCAAAAGATACATTCAAGCCAAGCCCACGCAATTCATGAACAAGAACATTGAAAGATTCGGGAATTCCCGGTGTAGGCATGTTTTCACCTTTAACGATGGTTTCGTATGCTTTCGCACGGCCGTTAACATCATCAGATTTTACAGTTAGAATTTCCTGCAAAATGTTTGAAGCACCAAAAGCTTCGAGAGCCCAAACTTCCATCTCACCAAAACGCTGGCCACCAAACTGAGCTTTACCACCGAGTGGTTGCTGTGTAATTAGAGAGTAGGGGCCGATGGACCTGGCATGCATTTTATCATCCACCATATGGTGCAATTTCAGCATGTAGATATAACCAACAGTTGCCGGCTGGTGAAATCTTTCACCGGTGCCACCATCATATAAGTATACTTTTCCGTTTTCAGGTAAACCTGCTTTAACCAAATACTCGTTAATCTGATCGGTGGTTGCTCCATCGAAAATAGGAGTGGCAAAATTATGCCCAAGCTTTCGACCTGCCCAACCTAATACAGTTTCATAAATCTGTCCAAGGTTCATCCTGGAAGGTACACCCAGTGGATTCAAAACAATATCAACCGGTGTGCCATCCTCGAGGAAAGGCATATCTTCTTCACGGACGATTTTAGCAACAATACCTTTGTTACCATGGCGACCGGCCATTTTATCTCCAACCTTCAACTTGCGTTTTTTTGCAACATACACTTTGGCCATCTTTACGATGCCGTTTGGCAAATCATCGCCAACGGTTGCAACAAATTTCTTACGGTTGTAAATCCCTAGGATCTCTTTGTATTTGATTACAAAATTGTTGACCAGTCGCGAGATCAGCTCATTCTTTTCCTTATCAGTTGTCCATTTGTTAGGATTAACTGTAAGATAATCAATACCAATAAGTATTTTTTGGTTGAACTTGATCTTTTTAGGTACAACTTCTTCCCTGAAATTGTTAGATACTCCCTGAGATGCTTTTCCACTGACCAAAACCATAAGTTTATCAACAAGTTTGGTCTTTAATTCGGCCATTTGCTTATTGTAATCTTTTTCAAGATCAGTTACCATATCCTTTTCTTTGGCCTTGGCTTTGCGATCTTTTATGACTCTTGAGAACAGTTTTTTCTCAATCACAACACCACGCATAGATGGAGGAGCTTTGAGTGAAGCATCTTTCACATCACCTGCCTTGTCACCAAAAATAGCACGCAATAGCTTTTCTTCAGGGGTTGGATCTGATTCACCCTTTGGAGTAATCTTTCCAATGAGGATATCTCCTTCTGAAACTTCAGCGCCAATTCTGATCAAACCATTTTCATCAAGGTCTTTGGTTGCTTCGGCACTGACGTTGGGGATGTCGTTGGTCAATTCTTCAACACCACGTTTGGTATCCCGAACCTCAAGAACGAATTCTTCAATGTGTACCGAGGTAAAAATATCTTCTTTAACTACTTTTTCTGAAATTACGATAGCATCCTCAAAATTATAGCCTTTCCACGGCATGAAAGATACCATCAGGTTTCTACCGAGTGCCAGTTCACCATGTTGTGTACCGTAACCTTCGCAAAGCACCTCGCCTTTTGTTACCTTTTGACCCTTTACAACTATCGGTCTCAGGTTTATGGAAGTGTTCTGGTTTGTCCGGGCAAACTTTGTAAGTTTATATGATTTTACATCATCATCAAAACTGATCAACCTTTCGTTTTCCATCCGTGTATAACGGATCACGATTTCGTTGGCATCAACATATTCTACCAATCCATCTCCTTCTGATGTAATAAGTACACGCGAATCACGGGCAACACCTTCTTCAATACCGGTTCCCACGATTGGGGATTCAGGATTGAGCAAAGGAACTGCCTGGCGCATCATGTTCGATCCCATCAAAGCACGGTTGGCATCATCATGTTCAAGAAAAGGAATCAAAGATGCAGCTATGGACGCAATTTGGTTTGGCGCCATATCGATGTAATCCACCTTCTCTCTTTCTTCGATCGGATAGTCTGCCTGATAACGCACTTTTACTTTTTCGCGGGTGAAGGTGCCATCATCATTCAGCAATGAGTTGGCCTGTGCAATAATTTTATTTTCTTCTTCTTCAGCACTTAAATATTCAGGATCTTCCTTTAATGCAACCTTACCGACGTCTACTCGTTTGTATGGAGTTTCAATAAAACCAAGCTTATTGATCTTCGCAAATACACAGAGTGAGGAGATCAAACCAATGTTCGGACCTTCAGGAGTTTCAATGGTACACAATCTACCATAGTGGGTATAGTGTACGTCACGAACCTCAAAACCTGCACGCTCACGAGAAAGACCACCAGGTCCCAAAGCGGATACCCTTCTTTTATGGGTAAGTTCCGACAGCGGATTGGTCTGATCCATGAATTGAGAAAGCTGGTTGGTGCCAAAAAATGAGTTGATAACCGATGAAAGCGTTTTTGCATTGATCAGGTCGGTTGGTGTAAATACTTCGTTGTCACGAACATTCATTCTTTCACGAATGGTACGGGCCATACGCGCAAGGCCAACGCCAAACTGCGCATACAATTGTTCGCCAACCGTTCTTACACGACGGTTACTCAAGTGGTCAATATCATCAATCTCACGCTTTGAGTTCACCATTTCGATGAGATACTTAATAATCGAAATGATATCCTCCTTGGTAAGTACTTTGGTTTCCATTGGTACATTCAGTTCCAACTTTTTGTTGATCCTGTGTCTTCCAACATCACCGAGGTCGTAGCGCTTATCGGAAAAGAAGAGCTTTTCGATAATACCTCTTGCCGTTTCCTCGTCCGGAGGTTCGGCATTACGGAGCTGACGATAAATATATTCGACAGCTTCTTTTTCGGTGTTTGTTGTATCTTTTTGCAGGGTATTGAAAATGATAGAATAGTCAATTCCATCAGCCTCATCCTTATGAACAAGGATTGTTTCAACACCTGAATTGGTAATCTGTTCAACGTGTTCAGCCTCCAGCACTGTTTCACGATCGATGATCACTTCGGTACGTTCAATGGAAACAACTTCGCCTGTATCTTCATCAACAAAGTCTTCTATCCAGGAACGAACTACACGGGCAGCGAGTCTTCTGCCTAAATATTTTTTCAGGTTTGCCTTGGTTGCTTTTACCTCTTGTGCCAGATCAAAAATTTCCAGGATATCCTTATCACCTTCATATCCGATTGCCCTGAGCAAAGTAGTTACCGGTAATTTTTTCTTTCTGTCGATGTAGGCGTACATCACACTGTTGATATCCGTGGTAAATTCCATCCACGATCCTTTGAAAGGAATGATCCTGGCAGAGAATAACTGCTGTCCGTTGGCATGGTAACTGGTTCCGAAGAATACACCGGGTGAACGGTGAAGCTGAGAAACAACAACCCTTTCAGCGCCATTGACGACAAAGGTTCCACGAGGTGTCATATAGGGGATCTGCCCTAAATACACATCCTGGATGATGGTTTCAAAATCTTCGTGTTCCGGATCAGTACAGTAAAGTTTGAGCTTGGCTTTCAGAGGTACACTGTAAGTCAATCCCCTTTCTATACACTCATCGATGGAATATCGCGGAGGGTCGATGAAGTAATCCAGAAATTCCAGTACAAAGTTATTCCTTGCATCAGTGATCGGAAAATTTTCGCTAAAAACTTTATAAAGTCCCTCATACACACGGTTTTCGGGGTTAGTTTCCAACTGAAAGAAATCCTGAAATGATTTTAACTGGATATCAAGAAAATCGGGGTAAGTCGATTTAATTTTCGTTTTTGAGAAGTTTATTCTTTCGATTTTATCCTTAGCCAAAGTTGTAAAATTTTGATTGTGAAGTAATTATGGTATTAAGAAAACTAAAGTCTATAATACAAAGAAATATAGACTCTACACGGCGATGCCGGCAGCAGTCTATATTTCTTATAGAGTAGGTTTACAGTCTCTATTTCACCTCTACTTCAGCACCGGCTTCTTCTAATTGAGTTTTGAGTGCTTCAGCTTCGTCTTTCGATACAGCTTCTTTAACTGCTTTTGGTGCTGAGTCCACTAATTCTTTAGCTTCTTTCAGTCCAAGGCTGGTTAATTCTTTAACGAGTTTAACAACTGCCAGTTTTGATTGACCTGGTGCTTTGATGATAACATCAAATTCAGTTTGCTCTTCTTCGGCTGCGTCACCACCTGCTGCTGGACCTGCCATTACGGCTGCTGCTGCTGCTGGCTCGATGCCATACTCATCTTTTAAAATTTGAGCAAGTTCGTTAACTTCTTTTACTGTCAGTCCGACCAACTGTTCCGCAAATACTTTTAAATCTGCCATTTTGATATTTGTTTTAAATTATAAAATTCGAAATGATAAAAATTTTTACTACTTGAAAAATGAATGAAATTATGCTGGTCTTTCAGACAATGTTTCCAGGATACCTGAAATTTTATGTCCGCCGGACTGCAGAGCCGAAATAACATTTTTGGCTGGTGATTGCAGAAGGGCAATGATATCAGCGATAACTTCATTTTTAGATTTAATGTTTTCTAAAACATCCAGTTGATTCTCGCCAATATAGGCTGATTCCTCAACATATGCTCCCTTGAGAACAGGCTTTTCAAGCTTGAATTTAGTCTTGAATTCCTTGATCAATTTAGCAGGAAGGTTTCCAGTTTCAGTATACATTATGGAGTTAGGTCCTACCAACGTATCATACAATTCGTCCAGGTCCTTTTCAGATTTCTCCATTGCTTTACGCAGCAATGTATTCTTTACTACTTTAAGTTTGACACTTCTTTTGAAACACAATCTTCTCAACTCACTTGTACTTTCCACAGTCAGACCACCAATGTCTGTAAGGTAGAAGTTTGGTGAATCATTGAGTTCTTTTGTGAGTGTTTCAATTATCTGATTTTTTTCCTCTTTAGTCATTTTATAATCTCCTCTTTTGGACCTTATTAATTAACTGATTTAGGATCGACCAGAATACCATAACTCATCGTACTCGACATATAGATACTTTTTACGTAAGTACCCTTAGCTGCAGTAGGCTTCAGTTTCATTACCATTTGGATCAACTCCCTTGCATTATCAAAAATCATACTGCTGTCAAAAGATACTTTTGCAACAGATGCATGGATAATACCGGATTTGTCGACCTTAAAGTCAATTTTACCTGCCTTTACATCATTTACAGCTTTCTCGAGTTCCATTGTTACTGTGCCGGTTTTGGGATTAGGCATCAAACCTCTCGGTCCGAGTATCCTACCCAATGGTCCAACTTTAGGCATTACATTAGGAGTTGTAATTACAACGTCCACATCTGTCCATCCTCCTTTAATCTTGGTGATATAATCATCAAGACCAACATAGTCGGCTCCGGCAGCCTTAGCTTCTTCTTCCTTCTCCGGGGAACATAGTACAAGTACCTTTACTGTTTTACCTGTTCCGTGAGGAAGGGTAACTGATCCTCTAACCATTTGATTGGCCTTTCGTGGGTCAACACCCAGGCGAATGTCCAGATCAATTGAAGAATCAAATTTAGTATAGGTAAGGTCTTTTACAACCTTTACTGCGTCCGTCAAAGTATAGGTAGCATTTTTATCAAATTTCGCTAAAGCTTCTTTGCGTTTTTTAGTCAGTTTTCCCATTTGCGAATACTGTTTACAGTTTAATTAAATGCTAGTTATTACTAAAAGGTGCCACACCTTTAATCGTAATTCCCATGCTCCTAGCTGTTCCGGCTACCATTCTCATACCAGACTCGACAGTGAAGCAATTCAGGTCACTCATTTTGCCTTCGGCAATAGTCCTTACCTGATCCCAAGTAACCGAAGCTACTTTTTTACGATTTGATTCGGGTGAACCTTTCTTTTGTTTACTGGCCTCTAACAGTTGAACTGCAACTGGCGGAGACTTTATAATGAAATCAAAGGATTTATCCTTATAAACAGTTATGATCACAGGAAGAAGCTTACCAGCTTGATCCTGAGTACGACCGTTAAACTGTTTACAAAATTCCATGATGTTCACCCCTTTTGCGCCTAATGCAGGCCCTACCGGGGGTGATGGGTTTGCGGCTCCTCCTCTGATTTGCAGTTTGATTAATCCGCTAACTTCTTTTGCCATTTTAAGTTTAACTTAGATTTAAATTCTGAATACGACCAACATGTTTTGTTTCTTGCGAAACCTTAGACTTATTCTTTTTCAACCTGCATAAATCCCAATTCCAGCGGAGTCTTTCTGCCAAAAATCTTCACCATCACTTTCAACTTCTTTTTTTCCTCGTTGATCTCTTCAATGATTCCGCTAAAACTGTTAAATGGCCCGTCGGTAACAGTAACTGTTTCGCCTACTATAAACGGAACATTTACCTCTTCACCTAACTCGGCCAATTCATCCACCTTACCAAGTATCCTCTTCACTTCAGATGGGCGCAGAGCGTCTGGCTCACCCTTTGTTCCAAGGAAATTCAAAACATCAGGAACATTTTTAATGATATGAGGTATTTCACCCACCAGAGCAGCTTCGATAAGAACGTAGCCGGGAAAGTAGTTTCTTTCCTTGCTTACCTTTTTACCTTTTCTAACCTGATAAACCTTCTCTGTTGGGATAAGGATCTGCGAAATGTAATCTTGCAATGCGAGGCGATTGATCTCACTTTCAATATACTCCTTCACCCTCTTTTCTTTCCCGCTGATCGCCCTTACAACATACCACTTCTTTTCATGTTCTCCCATGTCGGTTTGTCCTTAGTTTGGTTGATTAAGAATAAATCGAATACTAAACATAATCCTAAAACCAGGTATAAAAACCCTGAAGCAGACTATTAAATGAAACATCCATCAAGTAAACGACAAATGCGATTACCAGTGAAGCAATGGATACTACTATAGCACTGCTTTGAAGATCACTCCATGTTGGCCAGGAAACTTTGTGTAACAGCTCGTCGTAGCTTTCCTTGGCGTACTCTATAATTTTGAATTTTGCCATTGGTTTATGTCTAGAATTTTGCACGGGCGGTAGGACTTGAACCCACGACTCCTGGTTTTGGAGACCAGAGCTCTACCAACTGAGCTACGCCCGTATTTGCATTTATTTTATCTGGTTAAAAGAACAAAGGAGTCCCTTGAGTTAAAACTCAGGGACGCCTTTATATCTATAACCAAACACCTATTAAATTTTTAGTCAAGAATTTCAGTTACCTGTCCGGCACCTACTGTACGTCCACCTTCACGAATAGCAAAACGAAGGTTTTTAGCCATGGCGATCTCTACGATCAAATGAACTTCAATAGTCAGGTTATCACCAGGCATAATCATTTCAACTCCTTCTGGAAGTAGAATTTCACCTGTTACGTCAGTAGTTCTGAAATAGAACTGAGGACGATATTTGTTATGGAATGGTGTGTGACGTCCACCTTCTTCTTTCTTAAGGATATAAACCTCAGCCTTGAATTTTTTGTGTGGAGTTACTGATCCGGGAGCAGCAATTACCATACCCCTTGTGATTTCTTTTTTGTCGATACCTCTAAGAAGAAGACCTGCATTATCGCCAGCCTGACCTTGGTCAAGTATCTTACGGAACATTTCAACACCAGTACAAACTGATTTCAGTTTTTCAGCACCCATTCCAACAAGGTCAACTGGGTCGCCAGTGTGAATAATACCAGTTTCGATACGTCCGGTAGCAACAGTTCCACGTCCTGTGATAGAAAATACATCCTCAACAGGCATAAGGAATGGTTTGTCCTGGTCGCGTTCTGGAAGAGGAATCCAGCTATCGCAAGCATCCATGAGTTCCATTACTTTTTCAACCCATTCTGGTTCCTGATTCAAAGCACCAAGTGCTGAACCCTGGATAACAGGAGTGTTGTCTCCATCGAATTCGTAGAAACTGAGTAAGTCACGAATTTCCATTTCAACCAGTTCAAGTAATTCTTCATCATCAACAAGGTCGACCTTGTTCATGAAAACAACTAGCTTAGGAACACCTACCTGACGTGCTAGAAGGATATGCTCACGGGTTTGAGGCATAGGTCCGTCTGTTGCAGCAACAACGATAATAGCACCGTCCATTTGGGCAGCACCAGTAACCATGTTCTTTACGTAGTCAGCGTGACCAGGACAGTCAACGTGTGCATAGTGCCTGTTGTCAGTTTGATATTCGATATGAGCAGTATTAATAGTAATACCTCTTTCTTTTTCTTCAGGAGCATTGTCGATCGAGTCAAAAGATGCAAATTCAGCAAGCCCTTTATCCTGTAGGTTCAGGGTAATAGCCGCAGTTAAAGTTGTCTTTCCGTGGTCAACGTGCCCAATTGTTCCAATGTTTACGTGTGGTTTGGAACGATCAAATTTTTCTTTTGCCATTTTAGAATTTATTTATTAGGTGTTATAAAAAAAGGTTATTAATTATTTTAATAGAGCCAATGATGAGAATTGAACTCATGACCCCTTCCTTACCAAGGAAGTGCTCTACCCCTGAGCTACATCGGCTTGATACAAGAGCGGGAGACCGGGCTCGAACCGGCCACCTATAGCTTGGAAGGCTATCGCTCTACCAAATGAGCTACTCCCGCATTGTGTCAAACACAAAAAAGGATTTCATTTTATAGAAATCCTGTTTCGTCATAACTTTCAATAATAATATGAACTCTTAAAAGTGGGGGGAGGAGGATTCGAACCTCCGAAGGCTTCGCCAACAGATTTACAGTCTGCCCCATTTGACCGCTCTGGTATCCCCCCGAGTTTTTTTTCTCCACATATTTATGTATGGAGCCGATGGACGGACTCGAACCGCCGACCGGCTGATTACAAATCAGCTGCTCTACCAACTGAGCTACATCGGCCTGAAAACATGATTTATAAAGAACTGTACTGTTTTTTCAACATAAAAAAACAGCCCTTTTTTTTAAAAAAGGACTGCAAAAGTACTATAGTATTTTAATTTAACAAAACTTTTTCAATAATAAATTTGAAAAAAGTTTTAAATACCTCTTTCTTTTTGTTTATGCCTGATCAACTGGCGCCTTAAAGCTTCTACTGCATTGTCAGTTGACTCTTCAAAAGACTTACTTTGTTTTTTTGCATAAAGATCATTGCCAGGAACGTTCAATCGAATCTCAGTAATTTTATTATCGGCATTTTCGCTGTTTAATAGTTTAAGGGATACTTCAGTTCCGATAACTCCATCATAAAACTGTGAAAGTTTTTCGATTTTTTCCTTGATAAAGTCTTCTAATTTTCTGTCGGCTTTGAAATGAATTGAACGAATGTCTATTTGCATAATCTGTCCTCCTTAATATTAAGCTCGCGGATGAGCGTGTTTATATATGTGTTTTAATTTGTCAATAGTATTGTGAGTGTAAATTTGAGTTGCCGTAAGGTTGGCATGCCCAAGAAGTTCTTTTACTGCATTCAGGTCGGCACCATTGTTAAGCATACTTGTTGCAAAACTGTGCCGCAGGGTATGGGGACTTTTCTTCTGGTTTGTCGATACATAAGCAATGTATTTGGTTACTATTCTGTAAACAAGTTTGGGGTAGGTTTGTTTGCCTTTTTCAGTAATAAAAAGAAATTTATTTTCTGAGTTTAAATCTGCCAACTTATCATTCCTCATATTGAGGTACTGATTTGTGCTGTTGACAAGGGATTTTGAAATCGGGATTAACCTTTCCTTGTTCCTCTTTCCCAAAACTTTAAGTGTCAGAGCATCCAGGTTGATGTCTAATAGTTGAAGATTTATCAATTCGGAAAGCCGCATTCCGGTAAAGTAAAAGTATTGAATGATGAGCTTGTCTCTGCAACCTTTAAAGTCATCTTTAAACGTTATTTCCCCAATCAATCGATCCATATCATTCTCTTTAACGAAAGAGGGTAAAGTTTTGTCATTTTTAGGAGCTATAACTTTAAGCATCGGGTTCTCATGGATAACGTTTTCGCGGAGCAAATATTTGTAGTAAGATTTTAATGTGGTGATTTTGCGATTGACAGTTTTTGTGTTGAGAGCATTGTCGAGAAGTGAAACCAGCCAGGAACGGATCATAAAATGGCTTGCTGTTTCCAGGGCAGATGTTGCGTACACAGTTTCAAGGTAATTTTGAAATTGATGTAAATCATTCTGGTAAGCCTTCAGGGTATGGTCGGAGTATCTTTTTTCGAACTGTATGTATCTTATGAATCTATCCGTCACTGCGCAAAAAAATAGGAAAACTTGTGTTTCAAAGATAATATAAATTTCCCCAAAAAACACAGGTTTCCCTATATTTTACTAAAATATTTTAAATATAGCCTTTTGCTAGGCGTCTTCTTCGTCTCTTAGATGCTGAACGTAAATAGCTTTAAGCTTTGCTTCACGTTTTGTGATCGAAGGCTTGGTGTACTTTTGCCTTTCCCTTAATTCTTTAACAACTCCTGTTTTTTCGAATTTTCTTTTATACTTTTTTAAAGCTCTTTCGATGCTTTCGCCTTCTTTTACGGGTACAATGATCATACTAAATACCTCTTTTTAAATGCTTTATATGTTGTTTAACTTTAATTCAATTGAAAATTGGGGTGCAAAAGTATAAAATTATTTTTATCACACAAAATAAATGGATTAAATTTTTTTGGATTGCTCTAATGCACTCAAAAGCTGGCTATCAATATTAAAAATAGGGATGGGATATTGAACCCCAACCCTAAATAAAATAATGTTCGAAAAACTATACTATTTTTCTTTTAGTTCAGGTAACCTTCCGGGTGTCCATGGTGCTTCATATTTTTCCATCTCATCTTCAATTAAACTAACTTCAGTATCCAGTGCTTTGATTTTTTCCAATACTGGAGGAAATTCTTCCATCAGAATATCATAATTACGAAGTTGAGTTTGTGTTGGAGCAGCTGTTGATCCCCAATGCGAATAAGCAATCGAATTCAAGCGGTAGTTGAGACTTGCCTGTTCGGGTGGCACTTCTTCCCAACTGGCCCGGGCTTCTGTTCCGTTAAAAGTAAATTCTATTTCTTTTAAATCTTCGCTTACTTTCCGCGCTCGTTGTGCAAGATTAGCAGGAGCATCTGGTGTGTTGTGCAGGGCTTGCCTGATATGCTCATTTTTTTTCATGAGTTCTTCCATATAGCGTTCTGCTCCCCGCATAGTTCTCGATAGTTCGGAGGCCTTGTTTTGGTAGGCAACCAATGCATCTCTGTCAGCAGCAGGTAAGGTTGTATTGTTTAATGGCCTGGCTTTGAACTTAACTGGTGCAACCAACTCAGTTATTTCACCGTTGTGGTCCATTGCCAATGATACATTGTAAGTGCCTGGTAATGCATACATACCTGAACCTCCTGCATTTTTGGGATCAAATTGATCTTTTTTAAGACGTGGTGGATTTTTACCCTGGTAACGTAAATCCCAGGTGGTTCTTTGCAAACCTTTTGAAGCGTTCTTATAAAGATTTCTTACCATGTTGCCTTCCGCATCAGAAATAGTAAATATAAGATATGGTGCAATTTCTTTTTCTTCAGCAAGGAGTTGTTCCCTGGTGGGCTGTGGAATAGGTTCTCCTTCTTTAAATAGCTCCTTCTCTTTTTTCAGCCTTTGCTGTTTTAAAGTTTTAGGTACATCTTTTATATTAAAGGTGAAAACGGCTCCAAAATCAGGATTCTTAGCCGTGAAATAAGTTGAGCCCTGTCCGTAACGACCACCGGTTTTTACATACATCAGGGCATCTTTTACAGGGAATATCATAGCATCAGTGGTGTCGAGTACTTCTGCATTCAAATGCCTGAGCGGTGAGTAATCGTGAAGGATATAAAAACCACGGCCGAAAGTTGCAACTACCAAATCAGTTTCACGTTCCTGGATCACCAGGTCCTTCATAGCAATATCAGGAATTCCTGAAGAAAGCTCAACCCATATTTTTCCTCCATCCAATGTAAAAAACACATTAAATTCAGTACCAACAAATAAAAGGTCAGGATTTACAGCATCCTGAACAATGGTATGAACAGTTTCATCTTCCGGCAGATTACCGGTAATTGAAACCCAGGTTTGGCCTTTATCACTACTTTTTAAAAGGTAGGGCTTGAAATCGTCGCTTTTGATGTTATCGAATGAAGCAAATACTACATTTTCATCAAATCTTGAAGGAAGGATGTCGCTGACATAGGTGTATTCAGGAACGCCTGGAAATGAAGTCACCTTAGTCCAGTTTTTTCCGGCATCTTCCGAAATCTGGATTACGCCATCATCGGTACCTGCATAAATTAAATCTTCCTTTAGCGGTGACTCATCAAGCGAAACAATGGTGCCCCACTGTGATGTGGAAACATCTTTAGCTACAGCACTGGATGGCCAGTATTTATCCATTACTTTAAATTGGTTTCGGTCTTCGTTGCGGGTTAAATCATCACTGATCACCTCCCAGGAGTTGCCCCGGTCGTTGCTCCTGAAAACTTTGTTGGCCGCTATATACAACCTGGTACCGGAATGCGGACTGAGGAAAAAAGGAGTATTCCAGTTCCATCTAAAGGTTAATTCATCCTTTCTTGGCTCTGGCTTAATTTTCAATCTTTCACCTGATTTCTTATCAAACCTGTAAATATTTCCGTATTGATAAGCAGAATAAACAATATCGGGATTGTCAGGTTCGATGGCCTGGAAAAAGCCATCACCACCAAGTGTGACTACCCAATCGTCGCTTGTTACACCTTGATGGCTTATGTTTTGGGAAGGGCCTCCCATACTGCTGTTATCCTGGGTTCCGCCATAAACCCAATAAAAAGGTTCTGTATTATCGACATTTACGCGGTAATACTGGGTGACGGGAAGATTACTCTTAAAAATATAATTTTTACCGGCATCAAAGGATTCATATACGCCACCATCTCCACCAATTATAAAGTGGTCTGTATCACCTGGGTCAATCCACATAGCGTGATCGTCAACATGACGCGAATTGTTACCGATGCGATTCCATGTTTTTCCTCCGTCAACAGTCACCCTCGAAACGGTTTCCATTGAATAAACTTTGTCAGGATCCTTCGGGTCACAATAAATCTCGTTGTAATACTGCCCACTGGCGTTATAGTCGCTCATTTTTTTCCATGAAGCCCCACGGTTTGTCGACCTGAAAAAGCCTCCTTTATCGTTAGCCGCTTCAACAATCAGGTAAATGTATTCGGGGTTGGCGGGTGAAATGTCAATGCCCATTCCACCAACGTGGCCACCTGGCAAGCCTTTGTTAGCTTTATCCCATGTTGTACCACCATCTGTGGTCTTGTAAACTGTAGATTCAGGTCCGCCACCTATCTTGGAAAACCCTCTTCTTCGCCGTTGTTCTGATGTGGCATAAATTACATCCGGGTTTCTTGGGTCCATTACCATATCGTTGATACCTGTGTGCTCACTAACGTCAAGTACTTTTACCCATGTCTTGCCTCCATCAGTAGTTTTGTATAAACCCCGTTCTCCTCCGGGCCCCCATGCCGAGCCTTCTGCCGCAACAAATACAATATCTGAACATTTGGGATGGATGATTATTTTTCCAATTTGGCGTGAATCTTTCAATCCCATATTTTTCCATGAACTGCCACCATCTTCTGATTTATAAACTCCATTACCATATCCAAGAGCACGCTGATGATTGTTCTCTCCCGTTCCAAGCCAAACAACATTATGATTGTTGGGATCAATGGCGATAAAACCCATTGAATACGCACCGTGGTTATCGAAAATAGGTTTAAATGTTGTACCGTTATTTTCTGTTTTCCATACATGGCCTGACGCAACAGCCACATAGTATTCGCTATGGTTACACGGATTGATTGCAAAATCAGCAATACGTCCTGACGTGAAGGCTGGTCCAATTCCACGCCACTTTAAACCGGAAAATGTACTCGATTTCAATGTATCAGATTTCTCCTCATCGCCTTTTTTCTTTTTGGCGTCAACATTTAACGATGTCATAAAAAGTAATAATGACATCAAAAGAGTAGTAATCGGCATCATGCCTGAATACTTTTTAGTGGTGCTTTTTGCCTGTAGTTGTTGTTGCATCTTTGTATTAATTTATTAGTAAGAAATAATTGGGTGTAAAACTTTTGTAATCGTCAAAATTAAATAAGTATGCAGAAATAAAAAATATCTGTACTTATTTATATTAATTTCGAATTAAATGTTATGAAACAAATTTTGATATATTTTAGCTCCCTAAACTAAGCCATGATGAATAAAACAGTTATTCTTTTTTGTTGTATATTTTTAATAATTATTTCCACTACTATTGGCCAGCAGTTTACAATTCAGGTTAAAGCTGATTGCCCACCTGAAGATGAAAACCTGCTTTTGGTATCAGATGATTTGCATGCTAACTTTATTGCACAAACCACTTTTGGAGATGCTCCCTTATCAGTTAATTTTAAAGACGTTTCGACCGGTGATCCTACCAATTGGTTGTGGAATTTTGGTGATGGAACTTCGGATACAATACCGTTCCCTTTGCATGTTTACCCGGACCCTGGTGTTTATACGGTTGTCCTCACGGTTTCTAATAGTACCGATACTTCGAGTTTTAAGAGAGTTGACTACATACGTGCTATTGCTCAGGGTAGTTGCGATACCTTGAATCATCCTTTGCCCGGTGAATACACGCTTTACACCATCCTGGGTAACAATTCCGGATATATTTCGGGTAATAATATTTACGGCACCCTGGCGCTTGCAAGTTATTTTGATGTTTTTGAAGAAGGGGGTGAAGTGGTGGCTGGAATTTTTGATTTTGCAGTTGCTAAAAGGTCGCTCACAAACAATATTCCTGTTTATTTCAAGATTTGGGATGCAACCGGAAATTCTGGATCACCGGGGCAAGTGCTTGATTCTGTTAGCATACTTATCTCTTCTATTGTTGCCAATGTAGATGCCGGACAATCGACCATGCTGCTTTTTGAGGAATCGGCTTTGGTGGATGGCCCCTTTTTCATGGGTGTTGAGTTGCCACAGATTTATGGCGACACACTTGCCCTTTATACAAATTATGATGGTGATGTTGAAACCGGGAATGGCTGGGAAAAAGATATAAACGGAACCTGGCAATCTTATGCAAATACCCAATGGGGACTAGATATTGACAATGCGATTTTTCCTGTGATGTGTCAGCAGGTTGGGATCGAAAATCCGGAGTTAAACGAAAGCATAACAATTTTTCCTGTTCCTGCGGGAGATGTAATCAACTTTGTATTTAATGATGAATCAACAAAAGTACTGTCGGTAAGTCTTTTCGATATGACAGGGAGGCAGGCATTGAATTATCAAATGGATGGAAGTTATTTTGGAAATATTAATATCACTGCCGTTTACGAAGGTTTCTACTTCTTAAGGTTTGATACTTCTGTCGGGGCAATGAATAAAAAATTTGTTATTAGGAGGTAGGTTTTAACGATTAGAATTTTTTTGGTTTAAAGAAAAACATCCTGCAAACCACATTCATGCTAAAATAATTAATTGCACTGGCGATTACAATCACAATGCTTAGGAATATGTGTTGATTAATACTTGCATTGCCTGTAACCGAAAACAACATACTGGCATATTAACCAATTGCATAAGCATACAACGACAACATTATAATATAGCTGTTCAACAAAAGGTTATTAATTCTACCGCTGAAAATGTTTTTCCCAAATCCTACATTAATAAAATGTATAGTTCCTTTTCTGTTGGGATAGGCCAATGACAGCCTGGAATAGGAGTACGCGGTCATCATCGTCCCGATATTAAAAATGGAGGTGGCGTACCACCTTTTCAAAAAAGATGGCCAGACCAGGCACCACAAAAATTCCGCCACCAACCATTCCGCTAATGCCTATGGAAATGGCTTCGAGCAGGAGATTGATTTTGTTGAGCCCATCTTTGTTGACATCGGAAAAACTTTAAGATTTGTTGTAACAATAGTAAGTAAGAAAATCTACAAGCCTCTGATTTAGTAAATTGCAATATTGAAGGTTTAGCCTTAAGCTAAACGGTCTTGATAAAAGATTTTCCTGTTCACGAAATTTTAAGGAATATGATTACTTTTGGTTTTTTATATAAAAAAGTTGGCGGTAATTAAAATTGAATACATTTATTCAGGCTTAAACATTCGATTCATTTTAAATGATGAGTGTCGAAATACCAAACATCTAATATTCAAACCACTCTATAAACCAAAAACATCACAAACCAAAAAAGATAACCAGCACCTAATATGTCAAAACCAGTAAAATTCGGCACCTTTTTAGGGGTATTTACACCAAGTGTTTTAACTATCCTAGGTGTAATGATGTACCTGAGATTCGGGTGGGTTTTGGGTAATCTTGGTTTACCTTTAACATTACTTACCGTGGTCCTTGCCAGTAGCATTACTTTTGTTACAGGTTTAAGTGCATCTGCAATATCTACCAATATGAAGGTTGGTATTGGTGGTGAATACTATATGATTTCCAGAAGTTTGGGTATTCAACTTGGTGGGGCCATAGGAATCCCACTGTTTCTTTGCAGGACATTTAGCCTGACCTTATATGCATTTGGATTAGCAGAATCCATTGCTCCTTTTTGGCCTGTAGAGTGGGGAGTTCCCCCTGTTCAAATATTGGCAGCGTTGATTATAATATTTGCTACTGCAGTTGCAGGTAAAAGTGCAAACCTTAGCTTGAAAATGCAGATTCCGATAATGGCTGCGGTTGGATTAAGTGTTATAGCCTTATTCGCCGGGGTATTTACGGGAGGTTTTCATCTTCCTGAAATGAGCCCAAATTACCATCGTTCTGCACCTGAAGGATTCTGGTTTGTATTCGCTGTGTTTTTCCCGGCAGTTACAGGGTTTAGTGCCGGAATTGGCATGAGTGGAGATCTTAGAAATTCAAAAAAATCAATACCCAAGGGAACTATTTTAGCCATCATTACCGGAGCTGTAGTTTATCTTTTGATTCTAACGGCCATGTCGATTACATCAAAAGTAGATGGTGAAATGCTGGCACAAATAGATCCTTCAGCACCTCCCATATGGTCGAAGATTGCATTTTTTGGTATGGTGCTTGTTTATCCTGGGCTGTGGGGAGCAATACTATCCTCCGCATTTGGAAGTATTCTCGGAGGACCAAGGGTTTTACAGGCATTATCTCTGGATAAAATTGCACCCAAAGTTTTAGGACGAACAAGTAAAACAGGTCAGCCAACTATCGCCACATGGGTAACAGGAGGAATTGCCTTATTGGCTGTTGCCCTGGGAGATCTTAATGCCGTTGGCCGATGGGTTACCATATTTTTCCTGACTTTATACATCGCAATTAACTTATCTGCAGTGATTGAAAAACTGGTTGGTGATGTTTCATACAGGCCAACCATCAAGGTTCATTGGATCATTTCTCTGCTTGGTTGTTTTGGAGCCGGAATTGTAATGTTTCTTATTAATCCATTGGCTTGTGTAATTGCAATATCCCTTGAGTTGATTTTATATTGGTATCTCAAAAGAAAAGCTTTAAAAAGCAGTTGGGGAGATGTCAGGGCAGGGTTATGGAGTTCGATAGCCAGAACTGCTTTGATTAAATTGAAAGAAAAAAATACCCATGCCAGAAATTGGCGTCCAAATATTATTTTGTTTTCATCAAATCCAAAAAGGTTGATGAAACTCACCCGAATTGCAAATTGGTTCAACCAGAATAAAGGAATAGTTACAATTTGTAGAACCTTGGTCGGAGATATTGGAGATACCGATCTGAATACTAAGGCCATTCAACTGGAGATGGAACAAGAATTAGCCAATCAGAAAATAACAGCATTTCCAGAAGTAAATATTGTTCCTGATTTTGAAGAGGGAATAATAGGTATTATTCAGGCAAATGGTTTGGCAGGCATGCAATCAAATACTGTTATGTTTGGATGGACCAATGGAACTGATCGAATTCTGAGATTGATGAGGATCATAAGAATTGTTTCAGAAATGAAAAGAAACAGCATTCTGGCATATTTACCTGATATAGATGATTCATCAACTCATAATTGTATTGATGTTTGGTGGAGAGGAATGCAAAAGAATGGAGATTTAATGTTGCTTCTGGCTCATTTGTTAAATTTAAATACTGAGTGGAGACAGGCAAAATTACGTCTTAGAACAATTGTTTCCTCCGAAGAAGAACAAAATCCGATGGAAGAAAAACTAAAGACCCTGGTGGATGAGTCGAGAATTTCAGTAGAGTGTAATGTTATTCTTAATAAGAACAATGAGGATGTAATAGAATTAATGCATAAGTCGAGCAAAGATGCAGATATTGTTTTTGTAGGATTAATGCTGCCCAAATTGAGTAATAAAACCGATAGTTCACTGATAGACTTTGCTGAAAAACTGGATAAGCTTGTTATTGGTTTTAATTCTACGATTTTAGTCAGGAATGCTGAATCAACCGAAGGTGAACTCATTGAGTAAGAGGCTGTGACACCGGAGCTCCAATAGAGTAATGATTGACTGATGGTCCCAATTGATGCCGTTGTCGGGTTCTGGATCTTCATTTATAAAAATCCCACACTCTCCAGGCATACCCCTTTATTCAAGTATCATTTTATTCAATCAGGTATGTTTTTCATAGCTGGTTTTTTGAAATTAAAATTGAGTTTTGTAAATAATTTTTTTTTGTGATTATAAACTCATTAGTAAAAATTTAAATTTCGCAAAAGCAGGTTGCTCAAAATATTCTATTTTTGCAGCCCTGAAAAAATCATCAATTTTATGTTTGAAAGTTTAAGCGAAAAACTAGATCGATCGTTCAAGGTTCTCAAAGGACATGGACATATTACTGAAATCAACGTTGCCGAAACGCTGAAAGAGGTGCGTAAAGCCCTTTTGGATGCCGACGTAAGTTATAAAATTGCCAAGCAGTTTACCGAAAAGGTAAAGGAACAGGCCATGGGGCAAAATGTGCTGAATGCTGTTTCTCCCGGGCAATTGATGATCAAAATCGTGCGCGACGACCTGGCTGAGTTAATGGGTGGAGACCATGTTGACATCAACATCAAAGGTAGCCCCGCTATTATTCTGATTGCAGGTTTACAGGGCTCTGGTAAAACTACCTTTTCGGCCAAGCTTGCCAATTATTTGAAAACCAAAAAAGGCAAGCGCCCGTTATTGGTAGCTGGTGACGTTTACCGTCCTGCTGCTATCAACCAGTTGCAGGTGCTTGGTGATCAAATTGGAGTTGAAGTTTACACCGAAGAAGGAAGCAAACAACCGGTAAAAATTGCGAAACATTCAATTGCCCATGCACGTGAAAAAGGGTGTGACATTGTAATTGTGGATACTGCCGGCCGTCTCGCAATTGATGAGGAGATGATGAATGAGATCAGTAGCGTTAAGGAAACGATCAATCCACATGAAACCTTGTTCGTTGTAGATTCAATGACAGGACAGGATGCTGTGAATACCGCGAAGGCTTTTCACGACAAGCTGAATTTTGATGGCGTAGTCCTTACCAAGCTTGATGGTGATACCCGTGGTGGTGCAGCCCTGACTATTCGTTCGGTGGTAACCAAACCAATTAAATTTGTTGGTATTGGCGAAAAGATGGAAGCCCTGGATGTTTTCTATCCCAATCGTATGGCCGACAGGATTCTGGGGATGGGTGATATCGTTTCACTGGTTGAAAAAGCCCAGGAGCAATTTGATGAAGAGGAGGCCAAAAAACTCCAGAAAAAAATAGCAAAGAACCAGTTCAATTTTAATGATTTCCTTTCACAGATCAAGCAGATTAAAAAGATGGGAAATGTTAAGGATTTGATGGGCATGATTCCCGGTATGGGCAAGGCCATTAAAAATATGGATATCGACGATGATGCCTTTAAAGGAGTTGAAGCCATTATCTATTCGATGACGATGGAGGAAAGGGAGAATCCGAAAGTGATCAACGGTAGCAGACGCCGAAGAATTGCCAATGGTAGCGGAACTGATATCCAGGAGGTGAACCGCTTGATCAAACAATTTGAAGAAACCCGCAAAATGATGCGCATGATGACTACGGGTGGTGGTAAAAATATGGCCAAGATGATGCAGCGCATGAAGGGGATGCAGCCCAGATAAGTGATTTCTGGCTTTGGATTTGCCCAAAATTAAATTCTTTGTCCGATGTGAATGATCAGGGTATAAGGTGTATAGGGGAATAGGAGGGGTTAAAGGAAAGAAGTTAGAAGACTGAAGTCGGGAGACCGAATTCTGTAGTTGAAATAGTTGCTCTATGCTTTTGGACCCAGATTAAATTTCATAGATAAAACATCAAACATCGGATATCTGATATAAATTTCAGCGTTTTAAGAATCCCTTCTCCCTCGAAACACAATAAACCCCACCACCATCCATGGCAGCAACACAGCGGTTGCAGTGGTCACAGGGTATGGTGGGATGGGTTAACAGCCCCGAGGAACGAAGGTATTACAACCCTGATTTTCCATTATTATTTGAAAACACACAGGGCTGCCATCCCCCATGGGGTTTGCATCCCTTTTAACTATGGAAAAGATCGTTAAGGTTTCCTAATCCTGCAGACAACGGACACTTGAGCCATTATTTTTATGACTATTACTCAAGCTAACGATTGAGTATTCGTAAATTAAAGCTCGAGTCCAAACTGTTGTCCCCACAGAAGTAGTAGTAGAAGTCCACCAATACCCTCGTTCTCCGTATAAAGAGAAAACACCATTTAGATGGCTGCGAGTACCTCCAGGGAGACCTGAAAAACCATAATCGTCGGTACCATAATTACCATTTTGAGTATCTTCATCCCACCTTGGATGTTCTGTTGTATTACAATTTCCTGCTAAAGGTGAATTGACCTGCCTGCAGGATTTCAGCTCATTGCCATGGGGTGGGCCTGTTCCCCCAATGTAATCAGTCAATGTAGTCCAATCTGAATCTGATGGTACATGCCATCCCTCAGGGCAAAGACCATTGGGATCATCTACTGCATACCAATTGTACAGTGCACCATATTTATCTTTAAATGTTATATCGTTAGATTTCCAGGAATACGCACCAGATGAAAGATTTGCCCAATGAGTTCCATTGGTTACGTAGAGTATCGGTGTACCATTGTTGTATGTAGTTGTTTTCAGGTTTTCTTTCATCCAGCATTGAGTACCAATCTGAACCGTATTATAAGCATTCCAGTCAATATCTGTTAAAACATCACCACATACTTTAAAAGGTATTGTTGGTGATACACCAGGAAGTATTACATAATTTCCGTTGGTGATAAATAAGGTATCCCCGGAAACAGAAAATATTTGTCCATCCTTATCATTTGTAACATTTTCCGCCTGTAAAGCATAAGGTACGGCTAATAATTGCGAAGTGCCCATCAACTGGTAGTTCGCATTTCCGGTTTCATCCAATTCCAGTTTCAGGAATTGTAAAGAGGTTCCCCAGCCAATATCTCCAAAAACTCCTGATTCAATAGTGCCAGTACCAATTTCAAGCGAAGCATGCCCAACTTCGTTGGTTGTTACGTTGTGTGTTTCACTGTAAACCTGTGTTCCGTTAACACTGTCCTGTAAAATACCAATTCTAAATGACACAGGTTGGTTTGTAATTATGTTACCGGAGTCGTCCCGCACAACAGTCTGGTATTTGAATGCATGTGGGACCTGTGCAAAAATTATTACTGATCCAATCAGTACGATTAACAAAGTTGAAGTAATTTGTTTCATGGTGCTTTTTTCCTTTCGCTGTACTATTTACATAACTATGTTGAGAAATTAACGCATATCAAAAGGTAGTAACAATAAGGAACACTATTCATGGTCCATAAACTCTAAACATACAATATTAATCATATGTTCATTGATATATATTAGGAAGTGTCTGTTTAACAGAAAATTAACAAATTTGGGGATTGAAGTCATATGGATTACGACTCCAATGAATAGGTAGAAATGTTAATCGTGTTGTAACATATGAGCTTTTCGGTCCCGTGATGATCAGTGGGAAGGGTTTACAGCCATCAGGAACGAGGGGGTTGCGATCCTGATTTTCCATCATCCTTCGAAAACACAGGGCTGCCATCCCATGCGGGGTATCCGGTGTCAGAATTACTTCCAGTATCTTCAAGATCACATATCCAATATCTTACATCTGACTTCTGATATCACTCAAGAAACCCCTTTTCTTGCGAAACACAATAAACCCCACCACCATCCATAGCTGCGACACAGCGGTTGCAGTGGTCGCAATTGTTGGTGAGTTTCATATTTTGTTTCACTTTATTCGGAAATTCAGGATCGAGAATTAAGGTTCTTCCAAGCTGAACGAAATCAAATCCGGCATCCAGAACTGTTTTAATATCCTCTGCTGATGTAATGCCTCCTATATAAACAACCGGTACTCCTACAACATCCTTTAATTTCGTTGCATCTTCCAGGTGAAATATTTTTTCGAATGGATATTCCTGAACGATGAATTTTCCAAATAAGAGCAATCCCAGTTTCATGAACCAGTTATTCTGGTTGGCAACCATTCCTGAAACAGGCAGTTTACCGCGGAGCATACGGAATGGTGTTTTTGAAGTAAATCCACTACTTGGAATAATAGCGCTGGCACCTGCTTGTTCAAGCATTTTTGCTGTTTCGATAGCCTCCTCCAATTCCAACCCACCCTTCATTCCATCACGGAGGTTCATCTTAACAAGAATTGGAAATTCTTTACCCAAAGACTTCCTGGTACGTTTTACAATCTCTGAAGTGAACCGAACCCGATTTTTCAGCGAGCCACCATATTCATCATTTCGTTTATTGGTGAATGGCGAAAGAAACTGACTGAGCAGGTAGCCATGTCCAGCATGGATTTCAATAGCATCAAATCCCGATTTCTTTGCAATTTCGGCTGCTTTAACAAAATCATTTATTTTCTCATCAATATCTGCAATGGTCATTTGCCGGCAATAGGAAAGTCGAAAAAGATTGAATTTTGGAGATGCTCCCATGGGTCTTTTTCTGATGACCGATCTACTTGCAAAATACCCGCAATGCCCAAGTTGAATGGAGGCTGCAGCATTATTTTCGTGCACTTCATTCGTTAGCTTTTTCAGGCCTGGTATCAATTCCTCACGCATCCACATTTCATGCTCAAAAGCTCTTCCATCTGAAGTTACCGAACAATAAGCAACAGTCGTCATGGCAGTTCCGCCAATAGCTATATTCCGATGATGATCAATCAAGGCAGGTGTAACTCCACCATTCTGCGACATTCCCTCAAAACACCCGGCTTTGAGTATCCTGTTATGCAGGGATAGCCCTCCGATTTTTTCTTCTGAAAAGATTTTACCGTTCATTTTCATTAAACTAATGAAGCATGTTTAGGAATTTGGCTACCCGATAATTGATCCAATTATAGTTGCTGAAAGCAGTGAAGCAATGGTGCCGCCGATCAAGGCTTTGATGCCATACTTTGAAAGGAACCAGCGTTTGTTTGGTGCCAGTCCGCCAATGCCGCCAATTTGAATGCCGATGGATGCAAAATTGGCAAATCCGCAAAGCATGTAAGTTGCCATAACAACAGATTTCTGATCGGTAAATGCACCTGTTTCTTTTAACGAAGCCAGGCTGGTGTATCCTACAAATTCACTGGCGATAAGCTTTTCGCCAAGAAGCTGTCCAACCAGAGTCATGTCCTGTGGGCTGATACCGATTGCCCACATTAATGGGGCAAATGTATATCCCAGTATGAATTGGAGTGAAAGTTCGTTGTATTGTCCACCAGTAACATCGGCAATCCAAATATTGAGATTTGTCCATGCACCCACCTTCAAAAAAATAAAATTAAACATGGCAATAAAAGCAAAGAAAACGAGGAGCATGGCACCAACATTTGCTGCGAGCTTGAGTCCTTCAGTGGTTCCATTTGACATGGCATCAAGGAAATTACGTCCAATCTTTTCCTGGCTGACTTCAACTGTGGTATCAATTTTTTGGGTTTGTGGCATCAAAACTTTTGATATAACAATAGCACCTGGAGCTGCCATAACCGAAGCGGTAAGCAGGTGTTTCGCAAAAATTATGCGTTGAACAGGATCGTCACCACCCAGAAAACCAATATAAGCTGCCAGTACACCACCAGCAACTGTCGCCATCCCACCAATCATCACCAACAACATTTCCGAATCAGTCATTTTCTGAAGGTATGCCTTGATCATCAATGGAGATTCTGTTTGGCCAAGAAAAATATTCCCTGCAACAGAAAGGCTTTCGGCACCTGATATTTTCAAGGCTTTGGTCATAAGCCAGGCCAATCCCCAAACAATTTTTTGAATTATTCCGAGGTAAAACAAAATACTGGTAAGTGCAGAGAAAAAGATGATTGTTGGCAGAATCTGGAGTGCAAAAATGTAACCTGCAAATTCTGTATTCATCAGATCATTGAACAGGAATGTTGATCCAATTTTTGTAAAGTCGAGGATGACGACGAAAATTTTCCCGACGAATTCAAAAAACGACTGGATAAATGGAATAAAGAGTATACCTACTGCAAGCCCAATTTGTATTGTAAGGCCTACCCCAACAATTTTCCAATCGACTGCCCGGCGGTTGGAACTGAACAACCACGCAATAAAGATTAACACCAGGATGCCAAGAAAGCCCCGGAGAAGTGTAACTATGCTGAAGCCACTGCTGGAGCGCTTTACAAAACTTTCGGTTTCGGGCTCATTATTTACATAAGTATAAATAATCCCGTTTTCGGAGAGCATCAAACTATCCTTTGTAATTTTTTTGATTGTAAAATGTCGTGAGGACTGGTAAGCCTGTAGTTTGTGTTCCTGAATTCTGGAAACTTCTTCTCCGTTCTTATAAAAAATAACAACGGGTTTTTTATCTATCACTTTATATACAGTCGAATCCACCGTTTGCTCGTCGGGTTCGAGATCGTACTCAAGTTTCAATTGCTCTCCTTCAAGTTGCCAGTTGCCCGTTAGTAGCAAATTTTCATCTTTGATCAGATGCTCAAAAGTATCGATTTCTTTTGCCAGGTTCAGGTGGCCTGATGGTTGATTAACGGTTGATGGATTACCTTGTGTATCAGTAATTGCAACAGATTGCCATTCAACAGAAATAAGTTTTTCTAATTTGTCAGGGGTTTGGGCGGAGGTAGTGATAAGAAACATGAACTGGAAAAGTCCAATCAGGTAAAGACATCTTTTCATATTGCTTCGATAAAGAATGAATAGTGGTTTTGAAAGCAGGCAAAGATATTAAATAAATTAGGATCAGAAATTGATTTAAAAAAAATGCTACGAACTATTCTGTTGGTGTGAGTTTTATAATAATAAGGTTGAAAATTTGTAGCTTTCAAAAATGAGTCAACCACCAGGATTTATATTTATTCTATACTCTCCTGAAGATATTGTTCAATAAAAAAAATATTCCGATATTTGAAGAAAGGTAGGTTTGGAAAACAACAATCAATCCAGCGAAGTCTTCCGTTTATTTATTTCGTCCCTGATCTTGGAAGCTTTTTCGTATTCTTCGTTTTCAATTTCCTTGGCAATTAATTCTTCCAGTTCGTTGGTGGTAAACTGTTCGTAAGGATTGCCCACTTCATCAGGAGGGGTCCATTGGTCATCCTCTATCTTTTCTTTGTCCTTTTCATCCTGGACTACAATGCCAGCCTGTGACATAATATTTTCATAGGTATAAATGGGGCACTTGAAGCGGATGGCAAGGGCAACAGCATCGGAGGTTCTTGAATCGATTTCAACGGTTTGTTTCCCGTCATCACAAATCAGCTGGGCATAAAATACCCCCTCGTAAAACTTGTTAATGATAACTTCCAAAACTGTTATATGAAAGCTATCGGCAACCCTTTTTAAAAGATCGTGAGTGAGTGGCCGGGCTGGTTTCATTTTTTCAAGTTCAATGGCAATGGCCTGGGCTTCAAATCCCCCAATAATAATTGGTAGCCTTCGTTTACCATCTGTTTCGCCAAGAATTAAGGCATAAGCCCCGCTTTGCGATTGGCTGTACGACATACCCAAAATTTCCAGTTGGATCTTTTCCATCAATCAGTCTGCTGTGTTTGTTTCGCTCAAATAAATGATAAAAGTATAAATAAAATTAAACGGTCACTTAAAAAAACCTTGTCAGGACGAATTTGTTCATAATTTGATTTGGATAATGTTTCGATCACACATTTAAAGTTGTTTATCATAAGTTAAGCAACTGATGGTAAGTTCGAATAAAACATGATATAAAAACGTCCATAATGTTAAATCAGGCAAAAGATGGGTTTCCAAAAATGCAAGTTGTGTTTGGTTAATAGTGTTTTGGCTGGTTAATGAAATAATTGAATTGAATTCCTTGAGGATAAATTTATATTTCGGATGATTCCACTGATCACAACTTCTCAGGCAAACAGTACTTTATCCCTAATCATTTATTCTTAACAATTGCCGTTGCCTCAATTTCAACAAGCATGTTGGGGTTTACCAACGAACTGACTTCAACCATAGTTGAAGCAGGTTTTATGTCCTTAAAAAATTGTCCGTGGGCCCTTCCAATTTCCTCCCATCTGGAAATATCACTAACATAAAGACGTGTCCTGATCACATCTTTCAGGTCAGCATCTAGTTCCTTAAGGGCTTTCTGAATTTTCCTGATAATAAACACTGTCTGGGCATAAGCATCGTTAATTCCGATAATTTCGTTGTCTTCAACCGCGGTTGTTCCGGCTACTTCAATAATGTCGCCAATTTTTAACGCTCTCGAATACCCTACAACAGTTTCCCAGTGGGTTCCTGATGACACATATTTTTTATCCATAATTTCTGGTTTTGCGTGTTTGTAGCTGCTAGCAAAAGTAATGAATAGAAAATGAAATCAAAAGAAAATTAATGAGGTTTTTATAAAAGAAAATAAAATTGAACAAGATGCCATTAATGTGAATAATTGATAAAATTTCGACAGAATAAGACAACCTTATAGTGGTCAATGTTTTATCCGGGACTGTTTACCCATTGACAAACCTTAACCGATAGGTAATATTAAACCGAAATATCCATCTCTGCAATAGGTGATCTGCGAGGACATGATGGCAGGTGGAATCCACTCATGTCTCCATTATATTTGGCTTCAACACAATCGGCAGGATCACAGCATGTATGACATACCCTTTTAAATGCACGGAAACGATCGAGGGAAATATGTGGAGAGAGAAATTCATCTTTCAACGGCTCTTCCTTCAGCAGGTCGGTGCTCAGATACTTTTTATTATCATCCGGAAATACCGTGACCACGACCGAATCTTTTCCCATTTTATTTTGGAGTTTAAGGGCTCCAATAAAATTAGCCCCGGAAGAGATGCCTACTCCAATACCTAAAATCGTTGCCAGCTTTTGCGACATGATAATAGCGTCACCATCATCGACTTCTACAATTTCATCCAATGTGCCAAGTTCAACAATCGAAGGGATAAACTCATCCGATATTCCTTGAATCCGGTGTTTGCCTACTTTATGCCCTGTTGAAAGCGTGGGTGAATTTGCCGGTTCAAGGGGGTGGATTTTTATGTCTGGATTTTGTTCTTTCAGGTACTTGCCCACACCCATTACGGTACCTCCTGTTCCCACACCAGCAACAAAAGCATCCGGTTTTAATGAACGGTATTTCAGCTGCCACCAAAGTTCTGGTCCCGTTGTCAGGTAATGCGCTTCAACATTATCCTGATTAGAAAACTGGCTAGGTAAAAATGAATTTTTATCATCATTAGCCTGTTTGTTGGCCATGTCGATGCTGCCTAGAAATCCACCTTCCTCCTTACTTACCAACCTTATTTTTGATCCAAGGCTTTTGATAAGATTAATTCTTTCGCTGCTCATCCAGTCGGGGATGAAAATTTTAACCTCATGCCCAAGTGCTCTTCCAATGGCTGCGATTGAAATACCTGTATTTCCACTGGTTGCTTCAAGAATAATATTACCCTGTTTCAGGTAATTGTTTTCATAGGCTTTCATCATGATATGGAAAGCCATTCGGTCCTTAATGCTTCCTGTCATATTCAGGTTTTCGGCTTTGGCATAAATCACCCTCTCTTCACCTTTGTATCGGAAATAAATAGCCAGAAGAGGTGTATTGCCAATCATACTTGACAATCCATGAATACGTTCGATGGTGTTGTTCAGCGACATAATTTGAATTTTCCGTCAAAAGTATAAAACTATTTAAATATAACGATGTTTAAGCATTAACTATGGCAAAATAATAATGGATAAGAAAGCTGATGTGAATCTTTAGTTGTCGGATTAATGAAAATTAAAATACCGATATTTTAACATACTTTTTGGGATTCAGGCGTATGTCTTCAAGCAGTTTGTTCAGGTTTGATGTGGCCTGTTCAAGTTGGATATACAAACTATCGTTTGTAAATAATTGGCCGAGGGTACCCTGCCCGCTATTGATTTTATCCGATAGGTCTTTCAGGTTATTGATGGCTTCGCCAGCATCCCTGACAGTTTGCGGAATATCTGCCTCAACAAGAGAATCGCTAAGATTGGCAAAGTTTGACAGGATGGTATTGATGTTCTGATTATTTGCTTCAAGATTATAGGAAATTGAATCCAGGTTGATAATAATGGAACTGATCCTGTTTTTTTCAGTTGCAACCATGTTATCAATATTGTGCGTTGCACTCTCGAGGTTGCTTAATGTTAAATGGATATTTTCGATGGAGTTAGCCAAATTCACCCGCGTACTTTCGTTGAAGATGGATTGAATAACCGACATCACCGAATCCACTGAATTGATGAGAGCCACAGCTTTTTTCTTGAGTGGTTCAACCTGTTCGTTTACCTGGTCGCGCAAACTGCTTTCCATCTGGGCCATCAGAGTATCTCCGGTTAAGGCCATGTCCGTTCCGTTACCCAAAACGATTTCAACTGCCTTGCTCCCCAAGAGGTCAGTGCCATGGATGCGGGCAACTGAGTTTTTGGGTATTTCGATATTTCTTTTGATGTATAATTCAGCGATGATTTTAGAGGAACCCGGATAGAAACTCAGGTTGTTCACCTGGCCGATATTCAAGCCGTTGATCATTACTTTGTTGGCTTTTTCAAGTCCGTCAACTTTATCGTAGACAGCATAAAGAAGTCTCTTTTTCGACAGGATGTCGGTTCCCTTTAAAAAGTTTAACCCCCAAAAAAATACAGCTACTGCTGCAACGAAGATAAACCCGATTTTAAATTCACGTGAAATTTTCACAGATAGGCTTTTAATTGTTCAACAAATCTACGCTTATTTTTTTATTTATCGGAAGCTTTTACCCTTGAAATTATCTTGCTTTTTTCAATTTCAATTATTTCGGCAAATTTCAGGTATTTCCATTTTATTTTTCCGTCAGCCACAGCTCTATGGTAAAGATCCTTTGCCTGAACAAACGATTTCGTCTTTCCAAAAGTATAATGATAACGCCCATTTTCATAATAATGCCAAACATCCTGCATTCCGCTGAACATTTTATCATCGGTTGGCTTTTCCTTTTTAATGCTTGCAAATTCAATGCGGAAATTTTTATCAACTCTTTCAGCCGATGTGGTATCCGTTTCGTTGGCCCTAGAAAGTGCTTCAATATTACTTTCGATTGTCAGTTTATAATTTTTAACAGCCTCAACAATTGCCTTTGCTATATTGACCTGATTCTCTTCTTTCAATAAAAATTGTTCTTCGCCGGGGTTGCTTAAAAAGCCGGTTTCCAGTAGCACTCCGGGCATTGCCGTAAGGTAAAGTACAACAAAACCTGCCTGGCGTACGCCTCTGTCGTACATACCGGCCGTTGTCCTCATTTCATCCTGCAATAGTTGCGAAAAAGCAAGGCTTTGGTCAATGGAAGCACTTTGAATCATATTTAACATGATGTAGTCTTCGGCAAGGTTTGGGTCGAAGCCTTCGTATTGGTCCTGGTAATCATCCTCTAATAGAATAGCAGCATTTTCTGTTTTGGCAACTTCAAGGTTTTCCTCACTTTTATGCAGCCCCATTACATAAGTCTCTGTTCCAAAAGGCTGGCTTGATGGATTTGAGTTGCAGTGAATTGAGATAAAAAGATCAGCAGCGCTTTCGTTAGCAATTTTAGCCCGGTCGTGTAGTTTAACAAAACGGTCTTCCGTCCTGGTATAAATTACTTCAATACCAGGCAGTTCTTCCTGCATGATTATTCCAGTTGCCAATGCGATAGCCAGGGCTACATTTTTTTCTTTTGAAGTTTTACCGTGCCCGCCTGAATCGTAACCGCCATGGCCGGGATCTAAAACTATTTTGTCTAGTTTGAGTACATTAATGTCATTTTGTGCTACTGTAAAATTAGCTGTAGCATGAATGAGAGTTAAAGCAAGAAAATACAAATAGAATCGTTTCATCATTTGTCCGCAATAGATTGTGTTCTGAAATAAAGAATTAATTTTGGGTTTAATTCTTGCTGTACACAGCAAAATTAGTGAAAATGATAGACACGTCATCAAACACGTTTTCAAAATCGTTTTCTTTGTAGTGAAAAAAGGCTTGGATGCAAATTAGCAATCTGGTTTGAAATATCTGGAAAAAATGTTTAGAAATGGAGGGGTTTTTGGTTTGTCGAATTTTCGACATCCTTTTGCTATCCCCTGCATTTCGATTAAAAATTTTATCCTTATTGTTTCTTTGATTTATTCGACAGGTTTGATATTCTCCATGCCGGCCTTCTCCCAGGAAAATTCCAGGATTTCAGGCGATACC